>Ga0209415_10001466_pt1 | contig 45240 bp, 40 predicted proteins | sample PeaSoiSIISIP2007_FD_187696 | JGI IMG/M metagenome (GOLD analysis project Ga0209415, IMG submission 187696) | Peat soil microbial communities from Weissenstadt, Germany - SII-SIP-2007 (SPAdes) (version 2) | ecosystem: Environmental > Terrestrial > Soil > Wetlands > Peat | place: Germany... | reverse complement strand
ATCCGGGAGGCTTGCTGCTGAAGCCTATAGCGCAATGAATTACGAAGGTCAGTTAAGGTAAAGCTAACAAATACTTAAAACAGACCGGGTGTATTGGGACCATGGAGATACCTGTGTAACGTCATGTTCATTGGGTGGTTATAGCATTGTGATGAATGTCAACGTCAAAAATCGCTGCATTTTTGGGGGTAAAACGGCCATCGGGCGTCAAAACGGCTGGAATAATGGGCAAAATCGGCGCTTCGCCTGGGAAAATTGTGGATAACTTTCCGTTGATATGAGGAAAACGCTGGTGTTTTTTGGAGGAGGAATGGCGCGCGTGGTATGGTCTTGCTCTTGCGTCGCAGGTTCCCTCGGCATCAGGGGACGCATTCCGCTCGGGAAGGGCTCGGCGGAGTACTTTTCGTTACATGCCGCGGTTGATGGGCGCTATCGGCGTCCATTCACGTCTGGAAAGGAGTGGCTGTATGGCCACGGGTAAGGTGAAGTGGTTTAACGACCAAAAGGGGTTCGGGTTTATCGCCCCGGACCAGAACGAGAACGGGAAGGATATCTTTGTCCATCACACGGTGATCCAGGCTGAGGGGTTTCGCACCCTTCAGGACGGGGAGACCGTGGAATATGAAGCGGAAGATGGACCCAAAGGAATGAAGGCAACGCTTGTGCGAAGGGTGCCCGCGCCGGCGACACCGTCCGCAGCCGCGCCGGCCAGCTAAGGCTGCGCCGGATTCTTCAGGATGAAAATGCCCGCCAGATTCGGCGGGCTTTTTTAATGCCCGTCGGCCAGTGCCTTGGCCACGGCCCCGATCACTTGCTTGGCGTCGCCGAACAGCATGAGCGTGCGGTCCAGCGTATACAATTCGTTGTCGATGCCGGCGAAGCCGGGGTTCATCGACCGCTTGATGGCGATCACCGTTTTGGCCTTGTCGGCGTTGATGATCGGCATGCCGTAGATGGGTGACGATTTATCGTGTCGGGCGGCGGGGTTCACCACGTCATTGGCCCCGACGACCAGCGCCACGTCGGTTTGGGGAAGATCGCCGTTGATATCGTCCATTTCCACCAGCCGGTCGTAGGGGATTTCAGCCTCGGCCAGCAGGACGTTCATGTGTCCGGGCATTCGGCCGGCGACGGGATGGATCGCGAATTTCACCTCCACGCCGCGCCGGGTGAGCTGATCGTACAGGTCGCGCACCTTGTGCTGGGCCTGGGCGACGGCCATGCCGTAGCCGGGGATGATGACGACTTTTTGCGCGGTTTCGAGGATTTCCGCCACCTCTTCGGGGTTGGTGGCATGCACCGATTTCTTCTCGGTCGCGGCGGCGGAGGCTTGAATCTGCCCGAAGGCGCCGAAGAGTACGTTGGCGAAGCTGCGGTTCATGGCCTTGCACATGATGATGCTGAGAATCAGGCCGCTGGCGCCGTCCAAGGCGCCCGCGATGATCAGGAGCTTATTGGAGAGCACGAACCCCATCATGCTGGCGGAAAGGCCGGCGTAGCTATTGAGCAGGGAGATGACGGTGGGCATGTCCGCGCCGCCGATGGGGATGATCAGAAGGACGCCGAAGACCAGGGCCAGGAGCAGGAGGATTGGAAACAGCACGTACCACTGTGGATGAACGATCAGGGCGACGGCGCAAAGCACGGCGGCGCCGAGCAGGGCGAAGTTGTAGATGTTCTGATTCTTATAGGTGAGGGGCCGCGTCGGCAGGAGGTCCTGAAGCTTGCCGAAAGCCATGAGACTGCCCGTGAACGTCAGCGCGCCCAGGAGAACTTCCAGGCAGAGGAAGAACATGATGAGGGAGCTGGGGGGGGCTTTTTGGAGATCGAAGAGGAAGTAATGGGCGGTTCCGACCAGTGCCGCCGCCAGGGCGCCGAAGGCGTGGGAGAGCGCGGTCCGTTGGGGCACGGCGGTCATGGGCATGAACACGGCCATCGGCACGCCGAGAATCGCGCCGATGGCGAATCCAACTATGATCCATTCGAAAGTGACGATGTGATAACTGAGCAAAGCGCCGAGGATGGCGGCAGTCATGCCGATCTCGCCGGCGAGGTTTCCGCGCCGGGCGGTGGCGGGCGAACTGAGCCATTTGAGCGCCAACACAAACAGGCCTGCGGCCAGAATGGAGGTGGCGGTGCCGATGGCGCCGGCGATCGTCGCCTGTTCACCCGGATCGAGACTGGCCAGGATTAAAGTCACGGTTTCCTCTTTTTGAACATCTTGAGCATCCGATCGGTGATCATGAACCCGCCGATGACGTTGGTCGAAGCGGCGGCGACTGCGGTGGTTCCGAGGACGATGGAAAGGGTCGTATGCTTTTCACCGGCGGCGCCGGCAAGCTCGATGGCGGCAATCACGCTGATCGCCGAGATGGCGTTGGTCAGGGACATCAGCGGTGTGTGCAGCAGGGGGCTGACCCGGCGGATCACCTCCAGGCCGAGGAACGCCGCGAGAATGAAAACGTAAAGATGGGACGTAAAATCAGGCATGGGCCAGAAGCTCCTTGACGCGGGGATGAACGATCTGTCCGCCCTGGCACAGCAGGATGCCGGCGATAATTTCATCGGCCGGATCGAGCTTGGCCGTGCCATCGGCGGTCAGGATGAGTTTCACCAGGTTAAGCAGATTGTTGGCATAGACCTGGCTGGCGTGGAACGGCACGGTGCCGGCGACGTTGGTAATTCCGACGAGGGTGACATTGCCTTTGCGGACGATCTTGCCGGGTTCGGTGGATTGGCAGTTTCCGCCGCTATCGGCGGCCAGATCGACGATCACCGCGCCCATCTGCATGCGCGCCAGGACGTCGTCGGAGATGAGCTTGGGCGCGGGTTTGCCGGGGACGGCGGCGGTGGTGATGACCACGTCGGAGTCGGCGACCACCTGGGCCATGAGATCGCGCTGCTTCTGTTGCTGTTCAGGTGAAAGTTCCTTGGCGTAACCGCCGGCGTCCTGGGCGGTCGCGGTTTCCAGGGGAAGCTCGACGAATTTTGCGCCGAGGCTGAGAACCTGTTCCTTGACGGCCGGGCGGACGTCGTAGGCGCTGACGATCGCGCCCAGACGGCGAGCCGTGGCGATGGCCTGCAAGCCGGCCACGCCGGCGCCGATGACCAGCACCTTCGCGGCGCGGAGCGTGCCGGCGGCGGTCATCAACATGGGAAAAATCCTCGGCGATTGCTCGGCGGCCAGGATCACGGCCTTGTATCCCGCGAGATTGGCTTGCGACGACAGCACGTCCATGCCCTGGGCGCGGGTGATTCGCGGCAAATACTCCAACGCCAGCGCCGACACGCCGCGCTGGGCCATCGCTTGGATCAACGGTAGGTTTTTGTGCGGCGCGAGCAACCCGGCGACGATGGCGCCGGCACGCAGTTGGGCGATGTGCTCCTCGGCCGGAACGCCGACGACCAGCACGACATCGGCATTGGCCCAGCCATCGCCGGAAGCGACGGCGGCGCCGGCGGCGCGAAAGGCCTCGTCGCTGTAGGACGAGGCGGCGCCGGCGTTGCATTCGACCACAATCTCGACGCCGGGGATGGCCAGGCGCTTCACGGATGCCGGCACGAGCGCGACGCGCGTTTCGCCACTGGAAATTTCATTGGGCACGAATATCTTCATGTGAGTCCGGGACAACGGTTCAAATTGGGCTGTGAAGTTATAGCGGACATCGCCCCAGAGGCAAGGGGGACGCAACCACGATTCCTGCCACGGCCGGGAAGGCAATTAGACGTACACTTGCCATATATTCTAAAAGAGGCGTTTGCCATAAAAGGCGGCTTCGGCCTCGGTTGATTTGACCTTGTGAGAGAGCGCCAGCACTTGCATGGCAAGCTCTATCCGATTGTTCGAGCGGGTACGCGCGAAGATGCGGTCGATGTCGGCGCGGAGTGTCGACTGCCGAATGCCCACCACGGGTGCGATGATCTGCTCATCCACGCCCCGCAGCAGCAAATCGAGGATTTGGGCCTGTTGCCGGGATAGCCGCAGAGCTTCGAGGATCGCGCGCCAATGATCGGGTTCAATGCCCAGGAGCGGAAGAGATTCGGCATAGGGAAGCTCGGATGTGTTTAGGCGATTCACCGTAGCGGTCCTCCAAAGAAGAGAAACATCGAAATGCCGATGGCATACGCTGTGCCATGACATGGCGAGGATTATCGAAAGCGACTTGCCGATTTTTATGACCGGTTCTCAAGAACTGGAATGGACTTGCAGAAAATATCCCACAAACGAGAAATGGGCGTGCGGAGAGGGGATAGGGAATGTAAAACGCGATGCTCAACCGGGCACGACGATTGCTGTCAAGCATCCACCGTCACCAATCCATTGTCATTGGCGTGAGTTTAATTGCGCCGCAGCGGTAAGATATGGATCGGACAGCACTTAACGATGTTTCCACTGCCACCCAGCGGAGCTGGGGCGACGGATCCCAGAACGATCTGGCCAAGAAACCGATAGTGAAGCTTCCGTGCGTCACGATCCGGTTTGCCGGCGACAGCGGCGACGGAATGCAACTCACGGGGACCCAGTTCTGCGACACCTCGGCGCTGGCGGGCAACGACATCAGCACGCTGCCCGATTATCCCTCGGAAATCCGCGCCCCGGCGGGCACGCTGGCGGGAGTCAGCGGGTATCAAATCCAGTTCTCCTCGCGCGACATTTTCACCCCCGGTGACGAGGTCGATACCCTCGTGGCCATGAACCCCGCGGCGCTGCGGGCCAACCTGAAATCGGTCCGGTCCGGCGGGATGGTGATCGTCAATGCCGATGCCTTCACTCCCGCCGATCTGAAGAAGGCCGGATATGATGACAACCCGATCGCCGGAGAATCCATGCCGGGCTATCGCCTGGTGAAAGTTCCCATCGATCGGCTCAACGCCGAAGCCCTGAAAAGTTCCGGACTTACCGCCAAGCAGATCGACCGCTGCAAGAACTTCTTCACGCTGGGCCTGCTCTGTTGGCTGTACGATCGTCCGCTGGAACCGACGCTGAAATACATCACAGCCAAGTTCGGCAAAAAAACCCCGCTTGTCGCGAGGGCCAACGGCGACGTTTTGAAGGCCGGCCATGATTACGGTGAAAATGCCGAGTTGTTCCCCGTCCAATATTTTGTTGAGAAGGCCAAGCTTCCGCCGGGACGTTACCGGAAGATGACCGGCAATGAGGCGGTTGCACTGGGCCTGGTAACGGCGGCCCGGCTGGCTGGGAAGGACCTGTTCTACGGCAGCTATCCGATCACGCCCGCCACGGACATCCTGCACAACCTGGCGGACTTGAAACATGCCGGGGTGGTGACGTTCCAGGCGGAAGATGAAATCGCGGCGATTGGTTCGGCGATTGGAGCCAGCTTCGGGGGCGCCATTGCCGCGACCGGCACCAGCGGGCCGGGCATCGCGCTGATGACCGAGGCGATCGGCCTGGCCGTCATGACGGAATTGCCGCTGGTCATCGTGAACGTTCAGCGCGGCGGTCCGAGCACGGGTCTGCCGACCAAGACCGAACAAACGGATCTGTTGCAGGCGGTCCTGGGCCGAAACGGCGAATGTCCCCTTCCCGTCATCGCGGCGACCAGCCCTTCGGATTGTTTCAATGCTGCCATCGAAGCCTGCACGATTGCCATTCGCTATATGACGCCGGTGATGCTGCTGAGCGACGGATATATCGCCAACAGTGCCGAGCCGTGGATGATCCCCGACGCCCGGTCGATGCCGAAGATTCAGATCCTCCATCCGATTGCTGGCACTGATGGCCGCGTGTTTCAGCCGTACGAACGGAATGAAGACGGGGCTCGGCCGTGGGCGGTACCGGGCACGCCGGGCCTGGAACATCGCATCGGCGGATTGGAGAAAGAAGATGGCGCCGGGACGATAAGCCAAGACCCGGCCAACCATGAAAAGATGGTCGGCCTTCGCGCGGCGAAAGTGGCGGGCATTCGCCCGGCCGGCGCGGCGTTCCATTGGACCGGCCGCGAGCACGGCGACGTGCTGATCGTCGGATGGGGCGGCACCCATGGCGCCATCAAGGCCGCCACGCTGGATCTCCAAAAACAGGGCGCCGCCGTCTCCGCATGCCAGGTGCGATATCTCAATCCGTTCCCGCAACGGCTTGGCGAATTGCTCGGCCGGTTCAAGACAGTTCTTGTGCCGGAATTGAATCTCGGACAATTGGCGTTGTTGCTGCGCGCCCAGTATGGGATCAAGCCGGTATCTCTGTCGAAGGTGCGCGGGCAGCCGTTTACCGTCGGCGAAATCATCGCCGCTGCTAGGACGCATCTTCCCGCTGAATCGGAATCATTGGTCGCTTGAATGGAAAGTTATCTCTCGGGCTGGATGGCAAAATGGATATTCTCGACAACCCGGCGCCCGCGAAGGAAACTTGCACCGGCTGCACCGCCGCCGATTTCGCGTCGGATCAGGAAGTCCGCTGGTGCCCGGGCTGCGGCGACTATTCCATCCTCGCCCAGACGAAAAAAGTCCTCGCCAAGCTGGGAATTCCACGCAGCAGTATCGTCTTCGTCTCCGGCATCGGCTGCTCCAGCCGGTTTCCGTATTACTTGAACACTTACGGCTTTCATTCGATTCACGGCCGCGCGCCCACCATCGCCACGGGTCTGAAACTGGCCCGGCCCGATCTCGACGTCTGGATTGCCACCGGCGACGGGGACGCGCTGTCCATCGGTGGCAACCATCTGCTGCACACCATACGCCGAAATCCGAATCTCAAGATTCTTTTGTTCAACAACCGCATTTACGGCCTGACCAAGGGCCAATATTCGCCGACCAGCTTAAAGGGCGCCAAAACCAAGAGCAGCCCGATGGGGTCACTGGAAACGCCGATTCGTCCGATGAGTTTTGCGCTCGGCTGCGGGGCGACGTTTGCCGCCCGATCGTTGGCGGCAGACACGCGGCACCTGGAATACGTCCTGGAGCGCGCGGCGAAACATGCCGGCACGGCGCTGGTCGAAATTTACCAGAACTGCATCATCTTCAACGACGGCGCGTTCAACTACGCAAGCGAAAAAGACCTGAAGCCGGATGCGGTTGTTTATCTCGAACACGGCAAGCCGCTGATCTTCGGCAAGAATCGCGAGAAGGCGATCGGCCTGAACAACCGCCTTCAGCCACAGGTCGTTAACGTCGGCGACGCCGGACCGGCCGATCTGCTCGTTCACGATGAACGGGAACCAACCCCCGCCGTCAGCTTCCTGCTGAGCAACATGACCCAGCCCGATTTCCCCGAAGCGGTCGGCGTGTTCCGCGCCGTTGAGCAGGACCCGTTCGACGCACTGGTCCACGGCCAGATCGCCCAGGCCCGCGCCGAGCGCGGCCAGGCGGACCTTCAGGCCATGCTCGACGGTTCCGAATCGTGGACCGTGCAGTAATCCAACGCCTCAACAGCTTGGTCGTGCCTCCAAAGCGCGCTCCACTCCCGAAACAGAAGCGGCAACGGCCCGCCGGCGATGGGGATCGCGCCGGAACAATTCGGCAATGAGGAACACCAGCAAAACGGCGCACGCCAGCGGCTTGAGCCAGGGATCGGTTTGGTGATAGGCCCAGCCGTCGCAGCTGAAACAGACGCCGATGACGAGAAGCATCACGCCGGGAATTGGCCGGAGGTGATCGAGCAGCAGGAAGGCCGCGGGAATTGCGAGGATCGCGGTCGGAATGACATAGGAATTGGACTCGGTTCGTGGATTGAAGAGCATCAAATAACACGCGCCGAATGCGGCGACAAACACGGATCGCGCCGGCTCCGGCCACCAGCGCGAAGCCAGGAGGCACAACGCAAGGGTTACAGCCGCGGCAGCGATCTGGAGGATGGCCAGCACGTTTTGCGGGATGACCCAGAAGGCCCAGAATATGCCTCGAAGGTCGCAAAATGGGCGATAGGGCAGCGCGGCCATGCGGAGTTTGGAGTAGCACACCTGATATTGCGCCCATACGTAGTGGGGATTCTGCGTGGCAAAGGGGACCAGGAGAAAAATCGCCACGCCCAGCGCCAGCCGCCAGCGCATTGGCCGATAGATGGCCGCCGCAAGCAGAAACGCGACGAAGATGATCGGCTTTACGGCGAGCGCGACGAGCAAATAAATGGCGGCGATGGACCATCTGCGGCGGGCCAGTTCCACGGTAACGTTCAAGAGGAATCCGGCGATGTGGAGATTGGCCTGCCCGCAACGGATGCTGGAGATGGTCGGCGCGATGGCGGCGAAGGAGCCGAGAGCGAAAACGAGGGCGGAATTTTTGGGCGAGAGGAGCTTGGCCAGCCGCCACAGTCCGGCGCAGTAGATCCCCATTCCGACCAGCCGCCATACGGCGCCCCCGATTGGATTGCCGAGGGCGGCGAAGGGGGCGTAGAGGATCGTGAACTGGGGAAAATACAGGAACCCGTCGATTGACCGCATGAAGTAGAGTTCCTGGCCGGTCCACCAATTGTGGGAGCTTTGGGCAAACAGGATGCAGATGCTGTTGCTGTTATTGGGATGGATCACGACGAGAATGGTGATGACGACGGCGGCAGGTCCCCACAATCCCCAAGCGAGGGCGGCGAAGAAGGTCTTGTTGCGCGAATCGACGGGATTCCTGTCGGGCATGCGTGGTCCGTTCAAATTTTGATGGAGGCGGGTCGCCCGGGCGCCAAGACTGATTTTCGCGTCAACAGCGGCCGCAGGCGTTTCCACTGGTCCACATTCGCCGGGTCGGTCAGGGCTCGCAACTCAGTGCAGCGCTGTTCAATATACGAGTCACGGCCGCGCAAGCTGTCGTCGGGGAGCCCGGGATGAACAACCCATTCCACCACTCCGAAGTCGGGCAGCCGTTGCAAAAAATGCTGCCAGGGAGCATCGCGTCGGAGGCTGGCGCTGTCAAGCATTCCGAAGTAGAAGTCGTTGGCCCAAACGCCTCGGCGGGAAAAGAGCTTGGCGGCGCGCTTTCCGAGCAGATGAGCGACGCGGCGTTTTGCGCGCACGCCGGGGGCGAAGCGAATCGTCGCCGGGGTTTCGACGGTGACTCGGGTGATCGCGGGCAATAGACCCCGGGCAATGACTTCGAGCAGCGCGTCGCGGATCACGGGCAGTTGATGCGCGTGGTGATGGGCGTCCACGTGGGAGGGAAGGCGCCCGACGAGCTTGTGGAACAACTCGGCCTGGGCGGTGATCTCGTCGGTTACGGCATTTCGATCCAGCCTTGCGGTCATGGCCTTGATCCAGAGCCGGCCGTTGGTGCCAAAGCCGTCGTCGTCGCAGAGACCGGAGGATTTGCGCGCGACCAGCGGCGCATGACCGCAACGGGTCAGCACCAGATGCAAGCCAACATCGAGGTTGGGCGCATCGGCCAAAAGCGGGAGCGATGCCCGCACGTGGTCGCCGGTGACGACCATCAGGCTCGTGGCGGTCACGGGGCCTTGGAGGTGCGCCTGGACGATTCCCTCGCTGGTGCGGCGGCCGATTCCGAAATCGTCGGCGGTCACGACGATCGCCAACTTTTCGGGTTTGGTTGCGATCGGCTGAGATGGAGCGGAAATCGGCGACATCGGATGAAGTTATGCGATGGTCTTTTCCACCTCGTCAAATCCGGCGGCGCCTTCGGCGACGAGTCGATAGCCGCTTTCCTGCAATGAGATGTAGCCTTCGGCGGTCAAGGCTTTCTGGCAGGCCTCGAGGCTGGGGTTCTTGAGGATGGTGTCGCGAAGTTTGGCCGTGGCGACAAGGCATTCGAAGACGGCGCGGCGGCCGAAATGGCCGGTGCCAAGGCACTTCTTGCACCCCTTGCCTTGGAAGACGTGCTTGACGTTGGTGATGCCGACGCTGGCGAATTTTTTTACTTGTTCGGGAGTCGGGGACTTGGCGACCTTGCAATGAGGGCAAAGTTGGCGGACGAGGCGCTGGGCGACGACGACGTGAAGGCCCGAGGCGACGACATAAGGTTCGACGCCCAGATCGAGGAGCCGGAAAAGTCCGCTGATCGCCTCGCGGGCGTGAACGGTGCTGAAGACCAAGTGCCCGGTCATTCCGGCCTGCACGGCGACGCGCGCGGTTTCCGCATCGCGGATTTCACCGACCAGGATGACGTCGGGGTCCTGCCGGAGCACGCTGCGGAGCAAGGCGGAAAATGAGTTGCCCTGGGCGTCGTTGACGGGAATCTGGGTGACGCCGTCAAGCTGGATTTCAACGGGGTCTTCGATGGTGACGACGTTGCGCTGGGTGATGTCGATGTCCCGGAGAATGGCGTAGAGCGTGGTGGTCTTGCCGGAGCCGGTCGGACCGCAGACCAGGATCATCCCGGCATCCTGTTCGCTGGTGCGGCGGATGATCTCGCGGGCCTTGGCGGGAAGCTGAAGGTCGTCGATGTGCAGTGGGGCGTTGGCGGCGTCCAGGACGCGGACAACCAGTTTCTGCCCGTGCATGGAGGGGGCGAAGCTGACGCGATAATCCACCCGCCGTTCGATCATTTCCTTCTTGATCTTGGTGGGAACCCTGGCGCTGAAATGGCCTTCCTGAACGATGTTGCGCTGGGCGATGTCGATGTCGCTGAGGACCTTGACGGCCGACAGGAGCTTGACGCCGAGTTCCTTGCTGAGACGCACGGCTTCGATCATCGTTCCATCCACGCGGATGCGAACATGCACGTCGTCCATCTTCGGCTCGACGTGAATGTCGGTGGCGCGGCTGCGGAAGCACAGAAGCATGATAAGCCGAAGAATGTTGATGGCCTCGCCGACGTCTTTTTTACGATCGGCGGGATAGGCGAGCTTTCCGCGCGCATTGATGAGCGCGATCTGACGGTCGGTGAAGGTTCGATCGGTCAAGAGCTCGGCGCGCTCCCGGAGGTGGCGTTCGAATTCACTGCCGGCGGCGACGGGCTCGTCGGCCTTTTCCTCCTCCTCTTCGGCCTCATCCTTGTCGCTGACAAGGTCCGCCAATTCGGCCATGGCAGTGTCGGCGTCGAGCTTGGGAGGCATGCCGGGCGAGGCCCGCGCAGCCTGAAGGACCAGCTTGATCTCGGTCTTTCCGATTTTCACGATATCGCCGGGCGCCAGGGCCGACGTGCCGCGCAGGGGTTTGTCGTTGATCAGGGTTCCGTTGCGGGATTCCAGGTCGCGGACGTGGAAGCCGTCGGAATCCTGCTCGATGACGCAGTGAAACCGGCTGGCGAGGGGTTCGTCGATGACCAGGAGATTGGTGAAATTCCTGCCGATGGTCAGAGGGCCGCTGTCGAGCGGAATTTGCCGCGTGGCTTTTGGGTCCTTGATTTCGAGGTAAGCTTTTTGCATTCGTGTCGTCAATTACCCTGCTTGCCCTGGGAGTTCCATCTTAACTCATATATCCGGATTTGTCAGAAAGAGCGGTCGAAAATCCGAAATCCTGCATCGAATGCCGGCTGGAATTTGCATTTGGAGCGGATAAAATGTGCGAGGTTGTCGCCGAGTACTCCCGGCGGCGGCCGTGTTCCCGGAAAGGCGTTTCCGGGATTGGGAGCCCGGCGGCGGGCTGCTATGCCCGCGACGGCTTGGCATGACCCGATAGGCGCCGCATCACGCGTGCGTCTTATCATGAAATGGAGGTGATCCGTGACCTATTCTGACTGTACAAGCGGAGGGCTTGCCCTCCGCCGTGAGCTGCTGTAAGCAGCTTTCGCGGGTGAGACTCCCGCGATACACGCAGCTGCTACGGCAGCTCGCAGCAGTTCAATCTGCAAAGCCCCGGATGTACATCCGGGGCTTCTTTTTGGGATTGCAATCCATGACGGAAAGGGTATGGTTTTTATACCTAAATGACCCCAATTGGAATTCGATCCGGGATCGAAGATAGGACTCGTCATGAAGAAGGCCAAAAGGAAGGACAAGAAACTCACGGCGCAACAATTGGACGCTATACATGATGCGGGCGTCGATATGTCCCCATATCTGGATTCGGCCACCAGCCGGCGTCCAGGCTTGGAAATCCAACGTGTCAACGTGGATTTTCCGCGATGGATGATCGCGCAGATGGACCGTGAGGCTGAGCGATTGGGGATAACCCGCCAGTCAGTGATTAAATTTTGGATCGCAGATCGAATTGCCGCGATGGCAAAGAAAGCATGAGAAGATTTGTCAGCCGATATCCAATCGCATCTCCGTTTCGATGGGCATGAACCCGGCCTTAACATAGATTGATCTGCCACCCGGTAACGCGTGCATCGAAATCTTCCCGCAATCATTCTGCCGCGCATACTCGATAAGCAATTGCAGGAGCCTGCTTGCGATGCCGCGGCGACGCCAGGCGGGATCGGTGTACATATTCATGATGTACGCTTCGCGGCCGGTGGGATTGCGGTTCGACGGGGGATGCCGATGAAACACAAGGCCGCTGGTGGCGACGATGGCGCCGTCGGCGACGGCGAGAAAGCCGATGAATTCCTCTGATGGAATCGTCCTGGAAAAATATTCGGCAAGGGACGCGCTCAGGATGGCGTCGGATTCTGATGCGCCCGATATTTCGACGAGGAACGCCAGACGCAGATTCACCAGCGGACCGACGTCTTGAAGTGTAGCCCGTCGATAAAAGCAAATCGGCTGCATCGGTCAGGGGAAGCGTTAGCCCTTCGGCGGTTCCTTCGCTTTGAGCCACGGCATCATCTTGCGCAATCGCCGGCCGGTCACCTCGACCGGATGGTTGTTGTCCTGCTCGTAAAGGCGCTTGAAGTTCTTCATGCCGGTCTCGTATTCATGCCGCCATTCCTTGGCGAACTGGCCGCTGGTGATTTCGCCGAGGATTTTTTTCATCTCGGCTTTGACGGCCGGCGTGATGATTCGCGGCCCGCGCGTCAGGTCGCCGTATTCAGCCGTGTTGCTGATGGAATAGCGCATGTAATCCAACCCACCCTGGTAGATCAGATCGACGATGAGTTTCACTTCGTGGACGCATTCGAAATAGGCCATTTCGGGGGCATAACCGGCTTCGGTGAGAGTTTCAAAACCGGCCTTGATGAGAGCGGACAGTCCGCCGCAGAGGACGGCCTGTTCTCCGAAGAGATCGGTTTCGCATTCGTCCTTGAAGGTGGTTTCGATGACGCCGCTGCGAGCGCCGCCGATTCCGCGAGCCCAGGCCAGGCCGATGTCGCGAGCTTTTCCGGAGGGGTTTTGATGAACGGCCAGGAGGCACGGAACGCCGCCGCCGCGCTCGAATTCGCTTCGGACCAGGTGTCCGGGTCCCTTGGGGGCGACCATCACCACGTCCACGTCCTTCGGCGGGACGATGGTTTTGAAATGGATGTTGAAGCCGTGGGTGGCGCCCAACGCCTTGCCCGATTTGAGGTGCGGGCCGATGCTCTTGGCGTACACGCCGGGCTGAATCTCGTCGGGAAGGGTCAGGACGATGAGATCTCCCGCCTTGACGGCATCCTCCACGGTGACCGGATCGAATCCATGTTGAATAGCCAGCTTGTGGTTGAAGGTATCCTTGAGTTCGGCGACGACGACTTTGATGCCGCTGTCGCGGAGGTTCAGGCTATGGGCATGACCCTGCGAGCCGAAGCCGAGGATCGCCACGGTTTTGCCTTGCAATGCATCGAGAGGGGCGTCTTTTTCGTACACCATTTTGAGCGGTTGGGGCATTGGACTCCTTGAAAAAGCGAGGTGGGATCGTAATGAGATGCGCGGGGAGTGTCAAAGAGGAGCCGTGGCAGAATTGGCTAAAGCGGATTCACGTGGTTTGTAGCGTTCAAAGACCGGGGGATTGCCATCCCCCGGCTTTGGGCGGAAATGGGGGAACGCTACGAAGCAAATGAAACTGGTCCAATTGAAGGAGGCGCTTGGCGTCGTCCGTTATCGCTTAACCCTTTTTTGGGATTTCAAATCCGTTGACGCGGGTTCGCCGAGCAATTTGACAATCTCGGCGACGAGATCGGCCGGTTCGGTCATTCGGCCGAGGCCGACGTTGCGGCAGGCAAGCCAGCCCGGCTCCGGGCCGATGAAGCGATATCCGAGTCCGGCGAGCTTGGCGACGTTTTCCTGAGCGATGGGGTTTTCCCACATTCGGTGATTCATGGCCGGGGCGAAAACCACCGGACAAGCGGCGGCGCACACCATGAGGCTGACCAAATCGTTGCTCAACCCGGCGGCGACCTTGGCGATGACGTTGGCGGTTGCCGGGGCGACGAGCATGAGGTCGGCCCGTTCGGTGAGCGAGATGTGCTGGGGATCGGAGCTGTCGGGCAACTCGAAGATCTCCGTGCGGACGGGGCGGGCCGAGAGGGCCTGGAACGTGAGGGGCGTGACAAACCGCTGGGCGTCCGGGGTCATGACGACGGTGACGCCGGCGCCGAGCTGCACCAGTTTGCTGACGACGTCGGCGGCCTTGTAGGCCGCGATGCCCCCGCATACCGCGACGACGATCTCGCGGTCCTTGAGCTTCAGCGCGGGAGGATCGGAGTTGGTCAGCGCCATGGGGCCGCCTGACAGGCCGCGGTTATGCTTCCGGCGCGCGGAGGCCGCTGGCTTCGTAATCAATGGCGATCTTGTCCTGGAGGATCTCCTGAATCGCCACTTCCAGATCGGTCATGTTCCCCCGTTCAACCAGGGGTCGCGCCCCATCCATCAGCTCGAGCATGCGCTTCTGGATGAGTGCGGTCAGCTTGAAACGGCCGCCGACCTTGGCCACGATTTGGTCGCTCTTCAATGCGTCAATCATGTATCAGATGCCTCCACTGCGGAAAGACGAAGCCTCCGCGCGTTTGTGTTTGATGATTTTGATGATGTCCTCGACCGCTAGATTCAGATCGTCGTTGATGACCATGTAATCGAACGCCCGGCTTCCCTTGGCCATGTGAATTTCCCGCTTGGCGGCGCGGAAGCGCTTGGCGATATCCTCGGCGCTGTCCCGTCCGCGGGCCTCGAGCCGTTGCAAGAGTGTAGGCTCGTCGGGAGGAAGAATGAAGATGGACAGGCAATCGGGATACTGAAAACGGACCTGTAAGGCCCCTTGAACGTCGATTTCCAGCAGAATATTCTTGCCCTGGGCGAGCAAATCCAGCGCGGGATGCTTGGGCGTGCCGTAATAATCGCCGTAAACCTGGGCGTATTCCAGGAATTCGTCGGCGTCGAGCCGGCGAAAAAACTCCTGCTTTGAGACGTGTTCGTAGGTCTTGCCCATCTCGTCGCCCGGGCGCTGCGGGCGGGTGGTGGCGCTGACGATGTAACTGATGGAGCATTTCTCGGCAAGCTGGCGCGAGATGGTGCTCTTGCCGACCCCGGACGGGCCGCAGAAGACGATCAAAAGACCGGGATTTTTGGATTGCGTTGGCATGCTGCGGGGAGGTTCACTCGACGTTTTGCACCTGTTCCTTGAGACGATCGATGTCGCCCTTGATCTCGACAATGTGCCGGGCGATGTCGGCGTCGTTGGCCTTCGAGGCGATGGTGTTGGCTTCGCGCAGCATTTCCTGGGCGATGAAATCGAGCTTCCGGCCCGCGTGCTCGCCGGTCCGGCAGGAATTCTCGAACGCTTCGAGATGGCTGGTGAGACGCTGGATCTCCTCGCTGATGTCGGCCCGCTCGGCGAAGACGGCGACTTCCTTCAGTAGATCGGCCTGGCTGACTTGCAGTTCGGCCTTGCTCATCAGCAGGTTGACGCGCTGGGTTAATTTGCGGTGATAGTCCTCGATCACCGTGGGCGCCCGTTTTTCGATTTCGGCCAGGTGCGAGGCGATCAGCCGTGAATGCTTGAGCAGGTCGGCCATAAGGGCCTGGCCCTCGCGGCCGCGCATAGTGGCGAGCTTGGCGATGGCGGTCGAGGTCAGTTCACGGATGACCTTCCCATGCCGGGCGATTTCGTCGGTGTCGTCCCGCGGCTCCTGGCAGACGCCGGGAAGCTGCACGAGGCTGGCCAGGTCGATCTGGACAATCTTGTCCAGTCCGCGGACCTGTTGGAGCTGTTCGAGATAGGCCGACAGGGCGCTGGTGTTAATGTGATACGCGGCCTCGGCGCTGTCGGTGCGCATTTTGAGGATGTAGGTGATCGAACCCCGGCCAAGGCCCTCGCGCAGGAGCGTTTCGATCTCCGGTTCCATTCCGCTGACGTTGTCGGGAAGTTTGATGGTGGATTTGAAAAATCGGTTGTTCAGGGCGCGGATTTCGACGGCGTAATGCGTGCCGTCGCGTTCGGCGCTGGCGTCTCCAAATCCGGTCATGCTGACGATCATTCGATTTGCGTCCGTGAAGGGATTAACGGCTCATTTTGCGCCGGAGCCGTCATTTTCCGTTAGTCGGTGAAACTGGCGAAGCCGGCGCACCGGCCGGCACGTGGGGTACTTGCTGGACCTGTTGCGTGGGCTGCGTCCGAGTGCCGATTTTGTCGCAGATCAGGTTGAGGACCACCGCCAATATAACGAAAAGGGCGAAGACGACACTGGTGGCCCAAGTGAGAACGTCGCCGGTTTTTGCGCCGAAGGCCGTATTGCCGCCCGCGCCGCCGAACGCCCCGGAAAGTCCCCCGCCGCGGCCCTTCTGAACTAGCACCAGCAGAATCATGATGAAACAGAAGAACAGGAAGATCGGCAAGAAGATCCAGTAAAGAATGAGCATGACTTCTCCGTGAAACTACAAAGCGGCGGTGGCGATGGCGAGGAAGGCGTCGGCCTTCAGCGAAGCGCCGCCGATCAGGCCGCCGTCGATGTCCGGCTGCGACAAGAGGCCCCGGGCGTTTTCGGGCTTCATGCTTCCGCCGTACTGAATCCGCACGTGATCGGCGAAATCCTTATTCCAGGATTTGGCCAGGTGCTGGCGAATGAACGCGTGGACTTCCTGGGCCTGCGCGTCGGTGGCGTTGCGGCCGGTGCCGATCGCCCAAACCGGCTCGTAGGCGATCACCAAGCGCTGCGGGTCTTGCATGGCCGACGTGAGTTCCTCGAGTTGCCGCTTGACGACGTCAAAGGTCTGGCCGGCATCCCGCTGCTCGATTTTTTCGCCGACGCAGTGGACGAGGATGAGCCCGCCGGCATAAATCGCCTGGGCTTTGCGTGCGACCAGCGCCGAGGATTCGCCCAGGACATGCCGGCGTTCACTGTGGCCGGCCAATACGAATTTCACGCCCAGGTCCTTCAGCATTTCGATGGAAATTTCGCCGGTGAAGGCGCCGTTCTTTTCAAAATAAACGTCCTGCGCCCCCAGGAGAAGCGAAGAGCCCGCGATGGCCTGGCCGACGGCATCGAGATAAACGAACGGCGGGGCGATGCCGAGGGCCAAGCCCTTGGGCGCGCCCTTGGCAACCGCCTTGGCCAGTTCAACGGCGCCGGACCTGGCGGTGTTCATTTTCCAGTTGCCTGCGATAAACGGGGTACGGGTCATGGGGGGCTTGCTCCTTGGTATTCTTGTTACGTTCGCACGGGTTCGGCGGATTCGGCGAATTCCTTGTTGAAAATCGCCGCGATCTTGTGCAATTGGACCATCAAATCCCTGAACGTTTCGGGCAGCAGGGCTTGGGCGCCGTCGCATTGAGCTTCGCTGGGGCAGTAGTGCACCTCGACGATAATGCCGTGAGCGCCGGCGGCCATTCCGGCGGCGGCGATGGATGGAACGTAATCACGTTTGCCGGCGGCGTGGCTGGGATCGACGATGATTGGCAGATGCGTCCAGCCCAGAGCCACCGGAATGCTGGTGATGTCGAGCGTGTATCGGACGGAATCCTCGAAGGTCTTGATGCCGCGCTCGCACAGCACGACGTTGCGATTTCCCTGGCTGAGCACGTATTCGGCGGAGAGAAGCCAATCCTTGACGGTGGCGGCAAATCCGCGTTTGAGCAGAACGGGTTTTCGCGTTTTGCCGACCTCGCGGAGGAGGTCGAAATTCTGCATGTTGCGGGCGCCGATCTGGAAACAATCGACGTATTTTTCCATTTGCTCGACCTGGCGGGTGTCCATGACCTCGATGCAGATCGGCATGCCGAGCTCGTTGCCGCATTCGCGCATCCATTCCAGCGCTTCCGCGCCCAGTCCCTGGAAGGAATAGGGGCTGGTTCGCGGTTTATAGACGCCGCCGCGAAGCATGGTGGCCCCGCCGTCGCGGACATGGCGGGCGATGCGATTGAGCATCTCCTTGTTTTCGACGGCGCAGGGCCCGGCAATGCAGGCGGCGTGATTGGCGCCGATCTTCACCTTGGGGACCGACCCGCCGCCGATTTCAACGACCGTGTCATCTTCGTGAAACTCGCGGCTGGCGAGCTTGTACGGCTTCATGATGGGGACGACTTTTTCCACGCCGTCCAGGGACGCCAGATGGTTCTGGTCGATCAGCCCTTCCTCGCCGACGGCGCCGATGACGGTGCGGAAGCGCCCCTGGCTGAGATGCGGCTGGCATCCCATGCGTTGGACTTCGTTGACCACGCGGTCAATGGCCGCCTGGGGCGCGTGTGAATTCATTACAATGATCAAGGCGATACTCCTTGAAGACCCGGCGTTTTTGCCCTGCCAAGGGGGAAAACGAACATTTTAGTGGCAGGAAGGGGGTTAGACAACAGGGCAATCGCATTCCGGAATTTAGGCGCCCGAACCGAAATCAGGCCAACCTCTCGCCGACCGGCGTCTAAACGCCTTCGTGCAGCATTTTTTCCATCAGCGCGCGATCTCCCCGAAGTTTGTCGAATTCGTCGCTGTACGCTTGATACTTTTCCATGAGCGATTCGTGCGACCCCGCCCCCACGTCGTAGTCGCTCCGGGCCTGGATCAATTCGATGCAGGAATCGACGAACGGCTGAATTCGCATGTCCGAAATCGGGCGAAGCCGCCGTAAAGCAACGATTGCCTTATCCACGGCCGCCGGCATTAGATGCTGTGTGCCCGTGGCCACGTCCTTGTCCGTCAGCACCGGAATGACGCTGTTAAGCTCCATTTCCGCGTAATACTCCGACGCCCAGGGGGTCAGCCTCTGCCGCAACTTGCGTTGCACCATCTGAAGCAGCAGCCTGGCGGAAAGATGGTTCGGCGCCAGTTCCGTGACCTGCTGGAGCTTAGTCTGTGCTTCATCGCTGCGAAGGTATTTGGGAGAAGCCTGAATCGACTGCTGAATCTCGCTGAACAGTTTGATCGCCTCGGCCTCCTTGGGATCGCGATCGGTGCGGGCAATCGCCGCGGCATCGTCCAGCGTCGAGATTCCGATGACCTGAATGTTGGTTATCTCGCTGACGCCATTGAAGATCACCGCATCGATCAACTCCTCCAAATCTTCGTTCGGCACGGCAACCAGCGTGCACCCGACGTCCTTGGCGCCGCGTAACTTCGCTCCGACTCCGCCGATCACGCGGATTTTGCCTTCCGCGCTGACGTCTCCCGTGATTGCGAATTGCGGATCGATGTCGAAGCCCTGAATCGTCGACAGGATCAAAGTCCCCAGTGCCGCGCCGACCGATGGCCCGTCGTAGTTGGACCTGTCTTCAAACGAAAACTCGAACTTGCGGGCCACGATCCTGGGATACTTGGCGTCGATCGCCCTGGCCACGTCGCCGAGCACCAGGTTCATTTGCTTACCCACGGGAATGGCGAACGTCACCGGTATGCTGTCGCCTTTCGGCGATCCCGGGCCAACCGTCAGGATCAAATCCGTCGCCGAGCCAAGCGCGTCGCCGTTCGCCTGTTCCAAAACGCACAACATTTTGATCGAGGCCTGCAATTTGGAAATCCGCATCGCCGGCGCATCCGGATCGCTGCTTTGCAGTGCCACGTGGGACGGCACATTATTTTGGTTAGTTTCGGCGGCCTTCGGTTTTTCATCGCTCGGCGGTTGCGGGTTTGAAAGGACCAATTGTCGTGCGGCCACGATGGTGCCCATGGCTCGACCGCTTGTAGGGATGGTCACGCGCAGTGATTCGGTGAAGCTGTGCTTGTAAACCCCCATCGACGCAGCGTCATGGCCCTTCAAATGAAGATCGCCGATTTTCGTCCAACCCCCCGAGGTCAGTGCCGCGCGCGACGGTCTGCCCCCTGACCCCGAACCGACCGCAACATACACCGTGCTTCCTGCCGGAGCGTCGATTGTGACCTCGGCTGGGTTACTTAGCGCCCGTCGGGTGAAGTTCAGATTCGCCAGTTCGGAGGGGCATTTGTCCAAAACATAATCGTCGTTGCTGAAGAACTTGACGCCATTCACGATCGTATCGAGTTCCGTTTCGCCGCTGGCGAATTGCACCTGGACCGCACCCGCCTCACCGGCCAGGGCATATTCGCCGTCCGCCGATGCCCGCGACCCGCAAAGCGACAGGATGCACATTGCCGCCGCGATAAAGCCATGCAGCAGATGTCTCATGGAATTTCCTCTTTGCGGTGCATAATACACGGTTGGCGTTTTTTGGCCACGCGACAATCGAAGCCCCGGATATACATCCGGGGCTATGTCAGGCGTGTTTGGGCGAGTATCTCGATCTTCACGCGCTTGACGCGCTGCGGTTCGGCATCCAGCACGGTGTAGCGCACCCGGTCGTGTTCGTAAACCGCGCCTTTTTCGGGGATGCGAGCCAGGTTCGTGGTGAGAAATCCGGCCAGGGTTTCGTATCCCGCGTCTTCGGGCAGGTTCAGGCCGGCCAGGCGATTCAAATCCTCGATGCGGATGCGGGCGTCGGCATCGACGGTCTTGTCGTCGATTTTTTTCAGCATCGCCGGCTCGTCGGTTTCGTGCTCGTCGGACATTTCACCGACGAGTTCTTCCAAAACGTCTTCGATGGTCACGATGCCGGACGTGCTGCCGTACTCGTCCAGGACGACGGCGAAGTGGACTTTCTGGTGGCGAAAATCGCTGAGCAGATGGCTGAGCGACTTGGTTTCCGGAACGTAGATGGCCGGGCGCATGATCTGGCGGACGGAGAACTGGGGATCGGCCAGACCGAGAAGTTTGATGAGATCGCGCGCGTGGAGGATGCCGACGACGTGGTCGAGGCCCTGCTCGTAAACGGGGATTCGGGAATGGCGGGATTCCTCGATGGCATTCTTAACCTGTTCGAGGGTGGCGTCGGCGGGTATGGCGACGACGTCCTGGCGGGGGGTCATGATGTGGCCGGCGGTGGCGTCGCGGAACTCGATGACCGATTCGATCATCTCGCGTTCCTGTTCGTCGACCACGCCTTCTTTTTCGCCCTCCTCGACGGCGGAGAGGATTTCGTCGTCGATCTGCGATTCGCTCTGCTGTTCCCCAGCGCCCAGGGCGCGGCGAACCACGTCGTCGGTGCCGTGCATCAGCTTGGCCAGCGGGGAAAAAACGATGCGAAGCACATTCAGCGCAGGCGCGAAGAAGCCGACCATTTCGGCGCCGGCGTACCTGGCGGCGGCGTGTGGAATCGTGACGGCGACGAAGACGGCGATCACCCCGGCGACGAATACCGTCAACGTGTAGCGAACTAGCGCGCCGTAATGGGTTTGCTCGAACGACGCGAAAACCAGGACCCAGATGAGAATGTTCGAGAACTGCCGGAAGATGGCCGTCAGGAACGTCAGGTCGGCGGTGTTTTCGGTGAGGGGCTCGAACCATCGATCGGCGTCGCGGCGGCCGAGGAATTCCGCCAGCCGGACCCGCGAAAATTCCCGAAGGGAATACGTCAGGGTGGAAAAAAAACAGGAGAGCAGCGAGGCGAGCACCACTCCGCCGATGGTCAGGAAGAGCGGCATTTCCGAACTCCGTTCCGCAGGCGAAGTCTTCCGGCGTCGCGGCGAAGCCTTCGGTTGCGCGGCGCAAAGACCGGGCCGATTCCCAGACGGGTGAGAATCTCGTCTTCCTTGGCGTGCATGGCCGCGAAAGCTGAATCGGTTCTATCGTCGAAAGCGGACAAGTGCAATAAGCCGTGGATGGCGTATAGCAGCAACTCGTGGCTCAACGGATGTCCGAGTTGGCGGGCGCGAGCTTTGGCGAGGGTGGAACAGACGACGATTTCACCGCCAACCACGCGGCCGCGGGCGTCGTGGTCCAACTCGAACGTCAGCACGTCGGTGGGACCGGTCCGACGAAGGAATTCTCCGTGGAGAAGGGCCATCTGCCGCCCGGGGACGATCGCCAGCGAGAGATCGCGCAGCGGCGAACGGAGGATGCGGTGAGCGCCCGTCAATCCGCGGCGAAGCGTGGGGACGCATTGCCGCGCTGCCGTGGCGAAGATGGTCAGATGCAGGGCCAACGTCAGCCCACGCTTGTGATGGGCGGGTTCACAACCGGGGACGCAGGGGTTTCGGAGCTGGGGTAACTGACTCTTCCATGATACATGCTTAGAAGCGTCTTGCGGAGGGCGGTTTCTATTCGCTCCAGGTCGCGCAGCGTGAGGTCGCATTCTTCGAACTGTCCGTCGTCGAGGCGCAATCGCGCCAGTTCGTGGACTTTAGCTTCGAGGCGGCTTGCAGTAGGCTCGGCCAGTGAGCGGCAGGCACTTTCGACGATATCGCTGAGCATGACGATGGCGGCTTCCTTGCTGCGCGGCTTGGGGCCGGGATACCGGAATTCGACGTCGCTTGGCGGGGAGTTGACGTCGGGCTGCTGATCGCCCTGGCGAACCGCCTTGCTATAGAAGTATTCCACCACCGTTGTGCCGTGATGTTGCTCGATGATCGGCAAAATGCTGGTGGGAAGATGGTATTCCTTGGCCAACTCAACTCCGTCCTTGACGTGGGATTGGATGATGCGGAGCGAGAGCGTCGGGCTGAGATTGAGGTGGCGATTCTCGCCGCCCATCTGGTTTTCAACGAAGTAGTCGGGCTTGTGGATTTTTCCGACGTCGTGGTAAAAGCTGCCGACGCGGCAGAGGAGGGAATTGGCCTTGATGGCTTCGGCGGCGGCCTCGGCGAGGGTGGCGACGCCAAGACTGTGGTTGTAGGTTCCGGGGGCCTCGAGTGCCAGACGGCGCAGAAGCGGCTGGCTGGCATCGGCCAGTTCCAGCAGCGTCATTCCCGTGGTGATGCGGAAGGCTCTTTCGATGAAGGGGAGAATGCCCAGAACGACGAATCCGGAGGCAAACCCGGCGAAGCCCACGTAGAGGCAGTTGGAGGCGATGAACTGGAGGGGTTCCATTTCGACGGCGCCGATCGCGGCGGTGGCGACGATCATCGCCAGCGCCGTGAACCCGCCCACTTCGATAAGCTTGCTGCGCGTGCGAATCTCATCCAGAAGATAACACGAACTCAGCACCCCGACCCACAGGACCAGGAACCAATCCAGGCCCTGGTTGAGCGCGGCGGTGACGATGATGGCGTGAACGGTGGCGACGCCGAAGGCGAATCGCTGGTCGTAGGCGATCGTGAGGATCATCGCCGCCACGATGGTCGGCGCGATGCCGAAGATTAGCAGCGGCTTGTTTCCGATTCCAGCGAGTTGGGTGAGCAGGAGCATGGCCAGCAGCAGAGCGGCCATGGCCGTTGCCCGGGCATGGTTGCGGACGCAGCGGCGCTGGTAGCGGGCGACGTAGGCGGCGAGGATGAACGTCAGGATGCCGGCCACCAGCGCCAGCCCAAGCCGATTTTGCCAGAGTCTCAACACGTCGTTGGCCAGGGAGGCCTGATAAGCGGCGTTCTCGCGCAGCAGGAGATCGAAGTCTCGATCGCTGAGGATGGTCCCGCCGGTGACAATTTTGGCGTCGCGGACGTTGGGTACAACGGCATCCAGGCGCGAGACGGTGCTCTCGGCCTGGTTTTGCTGATCGTGCGTCGCCTGGTCGTCGTATTGGTAGGTCGGGCTCGCCGCGAGTTCCGCAAGCGTGATGCGGCCGATTTTGGGGCCCAGGACGATGCCGAAGCCTCGGGCGGCTTCTGCAAGCCGGGCATCGAACGATTCAGGCAGTTCGGCGCCGAATACGTTGGCGATGTCGAGATAGGTTGGCGCCTCGCCGGTGGCGGTCTGCGGGTTCTGGGGGTCGGGCGGCGGCGGCAGCAGCTTGATTTGACGCGTCTGGCCCGGGAACCGGGCCGCCAGATTGCTCTCCTGGTTGCGATCCGACTGCTGGACGATCACCAGCGGCTCACCCTCGGCGAGCAGGTGCGTTCTGGCGTAACCGATGAAACGTCGAACGGTCTCTTCATATTGCTGGCGGTCCAGAGCCGTCCGATCCTGTTCCAATTCCGTGATGGCGCCGTTGTCGAGCACGTCGCGCAGGGGCGGGTCGAGTTCCTGCGGCTGGCGGCCGTGAATCGTGTCCGGCAGCGCCAGTAGAAAATTCTGGATTTTTTCCCACGGATCGCCGGGGAGTTTGCGATAAGCGCGGAAAGCGCTGTCACGCTTGAATTCGATCAACTGATCGTAGCGCGCCCTGTCGAAGAATTGGAAGTCCACCCGGGCGACGATGTCGTGCGGAATGTATTCGCCCGGCCGATAGGCCACGACCTCCTTGCGAAGAAGCAGGAAGCAGGTGACGGCCAGCCAAAAGGCCGCGGCGATGGCCAGGGAGGGAACCAGATCGTGGGTGGGGACGTCCCCGGCGGCCGAGCGGGCTTCGTAGCCATATCGGCCTTCGCGGATGGCCGAGCGGCGAGGATTGTTTTTGCCAAAGCCGAACATTAATCGCGGTCCTTTGGTGAGTCGCCGTCGTGTTCGTAAGCGTCAACGATGTTCTGAACCAAACGATGGCGGACGATGTCGGAGCGCTCAAGTTGGATCATGGCGATTCCGCGGATTCCGGCAAGCTTTTCCATGGCGTCGACGAGTCCGCTACGGACGTTATCGGGCAAATCGACCTGCGTGGCATCGCCGGTCACGATCATTTTCGAGTCGCTGCCGAGCCGGGTCAAAAACATCAGCATTTGCGACGCGGTGGTGTTCTGGGCCTCGTCGAGGATGATGACGCTTTCATTGAGGGTTCGACCCCGCATAAAGGCGAGGGGAATCACCTCGATGATGTCGTTGACCATGAACCGCTTGACCTGCTCGAACTCCATCATGTCGTGCAGGGCGTCGAAAAGGGGACGCAGGTAGGGGTTCACCTTGGCCTGGAGGTCGCCGGGCAGGAAGCCGAGCCGTTCGCCCGCCTCGACGGCCGGGCGGGCCAGCACGATTCGCTTGGCATGACCGTGCTTGAGCATGCTGGCGGCGGCGGCGACGGCGAGATAAGTCTTGCCCGTGCCGGCCGGGCCGATGCAGAACGTCAGGTCATGGTGCAGGATGGCATCGACGTAGGCGCGCTGGCCGGCGGTCTGGGGCTTGATCGAGCGGCCCCGGGTGTAAACGTCGATCTCATCGGCGGTGCGCTGGCGGTGATCGTCGGCGGCGCGGCCGATCACCTGGCCGACGTCCTCGACGCTGAGCCAATCCTGCCGACGCAGCGTGCGCTGAAGCAGCTCGAGTACCGCGGCGGCTTTGCTGACCTGCTCGGGTTCCCCGGACAGGCGGACTTCGTCATCCCGTCCGACGACCTGGACGCCGAAGGTGTCGCGGATCATCCGCAGGTAACGGTCGGCCGACCCGAACAGGGCCAGCTTCTTTTCAGGTTGTTGCAGAGCGATATTCAACTGCACGGCATTCATCGCGGCCGGGTTATCCGTCGGGCGCGAAACAAAACCACACTCCGGTCGGGAACACAAGTCGGCCGGCAGGAGGCCACAATTAATTTTCTCAGGATTGCCGGGAAAAAGCGAGGGTTGAAGCGATCATTTCATTATTCATTTGCCTTCAATTGGTTACGGTCAGTACAGGCTGAACAATAAATACGCAGCCGGGGCCGCAAGCAGGGGGCTGTCGATCACGTCAAGCAATCCGCCGAAGCCAGGGATGATGTCTCCGCTGTCTTTTACCTGGGCATCGCGCTTCATGAGGCTTTCCAGAAGATCGCCGGCTTGGCCGACGCCTCCGATCACGATGCCGAAGAGCAGGGCCTTTGGCCAGCTCAGCGTGGAAAGCGCCTCCGGCCAAAGCAGAGAACAGCCCAGACCCACCAGGGCTGCCGTGGCCAATCCGCAGGCCAGGCCTTCCCATGTTTTATGGGGACTCAGCCAGGCGATGAGCTTATGCCGGCCGAAGTACCGGCCGCCGAAATAGGCGCCGATGTCGGTGGATTTCACCACCAGGAGAATCATCACCACCGCCTGAGTGGAACCCTGGAACCCGTGGATCCGATCGCCGGAATGTTTCACCCGCAAGGCGATGAGGAACCAGGCCAGCCCGCCAAGATAAAGCATTGCCAGGACGGTCCCGGCCATGTGGGTGATGGCCTGTTCGGTACGCCGTCCACTGGCTTGGCGGATGGCGGCGAGAATCATGACGAAGACGATGATGAACGCCAGGGTCGAAGCCGCGATGTGCTGGAACCAGGGGAATTGCGTCAGAAAAGCGTGAATCGCCAACAGCCCCGAACCCAGGCCTGCCAGGAAGCGATACGGACGAACGCGCTCCGCCACGAAGAGGCGGCCGACTTCCGCCGTGGCCAGCGGAAGCAGAAAAATCAACGTGACCAAAAGTCCAACCCCGGCCAGTCCGAATTCGCGCGGGCGATAAAGCTCGGGATGCTGGTCGGGCACTTTGACCCATCCGTGGGTTTTTTGCTCGATCCAGTAATCCAGATAGAGCATCACGAGCAGCCCGGCCATCATGAGCGTGCCGTAGGTGAGTCTTTGACGCAGGGATTGTTGCATTACCGCGATTCCGCCGGCAGCGAATTGGATTGATCCAGCGCCCCGAACCGCCTGTTGCGGGAGGCGAATTCGGCCAGGGTCTTGTGAAATTCGTCTATGGTGAAATCCGGCCAGAGAACGGGGCTGACCACCAGTTCCGCATAGCTGATCTGCCAGAGAAGATAATTGCTGACGCGCATTTCCCCGGCGGTGCGGATGAGCAGGTCGGGATCGGGCATGCCCGCGGTGTAGAGATGGTCGCTGATCGTCTGTTCGCGGATGTCGCGGGGATCGAGTTTTCCGGCCGCGACCTTGGCGGCGATGGCGCGGACGGCATCCGCGATCTCTGCCCTCGATCCGTAATTCAGCGCCAGGTTCAATTGCAGTCCATCATTGCCGGCCGTTTCGGCCAGGGTTTGCTTCATCTGGTCCAGCACCAGGTCCGGCAGATTCTCCAGATGCCCGATCTGTTTGAAGCGGATGTTGTTCTCCATCATGGTGTTTCGTTCCTGACGGAGATAGTCGATGTACATCTGCATGAGGAAGGTGATCTCGGCGGCGGGGCGTTTCCAATTCTCCAAGCTGAAGGAATAGAGGGTGAGGAAATCCGGTGCGCCATATTCGCGCCGAAGCCGGGAACATTCCGTGACGATGGAGCGAACGACGTTGGCGCCCTGCTGGTGCCCCTGTACCCGCGGCAAGCCGCGCGCCACCGCCCACCGGCCGTTGCCGTCCATGATGACGGCAATGTGCCGTGGAAGACGCTGGAACGGCAGTTCGTCGGTGAGGGTCATGGTTCAACATCAGTGTAAGACGCCCGGCCTGGAGATTCCACGGGGAAGGGGGCCGCAATTAATCTGAAATCCCCGATTTTTCGTTTGTGGTTCTTGGCTGGCTGGGCGTATAGTATTGCCAGCACCGATGTCGCAGGAGATGGACATCTCGTGGCAGGTGCTCGGCCGGATTGTGCGGGAGTGGGGCGGCAATTCGGCCGAGATCGCGGAAATCCAACCGCTGGACGGCGGCTGTATCAGCACGACCGCCGCCATCGGACTCACTGACGGCCGCAAGGTCGTCTGCAAGATCTCCCCCCATCGCGTCGATCGCAGCTACGTCAACGAATCGCATCAATTGAAGTATATGGCCGACCTGGGTTTGCCCGTGCCGCAGGTTTACGCCGCCAAGGTCGGCTCACTCGACGACCCGTTCAGTTACATCCTCATGGAATTCGTCGAAGGAGTCACGCTGCACCAGGCCAAGCTGAAATGCTCGGCCGAGGAATTCGACCAACTCCAGGCGCATTTGGCCGAGATTATCCTGACGCTGCACGACCGAACGGCCCCGGCCTACGGCCGGGTGGAGATCGAGCCGGCGCCGTCGCAATTCGATTCCTGGCCGGATTTTTACCGCACCGTTTTCGATCCGATCTATCGGGACGTCGTGAAAACGGAATCCCTTCCGCTCAAGACCCGCCGGCACATCGGCAAGATTCACGAACATCTCGACCGCCTCTTGCAGCACGATGAAGTCCCGCGCCTGGTGCACTGGGACGTCTGGTCGACGAACATCTTGGTGCGGCAGGACAATTTCGGCCAATGGAAGATCGCGGCCATGCTGGATCCCAATTGCAAGTTCGCCCATTTCGAGGCGGAGATCGCGTACATCACCCTGTTCCAAACCTCCACGCCGGCCTTTCTAAAAGCCTATCAGCAACGCCGTCGCTTGACGGACGAATACCATCGGGTGCGAAAACTGATCTATCAACTCTATTTTCTGTTGAACCACGTCGTCCTGTTCGGCGGGGAATACGTCAAGCAGGCGATCGCTGCGGTGGATCGGCTGGAAGCTGTGGTTTGAGCGTGGCATTCGTATCATGTCCGGCCCCATGACCCCCCAGCAGCAATTCGAATCCGGCTTGTCGCATCATCAGGCGGGCCGATTGCCGGATGCAGCGGCGATCTATCGGCAAGTCCTCTTGCAGAATCCGAATCACGTCGAGGCGCTACATCTGCTGGGCTTGATTGCCGGACAATACGGCAATGACGACCAGGCGATCGATCTGATTGGCCGTGCCATTCGCCTGAAGCCCGATCTGGCCAACGCACACAGCAATCTGGGAAATTCGCTGATGCGTAAGGGCCGGCTTGACGAGGCGGTCGCCTCTTACAGGCGCGCGATAGAGCTCAAGCCCGATTATTTCGCCGCTTACTGCAACCTGGCTGCGGCGCTGAAAAACCAGGGACATCTTGACGAGTCCATTGCCGCCTCCAACCGTGCCATTCAACTCAATCCCAACTCCGCCGAGGCGTACAATAACCTCGGCAACGCACAGGAGAACAAGGGAGAATTCGGCTTGGCAATCTCCGCATTTCAACGGGCCATTGAACTCAACCCGAACGACGCGGGCGCGTTTTGCAATCTTGGCGGCCTCCTGAATGCGATTGGCCGCGTTGACCAGGCGATTTCCCTGTGCCGACGCGCGGTCCAACTCCAACCCGATCGCGCCGAAGCCCACAATAATCTGGGCATCGCGTTGATGAACAAGGGCGAATTGGATGAGGCCGAGGCCGCCCTGCAACGCGCCGTTCGGTTGAAGCCCGATTATGCCGAAGCGCTGGGCAATCTTGGCGCCGTCCTGAAGGAAAAAGGGCAACTTGAGCAGGCCATTGCCGCGTTCCGGCGGGCCATCAAAATATCTCCAGCCAATGCCGCCATCCACAGCAACCTCGTCTACACGCTCTACTTCGACACCCGTTGCAGCGAGGCCGAACTGTTCGCCCAACTCCGAGCCTGGGCCGAGCGGCATGCCGATCCACTCAAGCCGTTGATCCGCCCGCACGAAAATGACCGCGATCCCAATCGCCGGCTTCGAATCGGTTATGTTTCGCCCGACTTCAGCGCACATCCGGTCGGCCGATTTATCCTGCCGCTCCTCGCCTCGCATGACCATCAGCAGTTTGAAATCTACTGCTACGCGTCGGTGCAAAGGCCCGACAGCGTTACCGCCCGCATTCAGCGTCACGTCGATGTGTGGCGAGATATTCGCATTCTCTGCGACGAGGAGGCCGCCAAACTCATCCGCGAGGATCGCATCGACATCTTGATCGATCTCACTATGCACATGGCCAGGAACCGCATGTTGCTCTTTGCCCACAAGCCCGCGCCGGTGCAGGCAACCTATCTGGCTTATGCCGGCACCACCGGCCTGGACACGATCGACTATCGCATCACCGATCCCAATCTCGATCCGCCCGGCATCTCCGAAGAATATTACACGGAGCGCTCGATTCGACTGCCCCAATGCTACTGGTGCTACGAGCCGCCGATTGAGTCGCCGGAGGTGACCCCGCTCCCCGCCGTCACAAAGAGGCTCATCACCTTTGGCTGCCTCAACAATTTCTGCAAGATCAACGCCGGGGTACTCCAAATCTGGTGCGGTATCCTCACCGCTGTCCCCAATTCGCGCCTCCTGTTGCACGCTGCCGCCGGCAGCCATCGCGATACCGTTCGCCAAAAGCTTTCTGATTTTGGAATCGATCCAAATCGCCTGAGCTTCATGGGCAAAATTCCCTTGCCGCAATTCATGCGGCAGCACCACAACGTCGATATCGGCCTGGATCCCTTCCCCTACGTCGGCGGCACAACCACGTGCGATGCTCTTTGGATGGGCGTCCCCGTGGTCACGCTCCGCGGGCAGACCGCCGTGGGCCGCGGAGGCGCCAGCATTCTTTCCAACGTCGGGCTCACCGAATTCATCGCCGAGAATCCGCAGCAGTATCTTTCGATCGCCATCGGATTGGCCGGAGATTTGTCCAAACTCGGGGAATTGCGATCGAGCTTGAGAACCCGGATCGAGCGCTCGCCGCTGATGAACGCGCGGCAATTTGCCGCCGACATCGAAGCCGCGTACCGGCAAATGTGGCGGAATTGGTGCGAGCAAGGCGGAGATTCGAGTTTACAATGCCCGTCCAAATGACCCTTCAGCAGCAATTCGATTCCGGTGTGTCGCTTCACCAAGCCGGCCGCTTGGCGGAGGCGGAAAGTATCTATCGCGAAATCCTTGCCAAGCAGCCCAATCACGCCGAAACCTTGAATCTGTTGGGCGTCTTGGCCGGCCAGGTCGGCCGGCTGGACGCGGCCGCGGAACTGCTCCGGCGGGCCATTCGGCTCAAGCCTGATGTCGCCGAAGTACACGTCAATCTCGGCGTCGTATTGAAGGCCAATGGGCAACTCGACGAGGCCATCGCTTTCTATCGGCAGGCCATTCGGCTCAACCCCGATTTTGCCGGGGCGCACATCAATCTCGGCAACGCACTGAAGGACAAGCAGCAACTCGACGAAGCGATCGCGTCCTATCGGCAGGCGATTCGGCTCAAGTCTGATCTAGCCGACGCACACCACAACCTCGGCAATGCATTGACGGGAAAGGGACAACTTAATGAGGCCATCGCTTCCTATCGCCAGGTCATTCGGCTCAGACCCGATTACGCCGAAGCGCACAGCAATCTGGGCCTCGTGCTGGCGGAGCTTGGACAACTGGACGAGGCCATCGCTTCTCATCGGCAGGCCATTCGGCTGAGGCCCGAGCGTGCCGAAGCACATTTCAACATGGGCATCGCCTTACAGGGCAAGGAACAGCTTCACGACGCCATCGCCGCCTTTCGGCAGGCCATTCGGCTCAGGCCGGATTACGCTAAAGCGTATAGCAATCTGGGCGTCGTACTGCGGGACGACGGGCAACTTGATGAGGCCATCGCTGCCTATCGGCAGGCCATTCGCCTCATGCCCGACCTTCCTGATGCGCACAATAATCTGGGCATCGCCTTGAAAGCCAAGGGGCAACTTGACGAGGCCATCGCTGCCTATCGCCAGGCCATTCGGCTCAAGCCCGATTACGCCGAAGCGCACAGCAATCACGGCAATGCACTGACGGACGCCGGGAAACTGAACGAGGCCATCGCCGCCTATCGGCAGGCCATTCGGCTCAAGCCCAAATACGCCGACGCACACTATAACCTGGGCAATGCCTTAAGGGAGACAGAGCAACTTGACGAGGCCATTGCTGCCTATGGGCAAGCGATTCGGCTCAAGCCTGATTACGTTGATGCGCACAATAATCTCGGCAGCACATTGAAGGATAAGGGCGAGCTCGACGAGGCGATTGAGAGCTTTCAGCGGGCCATCGATCTTGCTCCCGATGATGCCGCGATCCACAGCAATCTGCTCTACACCCTTCATTTTCATCCCGGCTACGACGCCGCGATGATCTACGAGGAACACCGGCGCTGGAACCGACAGCACGCCGAGCCGCTTAAGAAATTCATTCAGCCGCACGTTAACAATCGCGATCCCGACCGTCCGCTGCGTATCGGCTACGTGTCGCCGGATTTCCGTAACCACCCGATCGGGAAGTTTCTTCTTCCGCTGCAGGCCGCGCATGACCCCGATCGTTTCGAAGTGTTCTGCTATTCGGACGTTCGGCGCCCCGATCGCCTTACCGAGCTTCTTCGCCGGCACGCCAAGCAATGGCGAAACACGGTGGGACTCACTCACGAACGGGCGGCCCAACTGATCCGGGAAGACCAAATCGACATTCTGGTGGACCTGACCATGCACATGGCTGGCAACCGCATGCTCCTGTTCGCCCGCAAGCCGGCGCCCGTGCAGGTGACCTACCTGGCTTACTGCTCCACCACCGGATTGGAGACGATGGACTACCGTTTGAGCGACCCAAATATGGATCCCTCGGATTCGGATTTGCTGCTTTACAGCGAGCGCTCGATCCGGCTGCCGGAAACATGTTGGTGTTATGGCGTCGCCGGCCCGACTCCCGAGCCCTCGCCGTTGCCGGCCTCGGTGGCGGGATACATCACATTCGGCTGCCTGAATAACTTCTGCAAGGTCTCAACGGAGGCCTTGAACGTCTGGATCCAGTTGCTGTGTGCGACGCCGAAATCGCAGTTCATTCTTCGTGCCCTTGAGGGGAGCCACCGCCAGCGTGTAAGGGATCTGCTGCAGCAGTATGGAATCGATCCGCAGCGACTGAAGTTCGTGGGTACGGTTCCCTTGTCGGAGTATTACAGGCTTTACCAGCAAATCGACATCGGCCTGGACCCATTCCCTTACAACGGCGGCACCACCACCTGTGACACTCTTTGGATGGGAGTGCCGGTGGTGACGCTGGTCGGCCCGACCGCCGTGGGGCGCGGGGGGGTCAGCATTCTGTGCAATGTCGGATTGCCGAAACTCATCGCCCAGACGCCGGAACAATACGTGCAGATCGCCACGGACCTAGCTAAGGATTTGCCGAAGCTGGCTGAGCTGCGCCGGACGCTGCGTGCGCGGATGCAGGCATCGCCGCTAATGGACGCCCCGCGTTTCGCCCGCAATGTCGAGGCGGCCTATCGGCAAATGTGGCGGAATTGGTGCGAGCGGGGCGGAGATTCGAGTTTACAATGCCCGGCCACATGACCCTCCAGCAGCAATACGAATCCGGCGTGTCGCTGCACCGAGCCGGCCGCTTGGCGGAGGCGGAAAGGGTTTATCGACAAGTCCTGGCCCGGCAGCCCGATCACGCCGGCGCGTTGCATCTGCTGGCGGTGCTGGTGGCACAGGCCGGCCGATTGGATGCGGCAGTGGAATTCATGCGGCAGGTCGTTCGGCTCAAGCCTGATTTTCCTGACGCGCACAGCAATCTCGGCAACGCCTTGAGGGCCATGGGGCAACCTGACGAGGCGATCGCCGCCTGTCGGCAGGCCATTCGGCTCAAGCCGGATTACGCCGACGCACATTACAATCTGGGCCTCGCGTTACAAAACAAGGGGCAACTTGACGAGGCCATCGCGGTCTTTCGTCAGGCCATTCGGTACAGGCCGGACTTTGCCGAATCGCACAACAGTCTCGGCAACGCCTTGAGGGACAAGGGGCAAATTGCCGAAGCGATCGTTGCATATCGGCAGGCAATTCAGCTTAAGCCTGATTTTGCCGAAGCGCACGGCAATCTCGCAAACGCCTTGCAAAACATGGGGCAACTCGACGAAGCGATCGCTTTTTGTGGGCAGGCCATTCGGCTTAGGCCCGAGCTTGCCGGACTGCACAACAATCTCGGCAACTCCTTGCACGCCAAAGGACAATTTGCCGACGCGATCGCTTCCCATCGCCAGGCCATTCGGCTCAAGCCGGATTTCGCCGAAGCGCACAGCAATCTCGGCAGCGCATTACAGGAGATGGGGCAACTCGACGAGGCGATCGATGCCTATCGCCAAGCCATCCGGCTCAAGCCTGATTTGGCCGGGGCGTTCAGCAATCTCGGCAACGCCTTAAGTGCCAGGGGGCAACTCGAGGAGGCGGTCGCTTGCTATCGGCAGGCCATTCGGCTCAAGCCTGATCTTGCCGAAGCGCACACCAATCTTGGCAACGCCTTGAGCGACATGGGGCGGCTTGACGAAGCGATCGCTTCCTATCGCCAAGCTATTGCGTTCAAGCCCGATTACGCCGACGCACACTACAATCTGGGCATCGCCTTGCTGGGCAAGGGGCAAATTGACGAGGCCATCGTCGCCTGTCGGGACGCGATTCGGCTCAAGCCCGGCTTCGCGGAAGCGCACTGCAATCTTGGCATTGCCTTGAAGGGAATAGGGCAACTTGACGGGGCCATCGCTTCCTATCGGCAGGCCATGCGGCTCAAGCCTGACTACGCGTTGCCCCACAGCAATCTCCTCTTCACGCTCCCGTTTCATCCCGGCTACGACGCGGGGATGATCTATGAGGAGAACCGCCGCTGGGACCATCAATTTGCCGAACCGCTCAAAAAGTTCATTCAGCCACACGCCAACGATCGCAACCCCGATCGCCGGCTGCGCATCGGCTACGTGTCGCCGGATTTTCGCGAGCATTGCCAGGCGATGTTCACGATTCCGCTCCTTTCGAATCACGATCGGGAAGCGGTTGAGATTTTCTGTTATGCGGATGTCCGCCGGCCGGATGCACTGACCCAGCGGATTGGCGGATACGTTGATGGCTGGCGGTCGATCGTGGGAATGACGGATGCCCAGGCGGCGGGGAAAATCCGCGAAGATCGCATCGACATCCTGGTCGATTTGACCATGCACATGGCCAAAAACCGCATGCTCCTATTCGCCCGTAAGCCGGCGCCGGTGCAGGCGGCGTGGCTGGCGTATCCGGGAACGACGGGGCTGTCGGCGATGGATTACCGGCTGACCGACCCGTACCTCGATCCGCCGGGATCGAACGATCGATTCTACTGCGAAACGTCGATCCATCTGCCCGACAGCTTCTGGTGCTACGATCCGCTGGTTGCGGACCTGGCGGTCAACCCGCTGCCCGCTCAATCAAAGGGCCACGTCACTTTTGGATGCCTGAACAACTTCTGCAAAGTCAACGAGCCGGTCCTGCGGCTCTGGGCGCAGGTGCTCAAGACCGTTCCCACGTCGCGATTCATGATGCTCTGTCCCGAGGGAAACCATCGTCAACCGCTGCTGGAGATGCTGCAACGGGAGGGAATCAGTCCCGATCGAATCGAGTTGATCGCCGGCCGTCCGCGTCTGCAATACCTGGAGCTTTACCATCGCATCGACGTGGGATTGGATACTTTCCCATCCAACGGCCACACCACGAGCCTGGACTCATACTGGATGGGCGTTCCGGTCGTGACGCTGGTGGGCCAGACAGTTGTGGGACGAGCGGGGTTATCGCAATTGACCAACCTCGGCTTGCCGGAACTCATCGCTCAGACGCCGGAACAGTACGTTCAGATCGCGACGGACCTTGCCAGGGATCTGCCGCGGCTGGCCGAGCTGCGCCGGAACTTGCGAGCGCGGATGGAGGCGTCGCCGCTGATGGACGGACCGCGATTTGCCCGCAATATCGAAGCGGCGTACCGGCAGATGTGGCGGAATTGGGTCGCCAATGCCGAGTGACCCCCGGACGGGACAAGGCACCAGCGTTTTCCTATGATTGGTATTTATTGTAAATCCAGGTGATTGGAGCATTCCTGCATGGCCGCTGGGATTACGGCGCGGCAGTTATCGCAAGAGGCCGAGGACGATCGGTTTTGCATCGGCTGCGGATACAACCTGCGCGGGCTGAACAGCGAGCAATGTCCCGAATGCGGATTGCGGATTGATACGGCCCTGGGGTCCGAGATCGCTTGGGAGGCGCGGAATGAGATCGGCATTCGTCGCGCATTCTGGCGCACGATGATGCGGGGAACGTTCCATGTGAAACGGCTGGCGCACGCAGTGGCGCATCCGGTGGATCCGGGTTCGGCGACGAGGTTTCGCGTAATCGTCTCGTTGCTTGCGGCGTTGCCGGTCAGTGTGCTGTTCTGGGCTATCGTTCATGCGGAGAAAGGAACAGGATTCTTGAGCGCGTGGCGGTCGAACGCGCAGAGTTGGCCATTTAAGCAGGCGCCATTTCCAGGCTGGTGGGAGATTCCGATTTTATGGTCGGCGGGAGCGACGATGTGGGTGGTCTTGCCCGTGGGCGCATTTATCACCGTGTTTTTGGGGACGGGGATACTCGGGTATTGGGTGCGCGCCGAGGGGATGTCCGAAGAAAGAAGAAAACGCGCTGTTACGGTCAGCGCGTATGCAAGTGCGCCGCTGGCGATGCTGATTCTTCCGACAGTGGGGATTGGCTTGGCATGGGGAATGTCGGATTTGAGTGATCATTTCTCTCGGACAATCTGCACAGGCAGCCTGGTTTTTGGATGCGTAAGTTGCGGGTTGATCCTGGCGATTTATGGGTGCAACGCGATCAGGATGATAACGGCGCTGGCGCGTGATGCAGGGGTGAGGATAATATGTGCGATTGTGGGTTTGCCGCTGTGCTGGGCTTTGGCGGCGACGGTGGGGCTGGTGGGGTTTCCGATGCTGGTTGGGTTCGTGTGGCTCATGCTGGATAGTTTGCGAGCGTAATCCGTAGATTATTTTCGTTGAGCTGGGGATTGCCACCAGTTGGTGACGTCGCGCCATTGGCGGTTGCCGGTGCTGTTGCTCCAGCCGAAGGAGGGCAGGGTCGGAGGCGAAGTCGTTGATGGGACACCGTCCGTGTCGCAGAAAAGCAGGGGGCGCGAGCTGTTGGCAATGACGTACCCGATTGCGTGCGGCACGGCGTAGAAGGGATCTTCGGGGACTGACGCCAGATATTCGGGGACGAGAGATTTCAGGTCGGGGGGCCAGCGGTTGTGGTCGACGTGGTAGAGATTGGCGGCGAGGGAGACGGCGCACATTCGCAATTCCGCGGTGAGGCGAAACTCCACCTGAATGTAGCGACCGGTGTAGCCGAGGAAGCTGAATGAGAGATCGGCGAACCGGGAGAATCGTGGGGCTTGAGGATCCGGGTTGGGAACGGGCGGAAAAACGGAAACGGGGACATAGCCGTAGATTGCCTCGACGGCGGGCCAGTTTTTTTGTGTGAGGGCGAACTGGAATCGGGCGTTGTCGTCCACGATGCGGGCAGCGCTCAGATAAATCATCGGCCGGAGAACCGTGGCGCGCGACGCCAGAGCGAGTGACTCGTCGAGGGCTTCGGCGCATTCGTATTGGGCCATGTCTTGACGGGCATTGCGATCCTTTTGTTCGTCGAGGAGTTGGTGGATCAATTTGATTATTTCCGGCCGATTCGGATTCATCTGAAAATCGGCAGCCATTACTTCGATGCGGACGACGGCCAGGGCCTGGATTCCGAGGGCGACCATTCGGCCGACGAGGAACCCTCGCTGCTGAACGGCGTCGCCGAGCTGGAGGAGATCGAAAATCCGTTGGAGGGCTTCGCCGTCGTCGCCGTGGGAATGCGATTGCAGGGCGGCGTCACCGAGCAGATTGGCCAGGCCGCGGGCGTCGTTGAAATAGTGGATGTGAAATGGAACGGGGAATGGCAGCGGTTGCGGCAGACGAGTGCCCCAATCGGCGCGGTCCAAATTTCGGGCGCGGCGCGCCAGGGCGAGCGATTGCTGGTTGGCGGCGACGGCCTGATCGACCATCGTATGCCACATGGCGGGATAGGGTGGATAACCTGGAAATATATAGTTCGATGCGGCGGGCACCAAGGCGGTGCTGGACATCGCGGCGATGGCGGATTGGTAGTAGAAAGCGGCGTTCTGACCGTTCGCGATCGGGGAGAAATCCAGATCGGAGAGATGAACCGGCTCGTGCCGGGCGGCGAGTTCGTCGAGTTTTGCTTGCAGACGCTGATGAGCGATGCGCCACCAGACGAGCCAGGCGATTATCAGGACAATTGGGAGGATGAGGGCGAGCTTGGCGCGTTTCGCCATCGCTGGAGCATACCGCGCGAGGGGTGTCCGTGGGATGACAAGCGCCGCGAGTTTTCCTATGATCGAGAAGTCACAAGGAGATTGGCCCAATGGCCGCTGAAATCACGATGCCGCAGTTGTCGGATACGATGACCGAGGGGACCGTTGTCAAATGGCATAAGAAGGAGGGGGACCCGGTCAAGAGCGGGGAGGAAATCGCGGATATCGAGACGGACAAGGCCACGATGCCGATGGAATCGTTCGATGCGGGGATATTGGCGGCGATTCTGGTGGCCGAGGGACAGAAGGTGAAGGTGGGGCAGGTGATCGGCGTGGTGGCGACGGGTTCGGAAAAAGCGGAAGAGGTGAAGAAGAAATACGCCGGGGGCGCTCCGGCGGCACCGTCGGCGGCTGCCAAGCCCCAGGCGAGCGCCAAGCCGGCGGCCAAACCCGCGAGCTATCAATACGACATCATCTTGATCGGCGGCGGTCCGGCGGGGTATGCGGCGGCGATTCGCGCGGGGCAACTCAAAAAACGCGTGCTCTGCATCGAGAAGGAAACCCTTGGCGGAACCTGCTTGAACTGGGGCTGCATTCCCACCAAGGCGCTGTTGGACGATGGGGCGTTCATCCGCAAGCTGCGGCTTCACGCGGCCGAGCATGGCGTGACGTACAAGGATTTGACGGTGGATTTTTCCAAGCTGATTGGACGCAGCCGGACCATCGCGGAGGGACTTAGCAAGGGAATCGAGCATTTGTTTCGCAAATACGAGGTGAAGAAGGAATCGGGGTTTGGACAACTGGTGGGTCCTCATATCGTGAAGATCACTTCGCCCCAGGGAACCAAGCAGGTGACGGGCGAGCACATTATTATCGCGACGGGTTCGCGGGCGACGCCGCTGCCGGGCGTGGCGTTTGACGGAAAGAAGATTATCACCTCGCGGGAAGCGATGACGCTGCCGAAGCAGCCGAAGAAGATCGCGATCGTCGGGGCGGGGGCGATCGGGTGCGAGTTCGCGGATTTTTATAACGCGCTGGGGACCCAGGTCGTTGTCATCGAGATGATGGATCACCTGCTGCCCAACGAGGACGAAGACGTGTCGGTCCTGTTGGAACGCGTGTTCGCCAAGCGGGGGATCGACGTGCGCGTTAAAACCAGGACGGACAAAGTCGAGACCACGGACGCTGGGGTGAAGCTGACGCTTTCGGGGGCGAAGGCGGGCGTGGTGGAAGCGGACGTGGTGCTGGTGGCCATCGGGGTGACGGCGAACACCGAGGGGCTGGCCGGGCCGGGCGTGGACCTGGATTTGTTCAAGGGTCGCGTGCGCGTGAATCCGTGGTACCAGACGAATCTGGAAAACGTCTGGGCGGTGGGAGATTGCCTGAGCGTGAATTGGGCGGAGCAAGGCGGCGCCAGCGCCGACCGGCATCCGGACCTGGCGCACGTGGCCCACCACGAAGCCGTGCTGTGCGTCGAGCGCATCGCCGGGCTACAGCGGCATCAGATGGATTACAAATCGATCCCCGGCTGCACATACACGCATCCGCAGGTTGCCAGCATGGGACTCACGGAAAAGCGGGCGAGGGCGCTGGGCCGAAAGCTGAAGATCGGCAAATTCCCGTTCAGCGCCAGCGGTCGGGCGCTGGCGGCGGGGGAGCCGGAGGGTTTTGTGAAGCTGATCTTCGACGACCAGGACGGCGAATTGCTGGGCGTGCACATGATCGGGGAGGGCGTGACGGAGATGCTTTCGGAGTTGGTCATGGCCAAGAAGCTGGAGGCCACCGAGGATGAAATCATCGAAGCGATCCATCCGCATCCGACGTTCAGCGAGGCCATCATGGAAGCCGCCGGCGTCGCGGATGGACGGGCGATACATTTGTGATGTTTCAGCGAGGTAATGATGCGAAAAGTGTTTGCATTCTGGGCGCTGCTGGGTGGCATGGCGGCCGGCTGTTCATCGGGCTCGTCGACGGTCGAGGGAGCGTTCTATTCCGAACATCCCTACGCGCACATAGATCGATCGACCACGTTATCAAATTCCGACGGCTCGACGAGCTACGAGATCGCGTACACGCGCGCCGATGGAACCAAGGGCACGGCAACGTATGCGCCGACGGGGGAAATACAGAAAGACCAGTGAAAGCAAAAGGAGCGTTCATTAATGAAAGCATTAATCGTCTGGGGCGGATGGGATGGGCATCAGCCCAGGGAAGTGGCGGAGATTTTCCGCGATCTGCTGGCGAAGGAGAAATTCGACGTCGAGGTCTCCGATTCGCTGGATGCGTTCGCCGATGCGGAGAAAGTCAAATCGATGAATCTGCTCGTGCCGGTGTGGACGATGGGGAAGATTTCGCCGGAGCAGTTGAAGCCGGTGCTGGCCGCGGTGGAGGCCGGGGCGGGCATCGCCGGCTGCCACGGCGGCATGTGCGATTCGTTTCGCCAAGAGACCGAATGGCAATTCATGACCGGCGGGCAATGGGTCGCGCATCCGGGCAATGACGGCGTCAAATATCGCGTCAAGATGGGGCCGGCTAAGAGTCCGATCACCGAAGGCATCAAGGATTTCGACGTGACCAGCGAGCAGTATTACATGCACGTCGATCCGGCGGTGAAGGTGCTGGCGACGACGCGATTTCCGACCGCCGACGGACCGCACGCAGGAAATGGGGCGGTGGATATGCCGGTGGTTTGGACGAAGACCTATGGGAAGGGGCGCGTGTTCTACAACTCCCTGGGTCATATCGCGGACATCGTGAGGATGCCGCCGGTGCTGGAATTGATGCGGCGGGGATTTTTGTGGGCGGCCTCGTAACGGCGAAAAAAAACGGCCGGTGCGCCTCCAGGCGTACCGGCCGCAGAGTCTGCGACTCCTTTCGCATCCTTCCATGTTTCGAGTCAGTTCCGCGCCGGCGATGCCGCTGCGGATGCCGCCAGTTCCTCCAGAAAAATGGCCAGGCCGTCGCCGTCATTGCGGCCAATGACTTGGGCGGCGCATTGCAGAAGTTCGGGGCAGGCGTTGCCCATGGCGATGCCCAGTCCGGCGTTTTGGATCATAGACAGATCGTTCACGTCATCGCCGACGGCGACGATCTCCCGCGGCTGAACGTTGTGGCGGCGGGCGACGTGCAGAATCCCCTGCCATTTATTGACGCTTGGGTCGAAGGCTTCAACAATGCCGAGGCCGTCCGGGGTGAACAGGCAGTGAACGGTGGCGCGGGCGCTGAAAGCTTTGCGCAATTCGTCATAAACGGACTTGGCGGTCTTGGCGGGGGCGACGATGCCGACGCGGATCGTGTGATCGTGAGGATGTTGCGCCAGATCGGCGGTTCGATGAACGGTGGCGCGGGTGATTTTGAGCCAACGCTCGGTGGCGTGGTTGAGATCGAAACCGCGCGTGGCCAGGTAATCGACGCCGGCGGTGGACCGGTCCTGGAGGGCGAGGGCGGCATGGCCATGGGATTCAAAAAATTGGGACAAATCGCGGGCGAGCTGTCCGTCCATCAGGGTGCGATGCAGCGTGAGGCGCGTTCGCGTGTCGATGATGAGGGCTCCACCCACGAATACGGCTGGGTCAAAATGTGCCACGGCGTCGAGCACGGCCTGGCTTTCCGTGAAATTTCGTCCTGTCGCGAAGCAGATCAGCAATCCCGCGTGCAAGGCCCCATGGACGGCGGACTTGGTTCGCGGCGTTACCTGACCGCTCGGCGATAGCAGCGTTCCGTCAAGGTCTACAGCGATCATCTTGTACTTCACGCCCACACCATCACCGATTGGGCCGACCCTAGCAAGTTCTCCCGGTCATGCAAGTTAATGTGGCGTTATCGACGGGTTTTCCACAAAATGTAGTGGATTTGCCCTTCTGAACCGTCTATTAGTGGGATTATCGACCGGAGTTGCGGATACCGCAAATGGGATGGTTTCCGGCGTTGACGCGGCGGGGGAATTGAGGAATATCAGGGCATGCCAAATGGAGCAGCAACGCCATGACTCGAGAACGCCTGGCATGGCTGGTCAGCATCATTCTTCTGGCGATCCTGGCATTTCAATTGCCCGGGACGCTGGGGCAGCGCGACGATGAGTATTCGTGGGTGCGAACCATCGTCGAGATCCATCGGCAGATTTTGGAAAGCTACGTCGATCCCGTGAACGATGCGCAACTGAAACAGAAGGCGATCGAGGGAATGCTGGGCGCACTGGACGACCCGTATACGGTATACATTCCACCGGACCATCAGGCGGAGTTCGACAAGGAATTGGGCGGGACGTTCAGCGGGGTGGGGATTTCCCTGCGCGACATCGGCGGGAGGATGGTGGTCCTCACCCCCATCGAGGGCGGGCCGGCCGATCAGGCGGGAATCGATGCCGGCGACGTGATCGTGAAGGTGGATGGCAAGTCCATCGCCAAGATGCCGATTGACGACGTCGTGAAGCTGGTTTCGGGGCCGGTCGGCTCGCCGGTGACTCTGACCATCGACCGCGGCGGCAAGTTGATGGATTTCACGCTGCACCGTCAGCAGATCGTTTTGCCGACCGTGTACGGATACGCGCGGAATTCAGACCAGTCGTGGGAATACTTCGTATCGCAGAACCCCAAAATCGCGTACCTGCGGGTGACGCAGTTCGACGAGAACACGTTCGACGAGATGAAGCGCGTCCTGACCGGGGCCGATGGGCACGGAGGCCTGATGAGCCAGGGGATGCAGGGCCTGATCATGGACCTGCGGTTCAATCCCGGCGGGCAGCTCCAACAGGCGATCAAGGTGGTAAACCTGTTTATCAAGGATGGCGTGATCGTCAGCACGCACGGGCAGCATTCGCCGGAGGAAGTGGACCGGGCCGGCGCCCAGGCGACGACATTGCCGTATTTTCCGATGATCGTGCTGGTGAACGATCACTCGGCGAGCGCGGCTGAGATCGTCGCGGGAAGCCTCAAGGACAATGACCGGGCGCTGGTCGAGGGTCAGCGGACGTTCGGCAAGGGATCGGTCCAGCGCGTGATTCAATTGGGCCAGGACGATGGAACGTTAAAAATGACGGTGGCGCATTGGTATTTACCGAGCGGGCGGCTGGTGAGCCGGAAGAAGGATTCGACCGACTGGGGTGTCGAGCCGCAAATCATTGTGCCCGTTGACGAGAACGGTGAAAGGGCGATCGACGAATTGATGGAGAGACAGGAGGCGATCCGGTATCACCCCTCGACGATGCCCGCGACGCAGCCGACGACGGCCCCGACCGATCCGCAGTTCCAGCAGGCGCTGACGACGATGGTGGGGCTGGTGATTCTGGAGGCGAACAAGCACGCGGCAGCGACGCAGGCGATCGAGTTGCCGGCGACAAGACCGTGATGAAAATCCGAAATCCCAATGACGAATGACCAATGACGAATGACAAATGATCAATTCGTCATTCTCGGCATCGAATCCACCTGCGACGAAACCGGCGCGGCCGTTGTATCCGACGGCACTCGCGTGCTCAGCAACGTCGTTGCCAGCCAGGTGGAATTGCACGCGCGGTATCGGGGCGTGGTGCCGGAAATCGCCAGCCGGGCGCACATCGAAAATATTCTGCCGGTGGTGACGGAGGCCTTGACCGGAGCCCGGATGGAACTGGCGAACGTGGATGCGTTGGCCGTGGCCCATCGGCCGGGATTGATCGGGTCGCTGCTGATCGGGGTGACGGCCGCGAAGACCCTGGCGTGGGCGTTGGGCAAGCCGTTGGTTGGGGTGGATCACGTGCATGCGCATCTCTACAGCGTGCGGCTGGGCACGGGAGTTGAAATTCCCATGCCGGCCGTCGGGCTGGTTTGCAGCGGCGGGCATACGGCGCTGTATCGCGTCGGCGATTTTCTCGATGTCGAAATGATCGGTTCGACTCTCGATGACGCCGTCGGGGAAGCATACGACAAGGTGGCGGGGATTTTGGGCCTTGGATATCCCGGCGGGCCGGCGATTGATGCCCTGGCGCAGCAGGGGAATCCTGCGGCGGTGAGGTTTCCGCGCAGCCGGTTGAATCGGCAATCGCTGGACTTTTCGTTCAGCGGATTGAAAACGTCGGTCCTCTACCATGTTCGCGGATTTCAGGGCCGACAGCGCAAAACGATTCCCGGCCCGGAGGAAATTCGCGACGTGGCGGCGTCGTTTCAGGCGGCTTGCGTGGACGTGCTGGTCGAAAAGGTTCGCCGGGCGGCCCGGCGGATCAAAGCACGCAGCGTGATTATCGGCGGCGGAGTGTCGGCGAACAGCGGGCTTCGGGCGGCGATGTGTAAATTCTCACTTCCCGTTTTCTTCCCGCCGATGCAATATTGCACCGACAACGCCGCCATGACCGCCGGGCTGGCCCACGTGCTCCTGGCGGCCGGACGGCAAAGTGCGCTGGATTTGGATGCGATCGCCGGCAGCCAATTCAACTTGACCAAGCTCGTGGACCTCAGCCATGCGACGAATTAAGCACCCTCCCAAACTTCCGCCGCGGCCGTTGGACGGACACAAGGGATTGTTCGGCCGTGTGCTGATCGTGGGCGGAAACATGGAGATGATCGGCGCCCCGGTCCTGGCGGGCGAGGCGGCCCTTCGCATGGGCAGCGGGCTGGTGCAGGTGGCCATGCCGGCGGCGGTCCTGGCCGCGGGGCTGTCGGTTGTGCCGGAACTGATCGGATTGGCGTTGGATGAAAGCAATGCTTCGACCGAAAAATTGCTGGAAGCGGCGGACAAAGCCGATGTCCTTGCGCTCGGGCCGGGATTGGGACAGTCGCCGACGACCGGCAAGAGATTGGATGCGCTCTTCCGCCTTGCCAAGCCCATGGTGGCAGATGCCGATGCACTGAATTACCTTTCGTCATTGGGTACATGGCCGAAATCATTCGCGGCCCGGGCCGTGCTGACGCCCCATCCCGGCGAAATGAAACGGCTGGCGAAGTTGATCGGGCGAAGCGACGTCCCCCAGGACGAGAAGGGCCGAATCTTCCTGGCCGCCGCGGCTGCCGAGGCGTTCGGGCAGGTGATCGTGTTGAAGGGGCACCGAACGGTCGTGACGGATTCCGAGAAAGTTTACGTCAATCACACCGGCGACAGCTCCCTGTCGAAAGCCGGCGCCGGCGACGTGCTGAGCGGAATGCTAGCCTCATTGATCGGCCAGGGCATGGCCCCCTTCGACGCCGCGTGCGCCGCCGTGCATTTGCACGGCCTGGCCGGCGAAATCGCCGGCAAGCGATTAGGGCGAAGAAGCGTTTTAGCCCGCGACGTGATCGCCGCGATTTCCGACGCAACGGGGTAGGTTCGGATTTTCTGGAATCGGATTAATCAAACGCCAAGACGCCATGACGCCAAGGTCGGAATTGCGGCCAGAGGTCTTTGCGTGATTTCACCTTGGCGTCTTCTATGAGCCGAGCCTTGTCAAGCGGGATCGGTTTGGTCGTGCGATCGATCGGTTGAGCCTTCTA
>Ga0209415_10001465_pt1 | contig 45244 bp, 44 predicted proteins | sample PeaSoiSIISIP2007_FD_187696 | JGI IMG/M metagenome (GOLD analysis project Ga0209415, IMG submission 187696) | Peat soil microbial communities from Weissenstadt, Germany - SII-SIP-2007 (SPAdes) (version 2) | ecosystem: Environmental > Terrestrial > Soil > Wetlands > Peat | place: Germany... | reverse complement strand
GAAAAACAAAATTTGCAAATCAAAGCCAATTTGTTGAGAGGAATCAAAGGGCGGAGAGTCCGCAAAGCCAATCCGAACCCAATTTTTCGGGGCGAAGCCAATTGTCGGGTGCGCACACGGCCTATCACGCGCGACTTGCCGCCTTATCTTGTGGGCCATGATCGCGGTCGATTGGGGCACCAGCTCGTTTCGCGCCTATCGCGTCGACACCGACGGACGCATCATCGATCGGCGCTCCGCCGCGCGCGGAATCCTTTCCGTGGCCCCCGGCGAGTTCGCGGCGGTCCTGAGCGAAGAGATCGGAGCCTGGCTCGACCACGAGACCTCCGCGGTCTTCATGAGCGGGATGATCGGGAGCCGTCAGGGCTGGAAAGAAGTGCCGTACCTCCCGTGCCCCGTCGACCTCGACACGATCGCTCGCGCCTGCGCCGAGGTGGATTGGGATCGCGGCCGGCGGGTGTTCATTGCCCCCGGCCTGAGCTGCCGGGATGCGCAGGGCGTGCCCGACGTGATGCGGGGAGAGGAGACGCAAATCATCGGTGCCATCGACGAGCTCGGCCCGGACGCCGTGGTGTGCCTGCCCGGCACCCACAGCAAATATGTCCGGGTGAGGGATCGGCGCATCGTGGATTTTACCACGCACATGACCGGCGAGGCTTTCGGCGTGCTGTGGCGGCACAGCATCCTGGGGCGGCTTGGCGACACCGAGGCGGTCGATGACGATACCGCCTTCGACGCCGGCGTCGACCGCTCGGCGGACGGGCAGGGGCTGCTGCACCACCTGTTCGGCGTGCGCAGCCGGGGCTTGTTCGGCGAGATGCCGGCCTCGAGCCTCGCCTCCTATCTCTCGGGCATCCTCATCGGCCATGAGATCCGCGCCGCCGCGCCGCCAGCGCCGGTGGCGGTCATCGGCGAAGCCGTGCTCGTGCGGCTTTATTGTCGGGCGTTCGCCCGCTGCGGCATCCCCTCGCGGCCGGTCGCCGGCGAGCCCGCGCCGCGAGGGCTCTGGGCGATCGCGCGCGCGAGCGGAGCGCTGACGTGACGTCGCTCGCGACTTGGCTCGAGACGTCGCCGCTCATCGCGATCCTGCGCGGCGTACAGCCGCACGAGGTCGTCGGCATCGCTGAGGATTTGATCGCGACCGGCATCCTCATCATTGAGGTGCCCCTGAATTCACCGGAGCCGCTGGAGAGCATCCGGCGCCTGGCCGCGGCCTGCGCGGGAAAAGCCCTGGTGGGCGCGGGCACGGTGATGCGCAGCGACGAGGTCGATGTGATCCGGGCGGCGGGCGGTGGGCTGATCGTGACGCCCCATGCCAATGCGCCGGTGGTGAAGCGAGCGAAGGAGCTGGGCCTGCTCGCGGTTCCCGGGTTCTTCACGCCGACCGAGGCCTTCGCGATGATCGAGGCCGGTGCGGACGGGCTAAAGCTTTTTCCGGCGGAAGCGGCCTCGCCGAAAGTGCTGGGAGCATTGCGCGCGGTCTTGCCGCGGACGATCCCCGTGCTGCCGGTCGGCGGCATCGACGCCGCCGCGATTCCGGCCTGGCTCAAGGCCGGCGCGACTGGGTTCGGGATCGGCTCGGCGCTCTACAAACCCGGTCTCGATCGCGCCGCGGTAGCGGCGAAGGCGCGCGAGCTCGTCGACGCGCTGACGCCGCCGGTCATCCGATGACGAGCGGAAACTCCTCGGCGGCCAGCGGGTCGCCGGGCTTCAAGCGCTGCTCGAGTCCGGGGAACGGCGGAGATATCTCGCCGGACCGGACGGCGTATGTCGCGTCGTCGCCGATCCAGCGCGAGGCGAAGGCGCGGCGCCGATTGGCGGAAGGATTTCCGGGCGCACCGTGCACCGTCAGGAAGTGGAACGCGATGGCATCGCCGAGCTCGACGTCCCAGCCCAGCAGCCGATAGTCGGAGCGGTGGGCGCCGATATCGGGCATGTCCTCGAGCGTGTCCGCCTTGTGATCGTAGGCGACGCCAGTGAACTTGCTCGGCCGGAACCAGCGACCCCAGCGGTGCGAGCCGGCGACGTATTCCACGCAGACGTCGCGCGGCACCGGGTCGAGCGGCATCCAGAGGCTCACGGTCTGGGTGCCGTCGACGCAATAGTAGGGCTGGTCGTGGTGCCAGGGCGTCACCTCGCGCGTTCCCGGCTCTTTGATCAGCACGTGCTCGTGGAACAGCCGGACCGTGCGCGAGCCCATCAATTGCTGAGCGATGCGAGCCGCCGGGCTCTCGAATACGAACCGGCGGTATTCCGGAATTCTCGCCCAGTTGCAGTAGTCGCCGACGAAACGCCCCGATCCGCCCTTCGGCGTGTAGACGCGCTGATGGGGACCCGGCTCGGCCAGGTTGCGCTCGATGCCCGCCCGCAACGGCTCAACCCAATCGCGAAGATAGCCCTTGAGCAACACCGCGCCGTCGAGCCGGAAGCTCTCGATCACCGCCGCCGGAACGAGCGCGGCGGCTCCAAGATCGGGTTTGTCGTCAATGACCGCCATATCCACGCTCCTTGGCCCCTGAATGCCAGTCCTCGGGAGAGTTTGGCACGTGAGAGGCGCGTCGTCATCTCTCGGCAGTGTTCGTCCTTCGACGCGCTTCGCTTGCTCAGGATGAGGCGCGTTGTCTTCCCATGGCCCTCATCCTGAGCAAGCGACCGAAGGGAGCGCGTCGAAGGACGCAACAGTGGAGATTCCCGATAGCGGCTATGATCCTCGGCGATGGATCAACCAATCGCCGAGCGTCCCGTGACGCGTCCGGCCAATCTCGCCGCCCATGCCGGAACGGTCGTCACCATGTTCGCGTGGGGCACGCTGGTGCCCGCGGCCAAGATCGTGCTGCAAGAGTTCGACGCTTGGACCCTCTCGGCCCTGCGTGTCGCGGCCGCCGCCGGTGTGCTGCTGGTGATTTCCATCGGGCTCGACGGAGTCTCGTGGCTGCGCACGATACCGTGGCCGCGAGCCTTGGGCCTCGGCGCGGGGATCGCCGCCTTTTCTCTGCTCTACACGGTGGGCGTCGCGCTCTCGAATCCGGTTTCCGCCATCATCGTCTCCGGCGCTTCACCGGCGATTGCGGCTATCTACGCGGCGCTCGCCTTCCGCCAGCCTCTGCCGCGGGGCGCGTTCGGCGCCTTCTGTCTGTCTACGGCGGGTGCCGTCATCGCGGCGCTCGGGACTGTCGCGCCCGACGCGCGGGCGAGCGTGCGCGGCGGCGAGTGGCTGCTGGTGCTCGCCTCGCTCTCTTGGACTTGGTATTCGCTCAAGGCGCAGCAATGGCTGGGCTCCTGGGGCCAGCGTCGCGTCACCGCCGTGAGCTACTTCGGCGCCGCCCTCGTGCTGACGCCGATCTACGGGGCGTTGCTTGCCGCCGGCGTCGCCGCGCCACCGCCCTCGGCGCCCTCGACGCCGACACTGGCGCTGCTGGCCTGGATCATCTGCGCGGTCACTCTGCTGGGCGGCGTGCTCTGGAATTACGGGGTGTCGCGGATCGGGATCATCGTGACGTCGCTCTACCTCAATCTGATCCCGCTGTTCGGCATCGTGGTCGCCGCGGCCTTCGGGAGCTACCCCACGGGACAGCAACTCGTCGGATGCGCCCTGGTGATCGCCGGCGTTGCGCTGCTGCGGCGCCCCAAACCGGCGGGCTGATCGGGGAGCGCCGGTGATCGCGGTCCGCTTCCTGCTGACGGCGCTGCTCTGGGGTGGCGGTGCGCTCATGACCGCGCTGCAGGCCGGCGTCGTCCCCGCGCCGGTCTCGGTCGCCTATCGCATGACGCTGGTGGGCGGCATCCTCCTGCTCGCGGGATACGTCGGCGGCACGCGTCTCCGCCTCGGCCGCGCAGACGCCCGGTGGACCGCGCTGCGGGGCGTCTCGTTCTTCGGCGTGGCCGTCATCGGCTTCTATCAGGCGAGCCGGCTGATCCCGAGCGGATTGGCGGCTCTGATCCTCTCGATGTCGTCGCTGTTCGCGGCGATCATGGCGCGCGCTTGTCGGCGCTGCATTCGCCTTCGCCTGGTCGATGGCGGCCGGCCTGCCGCTCGCCGTCGATACGTCGCCGCGGTACGTCGCGAGCTTCGCCTATCTCGTGGTCTTCGCGTCCTGCGCGGCGTTTCTGCTGTACTTCGACCTGGTGCGCCGCATCGGGCCGGCGCGCACTTCCTATACGCTGGCGCTGGTGCCTGTGATCGCCCTGGGGCTGTCCGCGCTGTTCGAGGGGCTCGCGCTGGACACGCGTGTCCTCCTCGGTGCCGCCGTGATCCTGCTGGGCAATGTTCTGGTGCTGAGCCGATGAGCCGGCGGCGGGATTCGACGCTGCGCCTTCCGCTGGTGTATCAAAGCGCCGCAAGCGCGCTCCGAGGCAATGCCTGGCCGTCGGGGCAGGGAAATCCAAGGGGATAGCGCTTCGTGACCGCGATTTTTATCGTCTCTGCACTGGCCTGGATCGGGAGCTGGGCGGGAACCTGGGCGATCACCCGCTGGCTCGCGCGGCGCGGCATCGTCGACCACCCCGGCGAGCGTTCCTCGCACGAGCGCCCGGTTCCGAAAGGCGCTGGCGCCGCGGTCGTTGGCGTTCTGCTGGTGATCTGGGTCGCGCTCGCGCTCGTGGGTTTCGTGCCCCGCGGCATCCTCGGAATATCAGGGCTCGCCTTTGTGCTGGCCGCCGTTTCCTGGCGCAACGATCTCAAGGACATGTCGGTAACGCTCAGGCTCGTCGTCCAAATCGCGGCGGTCGTCGTGGCGCTGTTGGGCTGGCCGGGCCGCGGCCTGCTCTTCCAGGGCCTCCTGCCGGCTTGGCTCGACCAGGTCGTGACCGGCGTGGCCTGGGTCTGGTTCGTCAATCTGTTCAATTTCATGGATGGCGCCGACGGGATGACGGGGGTCGAGTGCGTGGTGATCGGTCTTGGCGTCGCGGCAATCGGCGCCTTCACGGGTTTCGGGCCGGAGGGCTATCTCCTGTTGGGCGTCACGCTCGCGGCGGTGGCGGCCGGCTTCCTGCCGTGGAACTGGTATCCCGCGCGCGTGTTCCTGGGCGACGTCGGCAGCGTGCCGCTGGGCTTCGTCGCGGGCTGGCTGCTCCTGGAGCTGGCCGGGCACGGTTATTGGGCGCCAGCGCTGCTGCTCACGCTTTATTACCTCAGCGACGCCACGTGGACATTGGTCCGCCGGATTGTCCGCGGCGAGCCGTTCTGGCGTGCCCACAAGACGCATTTCTTCCAGCGCGCTCTCGCGCGCGACGGCAATCATGCGGCCGTGGTGGGATTGGTTCTTGCCGGAAGCGTTGCGCTCGCTGCGGCAGCGGTGGCGGCAATCTGGCTGCCCGTGCCCGCGCTTCTCGCCGGCGCGGTCATCACCGGCGTGCTCATGATGGCTCTCGGTCGCCGCGGCCGGGAGACGCCTGGAGACTGGCGATCCGTCCCTAAGGTAGAGACCCGGGCTTAGTACGCTCGGGCGGCGAGGCGAGGAACTCCGAGCAGATCTCCCGAAATTCGGCCGTGAAGCGCTCCGCCGAGAACAGCGCCGCGCGAGCCTGCAAGCGCTCCCGGGCCAGGGCGAGGGCGTCCGGCTCTCCCAGTAGGCGGCAAATCTTCTCGACGGCGTCCTGACGCGAGTCATAAAGCAACGCCGGGTCGCCGCCGAGTATCTCGGCGGGGCCGCCGTCCGCGGGCGCGAAGCAGACGCATCCCAGACGCATCATCTCGGCCACGGCAATGCCGAAGTGCTCGCCGACCATGCCGTGGATGCCGTATCGGCAACGCGCGATACGTTCGATCAGCTCGTGCCGGGGCACATCGAGCGAGAGCGAGAGCCAGTCCGGATGCGCCGCTGCGGCTGCCAGGATTCTGCGCTCGTAGGCGGGCCACTGCCGCTGGCCGCAGATGAGCAACGAGACCATGTGGCCGCGCCGGCGCACCTCGGAGAGGATGTCGATCACCCCCAAGATGTTTTTCTCCGGCGCGATGCGCCCGACGCAGGCGAAGGTGTCGATTCTCTCCGCCCAGGGTATGGGCTCGCGATCGATCGGCACGGGCGGATAAAGCACCCGTGGCGCCACGCCATACCATTGCTCGAAGCGCCGGCCCGTCCACGCCGAATTGACGAGGGTCCGATTGCGGGCGATTCCTTGGTTTGTGCTTCCGCTGATCCGGCTCGCCAATCTCCGGTAAAGCTTTACGACGGACGCGTGGTGGTACCAACGATAGTCCGCGTCGGGTCGAGGAAAGAACTGCCAGGGGTAGTGCACATACTGAATCGCGCGCACGCCGACATCGATCTCGTTCGTCGTGCTGACGACGAGATCGAAGCGCTCGCGTTGCAGCAGCTCGCGGGCCTCTCTCTGCAGCAGGCTTCCGCGCAGTAGCGCGAGCGGGAGATGGGTTATTTTTTGCGCTCGCCGCCACCAATCGGGGACGCGCAAGAAGCGAAAATCTCCGCTCTTGAGATCTGTCCCGAAGGCCGCGTTCATGGGCGCGAAATCGACGGGATTCCAGGTGAGCAGGGTCACCTCAAAGTCGTCGCGCAAGGCCCGAAGCACATAGGCGGCGACGCAGGTGCCGCCGCCGGGATTGTTGAGACCGGGATCGATGACGAGGGCGCGCCTCATGGCGATGGCCAGCTCGGCGATGTCCGATCGGCGAAGATCGGGGCCGCCACGCGCCGCCATTCCTCGGTCCAGCCGGGCGAGGCCAGATCCGGCATGGCTGCCCGGATCCGGGTGAGCCGTGCCAGGTCCGGATAGTCCTGCAGGAGCGTGCTCAGGCCCTCGGCAAGCTCCGCCGGCGTCGTGAATAATCCCGCCGCGCGCTCGCGCGGAAGCAGCTCGCCGAGGCAGGGCGCGTAATCGTAAGCGAGCACCGGCAGGCCGGCCTCGATCATATCGACGATCTTCATGGGAAGATCGAGCCCGGAGGCCGAGCGGTGCATCGAGAGTCCGAGCTGGGCCGCGCGCAGGAGATCGCGATAGAGATCGTCCGCGAGCCAACCGGTGGCGATGCGGAGTCCGGGACACACGAGGTGTCGCGCGCGGACCTCGAACTCGGCGCGCCCCGGGCCGAGGCCGGTCACGATCACGGCGAGGGGAGGGAGGATCGCGGAGCGCTGCTCGGCTTTTGACCCGACCAGCGCGGACAGCGCGTCCAGCAGCATGGCCATATCCTCGTCCGCGCTCCAGCTGGTCGAGCTCACCATCACGACCGGCGCCGGATGCTCGGCAAACCCGGTCTTCATGCCCACCGCCTCCGATACGCGGCGCAGGATCCGGACTCGCTCGGCGTCGGAGACGGGCGCCGGTCGCCGCAGCGGGCGATCGTGCAAGACCAGACAAGTGCCGCGTCTGGCGCTCGGCTGCACACGCTGGCGCAGAGCCTCGGAGACGCAGAGATTCACCCGCGCGCGACGGGCCAACCAGCGCTCGAAGCGCTCAATCATGCGAACCAGCGGATGATCCGAGCCGATGCGCAATGCGAGCATGGCGGCGGTCAGATTGTGCCAATCCACGATCAGGATGGCTCGGCGGACCCGGGCCGCCACCGCCGCGAGGGCGGCCGCGGGCAGCGCTGGCGGGTTTTGCACCAGGATCGCGTGAGGGCGCGGCAGGGAGTACAGCAGGAGCCACCCGATCCGAAGGAGCAGCCAGAGGGAGCGCAGCGCGGCCGCCGGGATGAACAGAGGCCGCGGCAGGCGGCGCCACCGTGCCGCGCCAAGGCGCGAGATCGCGTGCACCACGAAGGCTCGGCTCTGCGCGAATTCCGGTGGCAGCGGGACGCCGGTGAATCCCATCAGATGCACCTCGGCGCCGGCCGCCGCCAGCTCCCGCGCGTGGTTGAGCATGCGGGGGCTCTGGGCGAGCTCGCCCTGAACCAGCACCAACACGCGCTGGCGCTTCAATGCATCCATGGCGCGCGATATAAGCGTGGAGAGGAGCCGAGCGCCGTGCTCCCCAAGGGAGAGCGATGCCTCGCATTGCATTGATTGGGGGTTACACCGCGGGGCACGTCTTCCCGATGCTGGCGGTCGCCGAGGCCTATCGCGCGCACGATCCCCGCACCGAGCTTCTGTTCATCGGTGGCCGCGACAGTCTCGAGGCATCGCTGATCGCCAAGCGGGGATACACCTGCCATGTGATCGAAGGCTCGCCGCTGTTCGGGGTGGCCACCAGGCTCGGCCGGCTTCGATCCTACGGCGCTTTCCTGCGGGGATTTGCCGAGGCACGCCGGCTGCTCGCCCGCGAGCGCGTGGATCTCGCGCTGGGCTTCGGCGGCTACATCACGGCGGGCCCGATGCTGGCCGCGCGCACGCTCGGGATCGCGACCGCGATCCTCGAGGCCAATGTCATCCCCGGCCTCGCAAATCGGATGGTGCAGCGATGGATGGATCTTCGGCTGCTCGGTTTTGCCGAGACCGCGGATTTTCGCGGGTGGCGGGAATCCATCATCGTGGGCTATCCGCTGCGCTCGGAGATCGCGGAGTTGGCGGGCCAAGCGCGCGCGGCGCCCGCGGGTCGGGACGCTCGGGTTATCGTCACCGGCGGATCGCGGGGCAGCGCCTTCCTCAATCGCATGGTGCCACCGCTGCTCGCCCACCTCCTGCGCCAAGGTATCGGCGTCGAGGTGCTGCACCAGACCGGCCTCGAGCCGCCGGACCCGGTCGCGCGCGCGTATCATGACGCGGCGGTACGGGCCACGGTCGAGGGGTTCACCGCCGACATGGCGCAGGCTTACGCGCGCGCGGATTTCATGATCTGCGCCGCCGGGGCGGGCACGCTTGCGGAGATCGCGGCGCTGGGCCTGCCGTCGCTCATCGTGCCGATCTCCGTCGTGGCAGACGATCATCAGGTCGTCAATGCGAGAGCGTTCGCGAGCCGCACCGGCGCGACCTGGGTGCGCGAGGCGGAGTGGGAGGAGGCGGCGATCGTCGAGAGCGTGGCGGGCATCCTCGGCGACGCGGAAGCCTGGACGCAGGCCGCGATGCGGATGCGGACAGCCGCGCGGCCGGGCGCGACGGCGGCGATCCTGGCCGCGTGCGATCGGCTGCTGGCCGTCCGTGGGAGGCGCGAAGCCGTGGGTGCCGTCAAGGCTGTCCCCACACGATCCGCCAAGCCGTGACCCGCTGCCGGTTGATGTCGAGTTGATCGAAGACTTTTTGAAACTGGGGGCTGTATCGGCCGTCCAGCAGCGCCAAACGCGCCAAGGTGGACCGAACGACGCCGGGCCGGCTCACGAAGACGCGTCGCCCCTCTGGGTCCACGAGGACCGCGAGATCGATCGTCGCGCCCGGCGGTGCCACGTCGCGTAGGTGATCGGGCTCGGCCAGCTCAACCAGGGCCGGCGTTCCCTCGATGGGCGCGCCCATCGCCCGTTTCAAGACGTGGACTCGCGTGCGCTCGGGATGCTCGACATCGACGATTACGTCCTGAAGATGGACCCCGGTCGTCAACTCCGTGAGATCGAGCGTGCAGTGTAGGCCGTCCGCCGAAGAGGCGCAGGACTGCCAATCGGCCGACCAGGCCTCGGCGTCGGGTGCGACGAACGCCGCGCGCTCCGCCTCGTTGTGTACGGTCGCTGCGCCGGCGTAGAGACCGCGAGCCTCGCTTGCCGTGAGACCGAGGCGTTGCTCCAGAATTTCCGCCGCCGCATCCGGGGCATAGCGACGGCGCGCAAGCTCGACGGCGTAGGCGCGGCCCGGGTCCCAAAAGCCCGAGAGGAGCCAGCCCTTCAGGTTGAGATCCATCGTGGAGATCACGAGAAAGCCTTGAGGAGGCGTACATCCCGTGGTCTTCAGGAGCGCGGCGGCGCGCGGGTCATCGAGGCCGGCGTCACGCAGGAAGGCCGCCGAGCGGGCTGGCGAAATGCGCGTGAGCGCCATCACCGTCTGCCAGGCGGCGGCGGGATCGAGGCCCCATCGGCGAAGCATCTCGTAAGGACGCGCCGATGCGCCCGACGTTGGATCGACCACGGCGCCGCAGTTCATCATCCGGAGTAGACCGAGGCTTTCGCCATCGGTCGACGCGGCCAAGGCGCGCGCCATCCAATGCACGTTTCGATTTTGCAGCGAGGCACCGTCGAGGACGACACCGCGCTCAGTGAAATACTTGGCCCAATGGCCGTAATCCCACCAGGTATCGACAATGGCGTTGCGGTCGGAATCCCGGCGAACGGTAGCAAACGCACCGGCCCATGCCGACGTCACCAGTGGATTGTACCAATAGGCCTCGCGGATGCCGTTATTGGCGACGGGCCCGATGACCGCAGCCGAGAGCCCTCCCGCCGCGACGACGCCGGCAATGCGGTATGGCGATCGCCCGAGCCGCGTCGTCAAGGCCGCCGCGCTTAGCCGCCCCACGCTCACCCCGGCGGCGATCGAAACCGGCACGGCGACAAGCAGGATGAACCGATAACCGTCGAAGCTCATCCAGAGCGTAGCGCCGAGCCATGCTAGGCCGAGGATGCCGGCCGCGGCGGCGGGTGCAGGGATCGGGGCGTTGCCAAGCCAGCCCGCGAGGGCCGCGCCGAGCGCGAGGGCGAGCACCATCCCGATGGTCAAGCTACGCCCGGCGCCGGAGTGGGCAAGGAAGGCAGCCGCTGCGACCAGAGCAAGACCGAGCGCCGCAGCGGGCCAGATCCGACGCGGAGCGGGTGTGTAGAAGGGGAGCGTAAATCCCAGGAGCCCCAGACCCAGCGTGAACGGACCCAGCGACCCGGCGATGCTCTCGGCATCGGATGTCACCAGCTCCGCCACCGTGCGAAACACATCGGGCATCGGCGCCGTGTCGACAGGCCCAAGCGCCCGGGGTCCCGAGCCGATGACGCCGGAAATCCCACCCGTGATCAGGCCGAGGTCGAGCTGAACTCCGAGCAGCACCCCTGTGATCGCGAAGCCCGCCAAGGCCGAGAGCATCGTGGCGGCCGCGCTTGCGGGCAGCGCCCAGGATTGCGGACGCCGTCGAACGCGAGCCACGAGGGAATCGATCGTGCCCCAGGCTGCGACCCCCACGAGTCCGGCGAGCGTCGACAGGCCGAAGAGCGGCCATCCCTTCCATGCCGCCGCCAGCACCGCCAAAGAGGCGCCTGCCAGGCCCGCGAGCGCTACGCGCGCGATCCATCGCTCCCGTGCGAAGGCGGCGCCGAGGAGGCTCGTCGCCAGGACGGGCAGCGCCACTTCCCATATGTCATCATCGGAATCGACGGTCCGAAAGAACACGACCGAGTTGAGCGAGAGCGCCAGCGCCGCGATCAATCCTCCGAAGCGATTCGAGAGCCGCCGCGCCAGCAGGAACGCAGGAATCACCATGGCCGCCGACAGGAGCAAGGGCACAAGATAGGAGGTGCTGCTGAGCGGAAAGCCGGGGATGAGCCAGGTTATGACGCGGTGGAGCGCGGCAATCGCATGGACGTGCGGTGAGTCCGTATATTCGACCTCTTGCCCGATCGGTGCGTTGCCGAGAGCGTCGATGCAGACGCTGCCGTCCCTGCGGTCGCAAACGCTGCCGCGCGCAAGCTCGGTCCGGGCGAGCTGTAGCCAGTAATAGCCGTCGTTGCCTCCGAGGTAGACGTGCCGGCGCCCGTCCTCGCCCTCGAAGGTGAGCGCGTCTCGGAATCGCCGCTCGGCTTGCCGTCGCAAGGACGCGACGGTCTCGGCATTCTGCGCCATCCATCGGACGACGGCCGACTCGAGCTCATCGTGTCCCAACGCGCGACCATCGGCGCCATGCGCGAGATCGGCGGCGACCTTGTCATGGATGAATTGGGTTGCCCAGGCGCCTGCGACGGGCAGGTAGAGCGGGACCAGGCGGAGAGCGATGCTGACGCTGATCGCTGCCGCGATGAGCCAGGCAGAGGGCGCAGCCAGCCAGAGCGACGCGATACCGCGCACGGCGGCGATCACGCCTCGTTTCAGGTCTGACATGGCACCGCGCCCAACACGTCTCCGCAATTCGATTTGCAATTCCCGCAGCATAGCGTGGCTGAAGCGGCGCGCTCTGCCAAGCGGCTCGCGCTCCGGGAAGCGCTCCGAGCCCGGGCACGGCGGGAGTCCGCGCTTTCGCATGCGGGGTCCCGATGCTAAGACCCGGAGATGGCGGAAACGCAGATCACGCGCGGACCGATGACGGGAGCAGGGGGCAGTCCGGTCGCCTCAGGAGCGACCGCGACGGCTTCGGAGGGGCGGAACCGCAACCTGCTCGCGAAGATGTGGGAGGTCTACCGGGGGCAGGGCGCGGCGTGGGGTTTGGTCTTGCCGTTGCTGCTGCTGGTCGCCGGCTTTGCCGAGGGCGTAGGTCTGACGCTGCTGCTTCCGCTTTTCATTGCACTCAACGTGGATGCGGGGCAGCGGTCGGCCGCGAGCCGGGCCGTCCTGGATGCCATGACGTCGCTGGGGATTCCCGCGACGATCGGCATGCTGCTGATCCTGCTCGTCGTCGCGATCCTGCTGAAGGCCGCCTTGCTGCTCCTCGTCATGCGGCACGTGGCCGGGGTCGTCGTGGGCATCGCGCATCGGTTTCGCGTGTCCCTCATCGATGCCCTGATATCGGCCCGCTGGGGTTATTTCGTCGAGCAGCCGGTCGGGCGCCTTGCGAGCGCAATCGGCAGCGAGGCAGAGCGTGCCGCGGAGACGTTCCTGCACGTCGCGCGTTTTCTCGCGGACACGCTGCAGGTCATCGTGTTCCTCGGCTTCGCGCTCATCGTGTCGTGGCAGTTGACCCTGGCGGCGGTGGCGATCGGGTTGCTTGTCGTGGCGGCGCTCAGCGGCCTCGCGCGCTTCTCGCGCGTGACCGGCCGCCGGAAGACGGCGCTCCTGTGGTCGTTGACCAACCGCCTGGTGGAGAGCGTTGGCTGGATGAAACCCCTCAAGGCCTCAGGGCGCGAGTCCCTGCTGCGGCCGATGCTGGCGGAGGAGGCCGAGGACCTCGGGCGATCGATGCGGCGTCTGGTCGAGGCGCAGCAGACTGCGCTGATCCTGCAAGAGCCGATCATCGTGGTCGGCATCGCCGCCGTCTTGATGGTAGCGGCGCTCTGGTTTGCCGTGCCGATCGACGCGCTCGCCGCCATTGGCTTCCTGCTTTATCGGGTTTCCTCGCGGATCGCCGCGATGCAGCGGGGCTATGTCCTGGCGGTGAGCACCGGAAATACCCTGGCGTTCGTCGTCGACGCGATCGAGCGCGCCCAAGAGTCGCGGGAGACCCATGTCGGCCGTATCGAGCCGACGCTGAACGCCACTATCGATGTCGCGGGGGTGAGCCTGCGTCTGGGCTCAACCTTCGTGCTTCAAGACGTGACGCTCACGATCCCCGCGGGAAAGCTCACGGTCATTACCGGGGCATCCGGGATCGGCAAAACCAGCATGGTCGACCTTATCTGCGGGCTCTACATGCCCGACGTGGGTGAGATCAGGATCGACGGCACGCCGCTCGCCGAGCTCGATCTCGCAGCGTGGCGCCGGCGCATCGGATACGTCCCGCAAGAAGGAGTCCTGGTCAACCAGTCCGTCCTGGAGAACGTCCGACTGCATGCCGCCGAAATCAGCCCTGATCGAGTCGAGGCGGCACTGCGTACCGCCTGTGCCTGGGAGTTCGTCTCGACCCTGCCGGAGGGGCTCGCGACGCCCGTGGGCGAGCGAGGGGCGAAACTTTCCGGCGGCCAGCGTCAGAGGCTGGCGCTGGCGCGGGCGCTCGTTCACGATCCCTGGCTCCTGATCCTCGATGAGGCGACAACCGGGCTCGATGCCGCAACCGCTGCCGCCGTCTGCCGCAACCTCCTGGGGCGCTTGGGGCCCATGACGATCGTTGCGATCTCGCATCAGCCGGAATGGGCGCAGGCGGCATCTCATGTCATTGATCTTGCTCACCTTGTAGCGAGAGCCGGAGGATTACCGAGGTCTTGATGGGTCGCATTGGGTCGATGTGGTAAATATGCCACGGGCCTCAAGATTCTTGGGCTTGATCCAATTGCCGCAGCGGCGCGACGCTGCGGGTTGATGCTACAAATGCAGGCCGGCCCGGAAAGGGGCCGACAAGATAACGGTCGTTCAGGGGAAAAGCATGAAAACGCTAGCCGCACTTGCAGTAGGAGCGATGGCGCTTGGACTGGCCTCGACCGCGAATGCGGAATGGTATGTCGGCGCAGGCGGCGGCGCGGTGTTCATGGAGGATCCGACCACGGATGTCTCCTGCTTCAGACCGATTAACAGCACCAACATTGCCAGCATCCAGGCCACCTCGCAGAGCAGGCTTTTCTGCGTGGACCCGATCTTCAAGGCGCATATGGAGACTGGCTGGGCGGTGAACGGTCAGGTCGGCTATGCCGGCCTGTTCATCCCGCAGTTCCGGGTCGAGGGCGAGGTCGCCTACCGCAGCAACCATGTGAACGCCATTGACGTCACTTTTCCTCCGACCGTCACATTCCCCGCGACTGGTGACGTCAACAGCTTGGCGTTCATGGCGAACGGCTTCTACGACTTCCTGAACAGCTCGTCGTTCACGCCGTACCTCGGCGGCGGTATCGGCGCGGCACGGGTTTCCCTCGACAAATTGGCGTTCACCGCCGCCCCGAGCATCACCACGAGCGGCAGCAAGTGGGAGTTCGCCTATCAGGCCATCGCGGGCGTCCGCTACAACTTCACGCCCAATTGGGACGTCCACGCCGACTATCGCTACTTCGCGACGCTGGATCCGAAGTTCAGCTTCTTCGGGGCGCCGGCCAGTTCGACGCAGTACCACACGCACAACGTGATGGCGGGCATCTCGTATCACTTCACGCCTCCGCCGCCTCCGCCGCCGCCTGTGGCTGCCGCGCCTCCGCCGCCTCCGCCAGCGGCTCCGCCGCCGGCGCCGCCGAAGCAGTTCGTCGTGTACTTCGAGTTCGACAAGTCGAACCTGACGCCTGAAGGTGCCAAGGTCGTGCAGGACGCGGCTGCGGCCTACAAGGCGACGGGCTCGGCGCGGATCGCGGTGACGGGCTACACGGACCTGGCGGGCACGCAGCAGTACAACCTCGGCCTCTCCAAGCGGCGCGCGGATACGGTTCGCGGGGCGCTGGTGAAGGCAGGCGTGCCTGATGGCGTGATCGCCGAGGCTTGGCGGGGCAAGGAGAACCCGGCGGTGCCGACGCCCGACGGCGTGCGCGAGCCGCGCAACCGCCGCGTGGAGATTGCTCTCTAAAAGTACGCGAGCACATTGGGGGGACGACGACAGCGGCCGGAGGGAAACCTCCGGCCGCTTCGGTTTTGGCGGGTGCTCAGGCCTTGATCGTCACGGCCGCTCTCTGGCGCTTCTGTAGACCTCGAGAAAGCGACGGGTGCCTTTTGCCACCGTCTTCGCCCAATCTTTCGCCGATACCGACAGGGTTGGCGGTGGCGGAACCTCGACGCTGAGGGGCAAGCCCGCCGGCAAGACATCGAGAATGTCGCCGATGGGCACGCCGCCCTCGCCGGGCATGCAGCGGTCCGCGAGACCGGTGCCGACAGTATCGGCCGAGCCCAGATTGGAAGCCGCCGGCGCGAGGGGGCCGTCGGTGATCTGAGCGTATGGCAGGAGCTTCGGGTCCAGGGATCGGAGATCCTCCGGGCTGCAGCCGGACCGCGCGAAATGCAGAAAGTCCAGGCAGAGCACGGTATCGGGCCGCCCGGCTTCCGCAATCAGGCGCAAAGCATCGGGCAGGCTGCCGATCCGGCGTTGAGTCGCGAACTCGAGCGAGCAGGCGAGCTTGAAACCCGCCGCCATCCCGCAGAGCCGGCCGAAATTGTCGCGCAGCCGCGACCACTGGGGATCGTCGCCGATCACCATCACGTATCGCGCGCCGATCTCGGCACCCAGCTCCAGCGCGCCTTCGAACCCGCCGACGGCCGTCTCCGCTTGGAGATAGAAGCTCAGGATGTCGAGCACCGGCAGCCCCGTGCTCGCGAGCGCCTGGCGCACCGCGCGCGTGGCCGAGGCATCTCCGACTACGGGGTAGAAGGGCAGGCCAGGGGAGCGATTGAGGCGTAGCCCAATCCCGTCGAAGCCCGCAGCCGACGCCGCCTCGATGTACTCAACCGCCGCCGTGTCCGGCAGCGTAGTCGGCGCGAGGAACAACTTGTTCATGCTGGGCCAGCCGACAGCCTCATTTCAAGAAGTGCGGTGCCAAGCCCGAGAGACCGATGAGAATCAGGTAGATCGCGACAATGAAGTTCAAGAGGCGCGGAACGAGGAGAATCAATACGCCCGCTATCAGCGCGATCAGCGGCTGCAGCACCAGGACATTGACCATCATGGCTGGCTCCGTGCTCGGTGAGAGATTAGAGGAACGGTCCGCGGGCGCCCGCGGGCCCGTGATCATTCTAGGACAGAACCGAGGGCCGCCGCCACCGCTAGCCCGGCCGTTTCTTGTCCTGGTAGACCGCGAGGCTGCCGATCGAATTGCCGCCGTCGACGCTGAGCGTCGCGCCCGTGATGTAGCCGGCCCTAGCCGAGCACAGGTACAGGATCGCGTTGGCGAGGTCGGCTTGGCTGGTGCCGCGTCCGAGCGGAATTTGGCCGAGCGTCGCCTCCACATGAGCCGGCGTGAGCGGGCTCGCCGTGCTGCCCGGCGCGAAACCGGGCTCGACGGCGTTGACGCGAATGCCGAACTCCGCGAGCTCCAGCGCAAAACCCTTGGTGAGCCGGTCGAGCGCGGTTTTCGAGATGCAATAGGGCGCCACCGTGCGGCGCATCTTCCGAGCGGCTCCGGAGGAGATATTGATGATGGTGCCCGGCTGGCGCGCCGCGATCATCTGTTTGGCGAAGCCGCGCGAGATCAGGAATGGCGCGCGCAGGTTGACCGCGAATATCCGGTCCCATTCCGCCGCGTCGATATCGATCAGGAATCCGCTGGGATAGACGCCCGCGTTGTTGACGACGACGTCCGGCGCGCCCCACGCCGAGCCCACCGCGGCGACGAGCTCCTCGACCGAGGCGGCGTCGGCAAGTTCCGTCACATGCCTGAGTCCGCCGTTCCCCGCGATCCCGAGCTCGTCTCCGAGCTCGCGGAGCGCGCTCTCCTGTCGGTCGGACAAGCAAAGGCGCGCGCCCGCCCTCGCGAAAGCGTCGGCGATCCAGCGGCCGAGTACGCCGCAGGCGCCGGTCAGGACGATCTTGCGCCCCTGAAACTCGTCGCCCAAGGATCTCGCATCGAACGCGGCTGGTGCTGTCATGGCGCCCTCTGCCCTCCCGCGGCTCCCGATCTAGGCCCGGCCACCCAGGAACGCGATGGCTTCGTCGACTTGTGCCGGCATCATGGCGTATCCGCCCAGCGTCGCGCAGCCGAAACTCCGGGCGTGGCGCATGAAGGGCGTGGGCTCCTTGCTCACCACGACGTCGAAGGCGAGAGTCTTCGGATCCAGGGGTCCCAGCGGCGCCGGCAACCCGTCGCCGGCCCTCATCCCGACTGGGCTGGCGTTCACGATCATGTCGTGGCCTTCCGCCGTGGGTGCGCCCGCGACGATCCGGCATCCCGCGACCGACCGCGCGACACGCTCGGCGAGCGCCGTGGCCCGGGTCGGCTCGAGGTCGGAGATCGTGATCGCCGCTGCGCCCGCCTCGGCCAGCGCCACCGCGATCGCGCTGCCGACGCCGCCCGCGCCGATCAGCATCACGCGCCTCCCCTCGACGGCGTGGCCCTCGGTGCGCACGGCCTTCACCAGCCCGCGCCCGTCGAACATGTTGCCGGTCCAGCCGCCGTCGCTCTCGCGCCGCATCGCGTTGATGGCGCCTACCTTCTCGCCCATGGGCAGGAGCCGATCGACGAAGGTCAGAATCCGCGCCTTGTAAGGCACTGTGATGACGAGGCCGTCGAGGTTCGCGAGCGCCTTCAGGCCGCGGACCGTCTCCTCGAAGCGGTCCGGCAGCACGTGGAGCGGGACCAGGATGGCGTTCCGTCCGGCGGCCCGAAAGCGCTCGGTATAGAGCCGGGGCGAGCCCACCTGCACGATGGGATCGCCGATGATGCCGTAGAGGCGCGTGGCGCCATCGACGATCGGAAGCTCGGGGGTCGCGCTCACTGTCGAGCTATCCGACTCAAAGCGCGCAGCACGTCCACACTCCGTTCTCAGGCCGTTCCAAAATCCGTGACGCCGCGCCCATTCCTGACTACGATCCGCGGCGATCGGGGCGCCCAGTGTTGCATGTCGCCGCGGGCGGCGCGAGCCATACGGACAAGCCAAATTCGAGACGTGAGGGAACCCATCCCATGAGCGCTCGACACCGCATCGCCATCATCGGTCTCGGCATGGCCTTGAAGCCGCACATCCGCAGCCTCGAGGAGCTGTCGGACCGCGTCGAGATCGCCGCCTGCTATGCGCCGAGCGCGGAGCGGCGGAAGGCTTTCTCGGCCGCCCATGGCTATCCCGTGGCGGACGATCTCGACCGCGTGCTGCGCGACCGCACGATCGAGGCCGCCGTCATCCTGACGCCGCCCAACACCCATCTGGAGCTGGTCGAGCGCTGCGCCGCTGCCGGAAAGCACGTGCTGCTGGAGAAGCCGATCGATGGCACGGTCGCCCGTGCGCGCCGCGCGGTCGAAGCCATGGAGCGGTCGGGGTGCCGGCTCGCGATCGTGCTGCAGCACCGGTTCCGCGCGGTCTCCCGGCGGCTTGTGGATCTCGTCGCCTCGGGCGAGCTCGGCCGGCTTATCTCGGGCTCGGCCTCGATCCGGTGGTGGCGGCCGCCGGAGTATTTCGCGCAGCCGGGACGCGGCATGAAGGGGCGCGACGGCGGCGGCGTGCTGCTGACGCAAGCGATCCACACGCTCGACCTCTTCCAGAGCCTCGCGGGCCCGATCGCCGAGGTCTCCGCCTTTGCCGCGACCTCGCCGCTGCGCACCATCGACACCGAGGACATCGTCGGGGCGGGTGTTCGGTTCGCCGATGGCGCGGTCGGCACCATCGACGCGACGACCGTCGCCTACCCCGGATTTCCCGAGCGGATCGAGCTCGCCTGCGAGAAGGCGACCGCGCAGCTCAACGCCGAGACGCTCGACGTGTTCTTCAAGAGCGGCCGGCATCTGCGCGAGGGCGGTCAAGCCTCCAACAGCGGCGGCGCCGATCCCATGGCCTTCTCGCACGAGGCGCACAAGGCGCTCATCGCGGATTTCCTCGATGCCATCGAGGGCGACCGCGATCCCGTGACCAACGGCCGCGAAGCGCTCAAGGTGCAGATCCTGATCGAGGCGCTGCTCCGTTCGGCCGAGGAAGGCAGGGCGGTCAAGATCACTTAGTCGATGTCAAAGGAGGGGCGCGTCATGGGAAAGAGATGGTTTGGGGTTCTCGGACTTTTGGCGGCGGTGGGCTTGCCATCGATTGCCTTCGCCGAGGGCACGTTGTTCGTTGTCGTCACCCGCCAGGAGCCAGAAGTGCAGGCCATGGCGATGATCCTGACCATGCAGGCTCTCACGCATCATACGGCCGTCAGGGTGTTGCTTTGCGGCCCAGGCGGGGACTTGGCGTTATCCGGTTACGGTGGACCTACCCTGAAGCCGTCGGGTCAGACGCCGCAACAAATGCTGCAGAGCGCGATCCAAGGCGGCGCGAAAGTCGAGCTCTGCCCGATCTATATGGCCAATTCCGGAGGACGCACCGAAGCAGAGTTGATCCAGGGCGTGACCGTTACGTCGCCCGCGGTCGTCGGAGACTTCATGGACCAACCCGGCGTTCGATATTTCACCTTCTAAGCACTCTGCTCCTGTCATTTCCCGTCGCTCCCTAAGCTTGAAGCGGCTCGATCCGCCCATCCTCGCGCAGGTGGCAAGCCACCGTCCGTCCGGGAAGCACTTCACGCAACACCGGCTCCTCCTCGCGGCAGCGCGCGATGGCGAAAGGGCAGCGCGTGTGGAACCGGCAGCCCGAGGGCGGGTTCATCGGGCTTGGCACGTCGCCCTCGATCACCAGCCGCGTCCGCCGAACCCGCGGGTCCGGCACCGGCGCTGCCTCGATCAGCGCCTGGGAGTAGGGATGCAGCGGGTTCGCGAACATCGCCTCTTTGCGGGCGATCTCGACGATGCGGCCCAGATACATGACGGCGATGCGATGTCCGATGTGCTCGACCACGCCGAGGTCGTGAGAGATGAAGAGATAGGTGAGCTTGAGCTCGTCCTGCAGGTTCATGAGCAGGTTCAGCACCTGCGCCTGGACCGAGACATCGAGCGCCGAGACCGGCTCGTCCGCGATGATGAGGTCCGGGCTGACCACCAACGCCCGTGCGATGCCGAGGCGCTGGCGTTGCCCGCCCGAGAACTCGAAGGGATAGCGGCGCATCGCCTCCGCACGCAGGCCCACGCGCTCCAGTACCGACGCGACGCGCGCCTCGCGCTCTGATGCGGGCATGGGATCGAAGTTCTCCAGCGGCTCGCCCACGATGGCGCCGGCCGTGAGCCGCGGATTGAGCGACGCATAGGGGTCCTGAAACACCATTTGCACGTGGCGGCGGTAGGCGCGCATCGCGTCCTGATCGAGCGCGGTGATGTCGACGCCGTTGAGCACCACGCGTCCCTCGGTCGGCTCGAGGAAGCGCAGGATGAGCTTGCCGACCGTCGATTTGCCACAGCCGGATTCGCCCACGAGGCAGAGGGTCTCGCCGGCCTCGATGGAGAAGGATACGCCATCGACCGCCTTCACCTGCGCGACCGTCCGGCGCAAGAGTCCGATCTGCACCGGAAAGTGCTTGCGAAGCCCCTCTACCGCGAGAACGGGACCGCTGGTCATGCCGCGAGCACCCGGTCGACGTGCCAGCACGCCGCCCAATGGCCGGAGGCGCGTTCGGTCAGCGGCGGCGCTTCGTCGCGGCAATGGTCGGTCGCGAAGCCGCAGCGCGGGGCGAACGGGCAGCCGGCGATCGGCTCGCGCAGAGACGGCACGATGCCCGGGATTTCCTGCAGCCGTCGAGCGGATTGCGGCGTGCGTCGGCGCGGGATCGAGGCCATGAGGCCGCGCGTATAGGGGTGCATGGGGTGGTCGAACAACTCGAGGACCGGCGCTTCCTCGACCTTCCGCCCGGCATACATCACGATCACGCGCTGGCAGGTCTCGGCGACCACGCCGAGGTCATGGGTGATCAGCATCACCGCCGCGCCGAACCGGCCTTTCAGTTCCAGCATCAGCTTCAGGATCTGGGCCTGGATGGTGACATCGAGCGCGGTGGTGGGCTCGTCCGCGATCAGCAGCTTCGGATTGCAGCAGAGCGCCATGGCGATCATCACGCGTTGACGCATCCCGCCCGAGAACTGGTGGGGATAGTCCCGCACGCGGCGCTCGGCGTCGGGAATGCGCACCAGGCGCAGCATCTCGATCGCATGCGCCATCGCGTCCGACCGGCTCTTCCTCTGGTGGATCGTCACGGCCTCGGCGACTTGGTCGCCGATCGTAAGCACGGGATTGAGCGAGGTCATCGGCTCCTGGAAGATCATGGCGATGCGATTGCCGCGGATGTCGCGCATCTCCGCTTCGGAGAGCGCCAGGAGGTCCCGGCCATCGAACCGGATGGCGCCGGAGACGACGCGGCCGAGCTTCTCCGGCAGCAGGCGCATGATGGAAAGTGCCGTCACGCTCTTGCCGCAGCCGGATTCGCCGACGACGCCGAGGGTCTCGCCGGCGTGCACCACCAGGTCGACGCCGTCGACGGCGCGCGTGATGCCGTCGAGCGTGAAGAAATGCGTATGGAGATCCTCGACGCGGAGCAGCGCGTCCGGCATGGTCACATCCGGCGCGCGAGGCGCGGATCGAGCCGGTCCCGCAAGCCGTCGCCCATCAGATTGACCGCCAGGACGACCAGAGCCAAGCAAGTTCCGGGGAAAAAGATCGTCCAGGGCGCACTGGCGAGGTAGAGCCGGCTGGAGGCGATCATATTCCCCCAGGTTGGGATCTCCGGCGGCACGCCCGCGCCCAGGAAGGAAAGCGCGGCCTCGGTGAGAATGGCGGATGCCATCACGTACGTGGCTTGCACGATGAGCGGCGCGATCGTGCTGGGCAGGATGTGGCGCAGGATGATCTTGCGGTGGCGGCTGCCACCGCCGATCGCGGCTTCGATGAAGGGCTGCTCGCGGGTGGTCAGGACGACGGAGCGCACCAGGCGGACCACGCGGGGTATCTCGGGTATCGAGATCGCCACGACGACGATGCCGACGCTGGCCTTGTTGAGCGAGACCAGCGCGATCGCCAGCAGGATCGCGGGGATCGCCATCAGGCCGTCCATCAGGCGCATCACCGGTGCATCGAGGCGGCGGTAGTAGCCGGCGACGAGACCGATCGTCAACCCGAAGATGATCGATACGGTCGCGACGGCGACACCCACCACCAGCGATATGCGCGATCCGAAGACGGTGCGGGCGTAGACGTCGCGGCCGAGATTGTCCGTGCCGAACCAGTGGGCGGCGGAGGGCCCGTGCAGCCGGTCGGAGGGGTTCATGAACTGCGCGTCGCCCGCGATCAGGCCGGCGATAACGGCGATCACCGCAATGAATAGGAGCAGACTGGCGCCCGCCACGATCGTGGGGTTGCGGCGCGCGAAGGTTCGGAACTGCCCGAGGCTGCTGGGTTCCGCGCGTGGGGCCTCGGCGACCGCGGCCATCTCAATACCGGATCCGCGGATCGAGCAGCGTGTAGGAGAGGTCGACCAGCAGATTGACCAGCACGTAAATGCCCGAGAATACGATGATGACGCCTTGGATAATCGGATAGTCGCGACGGGCGATGGCATCGACGACCAGCCGGCCGACGCCGGGGATGTTGAACACGGTCTCGGTGATGACCACGCCGCCGATCAGGAGAGCGATGCCGATGCCGATCACCGTGACGATCGGCACAGCCGCGTTCTTGAGCGCGTGCTTCAACAGCAGCGGCCGGGACGCCACGCCCTTGGCGCGGCCGGTTCGGATGTAATCCTCCGCCAGCACGTCGAGCATGGTCGCGCGCGTGATCCGGGCGATGAGGGCCACGTAGGCGAGACCGAGCGCGACCGAGGGCAGCACGAGGTTGCGCAGCCACGGTGCCAGGCCTTCGGCGATCGGCGTGTAACCTTGAACGGGCAGCCATTTGAGCACGATCGCGAAAACGAAAATGAGGATATAGCCCACGACAAATACCGGCACCGAGAATCCGAGCACCGCGAAGCCCATCACGAAGCGATCGATCGCCGTCCCCGCCTTGGCGGCGGCGGTGACGCCCATCGTGATTGCCAATGCGACCGCCACCGAGAGGGTCGTCGCGGCGAGGGAGATCGTCGGCTCCGCGCGTTGCCCGATGAGCGTCGCCACCGACTCGTTCCAGAACATGGATTTCCCGAGATCGCCGCGGACGAGGCTGCCGGCCCAGACCAGGAACTGCTGCCACAGGGGCTCGTCGAGACCCAGCGCTTTGCGAATCTGCGCGATGTTCTGCGGCGTCGCGTTGTCGCCCGCGATGATGGCGGCGGGGTCGCCCGGCGCCAGATGCAGCAGCAGGAACACGAACATCGCCACGATCGCCACGACCGGTAGCATCGAGAACAAGCGTCGGGCGATGTAGGCGGTCATGTCTGCTTGGTTATCGACGGGGGTGTGCGAGTTTGGCTCGGTATCAGTGCCAGCGTCAGCAAGGCCGGGAGCCACCCCCCTCCCAACCCTCCCCCTCAAGGGGGGAGGGGCGATGATGTCCGGCACTCTGCAAACCCTTCCCCGCTTGAGGGGGAGGGTTAGGGTGGGGGGTGCGCTTCCACCGCAGGAGCGCTGCCCCGCTCACGTCTTCTCGACGTTCCACCACGGAATGATCTCGGCCACCGGCAGCACGCCCTTGATGTTGGTGCGCATGGCGGCGGGCTGCACCCATTGGCCGTAGTAGAGCTGCGGTATGAAGGTCCAGGCGTTGGCCTGGAGCTCGCGGGCGATCTTCTGGCGTTCCTCGAGGGTGCCGGCGAGCGCCCACTTGTCGCGCAACTCCTCCTGCTTCGCGTCCGACGGCCAGCCGAACCAGGCCTTGTCGCCGTTGGCGGCGTGTGCGGAGAGCAGGATCGGGCTCCCGACGGCGGCGGCGCCCGACCACGTGATGAAGATGTCCCAGCCACCCTGGTCGGGCGGCGCCTTGCTCGCGCGGCGCTGCACGACGTTGGACCAATCCATCGCCTCGACCTGCACGTTGAGGCCGGCCTGACGCATCTCCTGCGCCAGGACCTGCGCGGAGTTGCTCATGATCGCGATGTTGGTGGCTTGCAGGAGGACGATCGGCCGCCCGTCGTAGCCCGCTTCCTTGAACAGCTGCTTCGCCTTGTCGAGATTTTGGCCGCCTTTGAACCAGTCGCTATTCGCGTCGTTCTCCATGGGCGTGCCGCAGGCGAAATAGGCGCCGCAAGTCTTCCAGTAATGGGATTCGCCGAAGCTCGCCTTCATGAAGTCGGACTGATTGACGATGTAGAGCATGGCCTGCCGCGCCTTCTCGTTGTCGAAGGGCGGATGCAGGAAGTTGAGCCGGATCTGGCCGACGTTGCCGAGCGGGTTCAGCACCTCGATCTTGATATTCTTGTCGCTCTCGAGCTGACCCATGAGGTCCGTCGGCGGGACCTCGTAGAAATCGATCTCGCCGGCCTGCAGCGCCGCCACGGCGGTCTGGGCGTCCGGCATGTTGATAAAGATGACGCGATCGATCTTCACCACCTTGCCGCCGGCGATGCCGGAGGGCGGCTCGCTCCTCGGCACGTAATCGGGATTGCGGTCGTAAATGTACTGCGTCCCGGGCTTGGTCTCGTCGGGGTTGAGCTTGAACGGCCCGGAGCCCACGACCTGATCGATCTTCTGCATCGGGTCGGTCTCGGCTTCCTTCTTGCGCATCATGAAGCAGATCGGGGTCGCGGTCTTCGCGAGCACGTCGAGCGTGAGCCCATAGCGCTCCTTGAACTCGATCGTAAAGGTCTTGGGGTCCTTTGCCTCGATGCCCTTGACCCGCGCCATCATGTGCTGGCCCCCGCCGTCGCGCGCGGCCCAGCGCTTGAGTGAGGGTACGACGTCGGCCGACGTCACCGCGGTACCGTCGGTCCATTTGAGCCCGTCGCGGAGCTCGAATGTCCAGGTGAGCTTGTCGTCGGAGAGACCCCACTTGCTTACCATCTGTGGCTGCGGCTTCTGATCGCCATCGATCCCGAACAAGGTGTCGTAGACCATCCCGCCGTGGTAGGCGGACATGTTGGCCGTGGTCCAGATAGGATCGTAGGTCGGGATGTCGCCGTGGAAAACCGCGCGGATGGTGCGGGCGGCGCTGGGTTGGCTCTGGGCACGCACGATCGCGGGTGCCGCGATGACGGCTGCGGCCGCGAGGCCGCCCTGCACGACGATGCGACGAGTGATCTTGGCCATTGTGCTCTCCCTGATGCGCGGCCCGGCTGTTTTGTGGCGGTTCCCAGGGCCTATCGCCATTAAGTCACTTGCACGACAGAGCCGCAACCGTCCTGTCCTCAGAAGATCAAACCCGGTCGGGTACTCTCGTCGAGCGGCCAGATCGGCCGCGTCACCTTGGTATAGGGGATTTTTCGATAATCGCGGCTGAGCGGTCCGTCGGAATCGATATAGATCACGCGTTTTGCGATCGGGCCGTAGGCGGCCATGAAGTGGTTCGTCGACTTCACCACCACGACCTTCTTGGCGCGGGGATCGATGCCGAGATTCGTGAAGAGCTCGAGGCCCAGCGCCTGGGTGCGGTTGCTGATCAGCACGACATCGATGCCGCCCAGCCTAACCGCCGCGCAGTCGCCGAGCGGCACCTGGGTCGGTCCGAAGCTCTGCCAGCAGTCGCGCTTGAGGCCGATCACCTTCACTCGAGCGTCGATCGGAGCCCCGGAGGTCGGCCCGATCTTGCCGCCGAGGCGGAGCGCGAACTCGGCGTTGAGCCCGGCGTCGAAGCAGAGCCGTACCGCGATCGGGTCCCAGATCGGCCCGAGGGCGGCCTCTTGCGCCTGCCGCTCCATCAATCGTCGCAAGATGGTGGTGTTGTCCGAAGGCGCGCCGCCGCCGGCATTGTCGGCGGGGTCCGCCATCACCACCGGCGATTCATTGGTCTCGAGCGCTGCGGTGATGCCCTCGTCGACGCCGAAATAGCTCGGCATGGTCCTGCCGCGCATGGAGACGAACTCCTGGCCGATCGCGATCGCGAGCGCGTCGCCCTTGGCCTTGTCCTTGTCCATCACCACGAGGATGCGGCCGCCGAGCTCCGCCACATCGGCATAGGGAAAGCAGTGCCCGATCGAGATCGAGAGCACGCCATCCTTGCCTTCCATGGCCTTGATCTTGTCGACGAAGGCGCGCATGAGCGGCAGCGTCGTCGGGTAGCTGCCGATCTGTCGGCAGTCGTACATCGACATCACTGGCTTGGCTTGGCCGCGCAGCGTCTTCAGCACGATCTCCAGCAGATCTTCGGCGCGGTCGACCACATCGGTGTGCGGAAATTCCTTATAGAGGATGATCACGTCGGCGAGCCGCACGCGCTTCAGCGTGAGGTGGCAGTGGGGATCGAGCTCGACCCCGATCACCGTCTTGGGACCGACCAGCGCGCGCACGCGCTCGATGATGTCGCCTTCGACATCGTCATAGCCGTGCGCCACCATGGCGCCGTGCAAACCCAAGAGCACCCCGTCGACCGGCAGGGCCGCCTTGAGCTGGCCCAGGATCTCGTCGCGCATGAACTCGTAATCGCTGCGGTTGGTGGTGCCGGCGGGGCTCGCCGCGAAGCAGCTACCCTCGATCAGCGTGAAGCCCTCCGCCTTCGCCCGCTTGCGCGCCACCCAGAGCGGCGCCGTGCACATCAGCGGCGTCTCCTCGGGATGCTCGCCGGGCCGCACGAACACGCCCTCCTTGTAGCCCTCGATGCTGGTCGGCAGCGGCGAAAAGGTGTTGGTCTCGGTCGCGATGGTGGCGGAAAACAGACGCATCGGCGCTCCCCAATTTTTCTCGCGCATTCTTGCCCGGCCTCCGCGCGGGTGGCAAGGAAGGCATCGAGGCGCCACAATGCCGATGCAACGGGAGAGGCAGGATGAGCAAGGCATCGCACATCTGGACGGACATCGACTATGACAAGCCCGGCAAGCAGGTGGGGTGGCTCCATCTGCCGCACTCCGTCACGCGCTCGGCTTATGGCACGCTGATGCTGCCGATCGCGGTGGTCGCCAACGGGCGCGGTCCCACGGCGTTCTTGATGGCGGGCAATCACGGCGACGAGTACGAAGGACAGATCGCGCTGGCGAAGCTGATCCGAACGTTAGAGCCCTCTGAAATCCAGGGCCGTGTGATCATCCTGCCGGCGGCCAATCTGCCCGCCGCGCTTGACAGCGCGCGCGTCTCGCCGATCGACCAAGGGAACCTCAACCGGTCCTTCCCCGGCGATCCCGATGGCGGACCGACCCAGCAGATCGCGCACTACATAGACAGCGTGCTGTTTCCCATGGCGGCGCTGTTCCACGATTTTCACTCCGGCGGCACCTCGCTCGATTACGTGCCCTTCGCGAGCGTCCACGAAGGCGACGATACCGCCGTGAATGCGAAGGGGATTGCCGCGCTCAAGGCCTTCGGCGCGCCCTTGTCGGTCATCTGGCGGAGCCATCGGGATCCCCGCTTCTCGCCGCTCGCGGCGATGAAGCACGGCATTCCCGCCTTGGGCGGCGAATTCGGCGGCGGCGGCGTGACCCGCGGCGGCATCGAGCTGGTGAGCCGCGGCGCCCGCCGGCTGCTGGCGCATCTCGGTATCACAGCGCCGGTTAGCGAACCGGCACCCGCGCCGACCCGGCTCGTATCGATCCCGAGCCGGGATTATTTCGTCTACGCGCCGGAGCCCGGCCTCTTCGAGCCCGCGGTGGAGCTCGGCGATGTCGTGGAGCGCGGGCAGCTTTGCGGCGAGGTGCATTTCATCGACAACCCCGCTCGGCTGGCCGCGCCGTGCTATTTCAAGGCGGACGGATTCGTGATCTGCAAGCGCCATCTCGGCCGCGTGGAGCGCGGCGACTGCGTCACCCACCTCGCGGTAGACGCCGTCGACTAAGCCGCCGTGTCGCGCCGATCGAGGCCGCCGGCGGCGACAATGAACGCCGCCACCTCGGCGACGCCGAGGTTCTCCTTCAGGTTCGTAAACAGAAATGGACGCTCGCCGCGCATGCGCCGGGCGTCGCGGTCCATCACCTCGAGGCTGGCCCCAACCAGCGGCGCCAAATCGATCTTGTTGATCACCAGCAGATCGGAGCGGCAGATGCCGGGGCCGCCCTTGCGCGGAATCTTGTCGCCGGCCGCGACGTCGATCACGTAGATCGTAATGTCCGCGAGCTCCGGGCTGAAGGTTGCGGCGAGATTATCGCCGCCGGATTCGATCAGGATCAGGTCGAGGGCTGGGTAGGTCGCGCGCATCTGCGCGACCGCGGCGAGATTGATCGAGGCGTCCTCGCGGATCGCGGTATGCGGACAACCGCCGGTCTCGACGCCGAGGATACGCTCGGGCACTAGCGCGCCCGACCGGGTCAGGAACTGCGCGTCCTCCTTGGTGTAGATGTCGTTGGTGACCACGGCGATGTCGTAGCGGTCGCGCATGAATTTGCAGAGCCGGTCGACCAGCGCGGTCTTGCCGGAGCCGACGGGACCGCCGATGCCCACGCGCAGCGGGCCGTTGGGAGAGGAGGTCATGAGCGGAAGAGCCTCGTATATTGAAGTTCGTGACGCATGGAGCACCAGTCCAGCATGGGGGCGGCGCTGCCGACCTCGTCGAGCGAGATCTCGGCACAAACGCGGGCGGAGCGGTCGATGATCGGCTCCAGGGCCGCCATGGCAAGCTGGCCGTCCGACTGGCCCAGCGGGATGAGGCGGACGCCGGCGGAGACCAGGTTGCTCGCAAAGCCATGCAGGTAGGCGACGAGCGCGGGGAGGAGCGGGATGCCGTGGCTGCCGCAAGTCGCGCCCACGGCGACCGAGAGCGCGATCGGGCCGCCGCGCCGCTCCGGCACGAGACGGTCGAGCAGGGCGTGAGGCCAGGCCGTCCGCGTGACCGAGAGAAACGCCGCTCCCTGCGCCTGGCTTTCGAGCGCGGTCTCCCCGGTGCTCCGCCACGCCGCCGCCAAAGCGGCAACCTCCTCCAGCCGGTCAGCATCGTCGTCGGTTGCCGCCCGCCATGCCTCCGCAAGAAGGGCGCCGCCGATCCCGCCTGCGCCGACCTCGATGGAGGTTTCGAGCCACTGGATCAGGCTAGCGCGGTCGCGCACGAGCTTCTCCTCGACCGCATATTCGAGCCCATGGCTGTAGCTGAAGGCTCCCACCGGATAGGCCGGCGAGAGCCAGGTCATCAGCCGGTAGAGAGCGGTCTCAGTCGTGGTCATGATGATGCGCATCCGCATGCGCGTGCTCGTGGCCGTGGATGTCGCCGTGGCGATCGTCATACGCACCGCGCTCGGGCGTGAAGGGCGCGTCGATGAACCGCAGCGTCGCACCGAGCTTCGAGAGCATGTCCGCGATGACGTGATCTCTCCTGATCAGGATGCGGCGCGGCTCGATTCGCGCGGGCAGGTGCCGGTTGCCCAGGTGCCACGCGAGGCGAGTGAGGAGCGTTGGCTCCGCGGTTACCTCGATCAGGCTTTCCGCCGCCGCGCGGACGGCGATCCAGCGGCCATCATCGAGCTGCAAGCCGTCGCCGTCCTCGAGCGACAAGGCGTGAGGCAGGTCCAAGAGAAACTCCTCGCCCGCGTCGGTCGCGAGGCGCACGCGCCTGCGATGGCGATCATCGAACCCAAGCGTCACGGCGCCCGCGGCCCGGTTCTCCGGCCAAAGCCCCGCTCGCTCTGCGCGCGTCGCGCGGTGCATGGTCAAAACAGGAAATACCGCTGTGCCATTGCGAGCTCTTTCGCGGGGGCGCAGGTCAGCAGCTCGCCGTCGGCGCGCACCTCGTAGGTCTCGGGATCGACCTCCATCTTCGGGGTGAGGCCGTTGTGAACCATGCTCGCCTTCGAGATACCGCCGCGCGTGTTTTCCACCGCCACGAGAGGCCGTAGGAGCCCGAGCGTCCGGTCGAGCCCGGCCTCGAGTCCGGCGTGGCTCACGAAGGTGATGGCGCTCGCTTGCAGGTTCCGGCCGAAGCCCGCGAACATCGGCCGATAATGCACGGGCTGCGGTGTCGGGATCGAGGCGTTGGGATCGCCCATGGGCGCCGCCGCGATGCTGCCGAGCTTCAGCACGAGATCGGGCTTCACGCCGAAGAAGGCCGGCGACCACACGACGAGGTCGGCGAACTTGCCAATCTCTACGGAGCCCACGTATCGGCCGATGCCCTGCGCGATGGCGGGATTGATGGTGTATTTGGCGACGTAGCGTTTGGCGCGGTGGTTGTCGTTGTCGCTGGTCTCCTCCGGGAGCCGGCCTCTCTGGCGTTTCATCTTGTCGGCGGTCTGCCAGGTCCGGATGATCACCTCTCCGACCCGGCCCATCGCCTGGCTGTCGGACGACATCATGGAGAAGGCGCCGATGTCGTGCAGCACGTCCTCCGCGGCGATGGTCTCCTTGCGGATGCGGCTTTCCGCGAACGCCACATCCTCGGGGATCTTCGCGTCCAGATGATGGCAGACCATGAGCATGTCGAGATGCTCATCGATGGTGTTGACGGTGTAGGGCCGCGTCGGATTGGTCGAGGACGGGAGCACGTTCGCCTCGCCGCAGACCCGGATGATGTCGGGCGCATGGCCGCCGCCGGCGCCCTCGGTGTGGAGCGCGTGAATGGTGCGGCCCTTGAAGGCGGCGATGGTGCGTTCGACGAAGCCGGATTCGTTGAGTGTGTCGGTGTGGATCGACACCTGCACGTCGTGCTCGTCGGCGACGGCGAGGCAATTGTCGATCGCCGCCGGAGTGGTGCCCCAATCCTCGTGGAGCTTCATGCCGCAGGCACCGGCCTTGATCTGCTCGACCAAACCACCGGGCTGGGCGGTATTGCCCTTGGCGAAGAAGCCGAGGTTCATGGGAAAGCCTTCAGCCGCCTGCAGCATGCGCGCGATGTGCCAGGGGCCGGGCGTGCAGGTGGTGGCGGCGGTCCCGGCAGCGGGCCCGGTGCCGCCGCCCATCATCGTGGTGACGCCGGAGTAGAGGGCCTCCTCGACCTGCTGCGGGCAGATGAAGTGGATATGCATGTCGAGGCCGCCGGCGGTGACGATCTTGCGCTCGCCCGCAATCGCCTCGGTGCCCGGCCCGATTACGATGTCGACGCCGGGCTGCACGTCGGGATTGCCGGCCTTGCCGATGCCGACGATGCGCCCGTCCCGGATGCCGATGTCGGCCTTGACGATGCCCCAGTGGTCGAGGATCAACGCGTTGGTGATGACGGTGTCGACCGCGCCCTCGGCTCGGCTGCGCTGGCTCTGGCCCATACCGTCGCGGATCACCTTGCCGCCGCCGAACTTCACCTCCTCGCCGTAGATCGTGCGGTCTTGCTCCACCTCGATGAAGAGCTCGGTGTCGGCGAGCCGCACGCGATCGCCGACCGTCGGCCCGTACATGTCGGCATAAGCGGCGCGGCTGATCTTGGTGCTCATGACTTGGCGCTCTCGAGTCTTCCGCCGATCGCGCCCTGAAAGCCATGCACCACGCGATCTCCCGCGTAGGCCACGAGATGCACGACGCGCGTCTGACCGGGCTCGAAGCGCACGGCGGTGCCGGCCGCGATATCCAGGCGGAAGCCGCGTGCCTGCTCGCGATCGAAGCGGAGCGCGTCATTGGTCTCGTAGAAATGATAGTGCGAGCCCACCTGGATGGGCCGATCGCCGGTGTTGGAGACCTTGAGCGTCAGCGTCGCCCGGCCGGCGTTCAGCTCGATGTCGCCCGCGCGCGGGATCACCTCACCGGGAATCATGTGGGGCCTCCTTATCGGATCGGCTTGTGAACGGTAACGAGCTTGGTGCCGTCGGGAAACGTTGCCTCGACCTGGATCTCCGCGACCATGTCCGGCACGCCCTCCATCACCTGCGCTCGGGATAGGACCGTAGCCCCGTCGCGCATGAGCTCTGCGACAGGGCGCCCGTCTCGCGCGCCCTCGACGACGAAGTCGGTGATCAGCGCCACGGCCTCGGGATAGTTGAGCTTTACGCCGCGCTCGAGCCGCCGGCGCGCGACCTGCGCCGCCATGGCGACCAGGAGCTTGTCCTTCTCTCGGGGTGTCAAATGCATCGCAGGACCTCAGCACTGCCAAAGACGTGGCACCCGCGCGGGCAGCCCTGCGGCGGCCCGTCGGAGATCGGCGAGGTAGCGGGCGAGGTCGGCGCGCAGCACACGCGCATCCCGTCCGAGAAACCGCGCGAGCAGGATGCCATCGACCAAAGTCGCTCCCGCCCGAGAGTCGCTGTCGAGCGCGAGCGCGCGCGCCAACGGCAGCAAGCCCGGCGCGTTCGCGCCGACATAGATCGCCGTCGCGATGGCCGTGGCGCCGTCGAAGCCGGCGGGGGAGTCGAGGTGGCGCGCGATGTCGCCGTCCAATCGGACCGCGTCGATCCAGCGGAGGCGTCCGGCCATGCGAATGGTCCAGCGGTCATGAAACAAGCCCGCTGACAGTCGCTCGCCGCGCGCGGTGCGCCCGAACACGATCATCTCCGCCGCCAGCAGCCTCCCACCTGGCTCGATCTCGGCGGTGGTGCCGCGCGAGAGCCGCGCGCGGTCGAACAGAATGGTTTCCTGCGGAATCCATTCGAGCCACGCGTCGGACCCGACGGTGAGCGCGATTTCGATGCGCGTATCCGGTCCGAGCGAGCGATAGATCTTCTCCGCGGCCTGAGTGGTGACGACGGCTTGCGCGCCCTCCTCGACACCAACGGAGATCCGGACGCGGTCTCCGCCCGCGAGGCCGCCGGATGTCGTGAGCAGCGCGGCGAGCGGCAGATCGTCCGCGGGAGAATTCGGAAACATCACCCGGCAGGGTGCGCGCTGATAGAGGTGGGCGAGGGAGGTGACGCCGTCCCTCCGCGCGAAACGCAGCTCGGAGGCGCCGTCGCCGCGCTCGAAAGCCGGAAAGGCGCGCGCGACGACCGAAGGGTGTGGACGCTCAGACCGTAAGGTAACGACGGACATCCGCCTCCACCATGTCGCGGGTGAGGCCCGACAGTACCACCTCGCCGCGGTCCATGACCACATAGGTGTCGGCGAGCGCGCGCGCGAACTCGAAGTATTGCTCGACCAGCAGGATCGCCATGTCGCCGCGCGCGGCGAGGTCGCGGATCACCCGCTCGATCTCCTTGATGATCGAGGGCTGGATGCCCTCGGTGGGCTCGTCCAACACCAGAAGCTGCGGTCCCGTGACGAGCGCGCGCGCGATCGCAAGCTGCTGCTGCTGACCGCCCGAGAGGTCTCCGCCGCGCCGCCGCAGCATGTCGCGCAGCACCGGGAACAGACTGAAGATCTCGTCGGAGATGCGCCGCTTCTCGCGAGGGAGCGGTGCAAAGCCGGTCTCGAGGTTCTCCTGCACGGTGAGACGCGGAAAGATCTCGCGGCCCTGCGGAACCAACGCGAGCCCGCGGCGCGCCCGCTCATGGGGCTTGAGGCCGGCGATATCCTGGCCGTCCCAGAGGATCCGCCCGCCCCGGATCGGCTGCAGGCCGAAGATCGCGCGCAGCAGGCTGGTCTTCCCGACGCCGTTGCGGCCGAGGAGGCACGTGACCTTGCCGCGCTCCGCGGTGATGCCGGCCCGGCGAAGGATATGGCTCGCGCCGTAGTAGAGATCGATGTCGGCGGCGGCGAGCATGGTCAGCGTCCGAGATAGACGTCGATCACGGCAGGCTGGTTTTGCACGTGCTCGATGGTGCCGTCGGCGAGCACCGCGCCCTCGTGGAGCACGGTGACGCGGGCACCCAGGTCGCGCACGAATTCCATGTCGTGCTCCACCACGATCAGCGTGCGGTCGCCCGCGAGGCTCAGGATCAGCTCCGCCGTGAGCGAGGTCTCGTGGTCGGTCATCCCCGCCACGGGCTCGTCCAGGAGCAGGATCTGCTGATCCTGAATCAAGAGCATGCCGATCTCCAGCCATTGCTTCTGGCCATGACTGAGCGCGCCTGCGAGCGCGCTCTCGCGGCCGGAAAGCCCGATCGTCTCGAGCGTGCGGTCGATGTCTTCGCGCTGCGTTCCCGTCAAGCCCGCGAGCAGAGTGTGCCAGGTGCCGCGCGGGCATTTCTGCGCGAGCTCCAGGTTCTCAAACACGGTGAGGTTCTCGAACACCGTGGGTTTCTGGAATTTTCGCCCGATCCCGAGATTGGCGATCGCAGACTCGTCGAGCCGCGTCAGGTCCACGGTGCCGTCGAAGAACACCTTGCCCTCGTCCGGCCGCGTCTTGCCGGTGATCACGTCCATCATGGTGGTCTTGCCGGCGCCGTTGGGCCCGATGACGCTGCGCAGCTCGCCGCGCTCGACCATGAAGGAGAGGCCATTCAGCGCCTTGAAGCCGTCGAAGCTGACGGTGACGCCGTCGAGGTAGAGGAGCGGCGTCCCGGTACCAGTTGCGGCGGTCATTTCGCGAGCTTCCCGGCGCCGACCGCCGCGATCGGGCGCCGCAAATCCCTGAGCTGCTGCGCAAGCCCCACGACACCGCGCGGGAATACCAATGTCACCAAGATGAAGAGGCCGCCGAGCACGAACAGCCAGGCTTCCGGCACCGCGCCCGTGAGCCAGCTCTTGAGCAGGTTGACGGCGACCGCCCCAACCAGCGCGCCCACGAGCGTGCCGCGCCCGCCGACCGCGACCCAGGTCGCGATCTCGATCGAATTCGCCGGCGAGAACTCGCTGGGGTTGATGATGCCGACCTGCGGTACATAGAGGGCGCCCGCGACGCCAGCCAGCACGGCGGACAGGGTGAAGACGAAGAGCTTTGCATGGGCGGTGGAGTAACCGAGGAACCGGACGCGGGTTTCGGCGTCGCGGAGCGCGAGCAGCACGCGTCCGAGCTTGGACGCCACGATGAGCCGGCAGAGCAGAAAGCTGCCCCCCATCGCGGCCACCGAGACGGCGTAGAGGGCGCGTCGGGTCGATTGCGCCTGGATCTCGAAGCCGAGCACGTCCTTGAAGTCGGTCAATCCGTTGTTGCCGCCGAAGCCCATGTCGTTCCGGAAGAAGGCGAGCAGGAGCGCGTAGGTGAGCGCCTGCGTGATGATGGAGAAATAGACGCCCGTGATGCGCGAGCGGAACGCGAACCAGCCGAACACGAAGGCGAGGATGCCGGGAACGAGCACCACCATGAGCGCGGCGAAGGCGAAGTGATCGAAGCCATGCCAGTACCAGGGCAGCCCTTTCCAGTTCAGGAACACCATGAAGTCCGGCAGCGTGGCGTTGGCATAGACGCCGCGGGTGCCTATCTGGCGCATGAGGTACATGCCCATGGCGTAGCCGCCGAGCGCGAAGAACGCGCCGTGACCGAGGCTCAGGATGCCCGCGTAGCCCCAGATGAGGTCGAGGCTCAAGGCCAGGATGGCGTAGCAGGCATATTTCCCGAAAAGGGGAATGAGATAGTCGGGCATCCAGAGAGCGGTGCCGGCTGCCGGCAGGGCGTTGAGCAGCGGCACCACGACCATCAGCAGCGCGCCGACCGCGAGGAACCAGGCCCAACCTCGCCGATCGAGAAAGCCGGGTGCGGAGGACATCGCCTCAGCTCTCCGCCGCTCGGCCCTTGAGGGCGAAGAGCCCGCGCGGCCGCTTCTGGATGAAGAGGATGATCGCCAGCAGGATCGCGACCTTGCCCAGCACCGCGCCGGCCACTGGCTCCAGGAGCTTGTTGGCGACGCCGAGGCCCAGGGCACCCACCAGCGTACCCATGAGGCTGCCGACGCCGCCGAACACCACGACGAGGAAACTGTCGACGATGTAGATGGTGCCCAGGTTCGGGCTCACGTTGCCGATCTGGCTCAGTGCCACCCCGCCGATACCGGCGATCCCCGAGCCGAAGCCGAAGGTCAGCGCATCGATGCGCGCGGTCGGAATGCCCATGACGGCCGCCATGTCCCGGTTCTGAGTCACCGCGCGCATGTGCAGGCCGAACGAGGTGCGGCGCAGCAAGAGGGCGAGGCAGACCATCACCACCGAGCAGAAAGCCAGGATGACGATGCGGTTCCAAGTGATGGTGGCGCCCCCGAGCACGTCGATGCCGCCGGTCATCCAGCTGGGATTGGAGACCTCCTTGTTCGGCGCACCGAACACGGTACGCACGAGCTGCTGCAGGATCAGGCTCACGCCCCACGTCGCGAGCATGGTCTCGAGCGGGCGCCCGTAGAGGAAACGGATGATGCTGCGCTCGAGCACGATGCCGACCAGTCCTGCGACCAGGAAGGCCGCGGGCACCGACACGATGAGATAGGAGTCGATCCAGGCTGGCGGCAGGAAAGCGCGGAAGATCTCCTGCACGACGAAGGTGGTGTAGGCCCCCAGCATGATCATCTCGCCATGGGCCATGTTGATGACGCCCATGACGCCGAAGGTGATGGCAAGTCCGATCGCGGCCAGCAGCAGCACGCTGCCGAGGCTCAGCCCCTGGAACAGGTTCTCGGCGAACCCGATCCACATCAGCCGCTGCTCGAGGCTGCGCTGCGCCGCCTCCAGGGCTTTGCGCACCGCCGGATCGAGATCCCCGTTGTTCGCGAGCTGACCTAGAAGCGAGCGGATCTCCGGGTCGGAGGATTGCGTGAGCGCAGAAATCGCGGCGATGCGCTGCTCGTTGGTACCGGTGGTAAGGTGTGCCGCGGAGAGTGCCAGCGTGAGCGCCCGTCGCACTTCCGGGTCCTTCTCGCTCTGCAGCGCATGTTCCAGCGCGGGCGTGGAAACCTCGGAGAGGTGCTTCAATGCGTCTCGGGCGGCATCGAGCCGGTCATCGCGGTTGGTGCTGACCAGCGTGAGACGGCTGAGCGCGCCCGAGATGGTGCCGCGCAACCGATTGTTCACGCGCACCTTGTCGATTGCATCGTCCTTGGCCTCGCCGAGCGCGGCGTGGTCCTCGGGATCGAAAAGCTTGTTCGTATTGCCAGCCTGCTCGGCTACGACGACATGACCGTCGGCGGTGCGATAGAGCAGGCCATCGTTGAGGGCCTTGAGCGCCGGCACGGCGCGGCCGTCGCCGAGCTCGCCCAGCGCCGTCACGGCTTGCTCCTTATCCGCAAAGCTCTCCGCGCCGAGGCGGTCGATCAGATCGTGCAGATCGTCGGCCCGGGCCGATGCGGCCATCGCCAGGATCGCGAGCGCTGCCAGAAGCAGACGGCGAAGCCCCACCATAAACCCCTGCCCCCAGAATGGGACGATCGGCACGAGCCCGACCGCCCCCGCGGTCGGGCCCGGCCGTGACATCAACTCAGTCCGTCAGCACCTTGTACTTGGGCTCCGTGCAGTTGCCGCAGACCCAGGGGAAGGTCCAATCGGCGACCTTGCCCTTGTCCTCCGGCAGGAACGGGCTCCAGGCGTCGGCCTTGATCGGGCCCTTGGTCTGCCAGACGATGTCGAACTGACCGTTCGCCTGGATCTCGCCGATCATCACGGGCTTCGAGAGGTGATGGTTGGTGTTCATCACCGCCGTGAAGCCGCTGGGCGCCTTGACGGTCTGCCCGTACATCGCCTGCCGCACCGCGTTCACCTCGGTGGTGCCCGCCTGCGCCACAGCTTGCGCCCACATCTTGAAGCCAATGTAGGTGGCTTCCATGGGGTCGTTGGTCACGCGCTTGTCGTTCTTGATGAACGTGTGCCACTCCTTGATGAAGGCGTCGTTGGTCGGATTTTTCACGGACTCGAAGTAGTTCCAGGCCGCGAGGTGGCCGACCAGGTTCTTGGTATCGATGCCCGCGAGCTCTTCCTCGCCGACCGAGAAGGCCACGACGGGAATGTCGGAGGCCTTGATGCCGGCGTTGGCGAGTTCCTTGTAGAAGGGCACGTTGGCATCGCCGTTGATGGTCGACACCACCGCCGTTTTCTTGCCGGCGGAGGCGAACTTCTTGATCGCGGCCACCTCGGTCTGCCAGTCGGAGAAGCCGAACGGCGTGTAGTTGATCATGATGTCGTCCGCGGCGACGCCCTTCGACTTCAGGAACGCCTCGAGGATCTTGTTGGTGGTGCGGGGATAGACGTAGTCGGTGCCTTCCAGCACCCAACGCTTCACCTCGCCACCCTCCTTGCCCATGAGGTACTCGACCGCCGGGATCGCCTGCTGGTTCGGCGCGGCGCCCGTGTAGAACACGTTGTTCGAGCTCTCCTCGCCCTCATACTGCACGGGATAGAACAGCAGCCCGTTCAGCTCCTCGAACACCGGCAACACGGATTTGCGCGAGACCGAGGTCCAGCAGCCGAACACCACGGCGACGCCGTCCTTCTGGATCAGCTCGCGCGCCTTCTCCGCAAAGAGCGGCCAGTTCGAGGCCGGATCGACCACGACCGCCTCGACTTTCTTGCCGAGCAATCCGCCCTTCTTGTTGATGTCGTCCACCATCATCAGGACGGTGTCCTTGAGCGTGGTCTCGCTGATGGCCATGGTGCCCGACAGCGAATGCAGCACACCCACCTTGATCGTATCCTCCGCCTGCGCCAGCGCGCTCGGCAGCATCAATGCGCCAGCCAAAGCCAACGCCCCGATGGCTTTCCCTGCTCTCATCCGAAGCCTCCTCGTTACTTTCTGGTGACTGCGTCCGGTCCCCGGAGCCAGCAACGCAAGATCCGGGCCAGCCCAAGGGGTGCGCTGGTCGCTGGGACCAGAGCGCAGCTAGATGCCATTCTTACTCGCTCACCCCTCCCTCTCCCCGACGGGGAGAGGGTTGCGCAGGCTTGGCGAGCGCAGCGAGCTTAGCCGGAGCTGGGTGAGGGGGCCTTCCGCCTGAGCAGAAGAATTGAAAGCGACCCGGCTGCCTATTTGTTGGTCAGCGGCGCGCTCAAAGCGCTCGCATCGCCTTCGCCAGGCGCTCGAGCCCGGGTTGGAATTGGGCAGGCTCGCCGGCAAAGGTGAGGCGGATGAAACCCTCTCCACGCGCACCGAATTCGGTGCCGCTCCGGACGGCGACGCCATGCTTGAGGCAATGCTCCGTCAGTGCTTCGGAGCTCACCGGTGCCTCCACGCGCACGAACACGTAGAACGCACCCTCGGGCTTCTCGCAATGCAAGCCCGGCATCGCGTTCACCAAATCGCACATCAAGGCGCGCCGGCGCGCGTACTCGTCGAGCATCTGGCCGGGCCAGTTTGTCTGCGTAGCGAATGCGCTGACCGCCGCGCGTTGGCCGATGGTATTCACAAATCCAACGGACGTGCGGTGGATCACCGCCACCGCTTTCAAGAGACCCTCGCGCGCCGCGACATAGCCGATGCGCCAACCCGTCATCGCGAAGGTCTTCGAGCAGGTGTTGATCACGATGGTGCGGTCCGCCAGCGCCTCGAAGCGCGCCGCGGAGATCATCGGCCGGCCGTCGAAGACCAGGTGATCGTAGGCCTCGTCGGCGATCAGCAGGAGGTCGTGGCGCCGCACGAAATCGGCCACGGCGCGCATCTCCGCCTCGGTGAACACGATGCCCGTGGGGTTCGCCGGGTTGTTCAGCACCAGCATGCGCGTGCGCGGCGTCACTGCCCGCTCGAGCGCGTCCATGTCGAGGCGCAGCTTGTCTGTCCAAGGAACGAAGACCGGAGCCGCGCCGGCGGAGCGCGCGACGTCCCAATAGAGGGAGTAGCAGGGATCGTGCAGCAACACCTCGTCGCCGGGATCGAGATAGGCGAGCATGCTGGCGTAGATACCGGATGCGGCGCCGTTGGTGATCAGCACATGGTCGGCCTCGAAGTCGCCGCCGCCCAGGGTAGAGAGATAACTCGCGACCGCGCGCCTGAGATCCGTCTCGCCCATGGGTGCGGAATAGTGCGTTTGTCCGGTTCGGATCGCGGTGATGCCGGCCTGGCGGATATGGTCGGGCGTGTCGAAGCTGGGGTCGCCGCTCGCCAGCGAAATCACGTCCGACGATGGCCGGGACAGCGTCCTCGCGCGCTGGGACTGGCTGAGCCGCTCGACCGCCTGAGATACCTTGACCAGGGCGCTCTCCTTGCCGATTGGCGCCAAGAGGAGTGTGGCTCGGTGATTCTTGGCATTGGAAAATTACCGGCTACTTTGGCGGATGAATACCGCGACTGTGTGGTGCTACAAATGATCGTGTCAAGGCGCCGGGCCGCGTTCGATGGCCGAGGGAGGATCTGCGTCGATGACCACCCCAGTCACGCTGCGCACCGCGATCGGCCCTTATGATCACGTGCGAGCGCTCAAGGATGGGTCGGTCCGCTCGGAGCGTGTGAGGTTCGATTTCGTCGAGATCGAGCCGATCACCCGGGCGTTCCGGCGCATGGCCCGGAATCTCGAGTTCGACATGAGCGAGATGGCGATCACGACCCACGCCCTCGCGCACGCCTTCCAGAAGCCGATCACCGCATTGCCGATCGTGCTGTCGCGCGGCTTCCATCACCGCGCCATCGTCTGCACGCATGCGTCGACCATTCGCGGGCCGGCCGACCTCGTGGGCCGGAAAGTCGGCGTGCGCGCGTGGTCCCAGACCACCGGCGTCTGGATCCGCGGCATCCTGAAAGCCGACTACGGCATCGACCCCGGGTCCATGACCACGGTGACCGAGGAGGATGCGCACGTCGCGGAGTACCAGGATCCCCCGCAGGTGGTGCGCGCGGCAGCCGGCAAGACGCTCCGCGGCATGTTGCTGGCGGGCGAGATCGACGCCGCCATCGCACTGCGGCCGGCGGCCGATCCCAAGGAGGTCAGGACCGTGATCCCTGACGCCGAGACGGCGGAGGCCGCGTGGTATCGCAAGACCGGCGTCTATCCCGTCAACCACGTGGTCTCCGTCAAGACGAGCTTGCTCCGCGAGCATCCCTGGCTCGGCGCCGAGCTGCTGTCCCTGTTTACCGCCGCGAAGGAGCGCGCGCGCGCGCAAGCGCCGGCCCCGGCGGCAGGCAGCGCCCAGGCGCGGCTGCGGGCGCTGGTCGGCGACGATACTCTGCCCTACGGCATGGCGCGCAATCGCGCCGGGATCGACATGCTCCTGCGGTTTGCGGCGGAGCAGAAGCTGACGCCAAGGATTTACCGGGCCGAGGAGATCTTCGATCCCGGCACGCTGTCATCTTAGAAAGAGGGAGTCCTCAGTGGCCGATAGTCCTCGTTTGAATCCCGCCATCAAGGCGCTCGAGAGCGGCAAGCCCACCTTCGCCACGTTTTCGACAGCGGAGATCGAGGCGGCGCAGGCGATCGGGGCGGCGCCCTACGATGCCGTCGTGTTCGAGATGGAGCACAATCCCTACGACATCAAGGCGCTCCGCGATTGCATGCAATACATGCTGGATCGGCAGGAGATCGCGAAATCCGGCAGCATCGCACCGCTGGTGGCGCCCTTCGTGCGCATTCCGCCCAATGGCGGCGAGCTCAACCAGTGGACGGCGAAGCAGGTACTGGACGTCGGCGTCTACGGCGTCGTCTGGCCGCATGTCAGCACCGTCGAGGATGCGCGCAACGCGGTCGCCGCCTGCCGTTATCCGCGGCCGCCCTCTGCCGCCCATTTCGAGCCCGCGGGACAGCGCGGCGACGCGCCCCGCCATGCCGCGCGCTACTGGGGACTGACGCAGCAGGAATATTACGCCCGTGCCGACGTCTGGCCGCTCAACCCGAAGGGCGAGATCCTCGTGGTGATCATGTGCGAGGAGGCGCGCGCGATCAAAAACCTGCCGAAGATGCTGGAGCAGGTGCCGGGGATCGGCGTGGTGCTGATCGGCGAGGGCGATCTCTCGCAGGACCTCGGGCACCCCCGGCAATACGAGCATCCGACCGTGGCGGCGGCGATCAACGATATCCTCGCGATCTGCAAGCAATACAACGTGCCCTGCGGCCATCCGCACGTCGACAGCAAGAACGCCGAGGGACTGATCCAGCAGGGTTTCCGCTGGCTGATGCCCGCGCCGGTGCGGTCCTTCGGGGCGCTCGAGCTCGGCCGGCGGACGGCGGGACGAGCCTGAGATTCGTTCGAAGATCCCCGGGGCGTTGGCCGGGACGGCATGATCGTCTTCAAGAGCGTTCACAAGTTCTTCGGTCCGCTGCACGTCCTCGACGACATCAGCGTCCGCGTCGAGCCCGGCGAGGTCGTGGTGATCTGCGGTCCCAGCGGTTCCGGCAAGAGCACGCTGCTGCGGTGTATCAACCGGCTCGAGCGGGTCGACCGCGGCGAGATCACGGTCGATGGGACCCGCGTCGACGACGCGACACCGGACATCGCCAGGATCCGCGCCGAGATCGGCATGGTGTTCCAGCAGTTCAACCTCTATCCCCATCTGCGGGTGCTGGAGAATCTGATCCTGGCGCCGATGAAGGTTCGCGGTCTATCGAAGGATCTGGCCGCCGGAATCGCTCGCGACCTGCTGGCAAAAGTCGGCATTCCCGAGAAAGAGACGGCGTATCCGAGCCAGCTATCCGGCGGACAGCAGCAGCGCGTCGCGATCGCGCGAGCCTTGGCGATGCAGCCCAAGATCATGTTGTTCGACGAGCCGACCTCGGCACTCGATCCCGAGATGATTCGCGAGGTGCTCGAGGTCATGGTGGCCCTTGCGAAAGAAGGCATGACCATGGTCGTGGTGACGCACGAGATGGGCTTCGCCCGCCGCGTCGCGCATCGCGTGGTGTTCATGGATCAGGGCCGCATCGTCGAGGACGCCGTCCCCGAGGCGTTCTTCACGCAGGCCAGGGACCCGCGCGCGCAAGCCTTCCTCAGCAAGATCCTCACTCATATCTGAGCGGAGTCGCGCGCCCTGCTCACAGACTGATCACCTTCGACTCGGCTCTGTCACTCGCAAGGAGGATTGCCAAGTCCATCCCGTTTTGGGAAATTAACCATTCGGGCCGTTGAGAAACGCGGGGGTTGCTTGCGGCAGGGGAGAGTGTTTGTCGCGCTTTTTGCGGGCGTCAGCCTCGCAATGGCGTCTCATGCGTTGGCGATCGACTGCGTCCAATACGTTAAGTCGTCGTCGACCTTCGGATTGTCCGGAAACGCGTGGTCCTGGTGGGACCATGCCACCGGCGTCTACCCGCGCGGCAACGAGCCGCGCGCGGGCGCGGTCCTGGTGTTCGAGCGCACGCGCAGCATGCCGGCCGGTCACGTTGCCCTGGTATCCCGCGTGATCGACGACGACACTGTTCTTATCGATCATGCCAACTGGTCCGCGACCGGAGGCGGCGACGGCCGCATTCGTCGCGGCGTCGAGGCGGTCGATTGCTCGCCCCACCGCGATTGGTCGTCGGTCTGCGTCTGGAACAGCGAGTTTCGCGCCTTCGGCCGCGCCTATCCTGTGGCCGGCTTTATCTATCCGGGCTAGCCCTTATCGCTTCGGGTATGCGGTAAAGACGTAGTCCTTTGCCGCCGCGATCGTATGGCACGAGAAGCCGCATTTGGCGCCGGTCCCCTCGGGCGTGAACGTGTCGGACGTCGTGTCATAGTTGAACTGGGCCCATCCCCATCCGCCGCTGTCCGCGAACCTTTTGCTGTCCTTCGCCATGAAGTCGATGTCATGCAGGGTGTCCGGCACCGTGGTCGGAGAGGGCGCCTCCGCGCTCTTTTTCGCGTTCCAATGGATCTTCGCCATCTTGGCGCCGTCGGGGAAATGCTTGCCGTTGCCGGGAATGCCGGCCCGGTACGCCTCGATCATCGCGGGATTGCCCACGATCACCTCGATCTTGTCTCCGGTCTGACTGACGGCCACGACCCGCCAGCCGTCGTATCCCTTGAACTCGGAGAACGCGAGCCCATTCGGCACTTTCACCGTGTACCTGTCCTGTGCGGCGAGAGCCATGCTGCCGGCGACGGCGGACAATCCGGCGATGACCACAATAGCTGCGATCGTTCTCTTGCTCATCTGTGACTCTCCTTGGAATGTCAGAGCCCAGTGACCAGCACCATGCGGAACCGAGCCTTGCCAGTGATCATCCGCTCGTAGGCCTCGGCGGCGCGCTCGAGCGGCAGGGTCTCGATCATGGGCCGGGCTCCCGAGAGCGCCGAAAAGCGCAGGGTGTCCTCGGAATCCAGCGAGGTTCCGGACGCATGTCCGGTGATGGAGCGGCTGCCGCCGATCAGCTGCAACGGCGCCACTTGGATCGGCTCGGCGGAGACGCCGACGACGATCAGCGTTCCGCGCGCGCTGAGCCCGTCGATGACGGCGCTCATGGCGGGGCCATTCGGGATGGTCGCGAGGGCCACGCGAGCGCCGCCCAGCGCCTGCAGCGCTTGGGCGACGTTCTCGGTGCCGCTGTCGATGTAGGCGTGGGCGCCGAGCTCACGCGCCATATCGGCCTTATCCCGGCCGCGTCCGATCGCGGCCACGCGAAACCCCATGCGCGTCGCGAACTGCACCCCGAGGTGCCCGAGGCCACCGATGCCGAGAATCGCGACGAGATCGCCGGGCCCGGCGCCGCTCCGGCGCAAGGCGTTGAAGGTGGTGACGCCAGCGCAAAGCAGCGGCGCCGCGTTCTCGGCGTCGAGGTCATCCGGGATGGCGGCCAGAGCGGCGAAGGGCGCGATCATCGCCTCGGCGTAGCCGCCGTCATAGGTCAAGCCCGGAATCTTGAGATTGCGGCAATCGATCATGTCGCCGCGGCGGCAGGGCTCGCAGTAGCCGCAGTGACCGCCGAACCAGCCGACGCCGACACGCCGGCCGACAGCCCATTGCCGCGGCACCTGGGGTCCGACCGCGTCGATGACGCCCGCGATCTCGTGCCCGGGAACGATCGGATAGCGAATCCCGGGAAACAGGCCATCCTTGGCGAGCACATCGCTGTGGCAGACACCGCACGCCTGTACCCGCACGCGCACCTCGCCGGCACGTGGCGTCGGCACCTCCCGCTCGATCAATTCGAACGGGCCTCCTTTGTCTACGATCTGAACCGCGCGCATTTTGGTCATCGAGATCACGTCCTCCTGAGGTGTGTCTCCGCGCGCCGTCGTGGGAGCCATGGCGGATCTGGCTCCGACCACCGCTGTCCGATGCGCGAGGATACAGACAGAGACTCATTCCGAGGGCGGGCTCCCCGCCTTCTCGGCACGCAAGTGAGTGTTGGGGGCGGGCGTTACATTTTCGAGTGCGGAGCGTGCACTCTTTGCGTCAATGTGCGTGGGCGGATCACAATCGTCGCGCGAGCGGTACGCTAACGCACGCGGCCAACCCATTCAAATCGGATCGATCAGCCCGCCGCCGCGCGCGACGATCGCGAGGTGATGGTCGGCGTCGCCGAACAGCGTGTCGATCATGCTGACGCGCTTGAAGTAGTG
>Ga0209415_10001464_pt1 | contig 45252 bp, 31 predicted proteins | sample PeaSoiSIISIP2007_FD_187696 | JGI IMG/M metagenome (GOLD analysis project Ga0209415, IMG submission 187696) | Peat soil microbial communities from Weissenstadt, Germany - SII-SIP-2007 (SPAdes) (version 2) | ecosystem: Environmental > Terrestrial > Soil > Wetlands > Peat | place: Germany... | reverse complement strand
TCCCTCCATTCTCGTAGAGCCACGCTGAAGCTCACCGCCTAAAGGCGGTGGAATTAGACCGGGCGGACTGAGCTAAACTGAAAGCGTAAAAGTCCGGGCTCGCTTTGGCGCGAGGCCCGCGGCCCGCAAAGGGTGCGGCGGCACCCTCATCACAAGTCCGTAACGCTGCCGCACTCCGTCTTGCGGGCGGTTACTCAGAAGGATCACCGTAATGAGCAGGTTTCAAGGCGCATACCGGCCGGTTCCCGTGACCCATGACGGCAACCTCCTCTAGCGGCTCGGCAAGAATTCGATGCACCGGAAACTTGACCGCGTAGTCGCGCTGCTTCTGCTGGCGGCTTCCACCGCCGGAGTTGCGTCGGCTCAAAGCAACCCTTGCCAGACCACCCAGCCCGTCTCGACTCTCGGATCCGCGCCCGTCGCGCAGGCGACGATCGTCTATGACCCGAATCAGAGCGTGTGTTGGCTGGCCAACGCCAACCTGGCGGCGAACCCCGCCATTGAGACCAGCCTGGGCGTCACGGGAATCAAGCCCAACGGCTCCATGGACTACGGGACCGCGCTCCGCTGGGTGGCCGCGATGAATGCTTACAACAACGGCATGGGCTACCTCGGTCACAACAACTGGCAGCTTCCCGTGGCGGCCCTGGTGGATAAAACCTGCGCGGATGTGGGCTCGAACGGCGGATCGTTTGGTCCGCAGTGCTCGGGCAGCGCTCTCGGGAACCTGTATTCCGTGGGCCTCCAGCAGACCTACCCGGCAAGCGTCGCCGCCGGACTCTCGGGCAGCGTCGCACCCGTTCACAATCTGAAGGCGTCCTACTATTGGGCCATGCAAAACAACGGCGGCACCAGCGGCACCAACAACGGCGGACAGGAAATGTTCTCCTTCGCCAACGGCATCCAGGGCGGCACCACGATCAACGACACCTACTATTACACTCTGCCCGTGGTGACGGGCCCGATTGGAACGCCGCCTTCCTGTCCCGCCGACGGCGCTGTCGTGGTTCCCTATACCAGCGGACCCGCCTCCGGCAACGCCGTCTATGACTGCAGCACCGGCTACACCTGGCCGGCCGACGCAAACCTGGCGGCCTCGACCGCCTTCGGCATCACCGGCAATCTGACCATTACCTATAACAACGGCCGCATGATCGCCGCACCCAAAATCAGCGGCGGCGCGATGTGGTTCCAGACCGCGACGCAGTGGGTACAAGCCATGAACACCGCACAGTACCTGGGCTCCTCGGCCTGGCAGATCCCCGCAACTTCCAAAACGCTTCAGGATTTGTTCAACGACCTGAACCTGGCGAGCGGCGATACCAGGCTCCTGTGGACCGGGACGCTCGGACCGTTCGAGAATCTCCAGCCCTTCTTCTATTGGGCCTGTGAGCGGGACCAATCCGGCAACAGCCAGTCGCCCTGCGACGGCTACGCGCCCGCGGACGGGTCTTCCCAGTTGCAGTGGAGCTATGACTTCGACTCCGGATTTCAGTCCACCAGTTCACTGATTCAGAAATATTTCGTGATGGTTTACTATCCGGCCACACCTGCCCCGGGTCCGGTGGTCTCGCTGGCCGCCAACGCCGCGGGGGAGGATCTGAACATCGCGCCCAATATGTGGGTGGAGATCAAAGGCGCGAACCTGGCGCCCGCCGGCGATTCGCGCGTCGCGCGACCTTCCGATTTCACCGGCAATCAAATGCCCACCCAACTGGACGGCGTGAGCTCGACAGTGAACGGCGTGAGCGCCTACATCTTCTACATCAGCCCCACGCAGATCTACATTCTGACGCCGCCGGACGCGCTCCCGGCGTACCCGCAAATCGTGGTCACGGACAATGGCGCGGCGGGCCCGCCTTTTGCCGCGCTCGGGCAGACGCTCGCGCCGTCGTTCTTCGTGCTCAGCGACGGCCAGCACGTGGCGGCCATCCACCACCTGGACGGAACATTGGTGGGCACCTTCTCGCCCGCGCAACCGGGGGAAACCATCTCCGTCTACGCCAATGGATTTGGCCCGACCTCGACGGTTGTGATGGCGGGATCGACGACGCAGGGCGGAGTGCTGTCGCCACTGCCCGTGATCATGGTCGGAGGGAAGAGCGCCATGGTGAAGTTCGCCGGCCTGGTTTCACCGGGACTGTTCCAGTTCGATGTGGTGGTCCCGAATCCGCTGGCGGACGGCGACCAGATGATCAACGCGACGTTCGGCGGTGCGGCGACGCAGCCCGGGACGCTGCTATCGGTGCATCGGTGAAGCTTGTTTCCCTACGGAACCCATATATCCGATGCCGAACCGCAGCACAAAAGCATCGCTGACATGCGACAGGCCGAACGTGGGCTCGAGGTGAACGGACCACCGCGGAGAAAGCGCGTAACTGAAAACCGGACCCAGATAGTGCTGCTCCCGATGCCAGTCAAAGCCAAATTGCCGCGTGTTGCCCAGGCCACCCATCATTTCCAGGCCGTACCCCAACCGCGCGGACGAGAATGCGGGCGATGCGGGCATATCGGCCATGTCGCCCATATCCATCCCGCCCATGTCCATGCCGCGCGGCTGGCGGAACACGCCCCACATGTAGCCGAAAGCATTCTCATGCGGCGCCTCCAGAGCCGTTTCGCTGACGAAGTTAAAGGTCAGGTTGGTGCGGCCCCAATCGTGGTACATGATGGCCCGTTGCTCGAAGGTGTGTGCGGGCGTATGACGGGCCAACGCTAGTGGCCCTACAAGATCCTCGCCACCGAAGCCGCTGATTTCCATCTTGTACAGGGAGGCCTGATTGAGATCCTCGTACTCCCCGTATAGGGTGAGGTGCAACAGGCGATCGTGCGGAAGCAGATCGAAGTACGTGTTGAACCGCACGCCACCGTAGGTCGCGGGCAATCCCCCGATTTCCTGCCCCTCGACCATGAGTCCAGCCGTCCAGCGGGAGGTGATCCCGTATTCAGCCATTCCCATAGCGGTGACAAAATTGGCGCCGGTGCGCGCCGCCTGGTAATCCGGCAAGAACATCGCCATGAGAGAGCCCTGGGGAACGGGATAGTTGATCCCCGTGAAATACGGGTTCATTCCCTCCGCTGGGCCTGCAGTGGCAAGGATTCGCGAGACCTGAATGGTATCGCCCATCAACTCTCCCGTCACCTTCACGGTCCGGCCGGCGTAGTCTCTCAAATCGGCAGCGGGGCTGGTTAGCTGGTAGATATTGCCGCTCGATACCAGCACCAAGGGTGAGCCGGCTTTCGCGCACATTAACGCGCATTCCCGATCCGTCATGTTATGGCCCATTGACCTGTGGTCGGTGCCGCACATCTGGTCACTGATGGTACCCTTCCAAGTTTGCCCTGCGGCGAACGCGCTGGGCGCTGCCAGCACCGATAGGCCCGCACTCAGAATCAGAAACTTCATACATTTCTCCTTCTTCGCCAAAAATACAAACGTCCGCTGCCGGGCTGGCCGCCCGCCGATGCAGAATTTACGTGCGTTTCAGGAAAGGTCAGATTCGGAGGATTACGGCAGAGAGGCTCTTGAATTCAGGTGGAGAGATCGCGGAAAAATCGAATACCCGAGTTCTCAGGCCGGCGGCCTGGAGAACCGATGAACTCGTTGTAACTACGCCCGTCGCTGAGAGAATTGGGCCGCTCGCTTGCACCGTCTGAGGCAGTTTTGCGAATGGGACGATGAGTTGTTGGGCACAAGAACCGGGAGTCTGATCGTGCGAGTGGTCGTGATGCCGATGGCAGGGCGGAACTTGTTCCATCTTCGCGAAGTCGCTGCCGCACCATCGGCTCGCGCATGCGGCGACGCACTGAATCTGAGCAAATAGCAAGCCCATCAGGACGAGGACGATGTGCGCTGAACGAAACATCCCAATTCTTAGTTCGAAGAATACCACGATTCCGTCTTTGGCGATTGCCCGCGCGGCCGGGAAGGCCCCTTTCATTTACGTCGCGGACCGCCGTTCGGCCACCACGGTTACCTGCCGGTCTTTCGCCAGACGGACCACCTCCATTACAAAGTCGCGACGCCGCAAGAGCGGCACCGGCGGCTTAGGGGGCTTGGACAGAAAGATCTGCGTCACCCCATTCCGGCGCGCGAAATCCACCAGCGTCTCGGCCGCGTCCTCCCCTTCGAGGACGCGAGTCTCAATGTGCAGCTTGCGGGCGAAGTCCAGGTGTTTTTCGAGAGCTTCGCGCTTGAACGCGGAGAGGCCCTCCATTCCGGAAGGCGGCAATATGCAGACCCCGAAACAATCCCCGCTCAAGTAATCCGCCACCCGTCTGCCTCTTCGAATCAATCCCGCCGTTGCGGGAGATTCGGTGATGTGGATCAAAATAGTCTCGCCCTGTTCGGTCACGGCCGGGGAAAGCGCGCCGGAAGGCGAAGTCTGGGAAATCGAATCGAGATCCGCTACCTCCGTCTTTCGTGCATCCACTTCATGCGCGGTTTGCCGGAGCGCCATTTCTCGAAGCGCGGCAAGGGTGGGCTCTTTAAAGAAATTATCGAGCGCGCGCTCCGCCTTGTCCGGCCCATACACCACGCCACGTTGAAGACGGTTCAGCAGGGCCCGGGGAGGCAGGTCGACCAGCACCACTTCATCCGCCTGCTTCACCACCCAGTCGGGGATGGTTTCCCGCACCTGGATGCCGGAGATTTCGCGTACCTGGTCGTTCAGGCTTTCCAGGTGCTGGATGTTCATGGTGGTGAGGACGTCGATCCCGCCCGCCAGGAGCGCTGTCACGTCCTCCCATCGCTTGCCGCGTTCGACGCCCGGAACATTGGTGTGCGGGAATTCGTCCACCGCGCACATCTCCGGACGCCGTTTGAGAATGGCATCCGTATCCATCTCCTCGAACGCATGGCCGCGATACTCGACGCGCCGGCGCGGAATGATTTCCAGCCCTTCGGTTTTTGCGATGGTGTCCTTCCGCCCGTGCGATTCGAAGTATCCCACCACGATGTCATGGCCCGCGCGTTTTAGCTGCTGGGCCTCTTCCAACATCGTGTAGGTTTTACCAACTCCGGCCGCGTAGCCCAGAAAGATTTTCAAACTGCCGTGCCGGGGCGCTCCCGGCGGGTCGATCTGTCCGTCATCGAGTCGCGCCGGGTCGCTCATGCGGGCGACTCGCCGTGGGGGAAGATGCGCACATCGATGCCGTCGGATTCGAGGATCAGACGTTCCACCGGGTTCGCCTTCCACCGGCTCATGAATCCTGAACGCTCGCTGTGTCCCGCGAAAATCTGTGTAATCCCGTGGCGCGAGGCGAACTCCAGGATGCTATGGATTGGATCTTCGCCCCGAAGAATCTCGACCTGCGCCCGCGCTTCCTTCGCGCATTCCAGGTTCTGATACAGGATCTCCTGGTCTTGAGCCTTCAGATCCTCTTGTTCCACGTAGACCACATACAGTTCGCCGTGAAAACGGTCGGTCTGCCGGCGGCCGCGCCGGATCATCAAGGAAGCGTTCGATCGAGGCGTCACGCATACCAGGATGCGTTCATGCGTGCCGTACATCTGCGCGATTCCATGGCGGTGGAGATACTCTTCCAGTTGATGGTCCACCACATCGGCCGCCAGCACCAGGGCTATTTCACGCAGCCCTGACAGTTGATGTTGCAGGCGCGCGGCGTCCGAAGCGGAGACTTCTTCGTTCGCCTGTTCGCGATTGACGCAATACTCCGGCGGCGCGTCCACCAGCTCGATCTCATCCGCCGTGCGAATGAACGCCTCGGGAACGGAATCGTGGACGGCTTTGCCGCGGATGGCTTCCACCTGGGCCTGCCGTTCCTGGATGTACTGGAGGTTGATCGAGCTCACCACGGAGACGCCCGCCGCGAGCAGTTCTTCCACATCCTGCCAGCGTTGCGGGTTCTTACTTCCCGGCGGATTCCGATAGGCGAGTCCGTCGATCAAGCAAACCTGCGGGTGACGGCGCAAGACGGTGGCGACGTCGATGGCCTGCCCGCTGCCGGGCCGCGGCGGAATCACTTCGAGATCGCGCACGAGCTCCGGCACGCCGCCGGATGGGCCGGACTGGGTGGCGGCCACCACGATATCCTCGCCGCGCTTCTTCCGGCGCCGCCCTTCGTCGAACATCCGAACGGACTTACCAACGCCGCCGGCGTATCCGAGGAAGATCTTAAGACTGCCGCGGGCCTGATGACGCTCCTCGGCCTCTACTCGTTCCAGAAGTTCTTCGGGACTGGGCCGCCGCGTATCCGGAATCATGTCCTCTCTTATTTTCGCAAAGGGAACCGCTGGTCGAGGGCCAGGTTCAGGCGCAGCACGTTGACGCGCGGCTCACCCAGGAATCCCCAATCGCGATTCGCCGTGAACTGTGCCTCTAGCGTGTGGATCTCCTCCAGACTTGCGCCCCGGCTCTTGGCCACGCGCGGCGACTGGGCTTCGGCCGAGGCCGGACTGATCTCCGGATCGAGGCCGCTTCCGCTCGCCGTCAAGAGGTCGGCGGGAATCGGGCCGTTGAAATCGGGATTCTCCTTGCGAAACTTCTCGACGGAGGCTTTCACGCGGTCGGATAGCTTCTGGCTGGTTGGTCCCAGGTTCGAGCCGCCCGAGGCGGTGGCATCGTACCCGTCAGAACCCGCGGCGGACGGGCGAGGCTGAAAGTACTCCGGTCGCGTGAAATTCTGTCCGATCAACCCGGATCCGATCACGCGCCCATCCTTCACGATCAAGCTTCCGTTGGACTGCGAGGGAAAGAAGATCTGGCACAGCCCCGTGACTAGCCCGGGATAGAGCAAGCCCGTGAGCACGGTCAGCAGCAAAGTCATGCGTAGTCCGGGAATCATTTGTTTCCACATAAGTCTCCTCAAGCCAAATGGAGCGCGTGAATCATCTGATCGATTACCCAAATGCCCGGGAATGGGGCGATGATGCCTCCCAATCCGTAAACGAGCAGGTTACGGCGCAGCAGCGACGCGGCGCTTTCAGGCCGGTATCGAACACCGCGCAGGGCGAGCGGCACCAGTGCGATGATGATCAGCGCGTTGAAAATGACCGCCGAAAGCACCGCGCTCTGAGGCGTGTGCAGGCCCATGATGTTGAGCGCGCCGAGCGCCGGATAAGTCGCCATGAACATCGCCGGGATGATGGCGAAATACTTGGCGATATCGTTGGCGATCGAGAACGTGGTCAGCGCGCCCCGGGTGATCAGCAATTGCTTTCCGATGGCCACCACCTCAATGAGCTTGGTGGGGTTCGAGTCGAGATCCACCATGTTGCCGGCTTCTTTCGCGGCCATCGTGCCGGTGTTCATGGCCAGGCCCACGTCGGCCTGCGCGAGCGCGGGGGCGTCATTGGTGCCGTCGCCGGTCATCGCGACCAGGCGGCCTTCTGTCTGCTCCCGCTTGATGTAGTTCAGCTTGTCCGCGGGCGACGCTTGGGCGAGAAAGTCGTCCACGCCGGCTTCGGACGCGATCGCGGCGGCGGTCAGAGGATTGTCGCCGGTGATCATGACCGTACGAATTCCCATGGCGCGCAATTGCCCCAGACGGTCCTTCATTCCGCCTTTCACCACGTCCTTCAGATGAATCACGCCCATGGCGCGGCTGCCGTCGGCCACTGCCAGCGGCGTCCCTCCTTGACGGGAAATGCGCTCGGCCGTTTCCACCAGCTCCGGAGGAACCTGCCCCCCCTGCTCGCGAATGAACTGCGAGATTGAATCGGTCGCGCCTTTGCGGAGCCGGCGGCCATCGATATCGACGCCGCTCATGCGAGTGTAGGCTGAAAAGGGAATGAACTCGGCCTCATGATGCGACACCTCACGGCCGCGCAGACCGTACATGGCCTTCGCGAGCACGACCACGGAACGGCCTTCCGGCGTCTCATCGGCGAGGCTCGAGAGCTGGGCGGCATCTGCCAGATCCCCCTCCGAAATCCCACGCACGGGAATGAACTCGACGGCCTGGCGATTGCCGATGGTGATAGTGCCGGTCTTATCCAGCAGCAGCGTGTTCACGTCGCCCGAAGCCTCCACCGCCTTGCCGCTCATCGCGAGCACGTTGTGCTGCATCACACGGTCCATGCCCGCGATACCGATCGCGGATAACAGGCCACCGATGGTGGTGGGAATCAAACAGACCAACAGCGAGACCAATACCGCCACAGTGGGAACGGAACCGGAACCTGCCGAGGCGACGCTGTATTTCGCAAACGGCTGCAAGGTCACGACGGCCAGCAGAAAGATCAGAGTGAGACCCGCGATCAGGATATTGAGCGCAATTTCGTTCGGAGTCTTCTGGCGCTCGGCGCCTTCCACCAGGGCGATCATGCGGTCCAGGAAAGTCTCACCGGGATTCGAGGTGATGCGGATCCGAATCTGGTCGGAAAGCACTTTCGTGCCGCCCGTAACCGCGCTGCGGTCGCCGCCGGATTCACGAATCACCGGGGCGCTCTCCCCGGTAATCACCGACTCGTCCACGGTGGCGATCCCCTCGATTACTTCCCCGTCACCAGGAATGATGTCGCCAGTCTCGCACAGGACAATATCGCCGGCGCGGAGTCGCGACGCCGGAGTGGTTTCGATGCGCCCATTGTCCAGTACGCGCCGGGCGACCGCGTCGGTCTTCGTTTTCCGCAAACTATCCGCTTGAGCCTTGCCGCGCGCCTCCGCCATCGCCTCGGCGAAATTCGCGAACAGGACGGTGAACCAGAGCCATATGGAAATCTGGAGCGTAAAGCCGACGCCAGCCGCGCCGATGGCCGCGTCGCGGGCGAGGAACAGCGTCGTCACGGCCGCTCCCACTTCCACCACGAACATCACCGGGTTCTTCGACAGGGTTACCGGATTCAGCTTGGCGAACGAACCCTTCGCCGCCCGGCGAAGAATGTCCGGGTCAAACAGCGGTCGCGAACGAGCCAGCCGCTTGGGAAGCAGTTCCGTGGGGTCGCCCGCCCTCTTCGCGTGGCCCGGCGACAAATCTTTTGGATTCTCGGTGACGGGTCCCATGGCTAGAACAACCTCCCTTGATGCATCAGAAAGTGCTCGACGATCGGGCTCAGCGAAAGGGCGGGGAAGAACGTTAGCGCGCTGACGATCACCACCGTCCCCACCAGCAGCCCGACGAATAGAGGTCCGTGCGTGGGCAGAGTGCCGCTGGTCACCGGAATTCGTTTCTTCGCGGCCAAACTTCCGGCCGCCGCGAGCAGCGGGATGATGAACAGGAATCGTCCCACCAGCATGGTGATGCCGCCCGCCAGGTTGTACCAGGGCGTGTTGCCGTTGATGCCGCCGAACGCGCTTCCATTGTTCGCCGCGCTGCTGGTGAACAGGTAGAGAATCTCTCCGAATCCGTGCGGGCCGCCGTTGTTCAGGTTCGCGATGGCGGGACCGTTCGAGCCGTTCCAATATCCGCCCTTCGCGAATTCAGCCACCGAGGAGATACCGGCGAAGACCAGAATCACGGCGGAAGTGGCGATCAAAGCCAGCATGGCCATCTTGACTTCCTTGCCTTCGATCTTCTTGCCCAGGTACTCCGGTGTTCGTCCCACCATGAGACCGGCGATGAAAACCGCCAGGATCGCGAACAGTAACATCCCATACAATCCAGCGCCGACGCCCCCAAAAATGACTTCGCCGGTCTGCATGTTGAACAGCGGCACCAGCCCGCCGAGCGGTGTCAGGCTGTCGTGCATGGCATTGACCGCGCCGCAGCTCGCATCGGTGGTCACCGTTGCAAACAACGCGGTGGCGGCGATCCCGAAGCGAACTTCCTTGCCTTCCATGTTGCCGCCCGTCTGCGTCGCGGTGGCCGAAGATTCGAGCCCAATCTTAGACAAAATGGGGTTTCCCGCCTGCTCCGATGAATAGAGAACGGCTGTTCCGGCCAGGAACAAAACGGTCATCGCCGCAAACACCGCCCAGCCTTGACGCGTGTCGCCGACCATCTTCCCGAACGTATAGGTCAATCCCGCGGGAATCATGAAGATCGCCAGGATCTGAACGAAATTGGCGAGCGGCGTGGGGTTCTCGAACGGATGCGCGGAGTTGGCGTTGAAAAACCCGCCGCCGTTGGTGCCGAGCATCTTAATCGCTTCCTGCGATGCTACCGGACCTTGGGCGATAGTCTGGGTCTTTCCCTCCAGAGTCGTCGCCGTCGTGTAGGGGTGCAGATTCTGAATGACACCTTGGGAGCAGAAGAACAGCGCAATGATGAGGGACAGCGGCAGCAGGACGTAGACCGTGGCTCGAACCAGGTCGGCCCAAAAGTTCCCGATGGCATTCGCTTGCTGCCGCGCGAAGCCGCGGATCAACGCCACGGCGATGGCCATGCCGGCGGCCGCGGACGTGAAGTTGTGCATGGTGAGGCCGGCCATCTGCACGAAGTAACTCAGCGTGCTTTCGCCGCCGTAGTTCTGCCAATTGGTGTTGGTGGTGAAGCTGACGGCAGTGTTGAAAGCCAGATCGGGCGTTATGGCGGTCGCGCCGCTGGGCGCATGCCCGGTGCCGAAACCCATGGGATTCAAAGGAAGCCATCCCTGCAACCGTTGCATAAGGTACAGCAGCAGTGCGCTGAAGATGCTGAAAGCCAGCAGACTTCCGGCGTACTGCGTCCATCTCTGCTCGACGGATTCCTTCACGCCGCCGGCGGCGTAGCACAGCCGCTCCAGGGGACGAAGCACCGGGTAGAGGAAAGTCCGCTCTCCCGCGAACACTTTCGTCATGTAGGAGCCCAGCGGTTTCGCTAGCGCTAGAATCACCAGAAAGAACACGACGATTTGCAATATGCCATTCGTTGTCATAACGGCCTCTTCAAATAGATGCGCATCAAAACCGCTCCGGCTTCAGAAGCGCGTAGATCAGATAGAAGAACAGGAGCACCGCGGCGATTCCCGCGACAATGTAGTCCATGGTGTTATCAGACCTCTCAGAGCTTGTCGCACGCTTTGGTCAATTGCCAGCAAGCGGCGAAGAACACGATCACGATCGCGGCGTAGATCAAATCCAACATTTCGTTCCTCAATTCGTTTCGGAGAAGACGACCTGGTGGCCAAGCCGTTCCAGACATTTCGCCGCTCTCGCTTCTCTCGTAGGCCACCAGTGACGCTCGCCACCCAGCACAACGATGGACTTTGGCGCGATCGCGTCCTTGAGAAGTTGCTGTTGGTCACGGCACAGCCGGACATCGACTGCCGTATCGATCGCGCAAGTTCCAGCCAGCGTCCGGAAGTACCGCTGGGTGAAGGCGACCGAAACCGGGGGCGCGGTCAAAGGAAGCGGATACGGCACCACCTCGGTCACCAGTAAGCGAATCCTCGCCCCGAGCCCCTTGGCGAGCGCTCCCGCCGATCGGAGGGCTGCGAGGGTCCCTTTCGTCGTCGTATCCAGGACGACGATCTCAAGAGGCCGCTCTGGGCTCCCTGCGGGCGCCGTGATCGTCCGGCGCCCAGGAGTTGTCCAGTTCTTCTTGATGAGCACTTGTCCCTGTGTGGTCATATGCATTCTCTTTCAGTCCCAAGATAGGCCCAATGTCATAAAGAAGTCATAAAAGCGCGCTAAGAATTGCGTAAGCCCGCTGAATTGCTGCACGCACAACGCATTCGCTGTGCGCTGGCGGATCAGAGCTTAACGAGAAGGGCGATGATCAGCCGATTCTCGCGCTTTCGCAGATCGGGCGACCATCCCTGCACAAACGAGCCGGGATCGCCCATGTTCCCGCCGGGAGGAGTAATGCCGCCCATTCCCGAGAAGTACGGAACGTTCGACGCCCGGTGCGTGTACTCGAAACGCCACGTAACGAACTGGCTGGGCATGAAGTCGAACGTCGCCTGCGCGTCCCATGCCTTGAACGGATCGCCCGGGTTCTGTGTGAAGTAAGGCGTGCCGCTCGCGGCCGTCGCGCCGTTGATCGGAGGCAGAAGCACCAGGTAACGTCCCGGGTTGTTCATCGCGCCTCCGCCGATGGTCACGGCGAACTTGTCTTTATCAAACCACCAGCGGTTGTAAATCATGAACCCCGTGAAGTTTTGTGCTGGCCCCTGTTTTCCGCCGGTGCAAGTCACACCGCCTCCGTTCTCGCATCCCACATCGATAGTGAGCGAAAAAGCCGTCTTGTCCATAAACTTCGCCGGCTCATCGTAATACTTGACCTCGATGCTGTCGTCGGTGTGCATCCGAGTACGGTGCAAACCTACCGTGTCCTCACCTACGCCGTATTGATTGCCGACAAACGAAAACCAGCCGGTCGGACGCCACAGGATCTGAGCGCCTACTCCCGGCCTTCCATTGTATTTGCCATACGACTGCCATCCGTTAATCAACCACGGTTCGATCTTGAGTTTTTGATTCGGGAACCATTGCACGCGCATTCCATTGAAGAACCACGGCGTGTTCGACGAGACGTACGAAGGCTGATACGTCCAGTTGTCGAAATTGTAGTAGCTAAACAAGCCCACATACGACATGAAAATCCCGGCCTGTATATTGATGCCGTCCTGAACGTGCAGATGGTATCCGCCGTACGCCTCGGAGACGTAGCGATATGCGTCGGCGAGGTCCCATTGCCCGATGGACGGGCTTGCGTCATTCCTCGGCGTCGCGGTCGAATACATGCCGAACTGGGTCAGAAACCTGCCCTGCATGTCGCCGGCGTGAAAGTCACCGCCGACTCCTATGTCCTGGACCTGGAATTCGCCAGTCCGGGTCCCTTCCGTGGTTCCATCCAGGGTATGGTCGATCGGGTGGTTGTAGTCGTAGATATAACTGGTGTCGACTCTAAATTCACCCGTAAAGTACTTCGAGTCCAGAACGGAATCGTGGTTGCGGGCGTTGCCGTTTAGCCACGTGAAATCGGCGAAGGAAAACGGCGCTGGCGGCTCCGGCCGCTCGGCGGCGATTTGAGGTATCGGAGGCGCCACGGGTTGCTGTGGAGCCGCCACCGCTGGCACCGCTGCCTGGGCGGCGGCGGGCGCCGTCTGGTTTATCTTGCTATTCAGTTCCGCCTCTAGCTCGGCGATGCGCTGCTTCATCGCATCTAGCTCTTTGATGACGTCGGCCGGAGTTCGTTGATCCGCGGCCTGCAGCTGTGACGCAGAAGCGCCCTGCGCAAGGCTAGGGCGCTGCGAGAACGTCAAAGCTAGCCCGATGGCCAGTATCCAGTGAATTTGCGACGGTACCTTCGACATGGAAGTCCCCTTTTCTCTATTCATTTCCTTCGAGTTGGCGCTTGGGCCAAACCCACTCACTCCGCTCGGGACACAATGCACACCGCGCCCGGGCGCACTTCATCCCTACGGGTCTTTAACTGAGCAGTCCGTCATCCAAACGGAAGAAGATCGCCAAAAACATAATTTGGCTTGCACGATTTGAGTTTAGGCGGCGAGCCGTAAAGAAGTAATAAAGAGTGCGTTAGGAGTCTATAAGACACTCTCGCTGGATTGCGTTGGAGGACGCATACCGTTGCGCCGGAAGGCGCATTGCGAACCGTGCGAATGCGGATGTTTTAGCGTCCTGCGGAGGGCTAAGGAGCCCGCAAAGGGTGCGGCGGCACCCACATTACAAGCCAATTAAAGCTGCCGGTGCACTCCGTTTTGCGGGCTGTTACTTAGGAGCTGGCTTCTCAGGCAGCGCGAAGCGATAGCCGACCCACGGCTCGGTCAACAAGTAGCGCGGGCGCGATGGGTCCACTTCGATTTTCTTTCGCAACTGGTTGATGAAAACCCGGAGATACTCCACTTGCCCGCCGTAGTCCGGCCCCCACACGGCCTGCAGCAGACGCGCGTGGGGAATGGGAATATTCGGGTTCTCCATCAAAAATCGGAGAAGATCGAACTCCTTCGGCGTAAGACGAACTTCCTGGCCACCGGAGATCACGCGTCGCGTGGTCATGTTGATCTCGACGCCCGCCAATTGGACGGACTCGGGCGACGCATCCACGGACACCGGCAGGCGCCGGAACGCGGCGCGAATTCTCGCCAGCAGTTCGGGTGTGCTGAAGGGCTTGGTGACGTAATCGTCCGCGCCGGCGTCGAGCGCGGCCACTGTGTCCTGCTCGGAGTCGCGAACGGTCAGCATGATGATCGCGATTTCGGAGTTGGTTCGCAGCGCCCGGCACGTCTCCAGGCCCCCCATGCCGGGCATGTTCACGTCCAGAAGCACCAAATCGAAGCGGCTCTTGCGCACGGCCTCCAGGGCCTCCTCGCCGGTGCGCGCGTCCTGCACTTCGTAGCCCTTCGCAGTCAGCGTGGTTCGCAGCACTCGCCGGATCTGTGGCTCGTCGTCGACTACCAGAATCCGGCCGGCAGTCATCCTTTAACGTCCTCGTCCCTCACCGGCAGTGTGGCGCAGAACTCCGAACCCGATCCCGATGGCTCTTCCACCCACAGGTCGCCTCCGTGCGTTCGAATGATCTCGCGGGCGATGTAGAGGCCAAGACCCGTCCCCGGAACGCGATCCTTGGCGGGCCGGAGCCTGTGGAACTTCTCAAAGATGCGTTCACGATCGCGTTCCGGAATGCCCGGTCCCCGGTCGCAAACGCGAATCAGGACGTGATGCTGGCTGAGACCTGTCGAAATCTCTATGGGACTGCCAGGCGGCGAGTACTTGAGCGCGTTGTCGATGAGTTGTCTGAGGGCAAGGGAAACCAGTTCCTCATCCACATACACGCGGGGAAGGCCCTCATGCTTCCCAACGCCTAACACGCGGTCCTCGGATTTCGCCGAGAAATGGTCCAGCACGCCCCGAAGAAGGTGGTCGACGGTGACAGACTTTCGCTCCAGGTGCACTTTGCCGGCGTCGATTTGCGACATGCGAACGGCTTCCGTGACCAGCAGGCTCATCCGGTCGGCCTCTTCATCGATAATCGTGGCCAGTTCCCGGAACTGCGGAGTCAACGCTGCGGTATCGCCCAGCATCGACGTAGACGCGGCCTTGATCGAGGTCAGCGGCGTCTTGAATTCGTGAGCGATCGCGTCGAGCAAAGTTGATTTGAATTCCCCACTCTGCCGCGCTGCCTCGGCGCGCCTGGCTGCCTCTTCCGTCCGCACCCGCTCGAGCGCGATCGCCACCAGGTTCAACAGCGCCTGCAGGCCTCCGTCGGACAACGAAATTCCCTGGAGCGCCAGCCCTCCGATTTCTCGTCCTCCGAGAATAATCGGCGCGACCAGAAGATGAGTGGCATCGTCGGTAACGGGGGCGCCCTGCATGACCACCTGCTTGAGTTTGCCTTCGACGTCCGGCAGATCCTCCGGGCCGCCGCGGAAGATCTCGAGTGTCTTTGAGTCGTAAAGAGCCACGCCTTTGCAATCGAAGATGTCGGCGATATGCTGGGCGGCCTGCGAGCCTACCGCCTTCGATGTGTCACTCAACAGGATCGACCGGCTGAGCGCATACAGTTGTTCCATCTCCCGTTGGTGAAGCTTGGCCTCGAGCGACTGCTTCTTTTCCCGGTCCGAGAGGTGGCTCGCCACGAGCGCCGTGGCGAGAAACGCGAAAAGGGCAACCCAGTTCTGTGGATCCGCGATGGTGAATTGGCCTACCGGCGGGAGAAAAAAGAAGTTGAAGCACAACATCGCGACCACGGATGCAACGATGGCCTCCACCAATCCCCAGGCCGTAGCGACGGCCAATACGACCAGAAGGTACGCGAATCCCGCGGTCGTGGCGTTCACCGCGACAAACCGGCAAACCGCGGTGGTGACGGCAACCATCGCCAGGCTGACGGCCAGATGCAGGAGGAAATTGAGGGGGCGATTCGGCAAGAGTGTCTAGATGCATTCTACCGTGGGCTCCCGGATTTCACAGGGAGAGATATTCGACTGCGACGAGGCCCGAGGCAGGTCGCTTATCATGGGCCATGTGGGCACAAGCCCGTGAAGGGTGCGGCGCCCCCCTCGTTACAAGCCAGTAACGCTGCGCCGCGCTCCGGTTTGTGGGCTGTTACTTAGGAATTCGGGCGCGAAATGAGCGGTGGGACGGACGAGCGTATTGTGGTCGTGGGCGGAGGGATCGTCGGCCTCGCGGCGGCTTGGCGCGTGGCGCAACGCATGCCCGGCTCCCGCGTGACGGTGCTCGAAAAGGAAGAGGCTGTGTGCCGCCATCAGAGCGGTCACAACAGCGGCGTCCTACACTGCGGCCTTTCCTACCGGCCTGGCAGCCTGAAGGCGCGGCTGGCGGTGCGCGGCATCCGCCAGATGGTCGAGTTTTGCAAAAACCACGGCATCGCGCACGATGTGTGCGGATTGGTCGCGGTGGCGGCGAGCGATGCGGAACTTCCCCGGCTGCACGCCCTCCACGAACGCGGCCGCAGCAATGGTCTGCGCGACATCCGGGTGCTCAGCGGCGAGGAGTTGCGCGAAATCGAGCCGCATGCCGCCGGGGTTGCCGCGCTGCACGTGCCCGAAGAGGGGATCGTCGATTATCCCGCGGTCTGCAACGCGCTTGTGGACGAAATCCAGAACCAGGGCGGGGAAGTGGCGACCGGCGCGGAGGTGACGGCGATCCATCCGGAATCGAACGGCTGGCGAGTGGAGAGCAAGGCGGGCGATTATGCCTGCGGCCGCATCATTACTTGCGGCGGATTACAGTCCGACCGCGTGGCCGCGCTGACGGGCCTTCCACGGTCCGTGCGAGTGATTCCCTTTCGCGGCGAATACTACAAGATCCGGCCCGAGCGTCAGCACCTGGTGCGCAATCTGATCTACCCCACGCCCGATCCGGCGTTTCCGTTTCTGGGAGTGCATTTTACGCGACTCATTCACGGCGGGATCGAAGCCGGGCCGAATGCCGTGCTGGCGCTCGCTCGCGAAGGCTACTCGAAGGGGACGTTCCAGTTCGCGGATGCCGCCGACGCCCTGTCATTTCCAGGACTGTGGCGATTCCTGCGGCGTCATCCGAAGACTTGCTGGCAGGAAGTTCGGCGGTCCTTTAGCCGCGATCTTTTCTGCGCGTCGCTCCAGCGGCTGGTGCCGGAGATACAGCCCGAGGACCTGATGGAGGGCGGCGCGGGAGTACGGGCCCAGGCCATGTCGGCGGATGGTTCGCTGGTGGCGGATTTTCACTTCGCTGAAGGTCCGCGCGAATTGCACGTCGTGAATGCGCCCAGTCCGGCGGCGACGGCGTCACTCGCCATCGGGGAACACATCGCGGAAATGGTGGCTCGCAGCGGCTAATCACAACGCCGCGCGTTTCAGCCGTCTCGACGCAACGCGTCTTGGAGCTTGGACCCGAGCACGGAATTGGAACTCGCCGGGCGATCCGAGGACACGGGTTTCGATTTCGCCGGCGGCGATGGGGCCGGCTGGGTTTGCCCTGGCGAGGATTGCCCCGGCGCTGGTTGCGGTGAGGCCGGGCGCGAAGCCGTCCCGCTCGCGCCGCTGGAAACACCACTCAGATCCATCGCGAGATATTTCCTCTTGTTCAAAATGCTGCGCTCGAGCGGGGCGCTATAGCCGGTCCAGACGCCGCTAAACTGCGCGTCTCTTTCGAGCAGCCCGCGCATGCATTCCATCTTCGAGTCCAGGTTGTCGAGTTGGTGCAGCAGCATCGCTTCGGGGAATACCGGTACTTTGGGCGACCCGAACGTAAGCTCGCCATGATGGCTGAGGATCATGTGGAGCAGCATGTCCCGTAGTTCCGGCGGGAAGTCCGGCAGGTCCCGGAGCTTCTCCTGCACCATGTTTACTCCGATGGTGATGTGACCCAAAAGCTGCCCGGCCGTGGTGTAGCTGAACCCTCTCGCGTAGCTCAGCTCGCTGATCTTTCCGATGTCATGCAGCAGGACGCCTGCCAAAAGCAGGTCGAAATCGATGCCTTGGTAATGAGCGGCAGCGAACTTCGCCAGATGGCACAGCGAAATCACATGCTCGATCAGGCCCCCCAGCCAGGCGTGATGCACCGACTTCGCCGCCGGAGCGGTGCGGTAGGCGAGCGCAATGGCCTCGTCCGCGAAGATCGCTTCCATCAACGCTCTGAGGTGTGGATTTGACATCGAGCCGATCCACGAGCGCAGCTCGGCGAACATTTCATCGCGATCGCGCGAGGAGGCCGGAAAGTAATCGGCGACGTCGATTTCCGATTCCGGTACCGGCTGGATCTTATGAATGGTCAGCTGCCGTCGATTTTGAAAGATTTGCAGCAGGCCCTTCACGCGCACGAAGTCCTCGCGTTCGAAGGTGTCGAGCGCTTCCTGCGCGTTGTCCCACATCTTGGCATCCAACTCGCCCGTGCGGTCACCCAGCGTGAGGGACAAATACGGTTCGCCCGACTTCTTCTGCCGGACCTCTTTGTGTTGAACCAGGAAGATACCCTGAACGAGCTGGTTCGGCTCGAGATCGCGAAGGTAAGGCGTTTTCATCGGCTACTGCGAAGACGAAGTGCCGGCCTTGTTCGTGGAAGTAACGGGCACCGGGATCACGCCGAATAGATGGCGGCGACGCCCCCTACTGGCTACTTCTTCTTTCGTAACGGTCTCAGGTTTGATCTGCGCCGGATCCACCCAGGCGGTTTCTTTTCCCGGCGCGGCGCCGGTGTCGTCATAACCAGGCTTGATTTCGAGGAAGGCGTCCTGCCGCAGCTTCGTCAGATAGGCGCGGAGGGCGGGTTCCATGCGCGGCTGGAATAATTGCTCGGTCACGACGGACTCCACTTCCTCCAGGCTCGCGAGACCAGCCTTGTTGTGTTCCTCCACTCTGATAATTTCGAAACCGTTGGCCACCTTGATAGGGTCGGTAACATAACCGCGGTCCTTGGTCCAGACGGCGTCCTCGATCTGCGCGAGCAACTGTCCCTTTTCAAACGGCGGCATTTCTCCGCCTTGGGGAGCCGTCGCGGCATCGGAATTCGATATCGCCAGCTCCTGAAACTTTTCTCCCTTTCGCGCACGGGCCACCAGGTCCTTCGCTTTCCTCTCGGCGGTGGCGAGTCCGGCGGCGTCCTTACCCTCGGTCGAAACCAGGATCTCCCGCAGGAAGATGCGCTCTTGACGCATGAAATCATCCTTGTGGGCGTCGTAGTAAGCCTTCAGATCTTCTTTCTTAAACTGGATCTTGCCGCTCACTTCTTGCCGGATCACGCGCTGGGTGAGCATTTGGTTCTTCAGGTCGTCCCGGTAATCCTCGAAAGGCATGCCGGTTTGTTCGCGAACGAACTGCCGGAATTTTTCCGGATCGGCGATTTTGGCTTTGCGCTGGATGTCGGCTATCTGTTTGGCTACCTCGGGGTCGATCTTGAGATCCAGCTCTTTGCCTTTTTGAATGAGCAGAAGCTGGTCGATACGCTCGCGCAGGATGTTCTTAGAGTTCACATTCAGGGCCTCCGCGAGGCGCGCGCCGTTCAGACCCTGGCGGCGCAACTCGTCCTCCATCAGCTTGCGGCTGTGCCCCAACTCATCGCGGGTGATGATGTCACCGTTGACCTTGCAAACGATCTCGTCCATTACGGTCACGTCCGCCGCGGAGACGGCAAACGCTGCCACGAGTCCCAATAAAGTAGCGCGATACAACATGTTGTCTATTATAAACCGCGGATGAAAGTGCGATGGGCGGTCCGCTTCGTTTGGCCCTCTTCCGCAACCTGCTAGGACTTCGGGGCGAGCTTCTCAAATGAATCCGCGACGAAATCGAGCACACCCGCCGGGGTTTCCGCCGCGACGCCGAGCGGCAAACGCAGCACGCCCGCCGGTGTGAACTGCGCGCCTTCCCGCGAAGCCACCAATTCCATGAGCCTGGCAGGATCGATCTTGGAGCCGGGATGGAACTTGATCTGCAACGCGCCCCCGCGCCGGTCGGCCGCCTCGATCCCCAGGCGCTGGGCGTCGGTCTTGAGCAACGCGAAACGCATCAGCGTCTCGACGGCCGCGGGCGGGGGACCGTAGCGATCCTCGAGCTCAGCGCGCACCGTCCCCGCCTGTTCCGCATCGCGCGCATCGGCGATGTGTTTATAGGCCCGTAAGCGCTGGTGCTCGTCGGCGATGTAATCCGGAGGAATGCGGATATCGAGCCCCAGGTTCAGGGACGAATGAACTTCGACAGGTGTCTCTTCGCCCTTCAACTCCTGGACCGTTTGTTCGAGAAGCCGCAGATACATGTCGAAGCCGACGGCCGCGATGTGCCCGTGCTGCTCGCCTCCCAGCAGGTTTCCAGCGCCGCGCAGTTCCAGATCGAGCGCCGCGATCTTGAACCCCGCGCCCAGATCCGAGAATTCGCGAAGCGCCGCCAGACGTTTGCGCGCGATTTCGGTCAGCTCCGTGTCCTGCGGTACCAGCAAGTAGGCATACGCCCGGCGATTCGATCGGCCGACGCGGCCCCGCAACTGGTACAGCTCCGAGAGACCGTAGCGCTCGGCGTTCTCGATGATGATGGTGTTGGCGAGAGGAATGTCCAGGCCGTTCTCGACGATCGTAGTGCACGCGAACACGTCGTACTCGTGGCGCATGAAGCCGAGCAGCACTCGCTCGAGTTCGGCCTCCGGCATCTGCCCGTGGCCGACGCCGATGCGGCAGTTCGGAACCAGCGCCTGGATGACCGCCGCGCGCGAGAACAGGGAGTCGACACGGTTGTGCACGAAGTACACCTGGCCCCCGCGGCTTAGTTCCTGCTCAATGGCGGTGCGGACCAGATCCGGATCGAAATGCGCCACCACGGTGTGGATGGCCAGGCGGTCCTTGGGAGGCGTCTCGATCACGCTCATATCGCGAATTCCCAACAGCGACATGTGCAGGGTTCGCGGAATCGGGGTGGCGCTCATGGCCAGCACGTCGACGTTTTGACGCATCTGCTTCAGCCGCTCCTTGTGGCGTACGCCGAAGCGCTGTTCTTCATCGACGATGAGCAATCCCAGGTCGCGAAATTCGACGTCTTTCGAAAATAGGCGATGCGTGCCGATGGCGATATCGACTTTGCCGTCGGAGAGCGCTTCCACCGCGGCCTTCATTTCCTTTTGCGAACGGAACCGCGAGAACATCTCGATCCTCACGGGGAAAGCCGCGAACCGGCGGCGGAAGGTCTCATAATGCTGGAACGCAAGCACGGTGGTGGGCGCGAGTACCGCTACTTGCTTTCCATCGCCCAAGGCCTTGAAGGCGGCCCGCATGGCGATTTCCGTCTTGCCGAAGCCGACGTCTCCGCACAAGAGACGATCCATTGGGTGGGGCGACTCCAGGTCGCGCTTGATCTCTTTCGCCGCGGAAAGCTGATCCTTGGTCTCCGTGAATTCAAAAGCGTCCTCAAATTCCCGCTGCCAGTTGGAATCCTTCGAAAACGCGAACCCGTCGGTCATGCGGCGCTGCGCGTAAAGCTTGAGAAGCTCGTCCGCCATGTCGCGCATTTTGGTTTTGACTCGCGTCTTACGCTGCGTCCAGGTGGCGCCGCCGAGCTTGTCGAGCGGAGGATCCGACTGGCCCGCGCCGCGGTATTTTTCGACCAGATCCATACGCGTCAGCGGTACGTAGAGCTTGGATTCCCCGGCGTACTCGAGCAGCATGAAGTCGCCCTTCTGCTCGCCTTGAACGATCTCGCGGAGGCCCAGGAAGCGCCCCACGCCGTGCGTGGTGTGAACCACGTAGTCGCCCGGTTTCAGATCCGCCAGGTCCGCCGCGAATGCGGAGAGCTGACTCTTGGTGATACCTGGCCGGGCGATCAGGTCCGAGGAATCGAAGAGATCTTCGGATCCAATGAACGCGATCGAAGAGTCGGGAAAGATCGCGCCGCGCCGTACGCGGCCCTTTACCAGATACGTGCTCGACACCGGCCCGGCCAAATACGCGCGTTCCGCCAGGTAAGGCGAGGCCGCTTCATGGGGACCCAGGCCCAATTGAAAGGGCACCGAATATTCACGCAATATATCGGCCAGGCGTTCCAGCTCGCCATTCGACGCGGCGAATAAGGCGACGCGATAGCCTTGTTCCACCATCGTCTTCGCCTCCGCCACCATCACTTGCATGCTTCCGTGGAACGCCATGGTGGGACGCGTCGCGATGTGCGGGGCCGATGCGTCCAGGTCCAGCTCCCGCAGAGAGACGCGTGTGCGATGCGCCAGTTGCGATTGAAGATCCTCCCATCGCAGGAAGTTTGCCTCAGCCAGTTCCGCCGCGCCGGCCTGATCCAGACGCTTGGAAAACCGATCGGCCGCGGAACCGATCTGTTCCGGTTCATCCAGCACGGCGAGCGCCTTGCCCGAGAGCGACAGCAGCGAGGCCTCGCGAGGCTCCTCCAGCGCGGCGGCGAACTCCCAGCCGGGGAAGGGAGCTCCCGATCGCGGCTGCTCGGTCAAGGGAAGAATCAGAGCTTCGGACAGTTTCATCACCGAGCGCTGGCTATCCACTTCGAACCTGCGGATCGATTCGATTTCGTCGCCGAAGAATTCCACGCGCAGGGGGCGCGCGTTCTCGGCGGCGAAGACGTCCAGGATGCCTCCCCGAATCGAATACTCTCCCATCATTTCCACCGGTTCACGGCGTTCGTAGCCGATGGACCGCAGATGGGCTTCGATGGTTTCTAACGGCAGCTCTTCGCCGGTGCGAAGTTCGAGCGCCAGCCGCTGATAGTAATCGCCAGCGTGAATCCGCAGCAACGCCGAGCCAAGGGGGGCGATCGTGATGGGCGCCTTGCCCGATGCCAGCCGCCACAGTCCGATGGCTCGCTCTTCCATGATCTCGGTGTGAGGCGAGAGTTTTTGTCCGGGCAACACGTCCAAGGCCGGCAGCAATTGCGGCTTGCCGGCGTCGTCCCGGGACACGAGCAGATCGAAAAATGTTTGCGTCAACTCCGCGAGGTTCTCGGCGCTTTGATTCCCGTCCGTGATCACCACCACGGGCCGCTCCGTGAGCTGCCAGAGAAGAACCAGGTACAGCGCCTTGGCCGTGGGCGTGAGACCCGAAAGCGCCAGCGGCTCCGGCTCGTGCCGCAGCAGCTTCCCGCTGAGTTCTTGGAACGCGGGATGCCGGCTCAGCGTATGAAACAGATCCCGGACAGCGGGATGCGTCACGTTCGGTTTTGGGTCGAGCTGGTTTGAGTTGAGCTGGTCTGTGCCGAGCTTGCCTGGGCCGAGCTGGTTTGGGCGGTCGGGCGCGAGACCGCCTCGCCGCCCGGCGCGCGTGCCAGCAGTTCGTCGACGATATTCGTGGTGGAATAGCCGGGCTCGAGTGCGAGGGCCATCACTTTCCCGCCGGCGGCCTCCACCTCCTCACGGCCCGCGATGAAATGCGCCCAGTCCGCGCCTTTGATGAGGATGTCCGGCAGGACTTCGGCGATCAATTCGCGCGGCGTGTCCTCGCCGAAAAACGTGACCGCGTCGACCGCTTCCAGCGCCAGGGCCATGCGGGCTCGTTCGCCTTCCGGAATCAGAGGACGGGTAGGACCTTTCAAGCGCGCAACGCTTGCGTCGGTGTTGAGCGCCAGAATGAGCAAGTCGCCCAAGGAGCGGGCTTGCTCCAGCAGCCGGACGTGTCCGGGGTGCAAAATATCGTAGCAACCATTTGTGAAGACCACGGTTTTGCCCGCGCGCCGCCACTCGGCGCGAGCCTGGACCAGTTCCGGACGTGCGTAAAGAATACCCATGAAGGATATTTCCATTGTACGGATGCGAAGCGGCTTACGTGCGGTCTCTCAGGTACGCCTTCCGAGCCGTGACCGTGAGGGAGCGGTAACTCAAATAATGTTATCGACGCGACAGTGTACTAGTCGATCGCAGGGCGAACGGCGCATGAATTTCACCGCGCCGCTGGGAGCCGGTACATTTCGAGACCCACCGCCCAACGCCGCTGAAACCCCTTCCAATACCGATTTCCTTGCGCATCGACGCCGGCGCTGACCTCGGCGGTCTTTCCTTGCCCCCCCGCGGGAGTCCATTTGCCGTCGTTCGAACGGGTGGGTACATCGAAATAAGCCCTACGGCTCTCGTCGCCCTTGAGATAGAGATCCAGAAACGCAGTGATGAAATGTTGGTTGATCGCGGCAATCCGGTCCTTACGCCACACCGGCTCCTCGAAGAACGCGCGGGCGGCGAAGTCGGCCATCGACTCGGGCGGCGCGGGATTGCCGCCGACGTTGTGACGGGCGTTCTCATAAACCAGCATGGCGCGATCCGAATGAACCGCGCCCTCGAACGCCTTCTTCACGCCTTGTTCGTAGCCGGAGACGTCGTCCTGGTCTCCGTCGATGAACAGCGACGGAATGTGTATTCCAGCCAGGCCCTCGGCGTCCCAATTGTTGACGGGCGGCTGATTTCCCCACGGCGCGATCGCCACCATCGCCTTGATGTTCTCGCGGCGCCGCCCTTCGAATTGAGGATTACCTTCGGTCCAGGCATCGAAGTACCCGCCGGGAATCAGCTTGGCCGAGCCGCCCTGCTTGCTGTATCCAGCGCCCGCCGTCGCCAGTGCGCCGTAGCCGCCCATCGAATAGCCGACGATCGCGACCTGCGACGCATCGAGCAAACCGTTCAGGAAATCGCCTGAGTCGCGGGATTGCTTGGTCAGAGCCTCGATGGTGAAGAGCTGGTCATTCGAACGGTTGAGCAGCGTGCTCGTGAACAGTTTGACCGCCCCCCACACCGAATCGGTGTGGTCGATCGCCGCGACTACATATCCTTTTGACGCGAGGTTCTCGGTCAGATAAGTCAAGAAGAGGCGCGAGCCGGGGTATCCATGCGACACCACCACCAGAGGGAACCGCTCACCCTTCACCGGAGCGGCATCACGAAGGGCTTTGCCGGGGATCTTAAAGGCCGCCGGCACGTTGGGTCCGGGCGCGACGGGCATGGCGGCTTCGTAGACCACGCTCTCCGACCTTCCCGGCGGTATCACGGCCGGATACCAGATCTCGATCTTTAGGGGCCGGTCATAGAGGGGCGTCTTGCCGGTGGCTTTGTCGAAGTTGAGTATGTCGACCTGGGCGGGGTTTACGATGTCGATGGTCCGCACGCCCACGTGCCAAGGTCCGCGGGGCGCCAGTTCCGGGGCGTCGATAGAGGGAACACTGAACGCTGTCGAAGGACTCTCTTGCGCGGCGGCAACTGAGGACAGGAGCAAGACGAGCGCGGACGTAAATCCCAACCGGCGAAAGCGCATCTGTCCATGTTGCCACTTCGCCCGTGAAGCCGCGAGGGTGTGGTCGCGAAGATGGGGGATCACTCCGCGCTGAGCTTCGGCAGAACGGCCCGCAACAGTTTCGTCAGTTTGTCCTGCACTCGCGCGCCCGTATCGAGCACCTCTTGATGGAGCAACTTCTGAGGCAGGATGCCGGCGGCCATATTCGTGACGCAGGAAATCGCGAGCACCTTCATGCCCATGTGATTCGCGGCGATGGTCTCGGGCACGGTCGACATTCCCACCAGATCCGCGCCGATGGTCCGGAGATAACGAATCTCCGCGGGCGTTTCGTAGCTTGGGCCCGGAACCGCCGCGTAGACGCCTTCCTGAAGCGTTAGTCCCAGCCCGGCCGCCGCCTGTCTCGCGATTTCGCGACAGGCACGCGAGTAGGCTTCGGTCATGTCGGGGAACCGCGGCCCGAGAGCATCGTCGTTCGGCCCGGTCAGTGGATTCGTGCCTAGTAAATTGATGTGATCTGAAATCAAGACCAGATCGCCTGGTTGAAAATCGAAATTGATCGCGCCGGCCGCATTCGTGAGCACCACGGCTCCGGCCCCGCGCCGCTTGAGCTCGCGAATACCGAACGTGACCTGGGCCGCCGTGTAGCCTTCATAAAGATGAGCCCGGCCCGCCAGAACGATGACCTCGGCGCCTCCGATGCGGCCCGTGACCAGCTTGCCCGGGTGCCCGATCGCGGTCGACGGCGGCCACCCGGGGATGGCCGAGTAGGGCGTCTCGCCGCGGTTTTCGAGCGCATCTGCAAAAGCGCCCAGCCCGCTTCCGAGGATCACCCCCACTGGCTTAGAAGTCTTCATCATAGATTCGCCGCGCGAGATTTTCTAGAAAAAACTTAAAACAAAGTTTAGCCGCTGATGAACACGGATAAACGCCGATCTAAGCCAAGATCCTTGCCGTCTGCGAATTTGCGTTTATCTGCGTTCATCTGCGTTCATCTGCGGCCACGAAGCTTTCCTTGAAGATTTTCTCAGCAGCCAACTACAGCAGCATCCCCGCGATGCATGCGGACATGAAGTTCGCCATGGTCCCGCACGCGACCGCTTTCATTCCCAGCCTGGCGAGATCGGATTTCCGCGTGGGCGCGAGCGCTCCGATCCCGCCCACCTGGATCGCGACGGAACTCAGGTTCGCGAATCCGCACAGCGCATACGTCGCGATGACGAACGATCTTGGATCAAGAGTGGACCCGATCTTGCCCAAATCCACATAGGCCACGAATTCGTTCAGGATCAAGCGGGTGCCCAGCAGATTGCCGACGGTCGCGCAATCGTTCCACCTCACCCCCAGCAGCCACGCTACCGGAGCGAACAGGCGTCCCAGGATTCCCTGCATGGAATTGGGCAGCCATCCGAAGCCATGCACGGAATGGACGGCCCCCAGAATTCCGTTGATCATCGCGATCAAGCCGATGAACGCGATCAGCATTGCTCCCACGTTGAGCGCCAGAAGCAGGCCATCGGACGCGCCCCGTGAGGCCGCGTCGATGATATTGACGCCGGGTTTCTCGATTTCGATAGGAACGCCGCCTGCGGTCGCGGGTGTTTCCGTTTCCGGCATCAGGATCTTCGCGAGCATCAGAGTGGCGGGCGCGGTCATGATGACCGCCGTGAGTAGGTGCCGAATCTCCACTCCGGCGATCAACACATAGGCGGCCATCACGGCTCCCGAAATGTGGGCCATGCCGCTCGCCATCACGGTGAAAAGCTCGCTTTGCGTCATGCCCGCCAGGAACGGGCGTATGGTGAGCGGGGCCTCGGTCTGCCCCATGAAGATGCTGGCCGCTACGTTCATCGATTCCGCGCCGCTGGTCCCCATCACTTTTTGCATCACCACCGCCATCGCCCTTACAAAGAACGGCATCACGCCCAGGTAATACATCACCGCGAAGAAGGACGCGATAAAGATAATGATCGGTAGCACCTGGAACGCAAAGATCACACCGAACTGATCGGTCTTGACACCCAACTTGTCGCCGAAGACAAACTTGCTGCCTTCAAACGAATAATCGAGCATATGGTTGACGCCGATGCTGATCGCGCGGAATACCAGGCCTGCTTTGGTTTTCAGGACCAGGAACGCGAAGCTGAACTGCAGGCCCAGGCCCCAGTAGAGTACGCGGGGCTGGATGGCCCGGCGGTTGGCCGAAAACAGATACGCCACCAGGACGATGGCCGCCAAGCCGAGCAGGCCCGTGAATCGTTCCATGAAATATTGCGCGCGATCAGCCCACCACTTCGAGAATCAGCTCGCGTTCCTCGGGTGGCGTTGCTGAAATGCGGAACGCGTCCTCTACCAATTGGGCGGCTTCTTCGATGTGCTCGTCGCCGGTGTAGTAGAGGCGGCAAAGAACGCCGCCGGAATCCACCTTCTGCCCGGCCTTCACTTCGAGGATCACCCCCACGGCCGGATCGATGGAATCTTCCTTGGTGTCCCGGCCCGCGCCGATCATCGCCGAAGCCTGGCCGATATACTCCGCATCGATGGCGCTCACATAGCCGGCCCGCGGCGAGGAGATTTCTCTGGCGCCGGTGGCATTCGGCAGCAACTCGAAGCGGTCGAGCACTTGCGGATTTCCGCCTTGAGCGGCGATGACGTCCTTGAACTTCCGGTAGCCCGATCCGTCGAGCAGCTTGCGCTGCGCCAGCTCGCGCGCCTCCTCGAGCGTGGCGGTGACCTTGCCGAGATAGATCATGCGGGCAGCCAGTTCGAGCGAGAGCCGCGTCAGGTCGGTGGGACCCACGTTCTGAAGAGTCTGCGAAACCTCCATCACTTCGAGCGCGTTGCCGATCGCGAAGCCGAGGGGCTGGTTCATGTCGGTGATGAGCGCCTGCACCCTTTTATCCATGCGGCGTCCGATGCCGACCATCATCTGCGCCAGCCTCCGCGCGTCCACCTGGCGTTTCATGAACGCGCCCGCGCCCACTTTTACGTCGAGCACCAGCGCGTCCAGGCCTTCGGACAGCTTCTTCGACATGATCGACGATGCGATCAGCGGAATGGATTCCACGGTCGCCGTCGCATCCCGCAGCGAGTACAACTTCCCGTCGGCCGGAGCGACCTGCGGCGTCTGACCCATGAATGCGAGTTGGTGCTCTTGCAACTGGGACCGGAACTCATCGATGGTGAGCGCGGTCCTGAAACCGGGAATCGATTCGAGCTTGTCCAACGTGCCGCCGGTATGCCCCAGGGCGCGGCCCGAAATCATGGGCACCACCACGCCGGCGGCGGCGGCCAGCGGTGCGGCGATCAAGCTGGTTTTATCGCCAACGCCTCCGGTGGAGTGCTTGTCCACCTTAACCCCAGGGATGGACGAGAGATCGACGATCTCCCCCGATTGAACCATTCGTTCGGTGAGCGCGCTTACCTCCCGGTCCGTCATGCCGGCGAAGAACACCGCCATGAGGAAAGAGGACATCTGATAGTCTGGAATCGCGCCGCTCGTATAACCGTCAACGAGATAAGCTATTTCTTCCACGGACAGTTCTTCGCCGTCCCGCTTGCGGTGGATAAGGTCGACAGTGCGCATTAAGTCCTGAGGGTAGCATCTTACTTGATTGTAAGTAAAGGAACTGCAGGCTCCCTGGCTCTCAGGACAGTGCTGAAAAAAACCAATGGCTTGATGTTCCAAGCGTGAGAGGCACGACGCAAGGAGAATCCGCCGCTCATTTCGTTTGCCGATGCCCTTGTTGGGCCAAGGACACGGCGCGCCGCGCATAGTCCACTCCGCTCCAGACCGTGAACGCCACGGTCGCCCATTCGAACGGCAGCGCCACCTGCACACTCACGAATCCCGCGAGGTGCGTAACCACCGCGACGACGAAGGCAATCTGGGCGAAGGTACTCGCTTTGCCCCATGGCGACGGAGGAAAGCTACGCAGCGTTTTCACCAAGTACAACCAGAGCGCCGCCAGCAGAATGAGGAGATCGCGGCCCAGCACCAGCACGGCGAGCCAGACTTCGATCGCGCCGCTCAGCGCCAGCATGAGGAAAATACCGGACAGCAGAATCTTGTCGGCCACGGGATCGAGATATGCGCCCAGGCGCGAAGCGGCGTCAAATGTCCGTGCGATCCAGCCATCCAGCGCGTCCGTGATGGCGACGATCAGAAAAAGCGCCAGGACCGGCCGGTACTCGCGGCGCCATAGCAGCAGAAACAGATAGGGCGCGAGCGCCAGGCGCGCGAACGTCAGCAGATTCGGAAGATGCTTCACCATTTGCAGGATGCTGAAAAAGTCCGAACAAGCGATTTTGAGCCGCAGATAAACACCGATGAACACGGATAACACACTTGCTTCCATCGGCGTTCATCTGTGTTCATCGGCGGCTAACCTGGTTGTTGGTCTTTCTTCAGCAGCCTGTTAAAGCTGACTGCGTAAAAGGCCGCAAAGCTCAGCCAGACTTGACGTGGAGGGAATCGCGAAATCGAGCCTACGAAACCAGCGCGTGGGCGACGCGCGTGGCCAGTTGATCGAAACTGATGATTTCGTAAAGCGTCGGGTCCGACATGATGCGGCTCACCAGCGCGAAATGCATGGCATGGCCGGCCTTCTCGGCGATCACGTGACCGAGCAGTGGCTTTCCGATCAGCGCCAGGTCGCCAATCAGATCGAGCGCCTTGTGCCGGCAGCATTCGTCGGGAAAACGCAGACCGCCGGGATTCAGGATGGAGCGGCGATCGAAGCAGACGGCATTCTCGAGCGAAGCGCCGCGAATCAGTCCCATGTTGCGCATCTGATCTAGCTCGTATTGGAAACCGAAGGTGCGCGCGGGCGCTATCTCGTCCGCATACCGCTCCGGCGTAACTTCCATCTCGAGCACCTGGCGGCCCACCAGCGGATGGTCGTAAAAGACATCGCAGGTGAGCAGAAAATGGTCCGATGGAAGAATCGTGATCCGCTTGCCGCCGCCCTGCACCGAGACCGGCCGCCGGATTCGCAGATAGCGGCGCCGCCGGCGAAACTGCTTGATCCCGGCGCTCTGGATCAATTCGACAAAGGGAAGGCCGCTGCCATCCAGGATCGGGACCTCCAGATTATCGATCTCCACATAAGCGTTGTCGACACTCATGCTGTAGAACACGCTGAGTAGATGTTCCGTGGTGGAAATCAACACGCCCTGACGCATCAGGCTGGTTGCATAACTCACCTTCTGCACATAGCGCCAACTGGCGGGGATGGAAAATCCGGAAAGATCGGTTCGGATGAAAACGATACCGGTGGAAGGAGGGGCGGGAAGAATGCGAATGCGGACCGGAACACCCGAATGGAGACCGACTCCGGACGCCTCTACCGGCCGCTGAACCGTGGTCTCAAAACGCAACAATTCTCTCCCCGTCCGGGTCTGTGAGGTACACCATGTCGATTCCACTTTAGTTTAACAAGACGCCCCTCTCTTAGTCTAGGTTTCTGATTAAAAAAGACTTGCATGCAACCAACTGTTGTATTCCAGACACAGTAACAGGTCTGAGTGTGTCGATTTAGCAAATCCAGCGGCACATTTAGACTGACTCCTTTACTATGGTTGAGTGTCCCGCCTCTTTCTGATCGATTCTTTCGGGTTCATTTTCCGGGCTTATCACGCGCGGGCCCGTTCGGGAGCGCCTCCCATGAGGACGGCGGAGGGCCTCCAGACCGAGGCGGTTTACATTTTCCACAACATGGTGCGCCGGCTCAAGACCGCCTATAAGCCGGAGTATCTTGCGGCCATTTTCGAAAGTGAAGGACCAACCTTTCGCGACACGGCTTTCGCGGCTTACAAGGCCAATCGCACGGAGACCCCGCCGGATCTGCTGGAACAGATTCCCTGGATTCGGCGCGTGCTGGAAGCCATGCGTATTCCGGTGCTCGAGTACCCGGGCTTCGAGGCCGACGACGTCATCGGAACGCTCTCGCACCGCGGGGTGGAGCAGGGAAGCGAGGTGGTGATCGTTTCGAGCGATAAGGACATGCTTCAACTGGTCAACGATCGCGTGCGCATGCTGAATCCGATGAAGGACGACATGCTTTTCGACGCGGAGGCCACGGAAAAGTTCATGGGCGTGCCGCCGTCTCAGGTGGCCGACCTGCTGGCGCTCAAGGGCGACACAGTGGACAATATTCCGGGCGCGCCGGGGATCGGTGAGAAGGGGGCTAAGGATCTGATCGTTCGCTTTGGATCGGTGGAGAACGCGATCGCTCACGCCGCCGAAGTGGAACGGCGCACGTATCGCGAGAGCCTCCAGAATCATACGGACCAGATTCTGCTGAGCAAGAAACTGGCGGTGATCGATACCGGCGTGCCGATCCCGTTCACCCTGGATATGGTCCTTTCCAAAGAACCGGACGCGGATGCGCTACGGGAGGTTTACAAGAGCCTCGAATTTCACAGCCTGTTGCGCGATTTGGGGCCCGAGCACACGCCTGCCACGCCGCGCGACTACCGGCAGTTCTCTTCCAGGGACGAACTGGACTCGTGGCTCGCAAGTCTTCCTGGGGACGCCCCGCTGGCAGTTGCGGCCGGTGAAATGATGTCGGAAACCGTGCTCGGATTCGCTGCGCAAAGGGGTGAAGCCCGGTCGATTTCGATCGCGAGTGACGCCGCGCGCAACACCGATGCCGGCGGGGCTTCTCCGATATTCGACCGCGCCAGCATCGGCCACGATATCAAAACCCTGATCCACCGGTTTGGCGATTCGCCCCGACTGACGCACGACGTGATGTTGTACGGCTTTCTACTCTCGGCCGGGTCGTCGTCGTGCAGTCTCCCGTCGCTATCTGAAAGATATCTGGGCCAGCAGCTCGATTCCGATCCGGCCTCGCAAGCCGACACCGTGCTCGGCCTCTACCAAAGGCTGCGCCCGGAGGTCGAATCGCTGGGGCTCGCGGAGTTGTACGAGACCATCGATCTTCCCCTGGTGAGGGTGCTGGCCCGCATGGAGCAGACCGGCATCCGTGTGGATCGCGATCAGCTCCACCGCATGAGCGGGCGGATGGAGCAAGAGATCGGGCGTCTGACCGCGGAGATCCACGAGCTATCGGGCAAGCCGTTTAATATCAATTCTCCACAACAATTAAGTAAAGTATTGTTTGAAGACTTGCATGTGCCCGAACCGGCGAAATATGGGAAAAGCAAGGCGACCTCTACCGCCGCGGATGTTCTGGAGGACTTGGCCGGGGAGTATCCGATCGTGCGGAAGGTTCTCGAGTATCGCCAGCTTGCGAAGTTGAAGGGAACCTATGTCGACGCACTGCCGGCTCTGATCGATCCCGCGACCGGGCGGCTGCACACCACCTTCAACCAGACCGGCGCGGCCACCGGCCGCTTGTCCTCCTCCAATCCGAACCTGCAAAACATCCCGATCCGGACGGAGCTGGGCCGCGAGATCCGCGCGGCGTTCGTTCCGCGCGAAGGATGGAAGCTGATCATCGCCGACTATTCGCAGATCGAACTGCGGCTGCTCGCTCACATGTCCCACGATGCCGTACTGGTGGAAGCGTTTCGAAACGGCGAGGATATCCACACGCGCACCGCCGCTGAGGTGTTTGGAGTCCCTCCGCTGATGGTGACGCCCGAGCAGCGCCGCGATGCGAAGGCGGTGAACTTCGGCATTGTGTATGGGCAGACTGCCTTTGGATTGGCAGGCGCACTGGGCATCGATCGAAAGGAAGCCGATCTCTACATTCGCGCCTACTTCGAACGATATGCGGGCGTGCGCCGGTTTATTGACTCGACCATCGCCGAAGTCCGGCGGACGGGCGTCGCGTTGAACCTGTTCGGGCGGCGCCGTCCGATCCCCGACATGCAGAGCCGCAACCCGACCGCGCGGAATTTCGCGGAGCGGACGGCGGTGAACACGCCGCTCCAGGGCACGGCCGCCGATTTGATCAAGCTCGCGATGATCCGCATCGACCGGAAGCTGACGAACATGCAGTCCCGCATGCTGCTCCAGGTGCATGACGAGCTGGTACTCGAAGCGCCGCCCGAGGAATTGGACGAGGTTCGCGCGATGGTGAAATCGGAGATGGAATCGGTGCGGCGCTACGAGGTCCCGTTGCTGGTGGAGGCCGGCGTGGGGGACAATTGGCGAGATGCCAAATAAATTGTTCCGGGCTCTCGCGTTGTCTCTGATTGCGGCCGCCGCGGCAGTTACGGGGGTCGTTGCCCAGACGCGGACGGTCACGGACGAAGAAGTGACGAAGGTGCATCGCTCGACGCTGTTGATCGATTCGCACAACGACATCACCAGTTTCACGGTAGACGGGCTGGACATCGGGAAGCCGGCTCCGAAGAACATGACCGACATTCCGCGGCTCCGCCAGGGCGGCGTGGGAGCCGTCTTCCTTTCGATCTACGTGGCGGCCAGGTACACCGAGGGCAATCACTCGGCGAACCGCGCGCTGCAAATGATCGATACCGCGCGGCACGATATCATCGACGCCCACCCGAACGATTTCGTATTCGCGACCACCGCGGATCAGATCGAGGAGGCTCACAAACGCGGAAAGATCGCCGGGCTGATGGGCATCGAGGGCGGGCACGCCATTGAAGACAGCCTGCGCCTGCTGCGCGACTATTACAAACTCGGTGTGCGGTACATGACGCTCACCTGGTCGAACACCAATAACTGGGCGGATTCCTCGGGAGATATCGACAAACCCGGCGTGCAGCGTCACAACGGACTGACGCCGTTCGGCAAGGATGTGGTGCGCGAGATGAACCGCCTGGGAATGATGGTGGACATTTCGCACGTCGCCGATAAGACGTTCTGGGATGCGCTCGAAGTAAGTAAGGCTCCGCTCATCGCGTCCCATTCCGCGTGCCGGGCGCTCGCCAACGTGCCGCGCAATATGACCGACGAAATGATTGTCGCGCTGGCCAAGAAGGGCGGCGTGGTGCAGATGAATTTCTACTGCGAGTTTCTGACCACGGAGAAGCCCGCGCATGCGACGCTTGCCGACGTGGTGAATCACATCGATCACGTCGGCAAGATCGCCGGGATCGACGCGGTCGGGATCGGCAGCGATTTTGACGGCATCGAATGCGCGCCTCAAGGACTCGACGATGTGTCGAAGTTTCCGAACCTGACTCGCGCGCTCCTCGAAAAAGGTTATACCGCCTCGGACATCCGCAAGATTTATGGCGGAAACCTGCTGCGCGTGATGCGAGCCGCCGAAGCTGCTTCGGACAAGACCGGAAAGTAAGGCGGGATGTGAGACGGCCGCTGCTACCGATCCTGCTGGCGGCACTCGCCGTCATTTCCTGCGCCGTCACTTCCTGTGTTCGCGGCGATCAGGCCGCGGGCGTCTTCGTCGATCCCGCGCTCGCGACGCTGGTGCCGGACGATACGGTGCTGATGGTGGGCGCGCGCATCGATCTGCTGGTCAAGACCCCGGTCTATCGGAAATATATCGCCGATCGCAAGATTCCGCAGATCGAGCAATTCGGTCAACAGACTGGAATCGACCCGGAAAAAGATTTGTGGCAACTGGTATACATTTCAAACGGCCGTCAGGGCGTGTTGTTGGGGCGAGGCAAATTCGCGAACGATCTGGAGCCGGAGCTCGAACGGGCCGGAATGAAGCGATCCGGATACAAGGGCTTCACGTTTTTCGGCGATGAGAAGTCCGCGGTGGTGTTCATCAACTCCAGTTCGGCCGCGAGCGGCGACATGGCCGCGCTGCATTCCCTGATCGATCAGCGCGGGAAATCGCACGGGCCGCCGCCGGCGCTCGCCGCATTGCTGAAGGAGATTCCACGGCAATCGCAGTTCTGGGCGGCGTACACGGGTGGGCCTTTCTATCTAGCGATTCCGGACGGCAATTTCGCGGCGAACGCGCAAAAGTTCCTGGGCTCGATTGAAAGCGGGAGTTTCTACATCGATTTGAGTAAGGGCGTCAGCGGATTGGCGATGGGAAATTGCTCGTCCGATCAGAGCGCGCAACAGGTGCATGATGCGCTGCAGGCGTTCGTCGGACTGGGAAGGTTGACGACACCCTCGAACCAGCCGGATGTGCTGCGAATCTACGACGGAATCCGCGTGACGCAGGAATCCAAGCGCGTCAAATTGTATGTGGACGAACCGGAGGAGCTGGTGGATAAGTCCTTGGGCTTGGTGCTGGGGAAGAAGCGTTAGTATCGTGAGTCGAAAGTTTCTTTCGATTCCGCGCAATGGGCCGATTCCAAATTTGGTAAACAAGTTGTAAAATTGCGGAACGGCCGAAGTGGTGTTGGGACCGTGTGTTAGACTGAGATCAGGACCGTTTGGCGGTAACGAAATGGTTCCAAAAACTGCAACGACAAGTCTGCCGCATACGTCTTTGAAGACGTGCCGGTACAGGTTGGGAGTACGGAAGTGCCACAGGAGCATTTGAGCGGCAGCGGAGCACCGCCGGTGGAGGACCCCGAGGTCCATCTACAGAACCTGCTCATGCCGGCGGAGATCGACCGGCCCTGGTTCTTCACCTTCTTCAAGAACGTCAAGGAGGCGATCCATCCTCCCAAATTGCCGCCCCTCGAGGTCACCTCGAAGCCGGTGCCAATCCATGAAGTGAAAATATACGCCGGCAATGAAGCCACGGCCGGTCTCAGTTCGTTGATGATCCATGTCGGCGCCATCGCCCTGCTGCTGTTCCTCGGGTCTCTCAAGAGCGTTCAGAACGCCGTGAAGGAGCAGGTCACGCTGATTGCTCCAAACATCAGCGAGTATCTTGCTCCGAAGAAGGATATATCGAAAGGCGGCGGTGGCGGCGGCGCAAAAGCCCCGCTCGACGCGAGTAAAGGCAAGCTCCCTAAGATCGCTCCCAAACAGTTCACGCCCCCCAAGGTCGATCCCATACAGAATCCCAAGCTGCCGATTCCGGCGGGCATCATCGCGCCCCCCGACGTTCCGAACATCGTGGCCACCGACTACGGCGATCCGTTGAGCCGGCTCAACACCGCTTCGAACGGTCTAGGCGTCGGTGGAGGAATTGGATCGGGCAAGGGAGGCGGCGTGGGGCCGGGTAATGGCAATGGCTTCGGCCCTGGTTCGGGCGGCGGATTCGGCGGCGGCGTCTATCACATCGGCGGCGGCGTCTCGGCTCCCACGGTCCTGTTCAAGGTGGAGCCGGAGTATTCGGAAGAAGCGCGGAAGGCAAAGTGGCAGGGAACGGTGGTGCTTTCGCTGGTGGTCGACGAAATCGGCCGGCCGCAAAATCTCAAGGTGCTCCGATCCCTCGGACTGGGCTTGGATCAGAAGGCGATCGAGGCGGTAGAGAAGTGGAAGTTCAAGCCAGGGGTGAAAGACGGAAAGCCCGTGGCGGTCCAAGCCACCATCGAAGTGAACTTCCGCCTGTTGTAAGCCAACGGGCGCGCCGTACGGACCGCTCGGTCCACGCGCCGAGTATCCTGCCCACAACTTCGGCGTTCGCAGGCCGGCTTGGGATCGAGTAGCCCGTCCCGCTTTTCGGCTGTCGTAAAGGATTCCCTCAGGAACCCGTAAACATTTCAGAAACAACCGGATGATTTGACCTGGAGGGGTGTACTCTATGAGTGCATGCCCATAATGCTCCCGCGCCGCAACGGCGGTTCGCAGCAACGCCTGATTTTCCTGGGCGCCCTCCTGCTTCTGCTGTTGTTCTTCGGCCGCTCCATCTGCGGCTGGGTCCTCGACTATCTCTGGTGGCGCGAGATGGGCCAGGTCCCTACCTGGATTCGCATGTCCGCGTACCGCTACGGCCCGGCCACCGCTGCCTGGCTGGTGGTTTTTCTAGTGCTGTCCATCGCCCACGCGCGCGGAATGAAGTACGCGGGGACCAGCCTCAGGGAACATCCCATGTACGCGCGGCTCGCCACGCTGGCGCTAGCGGTGGTGTCGCTGATCGTCGCCGTGAGTTCGATCGACGGCTGGACGGTGGCGCGCTTTATCGGGGGTAGCGCGGCGGAGGCGGCCCGTCTGCAGGCGGCATCGCCAGCGTCCTGGCACGACCCGGTCTTCAATCGGCCGCTCGAATTCTACTTCTTCCAATTGCCGTTCTACGACATGATGATCGAGTGGCTGGCCATCATCGCGTTGGGCGGGGCTCTCGCTTACTATCTTGCGGCCCGCGGCTGGCAACTGCGCCGCGATATGCCCAATTTTGGACGGGGAAACGAGCTCGATCTCGGCGATCTGCGCTCCCTGGGGAAGTTGGAAACGGGCCTCTTGAGCGGATTGGTGGCGTTGTTCCTGGTGGCCCTGGCCGCCGAGTTCTGGCTGGGACGCTACGAACTGCTGTTCACCGACCATGGCAATCTGATGGTCGGAATCGACTACGTCCAGCAGACGTTCGGGCTTCCGCTCCAGACGCTGAAAGCGGTGGCGGCGCTGGTAGCCGCCGTTTTGGTGGTCACCGGCCGGCGAAAGCTCGCGATCGTGTGCGCCGTGGTGCTGGTCATCGACTTTGCCTTGCCGCCTCTGGTCAGCGCGTTGTATGTGAAGCCCAATGAACTGACGCTTGAGCGGCCCTTCCTCCAGAGGCATATCGAAGCAACCCGGGCGGCGTTCGCGCTGGACCATCGCTCCAAGGAAACGGAATTTGCGGCGCACAAAGAAGCGCGAATCGACTTTGCCCGCAATCGCCAGATGCTCGACAACGTGCGGCTGTGGGACTGGAGGGCGTTTCACGACACGTTGAGCCAGAGCCAGCCGCTGCGTCCTTACACTTACGCCGGCACCGACGTCGACCGGTATCAGATCGCCGGCCAGTTGCGGCAGGTTCTGCTCGCGCCGCGTGAACTGGATCTCAATCAATTGGGCGAAGCGCGGAATAGCTGGATCAATCGCAGTTTGATCTTCACCCACGGCTACGGGCTGGTGCTGGCGGAGGCCAACCGCATCACGGCCACCGGACTACCGGAATTATTGATCCGCGACGCTCCGGTCGAAGTCCGGACGCCGAGTCTGAAGGTCACGCGTCCCGAAATCTACTACGGCGAGACCGCCGACGAGCCGGTGTTCGTCCGCACCGCGCAACCGGAGTTCAACTATCCGTCGGGATCGAGCGACGTGAAGATGCGTTACGACGGCCGCGGCGGATTCCCCATGTCGTCGGTGGGAATGCGCCTGATCGCGGCTATTTCCGAAGGCGACTGGAACATCCTGTTGACGGACTCGTTGACACCCGAGAGCCGGATGATGATTCGCCTGCGCATCCCGGAGCGGCTCGCGCAACTGGCCGAGTTCATCAACTGGGACGCCGATCCGTATCTGGTGATCTCCGACGCCGGACGGCTGGTGTGGATGATCGACGGCTACACTACCAGCGACGCGCATCCCTACGCGCGCGACGTGGGGATGGAAGGCATCGGGCGATTTAACTACATTCGCAACTCGGTCAAGGCGACGGTCGACGCCTACGATGGCGACATCCATTTGTACGTGTTCGACGATGCGGATCCGTTGATCGGCGCCTACCGGGAGTTGTTTCCGGATCTGTTTCAGCCCGCCTCCGCCATGCCTGCCGATCTGCGGGCGCATGCCCGTTTCCCGGAGATGCTGTTCCGCGCGCAAGCCGAGATCTATCGCACCTATCACATGCGCGAGCCCGAATCGTACTACAACCGCGCCGATCAGTGGGATCTGGCGACCTTCACCGCTGGGCAGGGCGGGCAGCCGGAGCCGGTTCCGCCGACGTACATGGTGGCGACGCTGCCGGGTGAAAGCAGTCCTGAATTCCTGCTGATGATTCCATTCACGCCGCGCAACAAGCAAAACCTGATTGGGCTCATGGCGGCGCGTTGCGACGGGCCGCACATGGGAGAACTGGTGTTTCTGGCCCTGCCTAAACAGGAAGTGATCCAGGGCCCGCTGCAAGTGGAGGCGCTGATCAACCAGGATCAGAACATTTCGAAAGACCTGACGCTGTGGAATCAGCAAGGCTCGCAGGTTCTGCGGAGCCAGATTCTCACCTTGCCTATCGACAACACATTCCTCTACGTCGCGCCGATCTATATTCAGGCTTCGCAGGCGCGCATGCCGCAGTTGAAGAAGATCGCGCTGGTGCTCGGCAATACTTTGATCTACGCCGATACTTACGCCGAGGCCCTGGCACAACTGGAGTCGGCGCAAACCGGAATGCCGGCAGCACCACGAAGTGGGACCCAGCCTGCCATGACTTCTGTCTCCCTCGAAACGAATCCTGCCGGCGCGGGCGCCCGTCCGGCCGCGCCCGATCCTCGTATTGAGGAGATCCGATCGCACCTCGATCGCTACCGGCAGTTGGGGGCGCAGGGCAAGTGGGCAGAAGCGGGGAAAGAACTCGAAGCCATCGAGGCGGCCGTCAAGAGGTAGTTTTACCCGTGGTCCTGCGCATGGTGGGCGAGCGTGGACTGGGTTAGCCGAATCATCGCCGGTCGCTGCCCGCTGGAAGAAGTCCGGCAAAGCGTCAAGAAATAGGCGTTCGGCGGTAGGATGAAGGTAGATGGCGGCCGATCATCATCATCATCACCAGACCGGGCGGGTGCTGCTCCTGTCTCTCGCCCTGACGGTGGGATTCGTCGTGGTGGAAGCGATCGCGGGAGTGCGGGCAGGCAGTCTGGCGCTCCTTTCCGACGCGGGCCATAACTTCACCGACGCATTCGCCCTGTTGCTGGCGGCGTTCGGGTTCTATTGGCAGTCGCGGCCCGGCGATCACGTCAAGACGTTTGGCTACCAGCGCGCCGGAGTGCTGGCGGCCTTTGTGAACGCGCTGACTCTGGGGCTACTCTCGATCGCGCTGTTCTACGAAAGTTATCTCCGCTTGATTCATCCGCGTCCGGTGGCCGAGACGACCATGATCGTGGTGGCTGGGATCGGGTTGCTTCTCAACCTGGTGATCGTTTGGGGTTTGGGCGGGCACGGTCACGATCTGAATCTGCGCGCGGCATGGATTCACATGCTGGGCGACGCGGTGAGCTCGGCGGGAATCATCGCCGGCGCGATTGCGATGCGTTTCACCGGCTGGCAGGAAATCGATCCCGTGCTGTCGATTCTGATCGGTCTGATGATTGTGTGGACGGCCTGGAGTATCATTCGGGACTCGCTCAACATTCTCCTGGAGGGATTGCCAAAGGGCCTGACGCTCCGCGAGGTGGTTCACGAGCTGAATCACGTTCCGGGCGTGATCGACGTGCACGATCTGCACATTTGGAGTCTGGGTTCGCAGGCCCACGCCTTGAGCTGCCACGTGCTGATCGAGGACATGCCGCCGTCGGCAAGCGATTCGATCTTGCAGAAGCTCAACCAGGTGCTGTGCGATCGATTCGCTGTTCATCACACCACGATTCAGTTCGAGCACACGCGCTGCGCCCTGGCTGAAACGCCGTGCACGGTGGTGGGATCGCAGCAGCGCGATCAACCACAGCAACATCAGCACCAAGATTAAGAGCGCCATGGAACCAACCGAGGCGGTCGCGGCCGCACCCTTTGCGGGCTAGATAGCGATACGCCTCAGACGGCGCGCATGACTCGCGGCGCGGAGGACTGACCTGCCGCCCGCCCGAAACAATCGCATGCTAAAATGTTCTTGTGATTCCGGTCGCGCGCCGTGCAGGTCCCGAGAGCATCGACGAGTTCAAGGAACAAACGGCGCGGAAGGTTCGCGACGTGCTCTGCCCGGATCACCGTCAGGCTCCCCGGCTGCGATTCCACGGCACATCCTTGCGCTACGTTTCGATTCAGATGAGCGGATGCTGCTCGAAGCTGATTGAAATGGCGAATCAAAGGATCGCCGAGCGGTAACACGGGCGGAGTGCCACAGCCCGATTATTCGTGGCGGAGCGCTGCGAGAGGGTCCATCACGGCCGCTCTGCGGGAGGGGACGAAACTCGCGGCCGCCGCGGCAAGGGCCAATCCGATGACTACCGACGCGTACGTCCGGGGATCGGTCGCCTTGACGCCATAGAGCAGCGTGGCGAGAGAGCGGGTCAAGGCCAGTGCTCCGGCCACACCCACCAGCGTCCCCGAGGCGACCAGCACCAGGCCCTCTTTCATCACCAGCGCAAGCACGGCTCCCGGCGATGCGCCCAGCGCCATTCGGATACCGATCTCCCGGTTCCGCTGGGTCACGGAAAAGACCAGCACGCCATAGACCCCGACAACGGACATCACCAGGGCGACCACGGCGAAGGTGGAAAGCAGCACGGTGTTGAAACGCGGGCTCGCCGTCATCCGGCCCATGGCTTGGTCCAGTGTCTCCATCTTGCTGAACAGCCCCGGATGGTCCGCCCGCAGTTCCTCACGAAGGGCGCGCGCCACTGCGTCTTCACTCGCCAAAGTGCGGATCAAAAAGAGAAGGTCCGATATGCCTCCATCTGGCTCGCGGTAATCGTCGACGAACGCTTCGGGGCTGGGCGTGCGATGGAGTCCGTTGTTCTTGGTGTCGGCGACGACGCCCACCACGGTCATCCACGGACGCGCGGCATTGACGCCTCCGAGGATCTGCTTACCGAGCGCGCTCTCGCCGGGGAAATACGTGCGGGCCGCAGCCTCATTGAGAACGGCAACCGTGCCGGGGTGATCGAAATCGGCATCGGTAAAGAAGCGGCCTTCGACCAACCGCGTGCCTGCCGCCTTGAGGTAGTCCGGCCCGGTGCCGCACACGGTGATGCCATCGCCACGATGAAAAGGTTCCGGCAGCGGACGGTCCGAACGCGAGAACGTGATGAAGATGTTTCCCGTCGAAATGGGGGTGCACTGGGTGAGCGCGGCCGCTTCCGTGCCCGGAATACGGCGCAGATATGTCAGGACGCCGGAGGCGAGCGCATTCCGCCCGGATTGGTCGACGCTTGCGCCGCGCAGCGGGATGGAAACCGTGAGTACGTGCTCCGGTTGGAAACCGAGATGGTCATTTTGAAGATGCCAGAGGGTTTCGAGCAGCAGCGCGGCTCCCGAAAGCAGGACCACGGAGAGAGCCATCTCCACGGCGATCAAAGCCTGCCGCAGGAGCCGATGGCCGCCGGTCGTGCGGCCGCCGCTCGCCTGCTGCAATACGGATTGAAGGTCGACCCGTCCGGCTCGAAGAGCGGGGAGACCACCGAAAATCAGCGCGGTCGCGAGCGAAATCAGCAGGGCGATGAAGAAGACGCGATAATCCATCGCGACTTCGCTCAACCGAGGCACGCCCGCGGCGAAGTAGACGAAGCCGCGAAGGGCGGCGGCAACGAATATCATGCCCGCCGCCGTGCCCGCGCCGATCAGGAGCGTCACTTCCGTGAACAATTGGCGCGCCAGGCGTCCGCGTCCGGCCCCGATCGCCGCCCTCACCGCCAGCTCCCGTGAGCTCGCCGACCAACGGGCCAGCAGAAGATTGGCGACGTTGGCGCAGGCAATGGCCAGCAGGCAGCCGGCCGCTCCCATCAGAATGAACAATAGCGTTCGGACATTGCCGGCGCGGTGTTCCTCCAGCGGCTGGACCAGCACGGTGTTATCCGCGCGGAACATTTGCGGAGCATCCGCCTTGCTCGCGGCGAAAAGAGTCTCGACGTTTGCGCGCGCCTGAGCCAGCGTAACGCCGGGCTTCAGACGCCCGAAAACCGACCAGGTGGACATGGTGCGGTCGCGATGACTGGCGGTAGGAGAAACGGGCAGCGTGGTCAGAACGTCGATCTTGATGTCGGCCGGATAAACGAAAGATTGCGGCAGCACGCCGATGATCGTGTAGGGCTGCGCATCGAGCGCGATGGCGGAGCCGAGAACGTCGTGCCGCCCGTGAAAATGCTCGCGCCAGAACTGGTTCATCAACAGGACCGTTTTCGGTCCGTTGGGAAGCTCTTCTTCCGGCCGGAAGGTGCGGCCGAGCGCGGGAGCCGCGGCAAATGCTTCCAGGAAGTTGACCGAGACCACGCCGGCGCGCACCTCAGCGGGTTCGGGTCCACCGAGCAGTTTGAGGCTGCTCATGCTGCCCTGACCGGCGGCGAGTTCCTGGAAAACGCGATTATCGCGGCGCCAAGCCACGTAATCCGGCGAGGGGACGATCTCGAGGCCATTTTCCATGCTGGGGAAACGGATCGCGACCCAAACCAGTTGCCTCGCGTCGGTATAGGGGAGCGGCCGCAAGAAGACGGTATCCGCGATGCTGAAGACGGCGGTGGTCGCGCCAATTCCCAGCGCAAGCGACAGCACGGCTGCGATTGTGAAGGAAGGCTCCCGCCGCAGGACCCGTGCCGCATAACGAAGGTCCTGCCAGAGCTGGACTGGTTTTTCCATTAGGAGGCTCCTCGTGAATTCGGATTCACACTATGTACGGCAGTGCCGGTCTAGAAATCGAAAGACATCGTCGGCCCAAACTGCGCCTCCGAAGTAACCAAACGTGTGACCGTCCTGTACAGATCTTCCGTACTCAGGGTAAATCTTCATCTCGAATGGTTTGCCCGCATCCTTCATCGCGGCTGAGAGGATCTTGGTCGGCGAGAGATCGTAGTCGTTTGCGGCCTGCATGAAGAACACGGGTACGCGAGAATTTCGGACGGCCCGGATCATGACGGATTGAAGCCCCGGCGCCTGCTTCCAGCTTTCGGCGCCGCCGGCCGAATCGATGGCGGCACAGTACCCTCCCTTTTCCGCGCCGAGCACGGTTTCAACTCCGCCGAACGAATTCCCCGCAACCGCAATGCGACTCGGCACAACAGAGCTATTCTTTCGCAACCAAGCCAGCGATGCCAACTGATCGTCGAGGTGATCCGTCTCAAGAAGCCGGACCATGATCTCCGCGCCTGCGGGCATACCGCTCTGCTTAATGGCTGAATTGATCAGATCGCCGATGAACGGACCGGCTGACGCGCTCAATCCCTGCCCCCGTCGAGAGGGCATGAAAAACACCCAGCCCCGCTCGGCGAAGAGCGGGCCAAGGGCATCGCTTACAGCCGAGGTTTCCTTGGCGCTGCCGTGGTTATAAATGACCGCTGGAAACGGTCCCGCTCCCTTCGGTTTGTAGAGCACGCCACGAAGCGTCAGATTTCCGCTGTTGAATGCGACGATCTCCTGACCGGACATGAGAAGCGGAAACGAAAACAACGCGATGATAGGCCGGAGCATTCGGATCCATTATCCTTCAAGTCACATTATCCTCACGCTAATGGATGAACGGCTATGAGCACGTCTTGGCCGTGCTCGATTGTTAAGATAGGAATCTCGGCTCCCCCATGATTCAATCTCTGTTTGGTCCGCCTCCCGCGAGCGAACCCAATCTCCTCGAACGCCTGAAAGCCGGTATTCAAAAGACCCGCTCCGGCTTGATGGAGAAGCTGGAGGACGCGGTCAGCGGGCGCAAGGAAATCGATGCCGAGGTCCTCGATGAGCTCGAATACGCGTTGATCACCGCCGACATCGGCGCCCGCACCACGTCCGAGATTCTCGAACTGATCCGGCAGCGAGTGGACCGGCACATGGTGTCCGATACCGCGGAACTGAAAAGTCTTATACGCGAGCATCTGCTGGAAATTCTAGAAGCCGTCGATCGTCCCCTGCCGCATGTCACAGAACCGCCGGCTGTGATCCTGGTGGTCGGCGTGAATGGGGTGGGGAAGACCACTTCGATCGGCAAGCTGACCCGCCGCCTCCAGTCCGAGGGCCGCAGCGTTCTGCTGTGCGCGGCCGACACGTTTCGCGCCGCCGCCATTGAACAATTGGAAGTGTGGGCGGAGCGTACTGGAGCGGGCCTGATCCGGCAGCAACCCGGCTCCGACCCGAGCGCCGTGCTCTTTGACGCACTACAGGCCGCACGCGCCCGAAAAGTGGATTGCGTGATCGTGGACACGGCGGGCCGTCTCCACACCAAAACCAATCTGATGGCTGAGCTCGAGAAGATGCGGCGCACGGCGGCGCGAGTGATCCCGGCCGCCCCGCACGAGGTGCTGCTGGTGATCGAAGCGACCACCGGCCAGAATGGCTTGGAACAGGCGCGCAAGTTCACCGAATCGAGCGCGGTCACCGGCATTATCCTTACTAAGCTCGACGGCACCGCGAAAGGAGGCGTGGTGGTGGCCATCTCGCGGGAGCTGAATCTTCCCATCCGGTACGTCGGCGTCGGCGAGAAGATCGACGATCTACTACCGTTCGACCCGGCCGTCTTCGTCGCGTCCTTGTTTGACTAGTAAGGTGTCCCGGTGTTTTCGTTGGTCATGCGGATGCCGGAAGGATTGCGTTGCTGAAAAAGCCTTCTGGCCGCAGATAAACGCAGATGGACGCGGATTCGAAAACGGCAAGGACTTTGTTTTCAA
>Ga0209415_10001463_pt1 | contig 45256 bp, 43 predicted proteins | sample PeaSoiSIISIP2007_FD_187696 | JGI IMG/M metagenome (GOLD analysis project Ga0209415, IMG submission 187696) | Peat soil microbial communities from Weissenstadt, Germany - SII-SIP-2007 (SPAdes) (version 2) | ecosystem: Environmental > Terrestrial > Soil > Wetlands > Peat | place: Germany... | reverse complement strand
GTTCCGGCATACGTAATGGTAAACTTTTCATATTTCTTTAATTGAGCGATATTTTCAAAAACGTCTTTATCAAAACCATTGGGACAGTATAGGAATTTTCCGGGCCGCTGCTCTTTGAATGATTGTTCATAGAAACTGCGAAGCCATTCGGTATTCATAAGGACGAGGTCCGCCCTCCGAACCACGTTGCGCTCCAGCCATTGCTCGATCCTCATCGACAGAGCGCAGGTCGTGAAATTTCTTTTTGGGCCGCCGATGCTCCATGGGTCGCGGTAATCAACGACCCATTTGACGCCGGTAATCATCTTCGCCAGGAGGCCGATGATATGTACCGAGTAGGGAGGGCATGAGGTCAGAACACAATCGATGTTATTCCGTCTTATTTCCCGGACCGCCTTGAAGAGCGCCGGCAGGATCCAGTTCCTTTCTTCGTCTGGGAGCGCGAGAAAGGATAAAATATAGCGCCTCACTTTTCCGGACAGCGTTTCTGTGGAAGACCGATGTCCAGCCGGCTGGACATCGGCGCCCTCCGCCCTCTCCGCCGTATTGGGCTTTTTCATAAAGAGGTTGTAATAGATTTTTTTTAATGTCAAATAGGCGTCAGAAACCGTGGGAAGCTTGGCTGTTCTAAAGATTCTTTCTGCATCTATGCCATCAAGTCTTCCGTTGTCGACTTTTTCCAGATAACATTCTTTTATCGTCAATACGTACGTATTCCATCCCGAGGCGGGCAGGTATTTGGCAAAGCTTGCGACTCGCTGGCCTCCGACCTCGGTGCTAGGCGGGAAATGATAGGAGATCAGCAAAATTTTTTTCTTAATCGGTTTGGACATAGCGTAGTTGCTCTTATATTTAGGATGGAAAAATAGTTATATCTTTAAAAAATAGTCGAATATCACTGCTGTCCAAAATAGTCCTAAATAGCCATTTTGGACAAGAAAACACCTTGATTTCATTAATGATGATTTAGCACCCCGTATTGAGGTTCCTTTGCGGTTCAGTATGCTGTCCAAGATAGCGAAGGACGCCCAAATTGCTTGTTATCGAGATGGTTAAACCATTTTATCTGCAAAACAAAGGGCTTTTAAAGCCGCAAGAAACAATCGATAATGTCTCGGGCTCCGGTATAAGTCAAAATGCTGTCCAAAACAAAAAGCTATTTTGGACAAGAGTGGTCGAATATCTTCTTTTTCACTGCCTTTTTGTATTTTTCAAGCGGTTCGACTCCCCAGTAACCGTAAGGCCAGTCAACACCCCGCGCTCTTCTTGCTTCGTTGTGGATTTCCTCGATTTTATAATCAAGCAGGAGGGATTATTCCCACGTGTAAGTTTTGCGCGAATGCCGATATCCATTCCATCGATAAATAAAGCGGTTCTTTCCACGGTCGTCCGGGATGAAATCGCTTTTAGTTTTATCGACTCAGATAGTAAAAATATGAAAAGCGCCCTTCAATTTTTCCACAATTTTAGAATAATTCAATCCCGATATACCTATTATCTTTTCCCAGTACCTATCGTAAATGTTCTTTCTTCTTTCCCAATTCATTTTGATTTTTTAAGTTGGGAAAGCAGCAGGGACGCCTGCAGGTTATCCATATTATATATCCATCCAATGCGGTAAAGAACTTGAATGAGTAGGAGGTCATCGTGTGAATGGACCTGGTCAGTCTTGTGGGATCTTTTCTGGTTTCTGTATGAAAGCCGGCCATGGCGCACACATGATGCTTGTTTCGTTGTTAGAAAGCAGCAGGGGTCGGGATACCGGCCACCTGTTTCGTTATTATGTCGATGATTCTTGTACTGGCCTGACCATCCCATAATGGCGGAATAAGGCCCTCTTTTTTCTTCCCGTCAATGACGTCAAGTGCTGTCTGCAATACCCTGTCTGGATCGGTACCGACAAGGTAGTTGGTCCCCATGGTTATCGTGACCGGCCGCTCCGTGTTGTTCCGTAAGGTGATGCAGGGAATACGCAGGAAGGTCGCCTCCTCCTGAATGCCGCCGGAATCCGTCAACACCAGCGAAGCATCAAGCAGAAGATTTAAGAATTCCAGATATCCTAAAGGGTTTGTATAGAGTATGTTTTTATGCTGATCCTCTGTTCCTAAAAGACCGAATTGCGCCAAATTACTTTTCGTGCGCGGGTGTAAGGGGAAAATAAGAGGAATTCTCATGGCTATCTTCCGCATGCAATCCATCAACGACCTCAGGGCATCGGCAGTGTCGACATTGCTTGGCCGATGCAAGGTGACGACGCCATAAGGAGACTTAATGAGATCCGAACCAGACCCCAGTTTTTCTTTTAATGCATGGTCATGACAGTGTAAAGCCAAAAGGTTCTCGAGCGTGTGCAGGTTACGGGCTTTTGCCCTATGACTGATAAGAGTATCGATCATGACATTTCCGACAAAGAAAATCCTCTCCCCCTTGACCCCTTCGCGTTTCAGATTGGTGAGGGCCTCCTGCTCGGTTACGAACAATACATCGCTTAACGCGTCGGTGAGGATACGGTTTATCTCTTCGGGCATGTCGCGGTCCCGGGAGCGTAGCCCGGCCTCGACATGAGCTATAAGGGGTCGCCGCCTGGTGCTTGGTCCGTTGTAATTGATTTTCGTCGCTACAAGTGCGCAGGCAACCGTGGAATTTACATCGCCGATGACCAGAAGGACGTCCGGCTGTTCCTTCAGGAGGACTGGTTCAAAACGTTCCATGATCTGGGCGGTCTGCACGGCGTGGGAGCCTGAACCCACCTCAAGATTGTAGTGCGGCTCCGGGATCTCCAGTTCTTTGAAAAAGAGGTTTGACATCCGTTCGTCATAGTGTTGACCCGTATGAACGATGACGTGTCGTACTGCGGGACGTCCTCCTTCGCTGTTATGGTTTTGAACAGCGGAGGCGATCGACGCGACCTTCATGAAATTAGGCCGGGCGCCGACGATCGACATGATTTTTATGTGGTTATGTTGCCGCATAGCGTGAATGGCTGGTTTAAATCGACGAACGAATGTCTGCTGCGGGATGAACACGCGTTCTCTCATGCGTCGCGCACGGAACGGACCCCCGCAGAAATTCAATGATATTTCTTTTGTCCTTCTCCGTGAGTAACTCATGGGTAGGCACTGTTAAAATCCTGTTCGCTACATCGCTCGCGCAGGGGAACACTCTGTTTTTGAAAAGGTCCTTAATCTCTTCGATTCTGTTTACGGATGTCGGGTACAGTAAGCTTATGCCCATGCCCTTCTCCTGCGCAAGGGCATGGATGCTGTCTCTTATTTGCCTGTTCTCTACCATGATAGGCAAGCGAAGGAACGGGAGTGCATAATCACAGACGGATTTCATGCCGAGCATTTTCATGAAGTATTGGGCGTTGTCGCGCCGACATCGATTCGATTGCTCAAGACGCTCCTTCCAGCCTCTTAACAGACCAGCCTGTATCCCGGAAAACCTTTTGACCGGAAAATCTTTGTAAAATATCGTCTCGCCCAACCGGAGAAAGGGCAACCCGGACGGCAGCCAGAAAAGTGACGGGTGGATGAAGATTGCGAGAACGAGTGCCCTTAAAAACTCCAAAACACTTTCTGCAATGCGCGGCCGCTCAAGTGCGGCGTATTCTCTGTTGATTGCATCCGCAATCACATCGGAATTGGTGACAATGATTCCGCCGGAGCCGCAGGTTATGTTTTTCCCCCTACCTAAACTGAAAAATCCGACATCACCAATGGTCCCGAGCTTCCGCCCCTTATAAGTGCCGCCCATGGCCTGCGCCGCGTCTTCCACAACATACCAATTATGCTTGCTGTTCAATTCCCGAATTCTGTCCAAATCTGACGGAATGCCGAAAAGATGACGGGGGACAAGACACAGGGTGTCTTCAGTCAACTCTTTTGCGAGCGATCTGTAATCAAAATCAAACGATTTACCGTCAACATCGCAGAGCGATACTCCCAGGCCGGCTTTTTCAATCGCTGATGGAACGGAAAAACAAGTATATGCGGGAATCAGCACCTTGCGCTTTCCGGGTGACAATGACTGGAGCGCGATCAGTATAAGGGTAAGGGCTGCTTTCCCCGATGAAACCAGAAATACATGTTTGGCTCCAAAATACCCGCGCAACTCGTCTTCCAGTTTCTCCAAGTACCGTTGAGGAGAAAAGACGCCGGCCAGACCAGTCATGATGCTTTTTCTATCGATGGGAGCCGCTGAAGGAGGGATGGTTCGTTGAATTTTCATAATTAGCGAAAGGTCACGTCAGAGCGGACAATAAATCGCTCTATTTCTTTCCCTGATGTTTTATCGCGTCATTTTTCATGCTTAAATACGTCTCTGTCATCAATTTCCTATCAGCCTTGCCTGTTGTCGTTCTGGGCATCTGTTCGATAAAGAATATCTCTTCAGGTACCATGTATTTGGGAAGAAACATATTACAATAAGCTGTTACGTCCTCGGCAGATATCTTTGCGCCTTCTACTGGGGATATATACGCAATGATTCGGTTCCCTATCAATTCATCCGGAATAGCGAGCACGATTGCTTGGCTAATGTGCGAATGGCCGTTCAACACCGTCTCCGTTTCGGTCAGTTCAATCCTGTATCCTCGGCTCTTAATCATGTGATCTTTCCGGCCAGTGAAGACGAAATTACCTTCGTTGTCAATCCGCACCAGGTCCCCCGTCTTGTAAACATGCGTTCTCCACGAGGGATTTCGAGGATCAGCTACGAACTTTTCCAGGGTCAATTTTTCTTCATTCCAGTAACCGAGAGCGACGGTTGAACTGTTTACATATAATTCCCCTTCACCGCCAGGACGGGTGATCATTTCATGGTGCTCATTTAATGCAAACACCTCGAAATTCGGGAATGACTTGCCGATAGGGATCTTCCAGGCCTCATTGTCCGGGATTTCCCGGACGGGGAAATACGTTGAGGAATTTGCTTCTGTTTGGCCGTAAATATTATAGAAGGCAGCTCGTTTCATGTGCTTTTTCAGTATCCGGAGATACTTCACAGGCATAATGTCTCCTGAGAAGTGCACAAGGCGGAGCGCTTCAAAATTGCACCGATCCAAGCTTCCCCGTTCGGCCAGCATGTTTAGCACCGATGCGACTGAATTCCAAATTGAAATGCGCTCTTGATCGATAAATTCGGCCAGCTTTACGGGGAAAGTGGAAAGGAACTCCGGGACCAGAACTATAGTCGCACCAGCGTTGATCCCTCCGAATATATCAAACACCGAGAGATCAAAATGCAGCGGTGCATGGTTCCCAATGCGGTCAGATTCATCGATTTCAAAGAACGATGTCGCCATTTGAACGAAAGCCAACGCGTTCAAATGCGATATCACGACTCCCTTCGGTACGCCTGTTGACCCCGACGTATGCAGAATGTAAGCAGGGCTCTGATCTGACAATGCCGCCGGGCGATAATGCCCGGATGCCGCGGCAGTCGTTGATTCCCATGTAATACAATCGGCATCCCTGCTGCACTGAACGTCCCCTTTCAGCGGCAATCCGGTCAAGATGATCTTCCTGATGCGCAACCCGGTATGTGGTTCCGAATAAAGCTTCTCCCTGTTCTCCTGCGAGGTAACGAGACACTCAATCCCGCAGTGGGTGAGGATATGCCCGAGTCTGCTTACTGGGGCGAGCGGATCGAGCGGCACATAGATAGCCCCCGCTTTCATTATGCCGAAGAGAGATATCGTCGCTTCGATCGACTTGCCCAGCATGATTCCCACACGGTCGCCTTTTTTTATGCCATGCTGCGAGAGCATCAGGGCCAGTTGATTGCTTTTTACCTCCAGGTCCGCATAGGTTATGGATTTATCCTTGAAGGTGACTGCGGTCCTATCAGGATGTCTTTGCGAACTTTCCGTTAGGAGATGATGTAGTAAGTATATAGTCATAGATCCTCGGTTTCCATCCGGCCCCTTAGCATTACAGCCCCAGGAAGGTTGCGATGATATTTCTCTGGATTTCCGACGTCCCAGAATAGATTTTGCCCCCTATTGCATCGCGAAGGTTCCGTTCGAAATCGTATTCAGCTGAATATCCGTATGCGCCATAAATCTGAATTGCATCCTGACTATTTTGAACGTAACTTTCGCTGACGAACAGCTTTGCCATGGATGATTCCAGGGAAGCTCTTTTCCCCTGTGCTTTCATAAACGCAACGTTATGAAGAATGAGCCTGGACAACTCGATGCGGACCTTCATATCCGCAATTTTGTGGGATATTGACTGATATTTCCCGATCGGCTTGCCGAACTGCTGCCGGACTTTCGCATAATTAACGCAGTCTTCCAGCATTTTTTCCATGGCCCCGAGATGAGTCGCGAAGAGGCAGCTTCGTTCCCACTCCATTTCCGAGTTGAAAATGGCTGCGCCGACGCCTTCTTTGCCAAGTCTGTTCTCCTCCGGCACTTCGCAATCCCTGAGAACGACCTCCCCCACCGGACAGGTTTTCAATCCCATCATTTCCAGGGGTTTGCCCGCGGAAAATCCGGGGAAGCCTTTTTCCACGATAAACGCGGAAACACCGGCAAAACCTTTTTGCGGATTGGTTGTAGCAAAGACCAGGAGGATATCCGCGATCGGTGCATTCGTGATGAAAGTCTTTGCCCCGTTGAGAATATATGTATCTCCCCTTTTTTCTGCTTTGCACCTCATATTGAACGCATCGGAGCCGGAATCGGGCTCCGTTATTGCGTGGCCGCCCTTGATCAATCCCTGGATCATTCGAGGCAGGTATTTCTCCTTTTGTGCATCGGTGCCGAATTTCAGGATTGGCGCCTCACAGGTCCAAATGTGGGTGTTGAGGGCGAATAGCAGCCCGCTATCCTTGCACGCGTAGCCCAGCCCTTCCATGGCCGCGATACACGTGAGAATGTCCATGCCGAGGCCTCCGTACTGCTCGGGCATGGAAAGGCCCTGGATCCCAAAAGCCGCGCACTTTTTCCATCCGTCGGCGTTGAACTCGCTGTTTTTTTCCCGTTCCTTCGCTCCGTCATTAAGCTCGTGAATAGCAAACTTAATTGCAAGCTCTTTGAACTGTATCTGATCTTCTGTTAATGATATATCCATGGTTTTTCATCCTACAGGTAATAAAAGTGGCGTTGAAAGGTACCGAGGAAATCCTATGACTAGGTAATTCATCTACTAATCGATGTTCAATTGCGAATGGTGAGGTCGGCAAAGAGACTTCCAGAAAACGAGTGAGGTCATGTGTGCAGCGAACAGAATCAAACTTCCCGCTGCCTCACTTGCGCGGCTCAACGCCTTCAGGAACTTTCTTTCCCTGAGATTCCAAACCATACCGATCAAATAAGTACGGACCATTTTCCCGCGCCAATAATTGTTCTTGGCGGATGCCAACATTCGCGTGAATGATCTTTTCTCATCCAAAATAAGATCAATAGACAATATATTGCAAACTCCTCCTTTGTTGTAATTTGTTGTGGTATTTTCTTTATCCCGCACAAGACAAGCCACCGGAAGATGAGTACTCACCACATCGCCGCGAAGAGCAACCCACCGACCAATATCCCAGTCCTCCGCCCAGACAAAACGCGGATTAAATCCACCGACTTCAAAAAATACTTTACTTTCAAAAAAACTCGACAGGAGGGGAAACAGCTCGCCGGCCATAACTTGTACAAATGCATTACCATGCACACCTATATGATGTTCTGCCCGGTGATTTCCATCCTTGTCGACCACTCTCGTTGCTCCATAGATCAAAGATGCATTACTGCCGTAGGACACGTTCCAAAGTTCCTTAAACGCACCGGGCAGCATCCAGTCGTCATCATCCAAAAAGTGCAAATATGCCCCACGCGCAATTGCCGCCCCGGCATTTCGAGCAACGCACCGCTCATGTCGATTCGTGTTAAGTATTGTTACCCGTTCTGAGTGATGCCAATCCTCGACCGAAAGGGATTTCCCGGAGTCGTTTACAACGATCACCTCAAAATTAACCGGCGAATCCTGGGAGAGAACGCTCTCAACAGCTCGTGCCAACGTTGGTCGCCCTATCGTTGCGATGATTGTGGAAGACCCTATATTTGAGCTGCTCTTTAAATTCACTGCAACACTTCACGGGTTCTCGATTTATGCCGTTAGTAATGTTCAGTTTTAAACATTTTGACCTAAAAGCCTCAGCTTCGGTCTGTCCCAACTTTGTTAGTACTTGTTCGAATCAGGATAGCGATTGGCTGCATGAATACCGGTTCATCTATGCATTATTACGGATTCTTATTTCCTCGGGACCATGGGAATATTGTTACTCATTTGTTTCTCCATTTATAGAGGGTTGTCTCAGACGTTCAATATAATTAGAAATTGCATCGAGGGATTCAAAATAATCGGGGATAATGTCCTCATCCTTCACCTTTACGGCGAACGTGCCTTCCAGATACGCCACAAGTTGCATGACACCCAATGAATCAATGATGCCGTTCTCAATAAGATTATCTTGATCATCAATATGATTAATCTTCTTTGCTCTGGCGAGCTTTTCAATCACAAATTGTCTTATTAGTTCTTTTTCATTTGTCATAGCATTCATATTATTGATTCTCCTTTAACAAAATGTAAAATTAAAGTCAGCTCCTTTTGAATACAAAGTATCTGACGATTTGCAAAGGACTTCATAACAAAGATTTTTTTTAAGACAGATTGCGGATTTTCAGGCACAATTAAAGCTGATCACAGCAAAGGGTAGCAGCCAGATACGGTTCGTGCATGTTTTTGGTTCACTTATCATTTTTATTGTTTTTTTTTGTCGCACGAATAGCTCTGATTTTCCCGTCATCCATAAAATATTGAACATCTTCATACCCGCCATTTTTTTCCAATAGCCAAGAAGCCAGCTTTTCCTGCCTCTCCCCTATTTCAAAAAATAACATTCCCTTCGGCTTCAACATAAACCGGGAATCATTTATTAACCTTCTATAAAGATCTATTCCAAAGGGACCACCGTCAAGAGCGACTCTAGGCTCATGGTCAACAATTTCAGGAGACAGTTTGCTCAGCGAAGCCGTAGGAATATAGGGCGGGTTGCACACGACAAAATCTACTTTTCCGGTATAGCCCATGGCCTGAAAGGGAGAAAAAAAGTCTCCTGAAAAAAGAGTAATTCTGTCCTGGAGATTAATGTTATCTACATTTTTTATTGCGATTGCGACTGCAGCTGGACTGATATCTGAGGCCAATATCTTGACGTGCGATGAATGCATGGCAAGGCACACCGCTATATTCCCGCAACCTGTGCATAATTCGATAAGTACAAGATCGCTATTAACGAGCTCTTTCTTATGAATGGAATCTAAGGCAGCATGAACGAGTACCCTCGTTTCTTCTGTGGGGATGAAGGTGTCCGATGAGCAATCAAATAGATGCCCCATAAAATACGCCTTGCCCAATATATATTCCCACGGTATTCCCTGTTTTCTTTTTTCTATCATGGCCGGCAAGTCGGCGAGTTTTTGTGGCAAGCTTGCTAGATTGGTATTTCGTAGTGCTCCACCTGATAAGAGGTCATAAAGACGCAGTGTTTCCCGCAAGGGTTTCTCGAAACCCGAGTGTTCAAACATGCTATAAACTTGGAGGAACTCCTCAAACATTATTATGATTTCTTTGTATTGGATTTCACTGAAAACAGTTGACTTCTTTCATAGCCTTGCACTTTATACTGAACGCATCAGATTATGGTTCATATTCTTTATTCTTAGGAGGTTTTCTTAAAGATAACGCCATATCTTTTTGCAAACAAAGCACCTGAAGTTTTATCAATAACTTCGTCAATGTGAAAATAAATAAAAAACAATCGAGTTAGTTTTATCCTTCTTAGCTCCTTGAATCGAAGCGTTCGATGTACCCAAAGCGCGGGAATATTCTTGGCCCAATAGTAGCCGAAAACTCTGGCAAATCCATTCTTCTTGATCTCATGCAGAGCTCCATTCTGGAGCAAATTGGCCAAATTATTCCCTCTCCTGTCACGATGTACATACATATCAAACGCATATACTTCGTTGTCTCCGCATCGAATCCCGAGCCACTCCACATCAGGATGTATCGGTCCCTTCCGATTATTGCGTGCACTGGTATACCAGATATCTCCGCACACTTCTCTTCCCCTGACCAATGCGAATCCTCGATATCCTTTGTTCAGGTAGCGCACGGCCCACTTTCCTCTGTCCTCGTCCGGGTATATCAACGATTGCTCTTTTTTTGCATCTTGCATAATTGAATCTGGTGTAACGGCTACGAGTTTCACGCCGGCTTGTTCCAGTGAATCCTTCAGCGGAATCAATGATGACAAATCTTTCTCGACCGTAACTGCCACCCTATTTATATAAATAGTCTCGCGAAGATAATAGTAGACAATATCGAGCTTGATGGCCTTCAAAATATGCTTTACTCGGGTTGTAAGACGATTCAACATTGCGCCCTCTGCATAATAACGACCATCATTGAGGACAGGCCAGTAGCACGACAGAGTGTTTCAGGCACGCGGCTACGGTCATAAGTACTGTTAATAAATGGCACGCCCTCTCCCTAGGATGCTTCTTCGTTATCGCAACAAGATCTTTGCTGCCTGCTTCATGAATCGTTCAGTCGATGACAAGAGGGGGTACAACTTTCCCCGGCTGAAAAAGATGCTGAGCGAGCGTTGTCCATTGTCCGCCCAGTGAAATTTATAGCATTCATTACCTTTTAGAAAGTCATACCGGGATAATCCCTGGTCAATGGCTCTTTCGATCGTGAGCCCGATCAGAACATTCCCTATGCTTATCTGCGAGTTAAAATCTTTATCGACCGCCATGAGATACATTGCTAAGCCGCCACGATATCGAAGATGGAGAAGACCTGCTATATTTCTTTTGTGAGTTGTCAGAAAATCTATCTGAAGCCAATCCTTCTCATTACAATGTGAGGCAAATTTCTTGATGAATTGATGACATGATTCGTCATAATATTCGCTCTTATCTTTGTAAAGAGAGAACAATTCGTTTAACGCCATGTCGCAATCTGCTACAGAAAATGAACGATGTTCTATTTCAGCCTGGCGCTTTAGCAAACGCCAATGCCGCCTGAACTGTTCCCTCCGGTTTGATGAGAGCGTGGAGAAAAAATCTTTGCTTGACGCAGGTAGCGGGACGACCGGACAGAAAGAGCTTTGACTGATTTCTGCAAACTTTCCATCGGCCTCGATTTTGTCCAGAAAATGTAACAGAAAAAGAGAAGAAGAGGGAATTTCATTAAGCAACATGCTATCCCAGAGTGAACGGCCCTGGTCCATAAGAAACTGATACAGGGACGCGGCGACTTCCTGCTCTTTCCCTCGTTTGGCAATAACATCAAGATAGTCCGAGCCGGCCTCAGGCGATCCCAGACATTCTATTTGCCTTATGCCTAATAGTCTGTATTTAGAATGACGAATATACCAGGGGGCGATCCCTATGAGCTCATGATCCCTGTATACACTGAGGATGAAGAGCTTTCGATTTTCATTCAAATAACACCCTGCCCAAGAAAAGAGCCATTCCCAGGTCAGAAAAACGGTGTTGGCGCTGGACCCGTTTAACAAGTCGTTCCATTTACCGGCTAATTGCTTCCACATAACAAAAGAATCTATTATTTCTACACTGTAATCAAGCATATTTATTTATACGATTTATCGGCTCCTACAGCCGGATGATCATCAACGCGTTCTTGCACATAAGGACTGGTGCTTTTTGGACACTAAACCGATGACTTGCAAGATAAAACACCCGAGCTTTTTGTATTTCAGGGAAGGTTCTTGACAATCGTCGGACCGATGAGTTTCGTCATGCTGACGGGAAGTCTTTTCCAGATCGAAATTGCCAGGCGGTACTTGGGATTCCTCGGGTTGAGCTCAGGGAGTGACACCCCGTTTTTGAGCCAGTAGTGCCAGTACAGCTGCACCGGTCTGGCTCCCCATTGCTCCTTGAACCGATACGGACCTTCCCCTGGCGTAGAGCGTCCGAAATCAAAGGTGCTGAACCCTTTTTCACAAGCGAACATCAGTGTACTCCAGTACAGGAGCATATTGGGACTATAGCGATTATACTGTTTCAGTGATGAGGCCCAGGGAATCTCCAGCATATCCTTAAAGCCGATTAGAAATCCGGATGCAACCGGTTGTCCTGTCCTGGTATATACGGTGCAGATCCATGAATCAGGGAATTCTTTCATTATGTTCCTGAAGAATTCTTTCGAATAGACGGGTGTTCCAAGATCGCGCATGTTGTTCGAAAAAACGGTGTAAAAGCTCTGCAGCTCCTCTTCTCGCCCTATTTTGGTATACATACCTTCTTTTGAAGGCCTCCGGATCTGGCTTCGTAGTTTCGGCGAAAAGGAATCCCATAGTTCTTCGCTCCGGTGCGACACGCTCAACCTCATAGAGACTTTTGCGGTTTTCACCAGAAGCCCATCGATAGTATACATATGCCGCAATTCGATATGCGTTGCGCCGTCCTCCTGAGAAAGTTGAATTGCCTTTTGAAGCAAGCGGTCGCGAATTACATCATCATCTGCACAGATACCGCCATAATTGAAAAAAGGGAGAGAGACCATGAAATTACCGAAAAAAAAGCTCTTCAGGCGGACAAGGGGAAGAATCCCTCGTATGGCATGCTCGTGGTCCTCGGCAAGGAGATAGAATGTCCGGTGACTAAAACTTTTTTCAATAATATCTTTCCAGGCGATAAGATGATAACAGGTTGCTTCATCCGATTCCATCGCATATCGGTCCCAGCGATGTCTGTCCCCTTCACGGTACAAGCGAATGTTCATGTCCGTATGTTCTCTTTTACGGTTCATGTTCACCCGGGGATAACTATCCGCAATGTTATCTGTTCTCATCAAGGGATAAAATTGTTCAAAACCAGGAGCAGTTTCTAAAAAATCGATACTTCGTCATTCAATGCAGTCTCCATCCCCTCGAATGACGCTGCGCTGGAAACAACGACGACTGCACCATTAGTCCATTTGCAAACGATACCGTTTAACGCGGTTTTAAGATTAGCAACATAGCTGTTTGCGATCTGACCGTTCAGGTTATACCGGGATTGGAGTAGCGTGTCCTGGCTCCTCCTATATCGGAGCAATGATTTCTTGACTAAGACTGCATGGTGAGCATCTTTTGGGATCGTCAGTTCCCCATTACTATCATATATCATCTTCAATTTTTAAAAGGTAAGCTTCTTGTTCTGCCGCTGGGATTCAAAGTCCGCAACCTGAAGTTTATAGGAACGCAGACAAATGGTTGAATTTGAATTCAACCAAAAATGTTCTGAGCTTCGGCATCGTGCTGTTGAGATTGATATAGTGCCGTATCTTTGAAGACCACCGACCATTGAGCCGCGGCTGGTCTGGATCGATCTCCCAGGGATGGAGATAGACAATGACCGGCTTATCCTCCTGCTCATTTATTCTTCTGATGGCGATTTTTGTAACCTGCAGAGGGAAAAGTCTCAGGTACCCGCCGCCCGCTATAGGAATATTCTGACCGAGGATGCGATATGTCGACGGTGGAAATTCCCAGAGTGTTCCATCGTTTTTTTTCTTGATGATATGGGGAAAACGTTCAGCCCCGGCTAAGCCGTATCGATCATGATGGATAGGGAATATGCTGGAGTCGTACAAAAACTTTTCCTCTATCAGGATGTCAAGGGCCCAGAGCGTTTCCTTGACGATGGAATAACTTGCAGCCCGGTAGCCGATCACCGGGGCACTGATAATATCTTCCAGGATTCCCTTCGCTTTTCGAACGTCTTCTCTAAACTGATCTGGTGTCAAATCATATACCAATTGGTGTTTATAGCCGTGACAAGCGACCTCATGTCCGGAAGCATGGATATCTCTGACTAGTTTTGAACAACGCTCTGCAACCCACCCGAGAATGAAAAAGGTCGCCTTAACATTATGTTCATCCAGTACCGTAAGGATCCGATAGGTATTCTTTTCCACGCGGCTTTCATACATCCCCCAATCTGCAAATCGGACGACATCCGCAAATGCGGAGACCATGTAGTAATCTTCCACGTCGATGGTAAGGGCGTTAATCACGGGAGATATGGTGCGGGCGGGATCTAGGAGAGAAGGAGCCGCTGGTGGTGGATCCTATGCTGTCTTTAAACAGTTTTTCGTTGAAAGCGTTAAGAGAGGATTCGGGCAGTTTCGCATAGATTTTTTTATAGCCTTCTTCGCGCGTCACGACTCCCTCTCCCACTATATTGGCAATCTCCCACGCGGAGGCATGGAATCCATAACGCTTTATGTGAACATCAATTGCAAACGCGTTCAAAAGGCAATTGGTAGAGTTACCGAACGCATCACACGGAGAGAGCCAGCCGTACTTCCTGATTTCATCCATGATCATACGTTCATTACAGGTTTCCCATGCCAAGGGATGGATCGGAAAACTTGTCAGCATCTGCTAAAGCCTCTCCTGAAGGAAATAGACGTCAATGTCGCCTCCCTTAACCTTCTCGCAAGGAGCCCAAAATCGTTTCCTGCGTCATTCGGAGAAAAGGAAGGATGTTTTTCATTATGGCAGACTCCACCGGGCTTGGACGGAGACCACCCGTATCCGACCATAGGAATCTCCCCTTCAACCGTCATTCTCAATCACCGTGCTTTGACGATTCCTATACACGAATACACCTGCTATGCCGCACATCGTGTTCCCGAATGGTTGCGGTACCATGCAACGGTTTCCGCAAGACCTTGCTGAATGTTGAACTCTCTACTGTAACCGATATTTTTTATTGCAAACTCAATGTCTCCAACGGAATCTCGAATGTCGCCGATCCTTGCCGGCTTGAACACGATTTCCGATTTCGAACCAGTGACTCCAAGAATTGTCTTGGCTAGATCCAGAACGCTTGTTTGCTCTCCATAGGCGATATTAAAGACGCTGCCTGATACGATTTCTCCCGTCAAAGCCTTGATGTTTGCTCTTACCACATCGTCGATATAAATAAAATCGCGGGTCTGACCGCCGTCACCTTCTACGGGGATAGGCTCATTTTGCAGAGCCTTGGTGATGAACTTCGGTATTACGGCCGCATAATCAGAGGCAGGGTCCTGCCTCCTCCCGTAAACGTTAAAGTATCGAAGACCCACGATTTCGATATTGTACAGACCGCAAAAAATACTACCGAGCATCTCTTTTGCAGCTTTTGACATCGCATAGGGAGATTTCGGACAGGGTGTCATGGTTTCTCGTTTTGGCAGTTCCGGTGTGTCTCCATAGATCGATGATGAACTTGCAAAAACAATTCTCTTACAGCCGTATTCCGACGCAATATGAAAAAGATTCGCTGTGCCGACGATATTCGTTTCCACGGTTTGGACAGGATCGGCTATGCTCTTAGAAACGCTCGACACTGCGGCCTGATGGGATATAAGGGATATGTTTTCCGATTTTATTATGAACCGCAGCAGGCCGCTTTCCAAGATGCTTCCTTTGACGAATTTAAGGTTGGCATTTTCCTCGATTTGAAATATATTTTCCATCTTTCCCGTGCTGAGATCATCAAGTACCACGACTCTATATCCCTTCAGTAGCAGAGCTTCTGCAACATTACTTCCTATGAATCCTGCGCCTCCTGTTACGAGTACTGACTCCATGATGATTCCTCCTTTTATATCGGGAAAAGAGAAGGACTGAACTCCTTACCGTTTTGCTCCGCATAGATCATGCTTAACCGTGGAAAACCATTTCCGGGAATTGCCGCCATATATCTGCCTTCGTAACAATACGAGTACGGGTATCTGTTCCGGCCGGAAATTCGCTGGTACGTTATGAAACGCGCTCATAGACCCTAGAGCTGCTGATTATTATGACCGTAATACTGACGGCAGACATTTTATCAAGCCGCAGCAGAACAAGGATGAAAATACTGCAGCGATCCTCATCTGATAACCGCTCCTATCGGGCCCCTCTCCCGAAAAGCATGACCCTTACCGTATCGATAATGATCACCATATCGAGATAGGGAGAGACGTTCTTGATATAGTAGAGATCATACCGCAATTTTTCTATTGCATCCTCGGCGGATGCCCCGTAGGGATACCGGACCTGCGCCCACCCGGTGACTCCCGGCTTCACAAAATGCCGCTCTGAATAATAGGGGATAATCTTCTTTAGCTCGGCAACAAATTCCGGCCGCTCCGGTCTAGGGCCGATGAAACTCATCTCGCCCTTGAGTACGTTGAAAAGCTGCGGCAGCTCGTCTATCCTGGTTTTCCTGAGCAATTGTCCGATCCTGGTAACGCGAGGGTCATCCTTCTGCGCCCAGACCGCACCGGTCCCCTTCTCGGCATCTTGTCGCATGGTCCTGAACTTGTAGAGAACGAATGATTTATCCATCTCTCCGACGCGCACCTGTCTGAAAAACACGGGACCGCGCGAATCCAGCTTAATTATCAGGGCAACAAGAGGCAGGAGCGGCAGCGTCAGAGTCACACCGATAAGCGAACACATGATATCGAAGATTCTCTTATATGATTTCATTGACGTTGTCATCCGAAAGCCGTTGGAGAAGATGAACCAGCTCGGCATTGTATTTTCGATGAGCAGTTTCCCGGTGATCTCTTCATAAAATGAAGGCGCGTCAATTACTTCAATACCGCTGAACTTGCAATTCATGACGTCCTGCACCGGGAAAACCCCTCTGCGCTCGGAAAGAGAAATCACCAGTTTATGGGCTTTTTCTTCTTTTACTGTAGCCACAAGTCCGCGACCGTTTTTGACAATGGCCTCAGGAGGGACCTGCACCGACTCGCCGCTCAAATTGACATATCCTTTGAGTATGTGCTGATGATTTGTAGTCTGGATAAGATCACCGATTTTCTTGGCGAGCGATCCGGTGCCGAGCACGAGAACCCTTCGCGCGTGATCTGGAGAATTCACGATCTTCAAGTAGCTGACATGCCAAAGAAACTGAAAAACACCGAGGAAACCCAGAGAGAGTAAAAACAATCCCCTCCCGGACATGACAGCGCCCGTCAGATAATAAACAGAAGTAAGAACCAGGAAAGAAGACGCCAGAGCGAGAACAATACGCACCAAGAGCTCTCTTTTGCGGAGATGTTTGCCGTCATTATAGAGTTCGAAAAGATAGGAACAAAGTACGGTTATTGCCGCAAAAACTACAAGTCGTGTCACATCCGACGTATACTCGTGTTGCCACAAGCTTAGTCTCGCAAAGCAGCTGGCATATACTGCAAGGGTGGACAGGAGTGCATCTCCGACCATCAATATCAACAGCACTTTCATCTTATCGTGGCCTTTCGTGCAGCATCGATGTGTGAAACTCCCCGGCAGTAGCCGAGGACATCTTGTCTACCTGTCGATATTAGTCCCTGAAAATATTCTTCCACGTAGCAAACTAAATTTGGGGTCGCAGAACTCTTGGGACAGTTGCTCCATTCGTACTCTTGTACAGGTTGTTTTTCAGTTTAGGCGATCATGCGAACAACTGAAGATCTTTAGACAGTTATTGAAACCTCGCGCTGATTGTTTGGTCGGCTGTTACATTGGTGAAGGTAATGAGGTAACCGAGATATCCACATCACTTCCCATGCGGCGATTGACTTCTTGCCTGTCGGCCTTGCAACGGACGCCCCAGGGAGGATCAAAACGTCATTTTCACTTCTGCGGTGAACCTGTTGTTGTAATAATTACTCGTGTACACCTCCGGGTTACGTACATTCGTATACTCGTATCCCAGCGCCAGTGTCAGCTTCTCCAGGAACTTATGTTCGAATCTCAGACTGTTTATATACAGGTCCTCTGTGGAGTAGTTCAGATAGTCCAGCAGGCGCTGTACGGAAACATCGAAGCCGACCTTTGATTTCGGCGAGAGCGAATATGTCACCAACCCTTCGATTTTGTAAGAGGTATCCTCGAGGTTTTTTGTTGCCGGGTTCCGGTACTCAATCATGCCACCGCGAACCTCTATCGTCGTCCTCGATGTCTCCTTTATCAGGGATGCAAGGTAGCTATCTGCTCTGCGCACAACGAGGAGCGGGTCGGGAATGTAGCTTATGTCCGTGTGGAACGCAACAGTCATCGTTGAGTATTGATGCTTGATGCCCGCATTCCAGAATAGCTGGCTTGTATGCACTCTGGTTTGCCCTGGCATTTCAAAATCGAGCAGGCTGTTTCCCAAGATGATATACAAATATGAGTTCGGAGCGTAGGTATATTGAGGACCAGCGTATATATCGAGCTTATCGTACGTATCAACGTTGTTCACGTTCTGCAGATAGCGTGCACCGGCGGTAAAGGTCGTCCGGGAAGAAAGCGCCGTCGTCACCTCTGCATATTCTGACTGCTCGGTCGTATTGACGCCATCGGAATTCTTGTACCAGGTACTGTCAAACTGATAGCCGAGAACGAAAGCGGAGCGGGTAGCGTTTCTTGCGATTATATAAGGATTGACGGTAAAGACATTCTGGTCCGATTGGTTTACACTCAGGCTTTCCTGCGTGTAGTCCCGTGTGACGTCTAGCGATACTCTTCGGTAATCGTCGCTCAGCACAACGAAGAGCGTGTTGTCAATCAACTGCGTCTTGTTTTGGACGTCCACTGAGTACGTTTCATCGCTCGTTAGGGTGCGATTTAGGTAATACCGATAAATGTATGCACCGTACACATTCCAGTCCCAGAGATCGGTCTTGTAAACAAGATTTATGGCTGGGACAGCCTGTGAGATATAATCCTGCTCTCTGTTCGTAGGCGTCAGAAAGATGTTGTCGTTGTATTCTTCGCTCAGCGAGAGCTCAGGCTGTATCCTGAACTCCGCGCCTGAGACGCGCCGGGGCGCCACCAGGATCATAAGCAGGAATCCCGCCATCGTCAGGACGATAACGCGGAACGGCAGTGTGCCAATGGCCGGAGCACTAAGTATTTTTTGCCGTTCCGTCATTCTCTCCGCCATGGGAGGTATCCGACATGTCTGCCGTTACCGACGAGCCGTATTGGTAGTAGTACGAGTTGCGGCCTTTTGCATAAGAGGTAGACACATCATTGAATACTGCTCCCAGAATAGTACGGTCCTTTAAGAGCGAGAGCGCCTGTGTCGCGGTCTTCGGATCGGTAACCCCAGCACGGGTGACAAGGATCACCCCATCGACGTAATCACAGAGTGATATGCTTTCGGCCGTCAGGAGCAGCGGCGAAGAGTCAATTATGATATACCGATCCCGATACCGCTCCTTAAGCTCCAGAATCATGTCCCGCATCCGTTCCGAGGCAATGAGCTCCGCCGGGTTCTCCGGTGGGTTCCCCGCCGGCAGGAAAACAAGCTTGCCGATTCCGGTCTTGACCAGGACATTAGACAGCTGCGCCTGGGACGACAGGTACTCGCTGAGACCGCACTGCGGCTGCAAGCCGAGATAGGTGTGGACGTTCGGTTTTCTCAGATCGGCATCGACGAGAAGCACGGTGTGGTCAAGTTCATACGCAATGGCGACCGCCAGGTTGATGCCTGTTATGGTCTTTCCCTCGCCATCCAGGGCGCTGGTCACCATGATCGTATTCTGAAAGTCCTTTTCCGTCGCCCGCAACACTCTCGCGCGGAGTTTCCGGTATTCCTCGGCGGCGTGTGAATAGGGGTCCGTTATCGTGACGACGTGCGGATTCACCGCTTCCCTGTTCACGCCTCCTTCACGGACCTCGAAGACCGACGGATCGCAAAGGGCTTCTGTAGCGGCCCGTGCGGGCATGATGAGGGAGCGGTCGTTTTCCTCATTGCCTCCCCGTGTTTTCGCCGCCCGTTCCAGTGCTCTGGTTATCCTGCTCATCGCGTTCCCTCGCTAAAAATGCATGATGGTAATTCCCGTATACCGGTACAGTAGTTCTCCCATGAATACAACTCCTATGAGGCCGAGATACGCGGCCGCGGCTATGTATATTTTTTTGTCGAGTTTCGCCTCGGCTTGAACATCCGCTTCAGTGATGATGCTCGGGATCGTTGCCAGGACGGGAAGCTGCAGCACCTCTCGAACGGCGTCTTCGTCCTTGAACGAATGATCGATATAGTCAAGGCCAATCGCTGATCCCACGCCTGCGGCGATTCCAAGCACGATGCCGATAAGAATCAGCATGATCCTGTCCGGGCTGACGGGAAAGCGGGGCATCATCGGCGGATCAACCATGCTAAACCTTGTGGTTTTGTCCGTGTTTTCCAGGTCCTTCGAAACCCGTGCGCTTTCCCTTTTCTGTAAGAGGTCATCGTAGACCTTCTGATAGGTGCTCCGGTCACGCTGCAGCTTCGTCCATTCCTCCTGCTCCTTCGGCATCTGCCCCAGCATCGCACGATCCGAGCCCTGCTGATTCGCCAATTCGCTCAGTCGCGCCTTGAGAGAGTCGATTTCAGTGTCGGTCTTCGACAATTCCTCCTTTATTTGTCCATAGACGGGGTTGAGCGTCTTCATTTCTGTCCCGACCGTGCCGTCCGCTGTGTTCTCCTGACTAGTTTTCGTCGATCGCGATAACTGCTTCTGGAGCTCCTCAATTTCGTTCCTGACCTTGATCACTTCGGGATAGTCTTCCGTATATTTGCTTAACAGGAGCATGAGCTGGTTATTGAGGAGATTTAGGCGGCTCATCGGGGAGCCATCGCTTGTTATGAATGCCGTGGTCAGTTCTTTTTCGCCGGAGAGCTGTTTTTGAAGGTTTTCCCGTTTTCTCTGAAGCTCCTTCAATTTGATCGTGGTGTCTATTTGGGCAGACTGGAAGTTTTCTATTCGCCCCACGATCGTGTTTTCATCCTGCGGGATCATTTCGCGGTTCCTTTCTCGAAATTCCCGGATCGCCTTATCCGAATCCTCAAGCTTTTTCTTGTAACCGGTCAATTGCTCGTCTATGAAATCGTACGAACCGATTGCTTCCGACCGTTGAAGCCCGACACTTTCACTAATCAATTCTTTCACAAGAGTATTGACGAAATTCATGACGATCTTCGGGTCGCTTCCGCGGTATGCAATAGTGAAATAATCCTGATCCGACCGCATGCCAACTCCTCCGGTGGTTACCTTGAGATTACTTTGGATTTTCGTTATCACGTAATTAGCGTCAGGTTTTAGGGTTCCATCGAACTGCATTTTTTTAATGACCCGTTCGATAAGGCTCCTGCTCGTAATGATATTTTGGATCTGCAGCAAGAGTTCTTCATCATGCTTAGCATGCGTTGACGTGTCACCCTGTGCCAATGGGTTGACGAGCCCGCTCCTGTTCATCATCACTGTGGAGCTTGCCTCATAGGCCTTTGGCAATATAAAGCTCCCCCACGTAAGTAGAGATAGAACTCCAAGGGCGACCGAAATAACCAGATATCTCCTCTTGAGGATAATTTTGACATATTCATTGATATCAAAAGTGGACGAATTTTCGTCTTGCAATTTCATGCCTCCCTAGAAGATGCTACTCTTCACCGTAACGATATCGCCGGGTTTCAGGTAGACGTTTTTCTTGAGATTCCCGTTCATGACATCCTTCAATTTGACCTCGATGTTCGACACAATGCTCCCTTCCCTTCTCACGATCAGCACGTCATTCTTGCTGGCATAGTCCGTAAATCCCCCGGCGCTTAACACGGCATCGAGTGCGGTTATTCCTTCGAAGTAGGGGATGAGGCTCGGCTTCTGCACGGCACCAATGACCCGGATGCGGCTGCTGAGGCCGCCCGGCAGGTAAATAAGGTCGTTCGGTTCGAGCTCGACGTCCTTTGTTACATCCCCCTTCGCCACCAATTGCTCAAAATCGATTTTCAGCTTGCTCCCGTTTCTCATCAGGTAGGCTTCGGCAAAATTAACATCGCTCAGGGAACCAAACTGCGTAAGAAGCTGCAACAATGTCGTGTGTCTTCGTAACGTTATCTGGCCCGATTGGCCCGATTGGCCCGATTGGCCCGATGCAGACTGCTCACCTGCAGGCTGCGCCCGAGAAATGCCGTCTCCGAAAACATAGACCTTGAAGCTGTTGATCGCCGTGACCATGACAGTAACGACCGGCGTTTTAATAAACCGGGCAAGATTTTTTTCCAAGGTCTTCTTGAGCTCCTGAGGAGTAGATCCGGAGGCTGCCACATCTCCCGCGAGTGGGATGGAGATCATCCCGTCGGGACGTACTGGAACGGTCACACTTAGCTCGGGATTTCCCCAGACGGATATTTGGAGCATGTCCTCGTCTCCGATCACATATTCTTCGGCGTATGCAGAGCCGAATACGACGAACAAGATGAGAAAAAAGATAAATAGACATATGCTCTTTTTCATGCCTTCGCCTCTCGCAACCCTTTTCTTCACCTAAGCATTCCTTATCGTACGTCGTAATACCCCGTTTCGGAACATTGTTACGGCCGCCTTCGCGGGGATGACAAATAGCAGAAGACCTTTTGCAATGCTCCGCCCTTTCAGTTACATGTGCACTTAACTGACAAGGGCTCTTCTTTAATTCTCAGGCGCAACATCCCCGACGTATAATCACCGGAGCCTGCATATGTTCTATGTCCGATCTGCGCCTATGGCCGCTGTTTAGACGGCATTGACATCATGTGGTGCGATTTTCACGGCAACGCTTCTTCCGAGAATCTCGACATTTACGACAAAGACAAACTCGTCTATCTTCCTGATCAAAAAGCCTTCTGCGTTTGTAAGGGGCCCCCTGGTAATGCGGACTCTCGTTCCTTCTTTCAGCCCGGGGTAGACGTCAATGTCCCTACCGCTCCCGAGCAGGAGCCTCAGGGAGTCAATCTCATAGGAATCAACCTGCGTGGGTGACCCCGGTTGAAGAGTGATGAAACCTGTAATGCCCCGCGTTTTGAGTATATCAACGAAAGCTCCGGGATAGGCAGGCACCCGAACAAAGGCATACCCCGGAAACAGCGGAAACTCAATGAGCTTTTTTCTGTCTTTCCATTGCCTCAGCTTCTTGACGGACGGCACAAAGACCTCGATCCCTTTCCGCACGAGTTCGCCGGCGGCAATAAATTCATGCCTCGATTTTACATGGACAGCGTACCAGTTCAGCACTCTGTCCATGGCCAGCCCACGGTCTTCGCCGGCCGCATGGGCCGTGGGATGAACGACAATCTCGACCACGTCACACTCCTTCATCATAGTAATACTGCCTTCGTTTCATTTTTGTTGCTCCATTCCGACGCCAACGGGTCGCCGCCGGTCCTGCCGATCACCCTGCTCATTGCTCGTGTTCCAGTATTCCCAGTGCATGCAGGAGTGCGGTATGGTTGACGTTCGTCTTCGGCGCCGTACCATTTCCGCCCCAGTAAAGATTCTCAAAGTCGAGGTCATGCGCGATTTCTTTCACCATGGCGGAGTCCACGTTCCTTGTCCCTTCATTAAATGCCGCAAGCAGCAGGAAATCGCACAGGATATTAATCAGCCTCGGTATTCCTTTGCAGTATTCGTGGATGGCCTCAATGCTGCCGTTTGAAAATGTAACCGCATCTCTGTCGCCAGCGACCTCCAGCCGGTGCTGGATGTAATTGAAGGTGTCGTCCCTATCGAGAGGTTCGATGCTGCAGCTGATGCCGATCCGCTGTCGAAGCTGTCTCAAACTCGGAGTGGAGAGGATCTCTCGCAGTTCAGGCTGTCCGACAAGAACTATCTGAAGGAGCTTCGACGTATTGGTTTCCAGGTTCGACAGCATCCGAATCTCTTCCAGAAGGTCGGACTTGAGGTTCTGAGCTTCATCAATGATGAGCACCGTGTTGCGCCGCCGTGAATGTTGCTCGATCAGGAATGCGTTGAGGTCTTTCAACAGCATAATTTTGTCTTTACCCTTGACATCGAGACCGAAATCATCGTTGATCATCGCCAAAAGCTGCTCCGAGCTTACTTTAGTATTAAATATCTTGGCGAGCGTCACATTATGTGCGAGCTGTTTTGTCAGATCGCTGATAAGTGTGGTCTTGCCCGACCCGACTTCTCCGGTCAGTAGTATGAATCCCGTACGCTCTCGTATGCCGTATTGGAGATAATTAATCGCTTTTTTATGCGTTTTACTTAAGTAAAGAAATGCAGGGTTTGGAACTAGCTCAAAAGGCTTTAATTTCAGATGAAAAAATGCTTCATACATATTATATTCCTTTTATCCTATTTAATATCCATGCCAGTTGTAGTTGTAAGCTGGGGGGATATGATGTCTATTTTTTCTGTTCTTAAATAATCTTTAATCTACCGGCAACTTGACGCAGATTACAATTACAATTGTACACGCTGCTCTGATTTATTCATCGTCTCACTCACTAATGATCTGAACTTTTGATAATCGAGAGGTTTAAGCATGCAGTATGAAATTGACTTATCAAAATGATCAAGTGTCGCCATCAATTCTCGGCTCATCTGATCTGACAAAATAATCATGGGAATTTTCCATTTTTTCAACTTATCGAGCATAGACGCACCGTAGGGATAGCTTGTAATTACAAGCCCAATGCCACTAAAATCAACCCATGAGTCAAATTGATGAATATCGGGCATTATATTTGTCCCGAACCCCTCGTTTTCCAGGATTGCAGAACAGATTCTTGAGAAGCCTACTTCATCGATAATAAGTATTTTTTTCTTATATGTTTGCATAATCATTTAAAGATGCAATGATTATGCCTTTTTAAATTACCTTGTTTTCTTGAAAGGTCGGCCACAAAATCACAATCAATAAAAGATATGTTTCTGTAGGACACACATATTCAGGGAAAATAAAATTTATGCTGTATCCATTGGAAACAGTATAGCTAACTGATTATAAATATTATGAATCCTATACATTTTATGTGTATTTTAGAATCAACTTATGTATTAATTTTCCCCAGCGTTCTGTTGAATTTATCTGTAATGTGTTGATTTTTTTGAAAACATTCTTTAAAAGTTAAATATCCATTATTAACTCTGGCATCCCAACATATTTTCAGAAAGTGCGTCACGTCTATTGCATTTGCGTGTATATTTAAGTGTCGACCGCAGTTCGATTTAAATGAATCTTGATGTTTCAACCATAGCATAATTAATGAGTTAGCTCTAGATTTATCAAACGTTGGGACAGTAGTGAGTTATAAATTCAATTATCTATACCTCAGCGATGCTGGATGTGATGGCTTTTGGTTGGCCGGTATTGCTCTTGCAATAACACAATCATTCTTGTGATCGCGACCCGTTTGTGAGGTTCGCAAGTGTGTTTTTTAACTAGGTTCCCTGCGATACTTACTTTGAAAAAACATTTGCAAAAATTCTTGGATCGCTGCGATGATGCAAGGAGCTTTCAAAGCTGCCGGAGGTCTTTGGATTTGCCATAGAATACACTTATAACGGCAACTTGCGGTCGTACTATCCAGGCTTTGTTGCTATCGAAAAGGATGATTTGCGATGTCTACTTGAAACCTAGGCATGGAAACAGCGGAAGTGAAGAACAAAGATCAGACTGTTGTCTTAATGATGTGAAAAAATGCAAGTGTGCTGTCGGGAAAAACCTGGATGTCTTAAGATAGCGCAAAAAGAATTTGGGAGATTGCAACCTGAGTCGCTTGAGATTTGAATGCGTTTGTATTTAATTTCGACCGCGATTCAATCAGCATTGGCCTCCCCCCAGCTATTGTACCGGGTGGAGATTTAGAAGGTTGTGAAGGTTCTCCTATAATTCAACGAATAAGATTTTTATGTAGACTATCTATTTGTATTAGCGTATTATTGGTCCTTAAACTAGTCGGAATTGATACAAACGAGCATATTTTCTATGCGGAGTTAAACTAGGACATCTCTCGACGCGGGCAATAGAGTACCGCTATTCAAACGGTTACTCTCCCAAGTATGTACAGAGAATTATTACAATAAAAGGATAACGGCGGAAATTACGAGAAGTGTTAACCGGAATTTTGGCGACGCACCCATTTTATGATGTTCTACCGAAGGGAAGAATTAAATGAATAGGAAGAGATTTACATTACTCAACACGATAATTGTAATTGCTTTTTTCCTCATTACCGCAGGCTGTGCTTCAGGCGTGGGTTCTCCGCCCGCCGTCACAACACCGCCCACTGTGACCTATAACAGTCCCGCTTCCGGCTCAACAGGTGTCCCGATCAATACCTCCGTGGCGATAATATTCAGCGAGGCCATGATCTCCTCTACCGTCAACACGACTACGATAAATCTTTCCGATCAAAACAGCGGCGTTGCTGTCCAAGGAACGGTTAGCTATGCAGACACTACGGCTACGGCTATCTTTACACCGGCGTCAAATCTGGATCAGGGGACGCTCTATACCCTTACGATCAACGGCGTCACGAATACATCGGGAATTGCAATGGGAAATCCCTTCAGCTCTTTCTTTACTACGGGATCGATAGAGTCATTTTCTACCATCACTGCGACAGCAGGCCCAAATGGAACCATCAGCCCTTCCGGGGCCGTTCTGGTGGCCCCTAATGCAAGCCAAACTTTCACAATAACACCCAGCGGTGGCTACTCCGTTGCCGCTGTTCTGGTTGATGGTGTTCCGCAGGGATCGGTACCCACTACTTATACATTCAGCCTCGTGATTATAGACCATACGATCAGTGTGAGCTTTGCACCCATCATTACCGGATCGGGCGGACAGGGCGGGCCCTGATCATTGTTCGCGAAACCAACCGACGAATAGGCGTTTGCACTTATGATATAGACAAGATGATCCTCTGAAGGAACGCCACCACTTTGCAACCTGTGCCTCTGCTACACCCTAATAGACACTTAATCAAGGATAGCATAAACAGATAGGGTTTGTTTTGACTCTATTTAAATTCTGTATTGCCCCCTCAATTTACAGAAATGGACAAACACCTGTTTCCCTTCTGTCAAAGAGTAAACGCATCAAATTATAGTAATTGCTGTTCAGCCTGTCTTCCAGAGAGCAACTCTTCCTAGAGATCCTTTCCCACCGCGTCGATAAAGTCCTCGGTGAAGACGAATTTCGCAGGTTTCGGCTCTGCGATGGATGCGAGATCCTTGGTCATTAATCCGCCTTCAATGGTCGTGATAACGATTTTCTCGAGTTTATGCGCAAAGGCTGCAACCTCTGGCGTTCCGTCCATCTCGCCGCGTCGTGCAAGCGCGCCGGTCCAGGCGAAGATAGACGCAACGGAGTTGGTCGATGTAGGATTTCCCTTGAGGTGTTCGTAGTAGTGGCGCATAACCGTGCCATGCGCCGCTTCATATACATACTTTCTCTCCGGCGAGACAAGCACCGATGTCATGAGGCCCAGGCTGCCGAAGCCGGAAGCAACCATGTCGCTCATTACGTCACCGTCGTAGTTCATGCAGGCCCAGAGCATGCCGCCTTCCGCCTTCATGATCTGCGCCACCGCATCGTCAATCAGCATATAGCGGTATTTGATACCTTGTTTTTCGAAGTCCGGTTTACGGGCTTCAGCTTCCTGGTCGAAGATATCTTTAAAAAAGCCATGATAGGTTTTGGATATGGTGTCTTTCGCGCCGAACCACACATCGGTCTTTTCACCGAGTGCATAGTTGAGACAAGACTTTGCAAAACTCCGGATCGACTTCTCCGTATTATGCAGGCCCATGATCACTCCGGGCCCCTTGAACTCATGGATCACGAGGGACACCCGCTCGCCCGAAGCGGAAGTGAAAACAAGCTCAGCCTTGCCCGCTCCCGGCACCTTGAACTCCACCGATTTATAGATGTCGCCGTAGGCATGCCTGCCAATGCTGATCGGCTTCTTCCAGCTTCGCACTGCCGGCGGAATGTTCTTCACGATGATGGGCTTCCGGAAGACCGTGCCGTCGAGGATCGACCGGATCGTGCCGTTGGGGCTTTTCCATGCCTGCTTGAGCCCGTATTCCTTGACGCGCGCCGCATTGGGCGTGATGGTCGCGCACTTCACCCCTACTCCGCACTCCTTTACCGCGTTCGCCGCGTCTGTTGTCACCCGGTCGTCGGTCTCGTCCCGGTGCTTGACACCGAGGTCAAAGTATTTCAGGTCCATGCGAAGATGGGGGAAGAGTAGTTTTTCCTTGATCATCTTCCAGATGATCCGCGTCATCTCATCGCCGTCCATCTCCACGATGGGGCCTTTTACAGTAATAGCCACGTTTTTCTCCTTGGGATCAGGGTCTATGGACCTGCAGAACGGAGGGAATTTTAATGCCAAGCCGCCGAATTGTCAATTAAACAATAAGTGGAACGGCAATTGAAACCCCAGATGAAATTAGTAAAACGCTAAGGACTCCGAGCGAATGACAAGAACAACTATTCTTTCACAGATGAATTTCGTTCCGTCGAACATTTCCTATGCCGTGTTTACCCGTGGTCAATAAAACATTCTATTTTTCATGCTTCCCGGCATACCCGACTACCTTCAGCGCCGCCTCAATCTCGCCAAGCGTCGCGGGATCATCGATCGTCGAAGGCACGGTATATTGCTCACCATCGGCGATCTTCCGCATTGTGCCGCGCAGGATCTTGCCCGACCGAGTTTTCGGAAGCCGCTTGACCACGCACGTTTCTTTATAGTTGGCAATAGGTCCGATAGTGTTGCGCACCATCAGAAACAGCTCTTTTTTCACATCTTCAGCTTCACGGTCCACGCCGGATTTAAGCACAACGAGTCCCAGCGGCAGCTGGCCCTTGAGGTTATCGTGCACACCAATGACTGCGCATTCCGCCACGTCCTTGTGTGTGGATACAACCTCCTCCATCTCGCCTGTTGACAGCCGGTGACCGGCGACATTAATCACATCATCCACGCGGCCCATAATAAAGACGTATCCTTCCTCATCAATATATCCTCCATCGCTCGTAAAGTAATAGCCGGGGAACGGCTTGAGATAGGATTCGAGGAACCGCTGGTCCGCCTGCCACAGCGTGGGGAGCATTCCCGGAGGAAGAGGAAGTTTAATTGCAACCAGACCTTCCTGATTTGGCCCGAGTTCCTTTCCGCCGGTATCGAGGATCTTTACGTTGAACCCGGGCACGGGTTTGGTGGAGGAGCCGGGCTTGATCGGGAATGATTCGAGGCCCACGGGGTTGGCCGTGATGGGCCACCCGCTCTCGGTCTGCCACCAGTGATCGATAACGGGTTTCTTCAAGAGATTGTGAGCCCAGTGGTAGGTATCGGGATCCAGCCGTTCACCCGCCAGGAAGAGGGCGGAGAATCCTGACAAATCATATTTCTTGATGAACTCGCCGTTCGGATCTTCTTTTTTGATCGCCCGGAAGGCCGTCGGCGCCGTGAACATCACCTTCACATTGTGCTGCGAAATTACGCGCCAGAAAGCCCCGGCATCGGGTGTACCCACCGATTTTCCTTCATATAATATGGTTGTGCAGCCTGCAAGCAGGGGCCCGTAAACGATATAGGAATGGCCGACAACCCACCCCACATCCGATGCGGACCAGAAAACATCGCCGGGCTGGACACCATAGATGTGCTCCATGCTCCATCGAAGCGCAACTGCGTGGCCCCCGTTATCGCGCACCACCCCTTTGGGTTTGCCTGTTGTTCCCGATGTATAGAGAATGTAGAGCGGATCGAGGGCTGATACGGGCGTGCATCCCACGGGATGTGCGCTCGCCACAAGCTCATTCCAGTCCAGATCGCGGCCGAGAATCATCGATGCTTTTACGAAATGACGCTGGAAGATGATGCATTTTTCCGGCTTGTGCGCTGCTTCCTGGATGGCTTTGTCGATCATAGGTTTGTATTCGATCAGCCGCTTGACTTCAACCGCCCCGGACGCTGAAATGATAAGCTTCGGTTTTGCGTCGTCAATCCGTATGGCAAGTTCGTGAGGCGCAAACCCGCCGAACACGACGGAATGGACCGCGCCAACCCGCGCGCAGGCGAGCATGGCAATCACTGCCTGGGGGATCATGGGCATGTAGATGATGACGGTGTCGTTCTTCCTGATGCCTAGGGTGGTAAGCACGCCAGCAAAACGCGATACCTGCTCAAGGAGTTCGCGGTAAGTGAATTCCTCGATCGTGTTTGTCACCGGGCTGTCGTAGATGAGCGCTACTTGATCGCCGCGGCCGCTTTCCACATGCCGGTCAACGGCATTGTAGCAGGTATTCAACTCTCCGCCCTTGAACCAGCGGTAGAACGGCGGATTGGACTCATCAAGTACGGCTTCCCATTTTTTGTGCCATCCGATTGCTTCGGCGGCCTGGCCCCAGAACCCCTTGGGATCTTTTATACTCTTCGAAAATAGCTCATCATACTTGCCCATGCTTCTTCCTCCCTTTAGGGATACAATTGCATGATTGCGCCCATGCCGCATGATAGGGAATCCCTGTGATGTTTGTCAATATCTTTCCCCGGCCAGTGCTGCGTCGATGATCCCCCCGCCTACGACCGTATCGCCCTCATAGAACACCGCCGCCTGTCCGGGACAGACGCCCTTCACCGGCTGTTCGAAGAGGACCCGAACTGCACCGGAAGGAAGAGGCCCTATGTGTGCCGGAACAAATGGCGAACGGTAACGAATTTTGACGGTAACGTCTCTTGCCGTTTGAAGCTCATCGACCATGATGAAGTTCACGTTCGATACCATCATGCCCTGGGTCTGCAGGTCGGACGTATTCCCGAGAACGACGCGGTTCCTTTCCGGTTCAATCCTGACGACATAAAGCCGCTCGCCGGCTGCTACACCAAGATGTCTTCGCTGGCCAACGGTAAAAAACGCGATGCCCTCGTGCTTTCCAACTACCGTGCCATCGATCAGGATCATTTCACCAGGTTTCAGCGTATCAGGCGCGTGCTCCTTCAGAAAGACACGATAATCATTTTCAGGTACAAAGCAGATTTCCTGGCTTTCGGGCCGTTCCGCGGCAGGGAGTACAAGTTCTCGGGCAAGCGCCCTGACCTCCGTCTTGTGCTTATTGCCGAGCGGAAAAAGGACGCTCTTCATCTGGTCCTGGGTCAGGCGATAGAGAAAGTAGCTCTGGTCCTTTCCTTCATCAACGCCTTTCTTAAGCAAATAGCGTGAAGAGCTCCGGTCCTGCTCAATGCGGGCGTAGTGACCAGTGGCGAGATAGTCAAAATCATGAGCCCGGGCATAGTGAAGCAGAAGATGGAATTTAACGAGGTCGTTGCACCGGATGCAGGGGTTCGGCGTCCGGCCCCGCCTGTACTCGGAAATAAAATCAGCGATGATCCCGTGGGAGAAGTCCGCCTGTGCATCGATCATGCGGTGGGGTATGTTGAGGTGGCGGCACACGCCCTGCGCCGAGCCGATGTCGCAGCACAGACCGGCTGTCAGCTTCATCGTAATGCCTTCGACCTGCATCCCCTGCTGCTGCAGGAGTGCGGCGGTCACCGAACTGTCTACGCCGCCACTCATTGCTACGAGTACGCGCTCTGTCATAATGATTGGAATGTTTTCATGGAGACACGGAGCAGCGAAGTTGTCGCCGACCTCAACGGAGGGAAATTTGTCAGCGACAACGCTCCTGGATAGATAGGCATTTTTACCGGTCTCGACATTGCCCGAAGACCTCCGTTATCCCGTTCACTCTACCCTTTTTCCCACTTGAGCGCAAGGTGCGAGAGGGAGCCTAATATGAAAAGTATTCCGCCAACAAGCGCCCAGATCGCGCCAGGGTCTTTTGCGACAAGGAGAACCGCATAAGGCCTGGGTTCAAGTTCGAAACTCTTCATATAAATTGCCACGCCTTTGTAGAGAAGGGGCCGGTTGGGACCGAGCGTCCCGCTGGCCACCGTTTGATTGTTCTCGATCAGCGTCACCTCTGCGGACCAGTCCCTGGGACCCCACTTTGGATCGATATCAGCGTGAACCGCCCGGAGATAGAGCGTCTTTTTTTCAGGCAGCTGCGCGGCTGTGCCTTCGGGCAAAGCGCCGGAAAGCTTGTATCCCCAGCCGGCGCCGAGCAGATGAGCAAGCAGGATGAACAGGAATCCAATGTGAATAATCTGCGGCGATATGCGCAAAAGGGCGTTCGAACGCGACCATTTTTCTTTTACCGCTTGAATACTGCAGACCAGGGTGTTTATCGTGAGCAACACGAGTCCTGCCACAGCGGCAAAAAACCACCAGGTGTACCAGAGATTATCGAGTGCCGTTCTTTCGGCCCAGGAAGATAAAAGATCGTCGTTCATGGAAGAAAAAATCTCGCGATGCATCGGCATCATATAGGAGCCGACGAAAAAAATGCAGATCAGGACAAGGAGCGTCCAGACCGATGTCTTGAGGGAAAGAAAAAATTTTATCATAATACCATAATATTTGCGACACTGATTGCGCGAAAGAATCGGATGAGGCCTGAGAGGGCCGGTTATGGCCGCTCTTTTGTGAAGCCGCTTTTCTCTCCGTCCGTCTGATTCTGTTTTCAGAATTCATGGGAGCTCTTCATCAGAAGCCCCACGCCCGCGTAAGTAAACATCACGATCACAAATCCGATGATACCCATCCATATCACCTTCTTCCCCTTCCATCCCCGAACTAGCCTCGCATGCAGATAGAGGCTGTAGAAAAACCAGATGATGGTTGTCCAGAGTTCCTTCGGCGTCCAGAGCCAGTAGGTGCCCCACGCATAAAAGGCCCATATGCCACCGAAGATCATAGCTATGGAAAACAACACATAGCCCATGAGCACGCAGCGATACTGGCTGGTCTCCGCGGATGGCTCATCGCGGGTAAGAGCGAGTGCTCCGAAGACACCGCCGACAGCGAAGAGCGCATAAGAAACAAAGGAGAGAATAACATGGAGCTCGAACCAGACCGTCCTGAGCACCGGAGGCAGTGGCCCGGGCATGGACGGCGGTGAAACGAGGCCTGCACCCAAGAGAAGAAGGATCACCGGAATAATCAGATAGGTAAATAGATCCCGCCGTCGATGCCATGCTGCAACAGCGTAGATTATGCCGATGGCAAGGGCAAGGAAGCCGAGCGTGTCCCGCATGCCTATGAGCGGTATTCTTTCATACTGTTGCGCGGTCCGAGCAATGAACAGGGCATGAAGACCGAGGGCGGGCAGAATGAGCCGCGGTGAAAAAAAAGCAAGCGGATAAAAAAGAAAGAGTATGCTTTGCATTGTACAAGGTGTCCGGTATTTGCACTTCCGCTCATTCAGCACGAAAAGAAGATGCTCCGGGGAAAAGACTCCGTTGTTACCAGAGACACAAAAGGCATCCCGGAAATCCGGAATGCCTTTTGGTTATTTTACCTATGCGTCATAAAACTATTTCTTGCCGAGGATTGCCTCTTTTGCGGCCTTGGCCACGCGGAACTTCACGACTTTCTTGGCCGGGATCTTGATCGCCTCGCCCGTCTGGGGGTTCCTGCCCATGCGCGCCTTGCGCTGAACGAGTACGAGCTTGCCGAGACCGGGGAGCGTGAAGGCATTCTTCGCTTCCTTGTAGGCGAGCGCTGCGATGTCCTCCAGGATCTGAACTGCGAGCTTCTTCTTGATGTCTGCTTTCTTTGCCACGTGGTCTGCAATCTGAGACTTCGTCATGGCTTTTGCCATAAACTTACCTCCTTACGATAATTGAGTAAAATTTCTAACTGCGCTGGGCAGGTAGTTGCGCGTTTCGAAGAAAGTATATACAGTCTCCTGCGAAATAGCAAGAGAAAATTTCCCTTTTTCTTGGGATATTTTAAGGTATGCTTTTTTCATGCTGTCAGGACGGAGGGAAGGCGCGTTCTTTGGGTGTAACGATGGTTTTGCGATTACAACAGTCGGTGAAGTGCGGTGGTTCTTGCTTCTCATCGCCCATCGCTCGCTAACTCTCCGCGGGAGAACGCATCCACCGCCGGTTCCCTTTTCAGTATTGACTTGACTATTGCCTTTGTGCTAATTTATTTCAGTTTCGCACTATATCTATCGGACTGCAACTCTTCAGATCGAACAGGGAGGACACAATATCATGGCAACGAAAATGAATTTCATCCTGAAAGTTCAGGACAGCAAACTTGCGGACATTCAGAAAGCGCTGAAGGATGCCAATATCACCGTGGTGAGCATCATGGAAATTCACAAGGAAGAAGCATAGACTGCTTTCCGCCGCACGGGCATGGTGCCGGTGTATGCCGTTATGGAAATTCCGATGCAATTCATTGCGGAATCTTGCCTCTTTTCACACAGGGTGAATTGATCATCCCCACGCGATAATCTGCTATACTTACTGTTAGAAGACAATTATGAAAATTTCTCTCGTTGATCTTGAACAAGTTGCAAAAGCCCTGTCGATCAAGGTTTCCTACGACGATCTTAAATCGTCGAAGGGGGGATCGTGTCGGGTCATGGAAACCCGGCGGATCATCATCAATAAGCATCTTCAAAATAGCGATAAGCTCAACCTTCTTGCCAGAGAACTCGGCAACTTTGATTTAAGCGGCCTTGAAATTCCCGACAAGGTAAGAAAAAAAATCAACGAAGAAACGGATCAGCGTTCCGGAGAATAGCCGACGAAGCAGATCTGTCGCCATCCCTTCTTCTCCTGTCCCTGGCCGAACCGAGAGAGGTGGCCGAGTATATGAAAAAACTCGTCGTGTTTTACCTGTTTACGCTGCTTCTCCAAGGCTGCACCTACGCGATTTCCCGGTCGATGACCGCACAGGCGGACAAGACCATCACCTTCGAAATGGTCCAGACAGACCCCGATACCTTCAAAGGCAAAATCATCATCCTCGGCGGTACAATCTCGCAAATAGATAATACACCACAAGGTACCCTGATTGAGGTCATCCAGAAACCTCTTGACTACTGGGGCAAGCCAAAGCGTACGGACAGGACCGGCGGCATCTTCCTTATTCTCTATCCCGGTTATCTTAATACTATGAATTTTACTCCGAATCGGCAAATTACCGTGGCCGCCGAGATAGAAGGAACACGTTTCAAGGCCCTCGGTGATAAGGAATTTACCTATCCCATCGTCCTTGCTAAGGAGCTTAAACTCTGGGAGCAAGATCGTCAGACCTGGGACAAACCGTCATGGATTGATCCGCTGACGAGCCCTTCAGGACGTCCGACGAGCCCTTCACAGGAGTGATTGCCAGGCAAGGCCGACGGTGAGGAAAGTGGCCATGAAACAACGGATGGTGCGGGGTTCACCAGCCCTCTTCCTTCTTCTCGCTTCTCGCGGCGCTGCTGATAGCCGCTTGCGCGCCCGTCTTTCCCCGGGAAGCGACGGACCGGGTAGACCGGCATCTATCGTTCAGAGACCTGCAGAGTGACCCCGATCAATTCAAGGGAACCTGGGCGAGCTCGGCGGCGAAATAATTGCAGTTAGGAATGCGGTAGACGGCACATCCATTGAGGTTTTACAGAAGCCCCTTGACAATGACGGCAGACCGCTTGAGACCGATATGTCGGAAGGGCGCTTTTTAATCCATTCGGACCGGTTCCTCGATTCAGCGGTCTATCAGCCGGGCAGGCCGATTACTGTCATTGGCGAGATCGACGGCTACAAGATCATGCCGATTGATACGATAATGTACCGCTACCCGCTACTGGATGAAAAATTCATCCAACTGTGGAGACCCTCCCCAAGCCCGCGGTTTTTCTTCGGCATTGGTATGTCGGGCCGTGTGTAGCTGCTAACCTAGGGGAATAACGCAGGTTGACCCCGTTCTAAGGCAACGGGATATTATCACGCACCACGATTTGGAAATCGGAATAAACGGTTTGTGCGGCTTCATTCCGTGTGGCTGCATCTATCAGCGAGGCCAAGCATGAAAAAAAGTTCTCAAATATTGTTCTATGTGCTTGTGGCGCTCATGTTCATCATGCTTTTCCGGCTATTTTCGGAAACGCCCACGGAAGAGATACCCTACAGCACTTTCAAGACGCTTCTTTCTGATAAAAAGGTGGATGACCTGATCATCACGCGGGATCTGATCAAGGGGACCCGCGTGCCCGAAAAAGGGAAGGATGAGAAGGGGAAGCCGTTCACCGTTGTGCGCGTCGACGATCCCGACCTTGTAAAATCCCTTGAAGCAAGCGGCGTCTCCTACCGTGGTGAAGTTTCCGATAACTGGATTAAGGATTTTCTGCTTACCTGGATACTACCCCTCGTCGTGCTTATGCTGATTTGGAGTTTTGTTTTCCGAAGAATGAGCGCGGGGGGGCCCGGTGAATCCTTTATGAGCTTCGGCAAGTCGCGTGCCAAAATCTATGGCGAAAGCGACGTGAAGGTAACGTTCAATGACGTAGCCGGCGTAGATGAGGCAAAAGACGAGCTTATGGAGATCATCGAGTTTCTCCGCCATCCAGAAAAATTCACCAAACTCGGCGGCCGCATTCCCAAAGGTGTGCTCCTTGTCGGCCCGCCCGGCACAGGAAAGACGCTTCTATCAAAAGCCGTTGCCGGGGAAGCAAAAGTGCCCTTTTTCTCCATGAGCGGATCGGAGTTTGTCGAGATGTTCGTTGGTGTGGGCGCCTCCCGTGTTCGCGATCTGTTCCAGCAGGCAGTACAGAAGGCGCCGTGCATCATCTTCATCGACGAGCTCGATGCTCTGGGCCGCGCACGCGGTGTCGGCATGGCGGGTGCCCATGAAGAGCGTGAGCAGACTCTTAACCAGCTCCTAGCCGAGATGGACGGTTTCGACCCGCGAAAAGGCGTAATTATCATGGCGGCGACGAACCGTCCCGAAATTCTCGACCCGGCGCTGCTCCGGCCCGGGCGCTTTGACCGGCACGTGCTTGTGGACCGGCCGAACATCAAAGACCGGGAAGACATCCTAAGGATCCATATCAGGGGCGTCAAGCTTTCGAAGGACGTGGACATATCCGTGCTTGCTGCGCGCACGCCGGGGTTCGTAGGAGCCGATCTCGCGAACATCGTGAACGAGGCCGCGCTTCTTGCTGCGCGCAAGAACAAGACCGAAGTGGACATGACCGATTTTGAGGCGGCAATCGACCGCATTGTGGCTGGACTTGAGAAAAAGCGGCGAGTGATGAACAAGAAGGAAAAGGAAACCGTCGCCTACCACGAGTGCGGCCATACCATCGTGGCCGAGCTCTTGCCGTCCACGGACCCGGTCCATCGCGTCTCGATCGTTCAGCGGGGCATCGCAGCGCTGGGATATACGCTCCAACTCCCGATTGAGGACCGTTATTTGATGACCAAGACCGAGCTTCTGGACAAGCTCTGTGTCATGCTCGGCGGCCGCGTGGCCGAGGAGATTATTTTCCACGAAGTATCCACCGGCGCGCAGAACGATCTTCAGCGCGCGGCGGATATCGCGCGCAGCATGGTCACGGAATATGGCATGACGGAGAAATTCGGTCCGCTCACTTTCGAAAAGGAGCGCCGGCCGATGTTTCTCGATCTCGGCCTGCCGTCGGGAGCCAAGGAATACAGCGAGGACACGGCCCGCGAGATCGATCAGGAGGTAAAAAGGTTTGTCGATGACGCTTATAAAAAAGTCCAGGAAATGCTGACGTCCAATCAGGACAAGCTGAAGATACTTGCATCGGCGCTACTGGAAAAGGAAACCATCGAGGGTGAGGAGATCAGGAAGATTCTCGGCCTGCCGGAAAAGAAGCAGCAGGCATAGTTAAATTTTCTTTTTTAAAAAAACCACAAACGCCCCTGAACCGCCTTTATCGCGCGGTGCCGGGGAGAATTCGGCAACCATTCTTTTGCCCCGACCGCGCAGCCATGCTTCCGCAGCGCCCCGCAGCACAGGCCCTTCCGGTGAATTAATGCCTTTCCCCGTAATAACGAGCACCGCTTCCATACCGCGGCTGAATGCGCTCGCGATAAAGTGTTCAAGCCGGCTGATTGCTTCATCACGAAGAAGCCCGTGCAGGTCGAGCTCCTGGCTGATGCGGATTGTCCCGCGCTTCAGCTGCCGCATGCGGCTGCTCGATGAACGGCGCTGCCTGTCTCCTGTTTCATCCGTATCCTGCTGAAAATCGATAAGGGTAGTTCCCACCTGCCGCATTGCCTGGATAAAGAGTTGCTGGTCCTGCGTGGTCGGCGCGAAATCCGCCTTTTTTGACTGCTGTTGCAGTGCATGTTCGCCGGATGGCGTGTTTTCATCCCGTAATTTCTGTGCGTCCGCAACGGCCCGGAGGAAAAGTTCGCTGTCGTCTTCGATCTCCTTCGGTTCCTCGCGTTTTGGAAGTTCCCTCGTTGCTACAGACGCTGGAGCCGGTTTCAGGCTTTTGAGAGCCTGGAAGGGTTTGTTTTTAAAGTCCGGCGTTGATTGTTCGGCTGGTTTTTTCTTTTTCATGGTAGGCAATGAAGCGTCACGGGCAGGAACCGCTGCAGGCGCCCATTCCCTGCTCTTCGACGAACGCTGGACCGGTAAGGAGGCGCAACTGGCCCTAATGATCGGGGTACCGATCGGCTATGCTGCGGATCGTATCGATGCAGGCAAAGAACGTATCGACCATGTCGGGATCGAAGTGAGTTCCCGATGTTGCCTTCAATTCGTCGAGCACCTGTGATTCGTCCCATCGCTCTTTATACACTCTCCGTGAACTGAGAGCGTCGTACACATCGGCTAGTGCCACGATCCGGCCGAATACGGGGATCTCCTCGCCTTTCTTGGGCCGCGGTTTACCGTCGCTGTTCTCGTAGCCGGTGATCACTTTGCCATCGAGGGCGCTGACATGCCCCGGGTAACCGGTTCCGTCCCACTTTTCATGGTGGTTAAGCGCAACAATCAGTGCCGCCTCGTCGAACTCTGAATATTGATCTGAAAAAAGCTTCGCGCCCATGATTGTATGCTGCTGCATGGCATGCCGCTCGTCATCATCAAGCCGCGCAGGCTTTTTCAGGATCGAGTCCGAGATCGCCACCTTGCCGACGTCGTGCAGCATGGCCGCCATGCGAAGAATGTCACGGTTCTTGTCAACGACATCGGAAAGGATTCCCCGCTTCCCCGCCCAAGCCTCGTAAATGGCGATGGCAAAGGCGGCCACTCGGTTCACATGGGCGCCCGTCTCCTTAGGGTCGCGCAGCTCCGCCATCTTGATGGTGCGCAGAATCATGGCGCGGGTCATTTGAGCCCGTTCGATGCCAACGGCGGCCATGTTGGCAAAATGCTTGATCAAGGGCTCATCTTTTTTCCAGAAAGGAACGACCTTACCTCTGGCGTCCTTGCCGTTGATGAGTTGGAGCACGCCGGTTGTCTCGCCGCGGCTCGTCTTGAGGGGGAACGTCAGCATGGACTGGGTGCGGTATCCGGAGAGATCGTCATAGCGTCTGTTAAAGGAATAAGGCAGGCCAGTCCGCAGTTTATAAGCATCGGGGATGTTCAGGTACTCTCCGGTGTTCGCAACGTATCCTGAGATCGTCTGGTTGTTGATCGGTATCGAAAAGATCGAATAGATCAGTTTTTTGCCGGGCGGGAGCCGCTTTTGCTGCGTCTCATTCTGGGTATAGCTGAACTTGAGCTTGTCGCCTTCCTTTATATAAATAGAGCCTGCATCGGCATTCACAAGTTTTCGCGCTTCATGAAGAATTCGTTCCAGCAACAAATCAACGTCCTTGATTTCCGAGAGCTCTATCCCCAATTTCATGATCTTGCTGACTTTTTGTTTGTCGCTCAGCATACTTGATATTATCAATAAAGGCCCGAGCTTGTCAATCGGTGAATCCGATATCGCTGTCGGGGTAATTAGTAATTGACTCATCCTGCCTTTTTTGATATAGTACAACACCATAATTCAATACTTATAGGTCAGCGGCGTCCTTGCATCGCACGATTACAGGGGCCCCAAAAAAAAACAGCATTCCGAGGTCGTCATGATGGTAATAACAGATTCAAAGCTGCACGTGATCAAGAAGAAGCTCATCAAACAGCGTCAGGAGCTTCTTTCCGAGGCCGAGCAGACGCTGAACAATAAAATCAGCACGGAAAAAGAAAGCTTTCCCGACCCGACGGACCAGGCGGTGGCCGAACTGGACAATAATTTCCTGCTGAAACTGCGGGGTCGTGAACAGAGGCTTCTCAAGAAGATTGATGAGGCCATTTCCCGGATCGACAGCGGCAACTACGGTATTTGCGAATCCTGCGGCGGCCAGATCAACATCAAGCGTCTTGAGGCGCGGCCCGTGACGACATTATGCATCGAGTGCAAAACTGCGCAGGAAGAAGAGGAAAAACAACGGCAGGCCGACTGATCTTGCTCGTTATAACCCGGTGATAAGTCAAAAGGGGCTAACCTGACAAGGTTGGCCCCTTTTGTGTTTAATGGTGAACGATTCTGGGTTTGAACCGGCGACCCTTGCCCGTGAATGGCCTCCGCTATAGGGCTAGCGTTTTTTTTCGGGAAATTCGTGCGAAAATATCGAGATTGCCATAAACTCAGGAAGGTACATTCTTCAGGTTGCCTACAAACTCGGAAGGAACCCCAAACTTATTCCCATTATTTGAACTCAAATTGTGTTCAATCGGTTCGATTCCAGCCGCCGGCACCATTTAGAATCAATAGTTTTTGACAGTCCTTCCTTGATCGGGAAAAGGTCCCAGTGACTTCCGGGATTCGTGGGAGAGCGCCTACGAAAGAAAACATATGGGAATTCTGGATACTGCTTTTTTTTTGTTTCCTTCTACCGTTAAATGATCTGATAAGATTCGGACGAAAGGTAAATAATCGTTCTTGGTCGAATTAAGGGCGTTTCCGCCTTTACAGACGTTAATTTCTGGTTATGCAGTATTTGTTAAGAAATCTGAAGCAGATTTGGTTATATTTAAAGAAGAACAAAAGTGACGGGGAAAAATCCAATATTGGGAAAATCCTAGTGCTATTCTCTTAAGGTTATCCGTTTTACTAAGAAATCTGTGTGAAGGTAGCTGATCATCGCACAATGTGCTTGGGGAAGTTTCGCTTTTTAAATAGAAATGCTCATGATCAACATTTTTTCGACCATAAAAATATCGTTCCGAGCACTGTCGGTGAACAAGATGCGTTCTGCTCTGACCATGCTCGGGATCATTATCGGCGTCGGCGCCGTGATCACGATGGTCGCCGTAGGTACCGGTGCAAACTGGCGAATCGCTGATATAATTTCGAGCATGGGAAGTAACCTTCTCGTCATCCAGCTTGGTAGCGCCACGACCGGAGGCGCGAGGTTGGGAGCAGGCACGAAACCCAGGCTCACTACGAGCGATGCCGAGGCCATCCTTAGAGACTGCCCCTCGGTATCAGAAGTTGCCCCTACCCGCCAGGGCATTGTGCAAGTTGTGTTCAGACACGCAAATTGGGAAACTGACGTGTATGGAACAACGCCAGGCATGTTGGCAGAGCGAGAATGGGATGTGGCTCTCGGACGACCTTTTACCCTGCAGGACGTGAAAAACGCGACGAAGGTCGCCCTGGTCGGCCAGACGGTGGTCAATAATCTTTTCGGAGAGGAAAACCCCGTAGGCCGGACGATCAGAATCAATAACGTTCCTTTTACCGTGATTGGCGTACTGTCCATCAAGGGCCAGACGCCTCAAGGTGAGGACCAGGATAACATTATATTTGTCCCAGTGACTACGGCGCTAAAAAAACTGTTCGGTGAGACCTTTCCCGGCATGGTATGGTTCATCATGGTCAAGGCAAAGAGCTTTGAAGACCTGCCTAGAGCCGAAAAACAGATACATGATCTGCTCAGGCAGCGGCACCACCTCGGTTCGAAGCTAGACGACGATTTTACCATACGGAACCTTACCCAGAATAGGCAGGTTCAGGAGCAGTCCACCCGGGTGATGACCCTGCTGCTCGAGGCCATCGCGTGCGTCTCTCTCCTCGTCGGAGGTATCGGGATCATGAATATCATGCTCGTGTCCGTCACGGAGCGCACGCGAGAGATCGGGATCCGCATGGCCTTAGGAGCGAAGATTTGGGACATCCGGCTGCAATTCATTGCCGAGGCGCTGACGCTGTCTCTGATAGGGGGCGTAATAGGTAGTGTCTTCGGCGTCTCTGCATCAATAATTCTCTCTACCGCCTTGAGCTGGCCTATCGTTGTGACGGCCCTTTCCATTCTGCTGGCGTTCAGCTTTTCAGGATTTATCGGCATTTTCTTCGGATTTTATCCCGCATATAAAGCATCACTCATGAACCCGATCGATGCGCTGCAACATGACTAGTACATTGTAAACTTAGTTCTTGATAGTTAGGGCTTTTTATGGCATACTCCCTTATAAGGAGGTGTCCATGAGCCAAAAACAATTTCTTGTTCAGCTGAGCGAGCATCGACGTGTCCGGTTGCAAGGAATCATAAGGTCAGGCAAGCACAAGGCACGCAAGATCACGCGATGCCGAATCTTATTACTAGCTGATGGACCCAATGGCAAGACAGACGAAGAGATCTCCGATGCATTAGGCGTCTGCCTGGCCACGATATTTAATATCAGGCGGCGGTACAGCCAAGAGGGATTAGAACGTGCCATAGGTGAAGGACCACGTTCAGGCCAGCCTCCGAAATTCAAAGGTAAAGCCGCAGCCAAGATTACCGCGATCGCCTGCAGCACTCCACCGGATGGTCAAGCCCGCTGGAGTTTGCGTTTATTGGCTGATCGTATTGTTGAACTCAAGGTCGTTGAGTCCATATCGCATCAAAGCGTAAGGAACATTCTAAAAAAAACGAACTCAAACCGCACTTAAAGAAGCAATGGTGCATAGGGACGATCACGGCCGAGTATCTCTGGCGCATGGAAACCGTTTTGGACATTTATGAACGTCCCTATGATACGAGTCATCCTATCGTCTGTTTTGACGAACGTCCTTGCCAGCTCTTGGGCGATGTCCTGATCCCGATCCCCATGAAGCCGGGGCGTGTGGAGCGTCAGGATTATCATTATGAGCGCAACGGAACATGCGTGGTGCTCATGGCCGTTGAGCCGTTAGTCGGCCGTCGTGTTGTGATTGTCACAGAACGGAAGACCAAAAACGATTACGCTGAATTTATGAAGGCCTTAGCAGCGTCATATCCGGATGCCGATAAAATTGTTCTGGTGCAGGATAATCTAAATACGCATAATCCGTCATCGTTCTATGAAACTTTTTCGGCTGCTGAGGCGTTTGCGTTGTCGCAGCGTTTTGAAATGGTCTATACGCCCAAGAAAGCCAGTTGGCTAAACATGGCCGAGATTGAATTATCAGCCCTATCCAAGCAGTGCTTGGACAGACGCATTGCCGAGATGAAGACGTTAGCCGTGCAAGTAGCCAGCTGGACGAAACGTCGCAATCGGATCCAAGCCGGCATTTGCTCGAATTTTACAAAGAACGATGCCCGAAACAAATTGAGCAGATTCTACGATACTATTAATAATTAAGTTTACATGGTACTAGTAGTTATTTGTCATTGTCTTAACAGGAAGTCCTCCGACAAGTTGCCCTGGAGCCTTCCAGCTAATTGCAATGCGGGTTGATAAAATGATACCCCCTCCGAGTACTCTTTCGAATAACGACTATGATGAAGCAGAGACCGCTGAAGATATTCTCCGTCTTTTATCTTCTTCTACTTTCCCCGATTTGCCAGGTAGAACGGAGCAAACTATGACAATCCATGTGCCATTCTTGAGAATCATCATTTTGAGAAGTGGCACTTTCAAAAAAGCGCCCTTTGTCTAAAGGCGCTCTATTTTTTTCTTTAAAATGCCGGAGCGACAACTACTCTTTTTTTGCCGACAACCTTACCATCATCTGAAATGCAATAAGCTAGAAAGAACTGGGAAGTATCGTCGGTAATGGCGGGTATGTTTGCCGAATAATGGAAACTTTTGTCATCAGACAATTTTTTGACCTCCCCATAAAACATGATGGGGGTACCGTCTGCGCCCACCTTATCATATGTGGTATACCCATTATTTTGACACGGGATGCTGGCAGTATAGCTGATTGTCACGGAATTTGTGCCGGTCCATTCTGTAGAAATTTCAGACAACACATATTCATTCGTTTGTTGTGGTTCGGCATATGCGGAATTAGGTGTTTCAACAACCGCGACCGCCGATGAATTGTCTCGTTTTGCTGTCACTTTGATATGGTCCATTATTATAACTGCCATGGTAATAACCGTACAGATCGATATTGTCCAAATTGCAACATTTCCCAATTTCTTATATGCATATCGCATGATGAATTCCTCCTTCATTTCCAGAATCCTCATTCTGGGGAATGATTTAAGAATAATAGATGACATTATTTTAGTATGAGACTGACTGTGTTGTAAGGAAAATAATGGGGTATTTTTAGGGTATGCACAGCAAATGTCCTAGATGTACCAATTTCGATAAATCGCAACTGTTGTGAGTTACAGAAAAAGCTATTGACTGAGACTATATCATAAATATGCAAGATATAAACAGTATCATTTGATCGTCTGCAGAGGCCATCCTCTTTTGAAGTATTCATAGGAATTAGCATTCCGTCATCATCATGATGGGAATCGAACCGACATGGCAGTTGCCCCCGGAGGATTTTGAGTCGATTTATCGCCTTCACGGTTACTTCTTCCAAGTGCTCTATTTTACGTGATAATCCTTTCCTAAGCAGGATTTATCTCGTTCAGGTATGTTGGCAGGAGTTTGGTGGAGGTGGCAGCTTTTTGGAGCCCGCAGGCATAAAAAAGAGATAAGGCCCCTGGAATTACTGGGGCCTTATCTCTTTCCGATTCAGGTAGCTCAGCGAGGGAAAAGGGGAATGAGGGGAATTTTTCGTTCCCCTCATTCCCGTTTCACCGTTTCGCTTTTCTCAAAACCTACTGCACCACCAGATATCCCTCATTGCTCAGGACGTCGAACATGTTGTTGCCTATATACTGCAACTCAACCGCGTCATCCTGTCCGCCGCTTATCGAACCCGCTGTCCCGACTGTCGTGCTCTGCACTGCAGTTGGATCTGACGTGTATATCACACCGCCATAGTTTACAGCCACGAGCTTGGTCCCGTCTGAGGATGAGGCAACAGAGGACCAATAGGCAGTAGGCGCCAATGTCCGAGTCCAAGTAACCCCTGAATTCGATGAGGTATATATCCCGGTGCCCAAGTTTCCAGCCACGAGCTTGGTCCCGTCTGAGGATGAAGCAACAGAGATCCATGAGTCAGTAGGCGCAGTGGTCAGAGTCCAGGTGACCCCTGAATTCGATGAGGTATATATCCCACCGCCATTGATTACAGCTACGAGCTTGGTCCCGTCTGAGGATGAGGCAACAGATGACCAAGTGGCAGCAGGCGCAGAGGTCTGCTGAGTCCAAGTGACCCCTGAATTCGATGAGGTATATATCCCACC
>Ga0209415_10001462_pt1 | contig 45256 bp, 36 predicted proteins | sample PeaSoiSIISIP2007_FD_187696 | JGI IMG/M metagenome (GOLD analysis project Ga0209415, IMG submission 187696) | Peat soil microbial communities from Weissenstadt, Germany - SII-SIP-2007 (SPAdes) (version 2) | ecosystem: Environmental > Terrestrial > Soil > Wetlands > Peat | place: Germany... | reverse complement strand
AGTGCCATGAGAAATTCTGTCAGCTGGGCAGGTGAACCTCGGGGATCCCTGGGCGGTTACTTCAGCAGTCTCCTAGGTCTCGCAACCCGCGCCCGAGTCGGTTTGCGGATCGGTCGATCTCCCCGAAAGTGAGTGACTCGTCACCGAGAGCCACCGCGACTCGATTAGGGACGGACCGAGCGGCAGTGCGGAAGATGTCACCGATCAACAGCTCAGTTTGCGCCGAGCTGCCGGCAGGGACGAGACCGGCACGGCGCCTCGCGCTCGGCACCGGGATCAGGCGTCCTTGGTGAACCGCGCCCGGAGCGAGGGCGGGACCGAGCCGTCGAGGTCGGTGAAGCCGTACCGAGTTGCAAGTTCGGCCACGACGAGAACCTGGTCGCTCAGCGAGAGCACATCTGGATCTGTCGCGAGTGCAACGACGGCGGGGCCTGTGAACAGCGGCGACTCGGAGCCGGTGAGATCAAGGAACTCGGCTGGTTGTAGAACCGACTCGGTGCTGGCCAGGCCAGGGTACAAAGACACCGAAGTGATGCCCCGCTCTCGAAGCTGGGACGCCATCGCGACCGCCAGCCGGTCGTCGGCGGCTTTGGCGACGCCGTAGGCGACGGGGTCGCCAGCAGAGAAGTACGAGCCGCCGAAGAAGGAGATGGTCACGATCAGTTCGCCCGAAGCCATGAGTGGCACTGCAAGCGCCGCGGCTACATGGTGTGCTCTGACGCCGGCGGCGAACATCTTGTCCCAGAGATCAAACGGCTGCTCGTTGAATGGACGGGCCATCTCTTCGGGCTCGCCGCGGTGATAGGACTCGTAGCCGCCCCACACACTGTTCACGAGGATGTCCAGCCGGCCGCGCTCAGCTTCCGCGCGGTCGAAGACGGCTCGTACCGCCGCGTCGTCGGTGTGGTTGCAGACCACGCCAACGCCCTCACCTCCCGCCTTGGTCACAGCCGCGGCGGTCTCCTCAACCGTGCCGCCCAGACCAGGAAATGTCATCGTTTCTCTAGCCGATCGTCCCGTGCAGTAGACCGTCGTTCCGGTCTCGCCGAGTGCAATGGCTACGCCCTTGCCGACGCCGCGTGTGGCGCCAGTGACCACGGCGACGGTCATCGAGCTGTCACCGGTTTGGTTGTCACGTCGGCGCATCGGTTACAGCTCCCTGAAGGTCGTGCAATCCGAGCGAGATGGTCGGCTGCTCCTGGCCGCCATCTACCTCGATGATCTTGCCGGTGACGTACCCCGAGGCGTCGGATGCGAGATAGATGACAGCACCAGCGACGTCGCGGGGCGTGCCAAGCCGCCTGAGTGCGATGACCGATGTCATCTGGGCCCGGGCCGCGTCGTCGACGAACTGTGCGAGTGACTCCGTCTCGATCGTCCCCGGCGCGACCGCGTTGACTCGGATGCGCGGGCCGAGGTCGACGGACATCTGTCGCGTCATGTGCGAGAGCGCGCTCTTGGCTGTCGCATACGCGACGAATCCACGATCGCTCAGGCGTGCCATCGCGGACGAGATGTTGATGATCGAGGCGGATCCGCTCGCAAGCAGGATCGGCACTGCGAGCTTGCTCAGCTGGAATGCGACGGTGACGTTGAAATGGAAGGCTCGTTCGAGGTACCCGGCGCTCGTGTCGAGAAACGCCCTCGGAGCGGTACCTCCGACGTTGTTGACGAGGATGTCGAGTCGCCCGAACGCAGACTCGGCACGCTCAACGAGCGCCGGAAGGGCCTCGAGGTCAGTGAGGTCGCACACGAGCACCTCGACCCTCCGCCCTGTACCCGCGATGTCTTTGGCGACGGCTGCGAGGTCCGTCTCGTTGCGCGCCGCGACGAGCACGTCTGCTCCGTTCTCCGCGAGGGCTAGAGCCGCGGCGGCACCGATCCCGCGGCTCGCGCCGGTCACGATCGCGGCCCGTCCGTCGAGGCGGAAGAGATTGGGCACTCGGGGAGCATAAACGAGGTGCCAGCAGGCCCTGCTCCGCCCAGTCTCGGCATCGTCGGCCGGACCGCCGTGGCCAGGAAGCGACCAGGGCCGCCGTGGCCAGGAAGCGACCAGGACCCCGTGGCCAGGAAGCGACCAGGACCCCGTGGCCAGGAAGCGACCAGGACCGCCGTGGCCAGGAAGCGACCAGGGCCGCCGTGGCCAGGAAGCGACCACGGCCGCCGTGGCCAGGAAGCGACCAGGACCGCCGTCGCCAGGCGCGGCGACCTACCCTGTTGGGAGTCCGAGGTTCTTGAGGCTGTGACGACGTGGAAGGATCGGCGGGTGATCGAAAAGCTGAGGATCGAGCCCGGGAGCACCGTCGAATTGGCGCGACGTGACGCCTCGGCGACCCATGGGGCGCCGGGCGATCGGGCCGCGACCGAGGCGGCTGAGCCCGACCTGTCGGCACGCCTGCTCGAGTTCCAGTCCCGCCTGTGGGCCGAGGCTCGCCGATCCGTGCTCGTCGTGCTGCAGGGTTTGGATGCTGCCGGGAAAGACGGGACGATCCGGTATGTGTTCCGAGGGCTCAACCCTCAGGCCGTGCGTGTTGCGGGCTTCAAGGAGCCCACGGCGGAGGAGCTTTCACACGACTTCCTCTGGCGCGTTCACAAGCGAACGCCGGCCGCAGGCGAGATAGGAATCTTCAACCGGTCGCACTACGAGGACGTGCTCGTCGTGCGCGTGCACGAGATGGTTCCCGAAGACGTTTGGCGAGCTCGTTACGACCACATCAACGCGTTCGAGGCTCTGCTCGCGCACGGCGGGACGACCACCGTGAAGTTCTTCCTGCACCTGTCGCGAGACGAGCAGGGTCGTCGTCTTCTCGAACGGCTCGACCAGCCGGAGAAACGATGGAAGACGCGGCGGTCCGATTTCGTCGAACGCGAGCGTTGGACCGAGTACCAGCAGGCGTATACCGACATGCTCGAGCGCACATCGACGACCGCCGCACCTTGGTACATCGTGCCGGCGGACCACAAGTGGTATCGCAACTGGGCGGTGAGCAACATTCTCGTTCACGTCCTCGAACAGATGGACCCGCACTATCCCGAGCCGCCTCCGCTCGGAGAGTTCCTGCAGCGCTGAGCCTCGCAGTGTCTGTGCACCATGTAACGCTGGGCGGGCTGTAGGAGACTGAGCAGCATGTTTCGACTGCGAAATTCCAAAGCCGCGAAATCCGAGCAGGGGACGTCGAGAGACGTTGCGCTCTCCGAGGACGAGTGGCGCCGGCGCCTGACTCCCGAGCAGTACCAGGTGCTACGGCAGGCCGGTACCGAGCGGGCCTTCAGCGGGCAGTACTTCGACTGCCACACTGACGGCATCTACCGCTGTGCAGCCTGCAGTGCCGAGTTGTTCACCTCGGACGCCAAGTTCGACTCCGGTACGGGCTGGCCGAGCTTCACCGAGCCGATGGTGGCCCATGCCGTCGAGCTGCACCGCGATCGGGCGCTCGGTATGGAGAGAACCGAAGTGGTCTGCCGCGCTTGCGGCTCGCACCTCGGCCACGTGTTCGAGGACGGTCCGCGACCGACCGGCCAGCGATACTGCATCAACTCGTGCTCGCTGGCCCTCGAACCCAGGCCCTTCGAAGCACGCTGATGTCCGAGCCCGAGCCCGAGCCCGAGCCCGAGCGCGAGCCCGAGCCCGAGCGCGAGCCCGAGATCACCGTCTACGGCACACAGTGGTGCGGGGACTGCAAGCGGGCCAAGCAATTCTTCGGGGAACAGCGGGTGCACTACCGGTTCGTCGACGTGGACGCGGACGCCGACGGGCTCGCGTTCGTCGAGCAGGTGAACGATGGCAAGCGCGTGATCCCAGTGATCGTCTTCGCCGACGGCTCGAGGCTGATCGAGCCGTCCAACGCCGAGATGGCGTCCAAGCTGGGCCTGCAGGTCATGGCTTCGCGCAGCTTCTACGACGTCATCATCGTGGGCAGCGGTCCGGCCGGTCTTACCGCTGCCCTCTACACCGCTCGCGAGGGGATCGACACGCTCGTGATCGAACGTGCCGGCGTCGGTGGCCAAGCGGGCATCACCGAGCGGCTCGACAACTTTCCAGGGTTTCCCGAGGGCGTCTCGGGCGACGAGTTCGCCGGCCGCCTACGTCGCCAGGCGGAGCGGTTCGGAGTGGAAGTGCTGCCTGCTCAGGAAGTGACAGCGATCTCGCTCGACGGCTCGTATCGCCGTGTCACGACCGCCGACGGCACGGTCTACGGCGCGTATGCGGTATTGCTCGCGCTTGGCTCGACGTACCGTCGCCTCGGGATCCCGGGGGAGGAGGACTTCATCGGGGCTGGCGTGCATTTCTGCGCCACATGTGACGGGCCGTTCTACCGCGGCGAGCACGTCGCAGTGATCGGCGGCGGCAATTCGGCGGGCGAGGAAGGTCTCTTTCTCACGAAATTCGCCCGCCAGGTCACGATCATCACTCGTGATCCCGCCCTCATGGCGAGCAAGGTCGTCGTGACGAAGATCGGTGAGCAACCCGGCATGGACGTGATCACCGGGACCCTTCCGGTCGCCTTTCGAGGCAACGGCCATCTCAGAGCGGTGACGGTGGAGAATCTTTCAAGTGGCGCTCAGCGTGAGTTGGAGGTCGCCGCCGCCTTCGTCTTCATCGGCCTCAGCCCGAACACCGCGATCGTGGACGGTCTGGTGGATCTCGACCCACAGGGATTCGTGACGACGGACTCCGGGCTGATGACGAGTGCTCCAGGCATCTTCGCTGCGGGCGACTGTCGCGCTGGCAGTACGAAACAAGCAGCCTCTGCAGCCGGCGAAGGCGCCGCCGCCGCGATCGCGATCCGCCGCTATGTCGAACCCCTGGCGGGCGGCATGCCTGAGCCCCGTGAGCCTGTAGTGGCCGCCCGGATGATGTGACCGGGGAGCCGCCCGGCTGAGGTGCACGCGGCCCCGGCCCGGACCGGTCTGGCGTGACCCCGGCCCCGGACCCGGGATGATGTGACCGGGTATGGATCCGGCGAGCACGGACGTTGAGAGTTCTGAAAGAGACAAGGAGCGAAGATGAGTTGGTTTGGCCACACGTCGGACATGATTGAGCCCGACCGGGCGCTTCCGGGCCGGGCGACTGAGCTGGACGTTCCCGAGCGCCACCTCGTGCTCGGGAGCCCGCTCCGGCCGCCGCTGTCGGACGGGTTCGGGCGCGCAATCTTCGGGATGGGCTGTTTCTGGGGTGCCGAACGCAAGTTCTGGGTCGCAAACGGCGTGTACACGACCGCGGCCGGCTACAGCGGCGGGTATACCCCGAACCCGACCTACGAGGAAGTCTGCTCGGGCAGGACCGGCCACGCCGAGGTGGTCCTCGTGGTGTTCGACGAGTCGAAGACCTCGTACGACACGCTGCTCTCCATCTTCTGGGAGAGCCACAACCCGACCCAGGGCATGCGCCAAGGAAACGATGCCGGTACCCAGTACCGCTCTGCGATCTACACGACGACTCCGGCTCAGAAGCTCGCTGCCGAGCAATCGCGCGCCGACTACCAATCGGCGCTTGATGCGGCAGGCTACGGAGCGATCACCACAGAGGTCAAAGAGGCCGGCCCCTTCTACTATGCCGAGGACTACCACCAGCAGTACCTGGCACGGAACCCGAACGGCTACTGCGGTCTCGGTGGCACCGGCGTGGCGTGCCCAGTGGGCCTCGCCCGCGCAGACGGCTGAGCAACGGGCTACGGAAGAGCTCAGGAGCCGAGAACGACCTCCGCCGCGGCCGCAAGGGCGGCGACATGGTTGTCGACCTGGCCGAGTCCCGCTCCCATCGTGTTGAGCGAAAGGTGCGACGCGCCGGCGGCGCGCCATTGCTCGGCCTGACTCGCGATGCGGTCGATCTCACTGTCTCCTGCGCTGATCCGGCCCTCCATCCCGATCGTCGAGGGATCGCGTCCGGCAGCGGTGGCACCGTCCCGGACGAGCTCGATCGCCTTGTCGAGCCCGGCTCCAGGCGCTACCTGGGGAAACCACCCGTCCGCGAGGCGACCCGCCCGTCGCAGTGCGGGCTCGCTCTGTGCCCCGAACCAGATCGGTATCGGCCGCTGCACCGGCAGGGGGGCGAGCCCGACGCCGGTGACGTGGTCAAAGCGGCCCGTGAACGTCACGCTCCGCTCGGTCCAGAGGCGCCGCAGGAGCTCGACCTGCTCGGAGAGGCGCTCCCCCCTTATCGTGAATTCCTGGCCCAGGGCGTCGTACTCGACGTGGTTCCAGCCGAGCCCGACCCCGAGGCGGAGCCGGCCCCCGGACAGGAGATCCACCTCGGCGGCTTGCTTGGCCACGAGGGCCGTCTGGCGCTGAGGCAGGATGAGGATGCCGGTGACCAGCTCGAGGCTCGAGATCGCCGCGAGGAACCCGTAGAGAACGAGCGGCTCGTGGAACGTGCTGGACAGGTCGTAGGGGCCTGACCAACCTGCGTACACGGCAGGATCGGCTCCGACGACGTGGTCGTAGGTCAGGACGTGCTGATAGCCGAGCTCGGAGACAGCGTCTACGTACGCACGGACCGAACCCGGGTCACCTCCGATCTCGGTCTGCGGGAACACGACGCCGATCTGCATGCTATGAGGCGAGCGCCTTTTCCATAGCCACGAGCCCCTGGAGCAGCGCGTCTGCGCCGGAGTCGTCGAGGACCGAGAACGCGGGCAGCACGAGGCGGTCGGTGAGCTCGTCAGCGGCGTCGAGGGCCGCGTAGTCTTCGACTGTCACGACGGGAACGTCCTTGTCGGACCAGCCGAAGATGCCGAAGAAGTCCGGGCGGCGGATGTAGTGGGCTACGACCGGAGTGACGCCGCACGCGAGGACGGCTACCAAGTGGGCGCTACCTCTAAGCTCCCGCAGCACCGTCGTGAGCTGCATCGCTCGCCCTGGTAGGTCGTCTCCGAGCGGCTCGGCCGAGATCCCGGCATAGAGCGTGAGCCCGGCTGGGTCGGCCGCTGCGTTCACGGCCTCGGCCGCCTCGCAGAACTCGCCGAGCCCGTCGAGATCGCAGAAGTGGTCACGACCCCAGTCCCGGCAGCATTCGAGATAGGCCCTGGCTGCATCCCGGGGAGAGACCTTGGCCCGGCCGGCGTTCCACATCGATTCAACGAGCTGCGGCTTGAAATAGCCGAAGGCGCTCGTGACGACTCGGGCGTCCACGTCGCCGAGAACGCCACCTCGTCCGAGGAAGTAGAACTCGAAGACGTCGAGACCGAGTTTCTCGCCCTGGGCTGCGGTCTCGGGTACGAAATAGAACGTCCGGCCGAGAGTCGCGATCTTGGGACATGCCGCTGCGACGAGCTCTTGAGGGGTCATGAGCCGCAGCGTACCCGGAGGCTGGGCCAACCGCCCGAGCTTCACGCCCCGTCCGAGACCCGGATGACGGCGGCGCCTTTCACTCGGTCATGTGCGAGGTCCTCGAGCGCGAGGTCGGCCTGTTCGAAGGGATACGGCGTGGTCGTCGGCCGGATCGGTATCTCAGCAGCGAGCTCGAGGAACTCCTCACCGTCGTGCCTCGTGTTCGCGGTGACGCTTACGAGCTCGCGTTCCTCGAAAAGGTGTTTCTCGTAGTTGAGCGCCGGGATGTCCGACAGATGGATGCCGGCAATCGCAAGGCGGCCGCCACGCTCGAGGGCTTCCATGGCCGGAAGGACGAGGGTGCCGACAGGTGCGAAGAGAATGGCCGCATCCAGCGGTTCCGGCGGCGACGAGTCAGCTCCCTGAGCCGACGCGCACCCCAGCGACAGCGCCAGCTGCTGAGCTGCGGCGTCCCTCGTCATCACATGCACGGTCGCACCTTCATGAACCGCCACCTGGGCGGTCAGGTGCGCGGAACCGCCGAAGCCGTAGATGCCGAGCCGGCCGCCGGGGCGCAGTCCTGTCCGGCGGAGGGAGCGATAGCCAATGATGCCGGCGCACAGGAGCGGGGCGGCTTCGGAGTCGGAGAACACACCGGGGAGCCGGTAGGCATACCGCTCGTCCACGACCGCGTACTCGGCGTAGCCACCGTCGGCGTCCCAGCCCGTGAAGAGAGGATCGATGCAGAGGTTCTCGTCGCCCCGCACACAGAAACGGCATACCCCGCATGTCGAGCGCAGCCACGGGATCCCGACGCGCTCACCCTCGGCGAAGCGTCGTGCGCCCGGGCCCTGTGCCGCCACGTGGCCGACGACCTCGTGGCCCGGCACGACGCCCGGACGACGCGGGGCAAGGTCACCTTCGACGAGGTGCAGATCCGTGCGGCAGACGCCGCACGTGCGGACCTTGACGAGGATCTCACCGGCACTGGGCTCGGGAACCTCGCGGTCGACCAGGCGCAGGGGACGCTCGGCGGCCGGCGCGGGATGATCGAGCGCCCAGGCCTTCATCTCGCGCTCACGCATCTCGCGCTCACGGCCAAACCGGTTGACGAGCCCGGCGTTACGCCGCGACCGACCCGGACCCCGGCGCGGGGCCCGACCCCGCGGCAGCGACTTCCGTGGCGGCTGCTTCCGCGGAGACGCGCTGAGCAGGGGCCGCGTCAGCAGCGGCAGGCTCGAGAACCGAGGCGAGGAGCTCGGCTACATCGCTCACGAGGTGGACCGTGAGGCCCTCGAGAACGTTCGTCGGAACGTCGTCAAGGTCCGGGCCGTTGCGAGCGGGGAGGAAGACCTCCGTCAGACCAGCCCGGTGCGCGGCCAGCAGCTTCTGCTTCACGCCGCCGATCGGGAGCACCCGGCCGTTCAAGGTGACCTCGCCCGTCATGCCCACCTCGGAGCGGACAGGTCGGCCTGACGCGAGAGATGCCAAGGCGGCCACCATGGTGACGCCAGCGGAGGGTCCGTCCTTCGGGACCGCGCCGGCCGGCACGTGAACGTGAATCGCGCCCTCAGCGAGGCGGTCCGTGTCGATCCCGAGCGCCTCGGCGTGCGAACGCAGGTACGACAACGCGATCTGAGCGGACTCCTTCATGACGTCGCCCAGCTGCCCGGTGAGGACGAGGCGCGGCTCACCGGCCATCACGGTCGCCTCGATGAAGAGCACGTCTCCCCCTGCGCCGGTGACGGCCAGGCCGGTTGCCACTCCCGGAACGGCGGTCCGCTCGGCGGACTCCGGTGTGAAGCGAGGGCGACCGAGGAATTCCTTCAGATCGGCAGCTCCGATCTCGACGGGCATGCCGTCATCTTCACTGGCGAGTCGTGTCGTCACCTTGCGGAGGATCTTCGCGATCGCCCGCTCGAGTTGGCGAACACCCGCTTCGTGCGTGTACTCGCTGGCAACGATCCGGAGGGCATCGTCGTCAATGCCGACTTCGTCGGGAGCGAGGCCCGCCCGGTCGATCTGCCGGGGCACGAGGTGATTGCGGGCGATCGCGACCTTCTCGTCCTCCGTATAGCCGTCAAGGCGGACGAGCTCCATGCGGTCGATCAGTGCGGCGGGGATCGTGTCGGCCACGTTCGCCGTCGCAAGGAAGAGGACATCAGACAAGTCGAGCTCGATCTCGAGGTAATGGTCCCGGAACGTGTGGTTCTGCGCGGGGTCCAGCACCTCGAGGAGGGCAGAAGCAGGATCGCCGCGGTAGTCACTTCCGAGCTTGTCGATCTCGTCGAGCAACACGACGGGGTTCATCGATCCGGCCTCGCGGATTGCCCGCACGACGCGTCCGGGAAGCGCGCCGACGTAGGTGCGACGGTGGCCGCGGATCTCCGCCTCGTCACGCACACCTCCGAGTGACACGCGCACGAACTTGCGTCCGAGTGCCCGGGCGACGGACTCGCCGAGCGAGGTCTTGCCGACCCCGGGAGGGCCGACCAGCGCGAGTACCGCGCCGGACCCGCGGCCACCCACGATCTCGAGGCCTCGAGCTTGGCGACGGCTCCGGACCGCGAGGTACTCGACCATCCGGTCCTTCACGTCCTCGAGGCCCTCATGGTCAGCGTCCAGCACCTCTCGTGCGGCCTTGACGTCGTTGTTGTCTTCGGTGCGAACGTTCCACGGAAGCTCGAGCACCGTGTCCAGCCAGGTGCGGATCCAGCCTGCTTCCGGGCTCTGGTCGCTGGCACGCTCGAGCCGGCCGACCTCCCTCAGGGCCGCCGGAAGGACTTTCTCGGGCAGCTCCGCGGCCTCGACGCGGCTGCGGTAGTCGTCCGCGCCCTCAGGCTCGCCTTCCCCGAGCTCCTTGCGGATCGCGGCGAGCTGTTGACGCAACAGGAACTCGCGCTGGCTGCGCTCCATGCCTTCGTGCACGTCGCTGCGGATCCGCTCGGCAACGTCGAGCTCGGCGAGGTGCTCGCGGCCCCACTCGATCAACTTCGCCAAGCGTTGCTCGACGTCGACGGTCTCGAGCAGCCAGAGCTTCTGGTCGTTGGAGAGATACGGTGCGTAGCCCGCCGTGTCGGTTAGCTCACCGGGATCGGAGATGCGCTGGAAAGTGTCGATGACCTGCCACGCTCCCCGCTGCTGGAGGATCGAAACAACGATGCTCTTGTACTCACGCGTAAGCTCACTAACGCTCTCGCTGCCTCCGACCTCGTCGAGGATCTCGGCATCGACCCACAATGCCGACCCCGGCCCGGTCACACCGGAGCCGACGCGCGCGCGGGCTACGGCACGTAAGACCGCGGCGGACTCGCCACCAGGGAGCCTCCCGAGCTGCTCGATCGTCGCGACGACGCCGACGGGGGCATATTTCCCGTCGAGCCTGGGGACGAGAAGAACCCGCTCGTCACCACCCGCCTTGGCTGCGTCGATCGCCGACTGACGCTCCGGATCGTCAAGGGCGACCGGAACGACCATTCCCGGCAGCACGACGACATCGGTCATCGGCAAAACAGGAAGCTGTTGAGTATTCGGCACGGATCCTTCACCCTCTCGGTCTTGAGTCTTACACACTCAACCGTGTTGAGCCTCTTAGTGTTCCCGACCGAGCCAGCAGGGCGTTGCACCACAATTCCGCGATTCTGATACAAGGCCAACCAGCAGGTCGGTAACGTCGGATCGGTCAACCCGTCATCGAACCGGGTTCGTTCCAGCCGCGCGATGACCTGCACTTTGGCCCTGTCATATCGGGACGTTCGGCCTAGAGGCCGGGCGCCTCGAGCCGGTAAAACTAGGGCAGAAGTCGAAGGTAGGGAGGGACCCGAGGTGCGCGAGGCAGCGGAGAAGGCCGAGCGGTTCATAGTCGTGGGTGTCGATGGTTCTGAGCCCTCGCTCCAGGCTCTCAAGTGGGCGCACGGCCAAGCACGGTTGACGGGAGCAACGCTGCGGGTCCTCACTTGCTGGGAGATCTCGACGGCCACCGGGTGGGCCCCGTCGTTTCCGGTCGACTACGACCCCGAGGCGATCGCGAGACGGGTTCTTGACGACGCGATCCTGGATACCCTCGGGCCCACTCCCGATGTCCCGGTGGAGCGAGTTGTCAAGGAGGGTCACGCTGCTCCGGTCCTGTTGGCGGCCTCAGCAGGTGCGGATCTGCTCGTCGTGGGGAGCCGCGGCCACGGCGCGTTCGCGGGCATGCTGATCGGTTCGGTCTCCGAGCACGTCGTGAGGCACGCACCTTGCGCCGTCGTGGTTGTTCACTGCCCCAAGCCCGAGTGAGTACTTCCTCGATCGAGGAGCCCACGAGCGGTTCTCCGGATGGGCGCGCGCCCGGCCGCCTTCCGCTTCTGGAGGACTTGCCCGAGCTGGCGGGCCGGAGCGTGCTGGTCCGAGCGGACTTGAACGTCCCTTTGGAGCCAGGGCCGAACGGGGAGCTCGAGGTCGCGGATGACTTCCGCATCATCGCCGCACTCCCGACACTTCAATGGCTGCTTGAGCAGGGCGCGCGGGTCACGGTCTGCAGTCACCTCGGGAGACCGCATGGGCGCCCCGACGACCGGCTTCGCATGGATCCCGTCCGGCGCCGGCTGGCGCAACTGGTCGAGGGGGTCGAGCTGATCGAGAATCTCCGTTTCGATCCTGGTGAGGAGGCCAACGATCCGGAATTTGTCCGCCGGCTCGTAGAGGGCCACGACCTGTTCGTGAACGATGCCTTCGGGGTCGCACACCGGGAGCACGCGTCCGTCGTCGGGCCGCCGACGTACCTTCCGAGCGCGGCAGGCCGGCTCCTGGCTCGTGAGGTCGAGGTGCTCGAGGGGCTGGTTCAGGGACCCGAGCGGCCTTTCTACGCGATCGTCGGTGGTGCCAAGCTGTCCGACAAGCTTGGCGCGTTGCAGGTGCTCGCAAGCAAGGTCGAGGCGACGCTCGTCGGAGGCGGCCTCTCGTTCAGCCTGCTCGCGGTTCTCGGGCATCACATTGGCGCGTCGCTGGTCGACCACGAGAAGCTCGACGCATGCCGCGCGATGCTCGACTCGGGCCGGAGGGTGGTCGTGCCGACCGACATCGTCGGGCTCTCTCCCGGCGGGACGTTCGGGCGCGGCATCAAACCGACCGGTGAGGTGCGGTTGTTCGCCCGCGACCTGCCCGAAGGGTGGACGGGCCTCGACATCGGGCCGGAGACCGCCGGTCGATTTGCCGACGAAGTGCGGGGCGGCGCCACGATCCTGTGGAACGGGCCGATGGGTGCTTTTGAGGACACCCGGTTTGCGACCGGGACCAGGCGAGTGGCAGATGCCGTCGCTGCGAGCCTCGGCTTCACGGTGGTGGGCGGCGGCGACACCGTAGAAGCCGTGCGCTCCTTCGGTCTGGCCGAGCGCTTCGACCATGTCTCGAGCGGCGGAGGAGCGATGCTCGAGCTGATCGAGCGGGGCGATCTGCCCGGGCTCTTCGCCTTACGCGAGTCGTTTCGACGGCGTTCCTGAGCTGGCCCCGCCCCGTGACTTCATCTGACGGCCCGCGACATCTTTGCCAAATCTTTACAACGAGCTCGGGTCTTGCCGGCCCGGCTTCCCCTAGCCTGTAGGTGACCGGGCGATCTGAGCACCGCGTCGCGGCGTGGATCGAGCGGGCCGAGACCTAGCCGCCACTAGGTGTCGGCCCGCTCAGTACTTTCGATTCGGCCTGATCGACCCCTCGTTGCGCGAGACTCGGCCGACGATGGCAAGTGAGCTCGCACCGGAGGGCGACGCCGAGCCCCATACGGCCTTTGCGGCGTTGCTCGACCGTGCAGTGGTCATGACCCCCGATCGCCGGCGTCTGCTCGGACCTGTGTCGGTCGCGATCCGTACGGGCGAACACTGGGCGGTGCTGGGTCCGAACGGCGCGGGAAAGACCATGTTGCTTCGCCTGCTCGGTGCGGAACGCCATCCCTCCTCGGGGGCCGTGTTTGTGCTCGGCGCCCGTGTCGGAGGTACCGACCTCCGGTTGGTCAGGTCACGTGTCGGCGTGGTGAGCCATGCGGTGGCCGATCGCCTTCCGACGACTGCGACCGCGCTCGGGATCGTGCTGACGGGTCGCCGCGGTGTCCTGGCACCTTGGTGGGCCACCTCGGACGAGGGCGATCGCGTGCGCGCCTTGCGCATCCTCGCAGCGCTCGGTTGCGGAGGGCTCGCCGATCAGGCCTTCGGTTCCTGCTCCCAGGGCGAGCGCCAGCGAATCCTGCTCGCCCGCTCGCTCTTCGTCGAGCACTCGCTGCTTCTGTTGGACGAGCCCAGCGCGGGTATGGACCTTCCCGGCCGGGAGGCACTCGTGCTTGCGTTGACCGCCCTCGCACGTGCCCCGGATCCGCCGACGACCGTACACGTCAGCCACAGCCTCGAGGACCTGCCGCCGACGACCTCCCACGCGCTGCTGCTCCGAGAAGGAGACGTCGTGGCGATGGGTGTTATCGAGGACGTCTTGACGGAGCAATCGATGGAGCGCTGCTTTGGCCTGGCGATCACCGTGTCCAGGGAGGAAGGGCGATGGGCGGCCCGGGCCTCCCCTTCGTGGTGACCGCCCGCCTCACTTGGCGGCACCTGAGGGTCGCAACACTGAGGGCGCCCAACTGAGGGCGGCCAACTGAGGGCGGCCAACTGAGGGCGGCCGCCACCTCAGGCCGCCACCTCAGGCCGCCACTTGAGGGCACTTTCGTGGCTATAGCCCACGAAACTGTCAACACGTGCTGGCACATCTACGTCCTGACCCCGGTTGAGCCAACCGCGGTTGCCCGCCGCGGTGCCACTCCGGGGCCAGCACCCCGGGGCCAGCCCCCCGAGGCGCCCGCCCCGGTGCCAACCCGGGGGCCTTCCCGCGGGTTCAGCCTTGACTGCAAGCTCGTAATGATGTAATCATTTCATATGACACATGAAGCACATGAGCATGACCCCCGCCAGCATGACCCCCGCCAGCGTGGGGGACGCCGGGGTCCTGGACCCCGGTGGGCTCGAGGCCGTTGGGCTATCGGGTCCGAGGAGCGACCCTCAGCCGAGCAGCGCGCCGAGATCAAGGCCTGGTTCACTGGGCGGTTGCCTGACGACTTTTTCGTCGGGGCCCCCGAGGTGACCGTGGACAACGACGAGATCCTCGTCGTCGGTTCCCTCAGCACCGTCGAGCTGGACGAAGGCGCCACGCCCGAGGCGGCCGCGACTGCGGAGGAGGCGCGGATCGAACGGTTCCGTGAGGACACGAGAGAGCACCGGATCCGCATCGCCGAGGAAGCGCAGGCTCGTTTCGGGCGCGTCGTCTCCTGGGGCGCCACCGCAGGCTCCACCAGTCGCTTGTTCACGACGGCCAATGTGCCCGTAATGACCCGCCTGCGGATTTCCCAGCGCCAGGTCCTCGACACGCTGATCGACGCGGGCATCGCAAGGAGTCGAAGCGAGGCACTGGCCTGGTGCGTCGAACTCGTCGGCAGAAACGAAGCTGCGTGGATCGACGAGCTGCGCACCGCGTTCGCTCACGTTGAGGAAGTACGGGCCCAGGGCCCGAGCGCGGCCCGACCTGCGGATTCGTAGAGCGTCCCCTCGGGTAACTCGCCCGGGGCGCCAGTGATGCCGCAGGCGTCCGGGGCCAGCCCAGGTTCCCCTGGCGCTCAAGGCATTGATCGTGTAGGAAGCAAAGCCCATGGCCTGGGTCGGCTTCGTTCTCGGTTTGCTCATCGTCGCGTTCGCCGCGGTAAGCCTGGTCACAACGTTCGTGCTCCCGCGTGGTGGAACGAGGTTTCAGGCCCTGCCGCTGATCGTGGGCAGGGGCGTCCGCAGCGGCTTCTTGTTCGCGGCCCGGTCCGCCCGCACCTTCGAGCGGAAGGACGGCATCCTGGCCGGAGTCGGCCCCGTGTCGCTGATCGCGCAGCTGGCGATGTTCCTCGGCTTGTTCATCCTCGGTTACGGCCTCATGCAATGGCCCTGGACAGGGTCCGTCGGGGGCGGCATCACCGAGTCGGCGGCCTCCTTGTTCTCCGTGGGCCTCGTGCACGCGGGCGTCCGCGGCAACGACGTCGTCGTCGTGCTGGCCGCCGCCACGGGAGCGGTCGCGGTTGCACTCCAGATCGGCTACCTCCCCGCGATCTACCAGGCTTTCAATCGCCGCGAGTCGCTTGTCACCTTGATGGAAAGTCGCGCCGGCGTGCCGGCGTGGGGCCCCGAGGTGCTCATGCGTCACCAGCTCGTCGCGATCACCGACGCGTTGCCTGCGCTCTACGGCGATTGGGAGCTTTGGGCTGCGGACCTTGCCGAGAGCCATATCTCCTATCCGGTGCTGCTGTGGTTTCGCTCCCCGGAGCCGGGATACTCCTGGATCCTGTCGCTGCTCGCCGTCCTGGACGCTGCAGCGATGCACCTGTCGCTGAACCCGAGCAGCGCGCCCTCGGAGGCACGGTTGTGCCTACGGATGGGCTTCACGGCGCTCCGGCGCATCGCCCAGGCGCTGCACTGGGAGTTCGAGGCCGACCCGGCACCGGAGGGACCGCTCCAGCTCAGCTACGAGGAGTTCGCCTACGCTGTGCAGCTCGTGCGGGAGACGGGCTTTCCCGTCGAGCGGACGACCGAGGACGCATGGCCGAACTTCCGCGGCTGGCGGGTCAACTACGAGACCCTTGCTTATCGCTTGGCTGACCGTGTCGTGGCACCCCGGGCTCCCTGGTCGGGCGAGCGGAGCCATCTTCCCCTCGAGCTGATGCCCCCCAGACGGCCCCCGCACCGCAACCCGCAAGGAAAGGTCTTCTTCGACCAGAAGCTCCGACCTGATTACCGCCCGATAACTCCAACACCTGCGCCCTCCCGCCCGGTGCCGTGGCATCGTCGTCACCGCGCCGCGGACGCGGACCCGGGCCAGCCCGACCTTTGATGCCACCGACGCTGCCTGGCACACTTGGCACCGCACCCGAGGAGGGATACCGCACATGCCAACCGTCGAGCTCGACGCCGAATTCCCTACTCTGCCGCTAGAGCCTGTGCGTTCTGCGGCACTCGACCGCGCTCGTGCCCTCGGATGCGAGCACGCCGCTGTGCGCATCGAACGCATCCGGTCTCAGGTTGTGAGGCTGCGTGACGGCCGGCTCGAGACCTCCGCCGACGACCTCGAACTCGGCGTCGGTCTCCGGGTAGTGCGTGAGGGGTCGTTCGGATTCGCGGCGACGGTCGAGCTGGACGCCGACGCCGCTGCCGCCCTTGCGGAAGAGGCCGTCGCGACCGCGCGGGCCACGGCACCAGCGGTCAGCGAGCGTGTCGAGCTGGCGGACGAGCCCTCCCACGGTGAGGCGACCTGGACGTCGGCTTACGAACTCGACCCGACCGGAGTCCCCGCGCACGAGAAGGTCGCACTGCTCGAGGAGTGGAGTGGCCGTCTCCTGCGCGCGCCCGGTGTCCACCACGTGACCGCGTCCGTGCTGGCCGTCGTGGAGGACAAGCACTATGGGGATCTCTCCGGGACGATCACGACCCAAAGGCGAGTGCGCCTGCACCCCGTGGTCGAGGCGATCACGGTCGATGCGGAGGCGGGAGGTTTTGAGACGATGCGCACGCTCGCGCCGCCCGTCGGCCGGGGCTGGGAGTACCTCCTCGGAGACGGGTGGGACTGGGATGGCGAGCTCGCCCGCATCCCCGACTACCTCGCCGAGAAACTGAACGCCCCGTCCGTCACGCCCGGCGCCCACGACCTGGTCATCGATCCTTCGAACCTCTGGCTCACGATCCACGAGTCCATTGGGCACGCGACCGAGCTGGATCGCGCGATGGGCTACGAGGCGGCCTACGCCGGGACGTCCTTCGCCACGCTCGACAAGCTCGGCTCCCTCCACTACGGCTCGGAGGTCATGAACGTGACCGGCGACCGCACCGTCCGTCACGGACTTGCCACCGTCGCGTACGACGACGAGGGCGTCGAGGCACAGAGCTTCGATCTCATCCGCGATGGGATTCTGGTGGGCTACCAGCTCGACCGGCGCATCGCTCGCAACGTCGGCCTCGGCCGGTCGAATGGCTGCGCATTCGCCGACTCCCCTGGCCATACACCTATCCAGCGCATGGCCAACGTGTCACTGCGCCCGGCAGACGGAAACGGTCCTAGCACCGACGAGCTCGTCTCGGCCGTCGACCACGGCTTCTACATCGCCGGCGACAAGAGCTGGTCCATCGACATGCAGCGGTACAACTTCCAGTTCACCGGGCAGCGCTTCTACAAGATTGAGAAAGGCCGTCTTGCCGGGCAGGTGAAGGATCTGGCCTATCAATCTCGCACGACCGACTTCTGGGGGGCGATGGAAGCCGTCGGGGGCGAGTCGACCTACCGCCTGGGAGGGGCGTTCAATTGCGGGAAGGGCCAGCCGGGTCAGGTCGCGCCCGTCAGCCACGGGTGCCCATCCGCATTGTTCCGTGGGGTCAACGTGCTGAACACTCGCTCGGAGTCGGGCCGATGAGCGTCGCGGCGACTCGCTTCGTCCCGGCGCCCCGCGTCGTAGAGCAGGTGCTCGAGGCCTCCGAGTCGGATGGCTGCATCGTGATCGTGGAGGATCGCAGCGAGGCCGAGGTTCGGTTTGCGAACAACACGGTCACGACGAATGGAACCCGCCGGGACCGGACTGTCGTGGCGATCGCGCTGCGCGAGGGAGAGGGCGGCACCGCAGTCGGAATCGCCAGCAGGAGTGGAACCGGCGACGCGATCGATCTCCTTAGGAGGGCCGAGGCAAACGCTGCAACGGCGCCGCCGGCTGAGGACGCCGCGCCTCTCGTCACGCCAGGATCCACCGGTGCCGAAGCCGACTTCGGTGACCCGCCGGTCACGACCAACCTGGCCGGGCTGGGGGACGTCCTCACGGGCCTCGGTGAAGCGTTCGGACGGGCTCGTGCCGCCGGGAGTCAACTGGCGGGCTTCGCCGAGCACAAGGTTTCCACGGTCTATCTTGGCTCCTCGGCCGGGCTCCGGCTCCGGCACGTCGAGCCGACCGGCAAGCTCGAGCTCGTCGGCCGTGCGGACGGGGGAGCGCGGTCGGCCTGGGTGTCCGCGGGTGTAGCGGATCTGGCCACGGTGCGTCTCGAGGAGCTGGAGGAACGGCTCACGCGCCGCCTCGGCTGGGCCGAACGGAAAGTCGACTTGGATGCCGGTCGGTATGAGGTGGTTCTTCCGCCCGACGCGGTCGCCGACCTCATGGTTATGCTCGGGGTTTCCACGTCGGGTCGGGAAGCCGAAGAGGGACGCAGCGTCTTCTCTGCTCCGGGCGGCGCGACTCGGGTGGGCGAATCTCTCTCCCCGCACCCTTTCACGTTGCGCAGCGATCCGTTCGAAACCGGCCTCGAGTGCACGCCATTCCTGGTCGCGCCCGCGTCCAGCCAGGACGTGTCGGTCTTCGACAACGGCCTCCCGCTCGAGCGGACCGAGTGGATCTCGGGAGGTCGGCTCGAGCGGTTGCAGTACCACCGGGCAGCGGCCGCTCGGTCGAGTGTCCAACCGGCCGCGTTCATCAACAACCTCAGCCTCGAATTGCCGGGAGCCACGAGTAGCGTCGAGGACCTCGTAGCGCGGACTGATCGGGGCCTGCTGTTGACGTGCCTGTGGTACATCCGCGAGGTGGACCCGGCGACGCTGCTACTCACCGGCCTGACCAGGGACGGCGTCTACCTGGTGGAGCACGGCGAGATCACGGGCTCCGTGAACAATTTCCGTTTCAACGAAAGCCCGGTCGACCTGTTGGCCAAGACCGTCGAGGCGGGGCGGACCGAACGAGCCCTCTCCCGGGAATGGAACGAATGGCTGAACAGGACGGCGATGCCCTCGCTCCGGGTGGCGGATTTCAACATGAGCTCTGTGAGCCCCGCGACCTGAGCATTTCGGTTTAGCCGGCAAGCTCGGTCGCAAGTGCGGTCATCAGCGCGGTGCAGCCGGCCTGCACGAGATCGAGGCACGACTCGAATTCCCGGTCGTTGCCGAAGTAGGGATCGGGGACGTCGAGAGTGCCGCCTGTATGAGCCCGGTCGGTCGGGTAACTGAGGAGGAGTCGGACGCGCTCCGCGTACTCGGGCCCTGGAGCGCTGGAGCGCAGACGCTTCATGTGGCCGCGGTCGAGGGCGACCACCAGCTCGCGCTCGGGGAACCAAGAGGCCTCGAACTGGCGAGCCCGGTGACGGTGGGGCGTGTAACCGCGTCGTTCGAGCGCGCGCTGAGCTCGACGGTCGATATCGAAGCCGACGTCGGCTGCCGTGCCCGCGCTGTCGACTTCCAGGCGGTCGGCGAGCCCGAGCACTGAGGCTTCGTGACGGAGGACGACCTCGGCCATCGGGGAGCGACAGATGTTCCCGGTGCACACGAAACAAATCCGGTACGCCATCACGCCATCGTCGCATCCGCACCGCTCCCGGCCTTGACTCGACCAGCGTCGTTGCGGCCTCGCTACGCTGCGCCGGACATGTCCGCCCTCCTAGCCCTGATCGCGAGCTCGATCTGGGGCGTCACGGACTTCGTCGGAGGGACCCTCTCGCGCCGCATCCACCCGCTCGCGGTCGCAGGCATCGGGCAGGTTCTGGTGCTACCCGTAGTGGCGGCCGTGGTTTTCCTGCTCGGCGCACAGCACAATCCGTCCGGATGGCTGTTGTGGGGGGTCATAGCGGGCGTCTTGCAGCCGATCTCGCTCGCCCTGTTCTTCGAGGCACTTGCCACGGGGAAGATGGGCGTTGTCGCACCGATCGGGTCGACCGGCGTGGCTGTGCCCGTCGCGATCGGCCTCGCGCAGGGCGAGCGTCCCGCCGAGCTCCAGTTGGCGGGGATCGCCCTCTGCGTCATCGGCGTGGTGATGGCGAGCGGACCCGAGTTCCGCTCGGTCCGCGAGCACGACGCTCCGGGCGACGCCCGAGCGCTCGGCCTGGCTCTCGCTGCGGCTGCCGGGTTCGGCGGGGTGCTGTATTCCGTTGCCCGAGGCGGCCACTTCTCGGCAGGGATGACCGTGCTCACCTCCCGTGTCGTCATGCTGGTCCCCTTGGGGATCGCATGGCTCGTGACGCGCAGTACTGGCGGAGTGCGGCCAAACGATCTTCCGGTGCTAGTGGCCATGAGCGGCGGCGACGTGCTCGGTGGAGGCCTGTACAGCGTCGCCAGTGGCCGAAGCCTCGTGGCCGTTGTTGCTGTGCTCGCCTCGCTCTATCCGGTGATCACAGCCCTGCTTGCCCGCTTCATCCATCACGAGCGCTTGAAAGTCGCCCAGATCCTGGGAGCTCTCGGGGCACTTGGGGGCGTGGCGCTCATCACGATTGGGTGAGGCTCGGCCCCCGGGCAATCGCTCGTCGCGGCAATCGCGCCCGTCGCTCGTCGCGGCAATCGCGCCCGTCGCTCGTCGCGGCAACGTTGTTCTGCTTGCTCCGCTTGCCTCGGCAAAACATAGCGAGCGCTCGCTATGTTTCGCGGAGGCAAGTTCGCGCGAAAAATTAGGTGTCGGAGGCGCGTGGGGCCGAGCCGGGCGTGGGGCCGAGCCGGGCATGGGGTCGAGCCGGGCATGGGGCCCAGCCGGCATGGGGCCGAGCCGGACCCGAAGGAGCCGGACGCGAAGGAGCTGCGGCGAAAGGGGCGCCGCGTCGCATACGGTGGCACGACGATGAGGGCGCGCGGCGACCAGTTTGTCTCTTCCGTCGATCTCAACGCGGATCTGGGAGAGACCGAAGGCGATACGGCATTGCTCGCCGTGGTCACGAGTGCCAGCGTCGCATGTGGGGTGCACGCGGGTGATCCCTCCACCATGAGGCGAGCCGTGCGCGAGGCCTTTCGGCGAGGTGTTGCGGTCGGCGCGCACCCGTCGTATTCCGATCGCGACGGGTTCGGGCGCAGGGAAGTCGGGGTGAGCGCGGAGCAGGTTGCGGACGAAGTCTGCTATCAGGTCGGTGCCTTGCGGGCCATCGCCGAACTCGAGGGCGGCTCGGTCGCTTACGTGAAGCTGCACGGCGCCCTCTATCATCGGGCGGCCGTCGATGAGGAGGTGGCCGTCACGCTCGCCAAGGCGCTGGCAGCGATCGGGCGCTTCTCGGTGCTCGGCCAAGCCCGCTCCGCTTTCCTTCAGGCTTGTGAGAGCTGCGGGCTGGCGACTGCGAGCGAGGCATTCTGTGATCGTGCCTACCGATCCGACGGCAATCTCGTCGATCGGGCTGTCCCGGGTGCTGTGCTGAAAGATCCCGAACGAGTCGCGGCTCAAGCTGTTGCCATAGCGCTCCGGCGAGGTGTCGAGACGATTGACGGCAGCGTCGTTTCGGTCGAGGCCGAATCGTTGTGTCTGCATGGCGACACTCCCCGTGCACTCGAGAACGCCCGTCGCGTTCGCGCCGCTCTCGAGCAAGAGGGAGTCAGGCTCGCACCGTTCGCTCCGTCTTTGGCGGTCCAGGGGATCGCACCGTTCGCTCCGCCTGCGCCTCGCCGTCCGTGACAGCCACGCACCCGGTTCTCCGATTCGGAGACTCGGCGTTCCACGTGCAGGTTTCCAGCATGCAGGAAGCTCACGGTCTCGCTTGGGCGATCGAGCGGCAGGACTGGCCGAGCGTCGAAGAGGTCGTTGTCGGCTTCCTGACGGTCACCGTCGTCGGCGACCCCGACCGGGCGTCGCTCGACGAGCTCGCCGATCGTGCGGCGGCTCTGAGGCCCGCCCAGCAGGGTGAGCTGCCCCCACGCACGATCGAAATCCCAGTCGCCTTCGACGGGCCGGACCTTCATGAGGTCGCCGAGCGGGCCGGGATGACACCGACCGATGTCGTCGCTTCGATGGTGGGGTCGAAGCTCGTTGTGGCGATGGTCGGCTTTGTGCCGGGCTTCGGGTATCTCGTTGGCTTGCCCGAGCCGCTCGCGAGGGTTCCTCGCCGAGCTACTCCGCGGTCTCGAGTCGAAGCCGGAGCCGTGGCGCTCGGAGGGGGCTATGCCGGGGTCTACCCGGTCTCGACTCCTGGCGGTTGGCAAGTCGTGGGGCATACAGCGACGCGACTGTTCGACCGCGAGGCGCCACCTTTCGCCGTGCTCCGGCCGGCTGACCGCATCCGATTCCGCTCTGTCGAGCGGGTCGAAATGGAAACAGACCTTCGCCGAGCACGGCTCACCGTGGGCGGCGGCGTGCCTTCGGTGCATGTGGTGCGGCCTGGAAGTCTCACGACGGTCCAGGATCGTGGGCGTATCGGTTTCGCCGCCCTCGGTGTGCCGAGGGCCGGTGCGGCGGACGCTCATTCGGCGCGGCTCGCCAACCGAGCTGTCGGCAATCTCGACGAGGCCGCGCTGGTCGAGATGACCTTGCGCGGCGCTACCTTGCGGCTCGAGGCGAACCGATGTGTCGCGCTCGTCGGCGATGCCGACATCGCCATTGATGGCCGCTCCGCGGCGCGCGGCGCGGTTCATCCGGTCGCCGCCGGTCAGATCATCGAGGTCGGCGAGATCGGGCCGGGTCCTCGCGCTTATCTGGCCTTCTCAGGAGGTGTCGAGATCCCCCCCGTGCTCGCTAGTCGATCGTCGGACCTGCTGTGCGGCCTCGGGCCTGGCCCGCTCGTCGCGGGCGACGAGCTCGCCCTTGGAGAGCCGGGTCGCGCGAGGGGCCGTTTCGAGTCCCCGGAACGGTCGACGGTGCTTCGCGTGCTCCGAGGTCCTGACGCGACCGGCGAGGAGGCTTGGACCACAATCGCGACCGCCAGCTACGTCGTGGGCCCGCGAAGCGATCGCACGGGCGTGCAGCTCGAACCCGAAGCATCTTTGCCAACCCTGAATGCGGTCGCAGGCTCGGTCGCGATGGTGACCGGAGCGGTGCAGTTGCCACCGGATGGTCACCTGATAGCGCTGGGCGTCGACCACGCGACCTTGGGCGGCTACCCGGTGGTTGCGACAGTCGTCAGCGCGGATCTCTCCCGGCTCGGCCAGCTCCGTCCCGGCGACACCGTGCGGTTGGAACAGGTCGATCCGATTACTGCCGCGCAACTCCGTCACGAGCGTGAGGCTTCGCTGGGCCGCTCCGTGCAGGGCTGGTATCCCGTCCAGGCCGGGTAGTGGACAAGACGGAGCCTGAGGTTGAGCCGAACCGCAGGCCTAGTCTTGGCTGATGTCCGGATCCGCCCCCGTCGACTGGCTCTCGAGGGCCGAGCTCGAGCTCGTGCCGTGCGGCTCGGTCGAGGCCACGCTCGAGGCGCCGTCGAGCAAGAGCGTGACGAACCGGGTGCTCGTGATCGCCGCTCTGGCCGAAGGCACGAGCGTGCTCCGCAAGCTCCTCGCCAGTGACGACACCTTCGCGATGGCCTCAGGGTTGCGCGCGCTCGGAGCCCGGATCGAGACCCTTGAGGGCGTAACGGAGGTCACCGGGACCGCGGGCCGGCCGGTGTGGTGGGGGACGGTTGTGGACGCGGGCCTTTCGGGAACGACGCTCCGTTTCCTGGCCGCGATGGCGCTGCTCGCGAGAGGGACGGTAGTCCTGGACGGGCACGAGCCTCTCCGCAGGCGCCCGATCGGGGCTTTGGTCGACGCGTTGCGCGCCGCCGGAGCCGAGGTCCTGACCGAGGCAGGCAGGCCGCCGCTTCGGATCTCGAGCAGTGGACTTGCCGGTGGTCCGCTCCGTGTCGACGCCTCGGCCAGCTCCCAGTTCGCCACGGGACTGCTGCTCGTGGCCCCATACGCCGACGATGACCTCGTCCTGGAGGTGGGCGGCCTCCGAGAGCTCGGCTACGTCCGCCTCACCACCAGCACCATGGTTCGATGGGGAGCGTCCGTCGCCGAGGAAGAGCCCGGTCGCTACCGGGTGAGCGCGCAGGCGCACTACGACGCACGCGAGGAGTTCGTGGAGCACGATGCGAGCGCAGCGGCCCACCTGTACGCGCTCGCCGTAGCGACCGGCGGCTCGGTCACGGTCTCCAACGCCCTGGAGACCGCGCAGCCCGACGGCCACATCGTGGAGGTTCTCGCCGCGATGGGTGCCACGTTCCGTCGAGGACCCGGCGGGACGATCGTCGAGCGGCGGGGCGAGCTGACGGGCGTCGACGTCGATCTCGGCGCCATGCCCGATCAGGTTCCGACGATCGCAGCCCTCGGCGCCCTCGCACGGGGGGACACCGTCATCCGTGGCGTCGAGATAGCGCGGGGGCACGAGAGCGATCGGATCCGAGCGGTCGCGACCGAGCTGGGGGCACTCGGAGCCCGCGTCGAGGAAGCACCCGCCGGTCTCGTCGTCCACGGCGGCGCGCCGCTGCACGCGAGCCGGATCGAGACCTACCATGACCATCGCCTCGCGATGGCCTTCGCCGCGGTCGGGGCCGCCGTGCCCGGCATCGAGATCGCCGACCCAGGCTGCGTCGCCAAGACCTATCCCAGTTTCTGGGACGACGTGGCGCGGCTCGGTATCGGACTCCGCTAGAGAGAAGGATCGAGAACCCAGGCGGTCATCGGCGATTCGCGAGATGCTCGGCGACGACGTCCTCGAGGAGGCCGAGAACCTCGGATCGGGCGCGTTCGGGTCCATACCGTGCAACGAGGCTCACGAGCTCGAAGGGCACCTGCTCGACGTCTGGTGCCACAGCGCCGACAACGCACAGGATCGGCACCCGCGCCGCCACTCGCCTGGTCACGCCCCCCACGACCTTCCCTGAGAAGGAAAGTCGATCAAGGTAGCCCTCGCCCGTAACGACGAGGTCCGCGACCGCAAGGTGCTCGTCCAATCGGACGAGGTCGGCGACGAGATCGAATCCCGACAGCAGCTCGGCCCCGAGGGCGGCGAGACCGCCGGCGAGGCCGCCCGCCGCCCCGGCCCCGGGAATCTCGATGACGTCGACACCGAAGTCGACCCGGTACTCCTCCGCGAGCCGGGCAAGCCGTTCCGTGAGCTGCTCGACCTCTTTTGGGGTGGCGCCCTTTTGCGGCGCGAACACCCTGGCGGCCTCGAGGAACGTGGTGGTCACGTCGCAGGCCGCGATGAGCTCGATTCCTCTCAGGACATCACGTGAGCCGATCGCTCGGAGTGCGCCCGCACCTCCGTCGGTTGATGCCGAGCCTCCGCAACCGACGATGATCCGTGCGGCTCCCTGCGAGATCGCTCGCAAGATGAGCTCCCCCGTTCCTGCCGTGGATGCCTCAACCGGATGGTTGTACAGCGCTCCACCCGCAAGAGTCAGCCCCGAGGCACGCGCCATCTCGACGACCGCTGTCGGCGGGTCCCGATGCGAGGGACCCGGGATGAGCCTCCATTCGGCAACCACCGGAGCGCCGAGGGGTCCGGTCACCTCGTCGTCGCGGACCTCGCCACCGAACGCGGCAAGGAACCCGTCACCGCCGTCGGCGAGGGGCACCTCCGTCGCAGTCCAACCCGCGCGACGTGCCCCGCGGGCAACGGCCACCGCTGCCTGAGGAGCATCCGCAGTACCCCGAAACTTGTCGGTGGCGGCGACGAGATGGCTCACGCGAGGCGGAGTCGGAGCCGCAGTGCCTAAGGAGTGGAACGGCCCGGCAGATGGATCGCCACCTCGTCGAGGAACTGGTCCATCCTGTCGCGCCGCTCGCTCGTTTCTCGGCCGAGCGTGCGGTCCGACACCACGAACTCGTCCAAGCCGATTTTGGCATAGCGGGCCATCACCTCGGCGATCTCCCGGGGAGTTCCGACGATGTGGGGCACCTGCAGACGGTCGGCGCGCCAACGTCGCAGCTGGTCCTCGTCGTCGCTCATCAGGATGAGCGCTTGGGCCGAGCGCTTGATGGAAGCCGGGTCGCGGCCGATCTCGAGGCAGTGGCGTTCGAGGACCTCGGCCTTGTGGGCCATCAAGTCCGGAAGCCCCCAGCAGTTCCACTCGTCGGCATACCGAGCGGCGATGCGCATCGACACCTTCTCACCGCTGCCACCGATCAGCAGCGGGAGTGGTCGCTGGATCGGCTTGGGCTCACAGGGAGCATCGACGAGTTGGTAGAAACGCCCCTCAAAGTTGCTGCGCTCCTGGCTGTGCAGGAGACGGATGACCTGGCAGGCCTCGTCCAGACGCGCCAGGCGCTCGGGCGGCGCCGGCAGCTCGATGCCGTACGCCTCGTGCTCGTTCACCTGCCATCCTGCCCCGAGCCCGAGCACGAGGCGCCCGTCCGAGAGGTGGTCAACCGTGGCAGCCATGTTCGCCAACACAGCGGGATGGCGGTAAGTGTTCCCTGTGACCAGCACGCCGACGCGCACACGATCGACGCAAGCGGCGACGCCGGCGATCGTCGTCCACGCCTCGAGGCGGGGCGTCGCGCTCCGCTCGCCGTCGGCCATGAAGTGGTCCGCGACCCAGATGCCGTCCCATCCCGTGCGTTCAGCGTGTTCTGCCGAACCCAGAAGATCGTCCCAGGTCTGCTCCATTCCCAGCCAGATGGCAAACCGCATGCACGCGACCTCCTTGGGTAAGCCTAGGGGTGCTCCTGCCGCCCGACGCGGGTAGCGTCCGGTCCGCAGTTGTGCTCCACCCGGTCGCCGCAGCTGTCGGGTCCGCGACAAGGACCCGCGCAGGGGCCCGCGGCCGGGCGAGTCTTGTGACAACGATGCGGAGTGCGGTGATGAGCCAGGTGTCGGTGCTTGTCGGCGGCCTCTACTTTCCCGAGTCGCTGCGCTGGCACCGCGAGCGGCTCTGGTTCTCCGACTTCTACGATCACGCGGTTCACGCCGTTTCGCTCGACGGCACAGACGAGCGGGTTCTCGAGGTGCCCAACCAACCGTCCGGCCTCGGGTGGCTGCCCGATGGCCGGCTGCTGGTCGTCTCGATGACCGACCGGCGGCTTCTCCGTCTGGAGGCAGGCGGGCTCGTCGAGCACGCGGACCTCTCCGCGGTCACTGGTTATTGGGCAAACGACCTCGTGGTCGACGAGGCCGGCCGGTCGTACGTGACGAGCTTCGGGTTCGATCTCGATGGGCTGATCGACAGTGAGGGCCCGGTGGCTCTTTACGCGGAACCTGGGCCGCCCCGATCGGCCTTGGCGGTGGTGGAGCCGGACGGGGCGGTGGGCGTGGCTGCCGAGGGATTACGTTTCGGGAACGGGATGGTGATCACGCCGGACGGCAGCACCCTCGTCGTGGCGGAGTCGCTCGGCCAGTGCCTCACTCGCTTCGAACGGGCCGCGGACGGCTCGCTCTCGAACCCGACCACCTTCGCCGCGCTGCCGGGCCGCGCGCCGGACGGCATCTGCCTCGACGCCGAAGGCTGCATCTGGGTCGCCAACGCGATCGCCCCCGAATGCCTCCGCGTCACCGCCGAAGGCGAGATCGTGCAGCGCGTCGACACTGTCATGGCGAGCTTCTGCTGTGCGCTTGGCGGTGAGAAGGGCTCGACCCTCTTCGTCGCGACCGCGACCACGTCGCATCACGCGATCGCGTCCGTGGAGCGTCGCGGCCGGATCGTGACGATCGAGGTCGAGGTGCCTGGCGCCGCCGCTTCGTGACGACACCGGAAGGGCTCCTCCGTTCGTGACGACACCGGAAGGGCTCCTCGAAGGACGGAGCGAGGCCGTAGCCTCGATCGCGTGAGCCGAGCCGAACGCCGGGAGTTCGTCGTCGTCGGATCGGGCCTGCTCGGGCTCGCAGCCGCCCGTGCGCTCGGCGAACGTGGGCGCGATGTCGTCTGCCTGGAGCAGGAGCACGTCGGGAACGAGCGGAGCGGGTCGAGAGGCAGCTCGAGGATCTTCCGGCTCGGCTACGACGATCCGCTCTACGTTGCCATGGCGAGTCGCGCGGAGCAGGATTGGCGTGCGCTCGAGGCAGCTTGCGGGGAGCGACTGCTCGAGGCGTGCAGCCTTCTCAACTTCGGCGAGGGCCTCCCGGAGCTCATGACTGGCATGTCCATGGCGGGCGGCTCGTGCGAGCTCGTCGATGCCGACGAGGTAGCCGCGCGCTTCCCCGGGATTGCGATCTCCGGCCCGGCGGTACTCGACCTCAGCGCCGGAGTGCTCCGCGCCGACCGTGTTCTAGCTGCCCTTTGCTCGACAATGCGAGCGGAGCTTCGTGAGAACGTCATCGTCACGGGGCTCGCCGACGACGGTCGGATGGGGCACGTGAGAACGACAGGCGGGCCGATTGAAGCCTCCGCCGTGATTGTCTGCGCCGGAGCTGGATCTCGGGAGCTGCTCCGGACCGCGGGCATCGAGTGCCGTACCGTCGCGACGCTCGAGCAGGTCGCGTACTTCGGATCGGCAACCGAAGCGAGCCGAGCACGAAGCGGCGACGTGGATCTCCTTCCGGCGATTATCGAGCGCGTCGGAGTCGGCTCAGGGGCTGGCGCCGACGCTCGCGCCGAAGCTCGCGCTGCGGCTGGCGCCGAAGCTCGCGCTGCGGCTCGGGCGGAGTCCGAGGCCGCATCCCGTGCGTTTCCGGCATGGGCGGACCGGCAGCCACAAGGCGAATCGACGAAGCCATGGGCTCGGGCGGAGCAGCTTGCCCTTTATGGTCTTCCCTCGCCAGGGACCGGTTGGTACAAGCTCGGTATTCACCACACCGGGCCGGTCGTCGACCCCCATGAGATGTCGCTCGAGCCTGATCCAGCCGTCACCATGCGGCTGGTGCGGGCCGCCACTTCGGTTCTCCGGGAGATCGATCCGGTCCCGCGCCTCGTCGAGCGGTGCATCTACGACAACACCGCCGACGAGCACTTTGTGATCGATCGGGTCGGCAGGATCGTAATAGGCGCCGGCACGTCGGGCCATGGATTCAAGTTCGGCCCGCTGCTCGGGTCACTGCTGGCCGACCTGGCCACGGGGACGCGGCCGACCATGCCGCTGGATCGTTTCTCGGCGCGTCGCTCCGCAATGACCGGCTCTTGAGGGTCAGCGGTACAGCCGGGTTGCAGGACTGGGCGGTGCACCGCCACAATCCTGATCTGATTGCAGTTGTGTGACAATTCCCGCGGGTGGTCCCCTGGACCGGCGAAGTCCGACCCAAGGGACCCGGGGGATGCCCCTAGAGGCCGAGCTCCTGACTGCAGGTCGGCCATTGCCCCCAGCCTGCAAGGGCTTGGAGTTTTTCGGCCGCCTGGTCCTGCACGGACGGCGGAGCGTCGTTCGGGTAACCCGTGTAACCGAGCCCCCACCACGTCGACAATGCGAACTGGTAGGCGCCGTAATACCCGTTGCCGGTGTCTTCGCTGTAGTTGTTACCCGACTCACACAGTCGCAGCTCCAGCCAGACGCCGCCCAATTCACCTCCTCCGGATGTTGTCGGTGGGGTGTCTGAAGCCGCTTGTGCAGCCTGTGCAGCCTGTGCTGCCTGAGCCGCTTGTGCTGCCTGAGCCGCTTGTGCTGCCTGAGCCGCTTGTGCTGCCTGTTCGACGGCGTAGGCATGAGCAGCGGCTCGTGAGGCCGCCAACTGGGCATCCCATTGCTGTAGTTCCCGCCACAGTGACGGGAGCATGCCTTTTGGCGGGCGAGTGCCGTCATGGATCGCTACCAGGTCAGCGGCACGTCCCTGCCAATAGGGCGAGTAAAGCTCGCTCAGGAGCAGGGCCGAGTACTCCGCTGCAGCCCTAGCGCGCTGGCGGGCAGCTGCCGCGAGCCAACGGAGCTCGCTGCCACGCGCAGAAGATAAACCACTTTCCCCTCTGTTGAGATGGGACGTGGCTCGAACTGGTATGGAGTTGATGCTATTGCCGGCGCCAGCAGCGCCGACGAATACGGATATAGCAAGAAAAGCGAACGCGATGAGCGCGATCAGGGGGTGCTTGCGCATCTTGCTCCTCCTTGGAAGTGTCGGAAACCCGGTGGGCTCCAGGTGGACGCGTTGATGCGGGCAGTCCGTCTTGTGCATGCGGCTCGCGACACGGTGCCGGAAGGGCTGGCCGGATCTGAACGCTGGAACGTCCCTACGAGGTGCGGACGGGTGTCGCCCTGTCTTCTCGGTTGTCGCGACTCCTTTTCGCTCCCTGTCGGGAGCGCAGGTCGGGACGGCGGCGCCGCAAATCGCACGGCTCGGCTCGCAGGCGCCGAGACATCGAGCGTGCCGGCGGGGTGACGAAAACCTAACCCCGACCCGGCGTCGATAGCACCGGGCGTGTCGGCACCGTTCGTCGTTGACAGTTGGTGTGCCGGAAACCCTACAGAGGACGTTCTCGTTGGCGCAAGTGCGGAATCGGTTTGAGATCGCGTTTATCGTCAATGACGATGACGAGACCCTTCTGGGAGACGGTCGCGTCACCGGGGCCGAGCCTGCCTTTGCTCGAGGGCGACATCGAGGCCGAGGTAGCCGTCATCGGGCTCGGTGGCTCAGGGCTCACCGCGATCGGCGAGCTGCTAGCGCGGGGGGTTCAGGTCGTAGGCGTCGACGCCGGCGGGATCGCAGACGGTGCGGCCGGGCGCAACGGAGGGTTTCTGCTCGCAGGCCTCGCCGACTTCCACCATGTCGCCGTCGCGAAGTTCGGTGAAGAGCGCGCGGCTGCCTGCTACCGGGCGACACTGGCGGAGCTCGATCAGATCTACGACCAGACGCCTGAGGCTGCGACTCGCGTCGGCAGCGTTCGCATCCCGGTCTCCGACGCGGAACGGGACGACTGCGATGAGCAGTTGGCAGCCATGGTGGCGAGCCGTCTGCCGGTGGACCGCTACGAGGGACCGGAGGGCACGGGGCTGTATTTCGAGAATGACGGGACGTTGCAGCCCGTGGAGCGGTGTCGCATTCTTGCGCGACGGGTTCTTGCAAGCGGCGCCCGTCTCTTTGTCCGAAGCCGTGTCAATTCTTTTCTAGCAGGGCGTGTCCTTGCGGAAGGCGGGTCGATTGCGTGCAATTCAGTACTTGTGTGTGTCGACGGCGGGCTCGAGCAATTGGTGCCCGTGCTCAAGGAGTCCGTGCGCAGCGCGCGCCTGCAAATGCTCGCGACAGCTTCAGTCCGTGAACGAGTGGTGTCGCGCCCCGTCTATCGACGGTATGGCCTCGACTATTGGCAGCAGTGTGCCAGTGGAGAAGTCGTGCTCGGCGGTTGTCGCGACGTTGGTGGTGAGGACGAGTGGACAACCGAGGCAGTTCCGTCGGAAACGGTCCAGCGCGGTCTCGACCGACTACTCGCGTCGGGTCTCGGTATCGCTGCACCGGTAACCCATCGCTGGGCAGGCATCGTCGGCTACACGGCGAATCACCTTCCCGTGGTGAGACAAGTGGAGTCCGACCTCTACGTTGCCGGCGGTTACAGCGGAACCGGGAACGTCGTGGGCGCGCTCGCCGCGAAGGGACTGGTCGAACTCGCGCTGGACGGTCGCAGTGAACTGGCTGCACTCTTCGACGGTCGGAGTGTCTGAGCTGGGCGACGGCCCGAGCCGTTCAGCAAGCTCGCGATCCCGGGCTGTCGAGCGCCAAGACAGGGGCGTGACGAAGGTGCTGCAACGCCTTTGGGTTGAGCCGCAGCCGCGCCGCCTCAACCGGAACCGCCCCTTGAGCCGCAGCCGCGCCGCCTCAACCGAAACCGCCCCTTGAGCCGCAGCCGCGCCGCCTCAGCTGAAGGTTCCGCGGACAGCCGAAAGGTTCCGGGAGGCGGATGCCACTGCAGCCGCCACGACGGCTCCGACCTCGGGTCGCTGATCCTCGCTGACGCTGGCGAGCGGGGTCACGACGGCCCAGCCGAGCCCCGTCAAGGCCTCGTCGGATTCGTCGTCTTCGGCAGGCTCACGGAAGCCGAGGTCCAGCCGGACCCTCGGTCCGCCGTCGTCAGCTCCTGCCGCGCGGATCAGGCCGGTTGTGGCGAGGCGCGCGCGTCGAACCCCGAGGACTCGGTCGAGCGGCAGGTTGGGCACATTCAGGTTGAGCACCGTGCGCGCCGGGGCCGCCTCGAGGTGCGCGGCGAGCGCGACGGCGATCGCCGCTGCGGTGTCGTAGTGGGTGTGGGCGCCGTCGGCGGACTCGAACGCGGAAGGAACTGAGCCGGTCTGGATGCTCGTTGCAAGCCCCTTCAGACCGAACTGGACGGCCGTGAGCGCAGCGCCCACGGTGCCCGAGTGAAGCACGGCTCTCCCGACGTTGCGACCGGGGTTGATACCCGCTGCGACAAGGTCCGGTGGCGGGCCGAACGCGCCGAGGCAAGCGGTGATGACGATGAGTGCCGGAAGCGCGTCCGCGCCGAGGGACCTGATCCCCTCGAGTCCTGGCAGCGCAACGGTCTCGACCTGGATGCCACCACCCATCACATGCAGCGGTCCGACACCTGCTCCTGCGCCGCTCGCCTCCTCGAGCGGCGCGACCACGATGACCTCGTGGCCGGCTTCTGCGAACGCGCGCGCGAGGACGGTGAGACCGGGGGCGTCGAATCCGTCGTCATTGGTCACGAGAACTCTCATGGCCGCTCGCTCCTCCCGAAGATTGCGGGTTGGTCAAGACCGAGCCGGTCACCGGCCCGCCGAAGAGGCGAGCAGCGGGAGGGGGCTTGGCAGGTACCATACCGCCGTGCTCCCGCCGTCAGGCGAGCAGATCGCGCTCGCTCGAGGCGACCTCAGCGCCGTCATCACCGAGGTAGGTGCGACGCTCCGATCACTGGAGTCTCGTGGCGAACCCGTCATCTGGCCTTTCGCCGAAGACGAGATCGCATCCGATGGCCGGGGGCAGGTACTCGCTCCTTGGCCCAACCGGCTCGAAGACGGTTCATACCGTTTCGGAGGGACTGTTGGCGCGGCGGCACTTGACGAACCGGAGCGGTCCAACGCGATCCACGGCCTCGTGCGGTGGATGCCGTGGTCGCTCGAGGAGCACTCCGCGCACCGGGCCGTGTTGTCCTGCGTCGTCCATCCGCAGCCTGCCTACCCCTTCCGAGTCCGTTTCGAGCTCGACTACTCACTGGGTGACCGAGGCCTCGAGGTCACCTGTGGGGCGACGAACACCGGCAGCGGGCCCGCTCCCTTCGGCCTCGGTTTCCATCCATACCTGCTCGGGGGCTCCGGCGGCATAGACCAAACCGAGATCACCCTCGTGGCCGAGCGCCGACTGTTGCTCGACGAGCGCGGCCTACCCATCGGCGAGGAGCCGGTGACCGGAGCGGCCTTCGATCTCAGCGGGCGGGCGCTAAGTGGGCTCAGGCTCGACGACTGCTACACCGGCCTGCAGGTTGAGGCCGACGGCCGGTGGCATGCCCGAGTTGAGCTGCCTGGGCGACATTCGGAGCTCTGGGCCGACGCGGCGTTCGCCTATGCGATGTGCTTCACCGGCGACTCGCTCAGCGCGCCCTTGAACCGGCGGAGAGCCGTGGCGATCGAGCCGATGACCTGCCCGCCGAATGCGCTCAGGACCGGTACGGGCCTGATCGAGCTTCAACCGGAGGAACAGTGGCAGGCGAGCTGGGGGATCGCGACGACCTGGCGCTAATCGGTTCGGGGCCTCGCTGACCCCACGGCCCTAGAGACTCGCTGGCCCGACCGCCCTAGAGAACGGTGACGAGGGTCCCGAGCGGCGTGAGCGGGAACATCGTCTCTGCGTTTGCGTACGTCATCTCGACGCAGCCGAGGCTTTGTGGGTAGCCGTAGCCGGGGCGGATGTAGCCGTGGAGCGCGTCGCCGCCGTTGAAGTAGCTGACCCAGGGGATGCCGGGGTCGCTGTAGGGCGTTCCGTCCGGGTTCTTGCCGCTCATCGTGGTGACGAGGTAGCGCGCATAGACGGGGTAGGTGCCGAGCGCGGTCGGCGCCACGGAGATGCCGGTGTTGACGAGTGTCGTGAAGATGATCTTGCCGTCACGCCACACGGACGCGGTCTCCGGAATGACTTGCGAAACGGTGACGTAGTCGTACGGGTCGGTGGCCACCTGGCGCTGCGCGACGGCCTGGAGAAGGGCCAACCACACCTTGGGCCCTGCGGCGCCGTCGGTGGCGAGGCCGTGAGCGCTCTCGAAGGCCATGACGGCGCCGGTCGTGATCACGTTCGGCTCCCCGGGCTTCCAAAGCCCCGAGAGGGAGGCAGGAGTGTTGGCGAAACGCCAGGCGAAGCTGCCCGGCATCGCTTGGACGGGAATCTCCGCCGTGACGGAAGGCTCCGAGTCGATCGCCGGCGGGGGTGGTGGCAGTGTCGTGGTCGTGGTGCTCTGACCGGCACCGTGGCCAGCTGTGGCAGAGCTGGGGCCAGGTGCGCCACTCTGTGCGGGGACCGCCGGCACGAACTGGACCGGGAGATAGTCGAGCTCGGCAAGGAGCTGTTGGAGCCGCAGCTCTGAAGCCCCCTCGATCGCAAAGTCCTTCCGAAGGGTGGCCGAGAGGTTCTGGCCGTAGCGGCTACGGATCCCCGACGGGCCGCCTGGGACGCTGAGCTGCACCGTTGTGAAGGGGGCGAAGTATCCTTGCGGGACGAAACGGACGGTGGCCGGCCCCGTCCTCACCCAGCGTCCGGGCGGCGCGGGTGAGAGCGTTGGTAGGGGACTGTCGGACGCGAGTGGCTCGGAGAAGTCCACCGTCACGCTGGTGTTGAAGGCGGCGTCGGCAGTACCGGGTGCAGGCGTGACCGAGGTGATTGTCAGTGGCGCCGGCGGCAACGTGGTCGTCGTCGAGCCTTGGGAGGCTTTGCTCCTGGGCACACTCGAACGGTCCGCGGATCCGGGGTGGTGACTCCGCTGCAGGGCGATCGCTGTCCCGACCCCACTGATGGCGACAACGAGCACCAGGCCGGTCACAACCCCGGGCGCGCGCCAACGAAGCCTCCGGTCGGGAGTCTTCCTATGCAGCCCTGCGCCCATGTGGGCTCCACCCTCGTCACCCGTCGATTCAACCCTGACTATAGACCGGTCTTTGGAGGTGCCAAACCGCGGGTTCCCCGCTTCGCAGATCGCCGCCAAGCAGGTGTTCCGGCCTCCGGACGGGCGCCTGGGCCGGCGAGCGGCGGGCGCCTGGGCCGACGCGCGGCGGGCGCCGAGGGGGCATCGCAGCGGGACGACCTCCGCGCCGAGCTGGGCGCGGGTACGGTGCATAGGAGGAGGAGGATTCATGATCGAGCCGAGAAGCACCCAGGAGCGAGGACTTCGGCCCGGACACAAGCTGACCGTCGTCGCAGCTGCCGTCATTGCCGCGATCGTCGCCTATCTCGCGTTCGGCTGGATAGTGGGGCTCGTCGCCTTCTTGATCAAGACGGTGCTCGTCATCGCGGTCATCGGCGGAGTGTTGTACCTCGTGTTGCGCCGCGCCGGAAGGCGCAGGCTCTGACGCATCGCGTCGTCCACCGCGGCGCTGTCGTCGATACCGGTGCTGAGTAGCTGGTAGGCCGTGGTCCGCCGACGGATCTGGTCATCTGGAGCGGCTCGCCCCGCTCATCGGTGACCACCAGCCCGACCGGGGGGTAATTCCGCCAGATGAGCGAGCACGACACGCTCGCATTCCCGTACACTGTCAGCGGAGCTGCCGTCCCTCGCAAGAGGCACTCCGTGACCACCCCCGGCACCTCGGGTCCCGGGGGTGGTTCGCGTCCGGGCAGCGGCTGTGACCTGCGGGCGACGAGGAGGGTCCTGTGAAGCGGAGGAGGGTCCTGTGAAGCGAACGATCTCGGCCTTCTTCCGCCGAGCCGTTGACGACGTGCCCGACAAGCTCTGGTTGCTCGGGGAGGACGGGAGTGAGCGGACCTACGGCCAAGCCCTGGAGCTCGTCGAGCGCGCTGCGAGCTGGTTCCGGGCGGCCGGCATCGGCCGCTCTGACCGGGTGGTGGTCACATCGGCGAACACGCCCGACTATCTCATGTGCTGGCTCGCGCTGATGGAGGTCGGCGCCGTCCAAGTCGCCGTGAACCCGGCGAGCTCAGGAGAGGAGATCGCCGGGTTCATCCGGCAAGTCGACCCACGGCTCGTCGTGACCCACGAATCCCTGATGCCGTCGGTCGTTGCCGCTCTCGACGCGTGCGAGTCTGCGGCGCTGCGCGCCTTTGTCTCGGATCTCTTCGACGTCCCGGCCGACGGCCGTGGTCCCTCGGATCTCGAGGCCGACGACATTGCTGTCATGATCCCGACGTCGGGCACGACGGGCCGATCGAAGCTCGTCATGCAGACCCATCTCGCGTATGTGATGGCCGGAGAGGGCTTTCCGTACTGGCTGGGGCTGACGGACGACGACCGCCTCATGACGTCGCTTCCGTTGTTCCACATCAACGCGCCGGCCTATTCAACCCTCGGTTCGGTCGCCGCGCGGGCGAGCCTGGCGCTGTTGGCCGGCTTCTCCGCAAGCCGCTTCATCGATCTGTCCCGCCGGTTCGAGGCGACCGAGTTCAATGCGATCGGAGCGATGCTCGAGATCCTCATGCGTCAGCCGCCTCGCCCCGACGACGCCGACAACCCCGTTCGCCTGTGTTACACGGGCCCGTCGCCCGACCGGGAGCGCCAGCTCGAGATCGAGGCGCGATTCGGCTTCGAGATCGTCTGCGGCTATGCACTCTCCGAGTCGCCCTACGGCTTGATCTGGCCACGAGGGGCGCGCCCGTACGGCACGCTCGGCGTGGCACGCCAGCACCCCGAGCTCGGCCACGTGAACGACGCACGAGTCATCGTCGAGGGTCGAACGGCCGAGCGAGGAGAAGTAGGCGGCCTCGAGCTTCGCAATCCCGCCATCATGCGCGGGTACTACGAGATGCCCGAAGAGACAGCAGAAGTGTTGGTCGACGGATGGCTCCGGACCGGTGACCTGGTGACCGACAACGGCGACGGGACGTACACCTTCGTCGGTCGTCTCAAGCAGGTGATCCGTCGACGGGGCGAGAACCTCTCGCCGGCGGAGGTCGAAGCAGCCCTCGAGCGCCACCCCGACGTCGCCGAGGCGGCAGTCGTGGCTGTGCCGTCGGACCTGTCGGAGGACGACATCAAGGCCTTCGTCATCGCAGCACCAGGGAGCGAGGTGGATGTCGTGGCGCTGCACCGTTTCGTGAGGGAGCGCTTGGCCAGGTTCAAGGTGCCTAGGTACTTCGAGGTTGTCGAGGAATTGCCTCACACCCCGACGGGGCGCCTCGCGAAACATCGGCTTTCCTTGGCGCGGACGCCGCAGGAGGTCGACATCGAGCGCGGGCCGGAGGCTGCGGACCATCCGACGTCCGAAGAGGTCAAGGCGACGGAGTTCTTGAGTACGTGGATCGGATCTTCGACCTCCGACCGCATCACGATCGCCGGGCGCGACTTGGCCGGAGAGCTCATGGGGCGGCTCACCTTGACAGAGCTGGCCTATCTGCTCATCACGCATCGTGAGGCGACGCCGAGCGAGCGCAGGATGCTCGACGCTGTGTTGGTCGCGCTTGCAGATCATGGGCTCACACCGAGCGCGCTCGCGGCTCGACTGACGCTGACGGGTGCGCCGGAGGCCATCCAAGGAGCGGTCGCCGCCGGTCTGCTCGGGGCGGGCAGCGTGCTGCTCGGGCCTGCGGGCGACACGGCGGTGTGGCTGGCCGCTGCCCTCGGAGACTCCGCAGAGGCCCGATCCGACCAGGCGGCGCTGAGGCGCGTCGCCGAATCAGCGGTCGAGGCCCGACGCCGGGCCGGCGAGCGTCTCCCGGGTCTCGGCCACCCCGTCCACCGAGTGAGCGATCCCCGAACCGAGCGGATCTACGAGCTGGCCGCCGAAGAGGATGTTCTCGGGCCGCACCTTCAGCTGCTGCGCCTGGTGGCCGAGGTTCACGAGGAGGTGACAGGGCGGCGACTGCCGATCAACGGTGCCGGTGCCGGTGGCGCGGCGCTGGTCGATGTCGGCCTTCCTCCGACAAGCGTCCGGGGCTTCGTGCTGATCGCGAGGACGGCCGGCCTCGTGGCTCACCTCGTAGAGGAGCAACTGCACCCAATCGGAATGCCGCTCTGGCTCGAAGTCGAGCACCGTGCCGGGCGCGGTTCGGCCGATTGATGTCGCGAGTCATTCGGCCACGAGCCCTCGTCGACGCGCCTTGAGTGCCGGAGCCTCCGAGCACCGCGACTAGGGAGACAGTTTCGCGCTGATACCTCCCTTTTGGACGCCTGCGGCCACCAGAACTGGGTTCGCTGCGCCCTCGGAGCTCTTCCCGTCGTACCACTGCGCCGCGTAGGTGCCGGTGCTGCCGCAGCCCGCGACGAACTCGATCTTGTAGGAGCCTGGCAACATGGCGACCATCAGGTAGCTGCCCTTTTGGGTGATGGCGATCTCGTACGGACCGGGGTTGGTGAGGCTGTTGGCCTCCACGCAGATGCCGGTCAGGTCCGCCCCACCTGAGCTGGCCGTGACCGTGCCGGAGATCTCCCCGTCCGGCGACACCTTCACGCCGATGCCCGAGGTGGTCTTGCCCGCGGTCACCTTCACGGGCGTGGCAGTCGTGCTCGAGGACTTCTGCTTGTACCACTCGGGGACGTAGTTACCCAGCTCGGAACCGCAGTAGGTCGACACGCTCACGGTGTAGTTGCCCGAGGGCAGAGCCGTCACGGTGTAGCTCCCCGTGATCGAGGTCGTCGCCGCACCGGACCCGAGCGGGCCCGACACCGAGACGCACATCGCGAACAACGTGCCTGCCGCACTCGTGACCGTTCCCGTGATCGTTCCTCCCGTTTCCATCCTTGCGCCGATGCTCGGGGTGGTCTTGCCGGCGGTCACCGTCACGGGCGTGGCCGAAGTACCCGAGGACTTCTGCTTGTACCACTGGATGAGGAAGTTGGTGTTGTTGCCACTGTCACACCCAGGCGAGAACTCGACCGTGTACTTGCCGGTGCCGAGATCGTCGGCTGAATACGTGCCGGCAGCGGTCGTCGTGGCTCCGCCGAAGCCTTCGGTCCCACTGACGAAGACGCAGATTCCCATCAACGGCGTGCCCTTCGCATTCGTGACCCTTCCCGTGATCGTTCCTCCCGTTTCCATCTTTGCGCCGATGTTCTTGGTGGTCTTGCCGGCGGTCACCGTCACGGGCGTGGCGGTCGTGCTCGAGGACTTCTGCTTGTACCAGAGTTCTGCGTAGTTGCCGGGGTTGCCGCAATCCGGCGTGAATTCGACGTAGTAGGTCCCACTGGAAAGGTACGAGATCGAGTACGTGCCATCGCTCGACGTCGTCGTGAACCCGCCGGTGCCGGCCGGGTTCTTGTTTACGAGCGAAACGCAGATGTCATAGAGCGGGGTCGTCCCGGAGTTGGTGACCTTCCCCGAGATCGTCCCCGCAGCCTGCAGCTTGGCACCGATGTTCTTGGTTCTCACGCCGTCGGTGACGCTCACAGGTTTGGCCGAGGCGGCAGTGGTCCTGCCGTCGTACCACTGTTCCTGGTAGTTGCCCAGGCTGCCGCACCCGATACTGGCAGTGAAGCTGACGGAGTACTTTCCGGAAGCTAGGCCGGTGATCGTGTAGTCGCCATTCGCCGCGGTTGTCGCGCCCCCTTCGGTCGTTCCTGCCGTGAGGCCAGATGCATCCACGCAGATCCCAGACAGCGCTATCCCACCTGAATTCGTGACCTTTCCCGAGATCGAGCCTCCCAAGATCAGGCTCGCGTCCACAGGCGTCGTCGTCTGACCGAGGACCACTGAAACGGGGTTCGCCAGGTTGCCGCCGTTCTCGTTGCGGTACGACTGGGTGAGGTAGCCAGCCTCGGATTCGCACGCGTAGAAGCTGACCGAATAGGCCCCGGTCGCGAGATTGAGGATCGAATAACTACCGTTCCCGGCCGTTACGGCGCTGCCCGAGAAGCCGTCCGTGCTGAAGGCATCGACGCAAGCCTTTCCCAGCGGCTTGCCGCCCGCGGTCACGACGCCGGAGATCGCCCCACCGGTCGGCATCCTCGCATCGACGGGCGCGGTCGTCTTGCCTTCGGTCACCGACACACCCTTCGCGGAGCTCAAGGTCGCCGAACCGCCTGACCACTGCGGGGCGAAGTTGGTCGTTCCGCCGCTGCAATTCGAGAACGCGACGGTATAGCTGCCGGTAGGAAGCGATTGCACCGAGTAGTGGCCACCCCCGAGTGTCTGCGCATATTCGCTGACACCGCCTGCAATGACGGAGTTGGCAGACACGCAGATCCCCGACAAGGCGGTGCCCTTCGTGTTGGTGACGGTCCCGGTGATGATCCCACCCGAAAGCATCTTGGCGTCGATGTTCTTGGCGATCTCTCCGGCCTTCAGCGGCAGGGGCGTTGCGGTCCCCTGCGAGGACTGCCCGTCCCACCACTGGATGAGGTAGTTGCCCACGCTCGCGGAGAACTCGACCGTATAGGTGTCGGCCGGGAGTTGAGTGATGGTATAGGTGCCGTTCGCGGCCGTGGAGGTCGACCCGTACCCTCCGTTCGCGCCGAACGCGGTGACGCCCACGCCGCTCAGCGGCTTCCCCGACGCGGTGACGGCTCCCGTGATGGCCCCGCCCGGAAGCATCATGGCGCTGATCCCACCTGTGGTCTTGCCTGCCGTCACGTTCACCGTCGTGGCTGACGCATCCGAGGACTGTCCGTCGTACCACTGAGGTAGGTAGTTGCCCGAGTTGCCGCAATAGATGCCGGAGAACTCGACCGTGTAGCCGCCGGCGGGCAGTCCCGTCACGGTGTAGGTGCCATTCGCCGCGGTAGCGGCGAAGCCCGAACCGACGTTCGGGCTGATGCCGAAGGCGTCGACGCAGATTCCCTCGAGGGGTTTCTTCGACAGGTCCGTGACGATGCCGGAGATGCTGCCCGTGGCGCCGGTGCGGACGCTCGTGGCGGCGCTCGCCCGTGAACCCAGCCGGGCGAGCATGCGGGTGCGGGTGCGGTCAGCCTTTCGGACCGAGGAGGACCGAGCCGCCGAGCCCATGCCGAGAGAATGCAGGACGACGTCGCCGACGTGACCGAGCCGACCTGGCGTAACGGTAACTTGACGTCCAGTAAGAGCTGAGCTCGTGCCCGGGTACCACTCGGGGAAGTAGCGCTCCGACGAGGAGCACGTGGTGAACTCCAGGCGATAGCGGCCGGCCATGAGTCCACCGAAGAGGTACCGTCCGGTCCTGCCAGTCACCGTGGCACCCTCGATGACCGTGCGGTTCACGGCGGTGACGCAGACGCCCTTGATGCCTTCGCCCGACGTGTCGGTCACGCGACCCGCGATCCCGCCCATGCGGTTGACGACCGCTTCCACAGACCGATGCGGTGTCGAGGTGCGGCGCGAAGCGCCGGCGGGCGTTGCCACGAAGACTGCCGCGGTCGCCAGCGCCAGCGCTGTCGTGGCTGCCATGACAGCGCCCTTCCTGGGCGCACGATTCCGAACTACAGCCATCTCGGCCCCCCATCACGCGAACCGACCCCCGGCGGAGCGCCGAGGCACATACCGGTCCGCTCGACTTGATGCCTCACACGATGGCAACTGAGCGGCGCTGACGCAAGCGCAGCCGAGGAACTCCATCCGAGCGTCGGGAAAGTGCTGACCGGTCGTGCGGCAGACCCCGTGGGGACCATCGGCCCTAGCGGCACGTGATGCGCCGACGCCAAGATCAACAGGAATGGGACGTGGAATCTGCGGGTGCGCTGGTGGAGCCGCGCCGGATGCCACGGCCCTCCGGACCGATCAACACGTTGCCACCGAGCAGGGGCCACCTCGTGACAGCTGACGCCGGCTCGGCGATCAGCGGCGACGTCCAGGCTGGGCACAGCTCACCGGGCAGGTACTCGAACCTGGCGCTGCTGGTGGTGGTGGTCGGCGTCCTGATCACCGCGATCGATACCACGATCGTCGTTCTGGCCCTCCCAGAGATCCAACGTTCCCTGCACATCGGGTTGGCCTCGGTCATCTGGGTCATCATCGGCTACCTGCTCGTGATCACCCTCCTGTCGACTCAGGTCGGACGGCTCGGGGACATGTTCGGCCGAGTCAGGATGTACGAGGCGGGCTTCGTGGTGTTCATCGTCGGATCGTTGGCATGCGCCCTGGCTTGGAACGAGCTGTCGCTCATCGTGTTCCGGCTCGCCCAAGGGGTTGGCGGCGCGCTCATCACGGCCAACTCGGGAGCGGTGATCGCCGACACCTTCCCCAAGGAGAAGCGTGGCCGGGCGTACGGCTTCAACGCGATCGGATTCAACACCGGCGCGGTGCTCGGGGTCGTACTCGGCGGCATCATCGTCACGTACGTTTCGTGGCGCTGGATCTTCGGGATCAACGTCCCCATCGGGATCGCCGCAATGGCGGTCGCGAAAAAGGTTCTCGTCGACCCGGGACACCGCGAGCGGCGGCGGCTGGACTGGTGGGGAATGGTCACTCTGGGCCTCGGACTCTTCGGACTGCTGTGGGCCATGGTGAAGCTCACTTCAGAGCCGGTCGACCCGACGATCGCCGGTTTCTTCCTGGGCGGTGTCGTCACGCTCCTCGTCTTCTGGCGGATCGAGCGCTCAACGCCTGAGCCGATGCTCGACCTCGGGATCTTCCGGCTTCCGACGATGACCCCGTCGTTGCTTGCTGCCATGTTCCAGAGCCTTGCCAACTTCGCCGTTCTATTCCTGCTCCTCATGTATCTCCAAGGCGTTCGCCAGCTCAGCCCGATTCATGCCTCGTTGCTCCTCGTCCCCGGCTACATCGTCGGTGGAGTCGTCGGGCCTTTCGCCGGTCGATTTGCTGACCGGCGGGGAGCGGTCCTGCCGGCGACGACCGGGCTTGGAATCCAGGTCCTAGCCCTGCTCGCCTATGCTCAACTGGGGCTTCATACTCCGCTTTGGATTGTCGTCGTGGCCTACATGGCCGGCGCCGTCGGCGCAGGTTGCTTCTTTCCGTCGAACAACTCCGCCGTGATGAAAGCGGCACCCGGCGACCGCTTCGGGATCGCCTCCGGGTTGTTAAGGACTTTCGCGAACGTCGGCATGGTCTTTTCGTATGCCCTCGCGATCCTGGTCGCCTCCGAGACCATCACCAAGCACGAGGCTTTCGCCATCTTCGTGGGGACGAGCACTCTGTCGCTCTCGAGCGCGTCAGAGTTCACGCACGGCATCCACGCCGCCTTCTATTCGTCGACGTCGCTCATGGTGGCCGCTGCGCTTCTCTCGGGTTTTCGTGCCCGGTCGGGGGGCGCGGACCTCCAAGCACGTCCGAGGGGCCGGTGAGGCAACCACGCGGCTCTTGGTGCCGACGACCTCCTTATGAGCCGAGCCTAGGAAGCCGGGTTCTCGACCATCGCTTCGAAGAGGATCGCACCGGACGAGTTGTCCCGCACCAGGAAGAGGAAGGGATGGTTGATGACGATCGGCCGCGGCACTGCTGCCACCGAGGTTGGCTGAATACCAATTCCGGTTGCAGCCGCTGCCGTGGTGCCTTTCGGCGTGACCTGCAGGTAGCAGCGCTGCTCGACGGTCTGCACCTGTAGCGGCGGCTCTGCGGTGATCCTGCTGAAGTCGGCTGCCAGGCCGAACGCCTGGGACATGCCCATCGATGACAACGGGTCGTTCAGCTGATTGTTCGACTGCAGTGTGAACGTCGGCATCGACAGCTCGATGTCCGCGCCGTCACTCGGCAAACTGCTCACGAGCCGGCCGAACGCGGCCGCCGTGAGGGAGGAGACGAAACTCGACAACGAGCCCTGGGTGGGCATCACCACGAGCGCGCTCAACTTGCGGCCCGCATAAGGAAGCTCGACGGCGACGTAGCGCTTCGTCAACACGACAGGGGCCCTCAGCCCGGTCGGGGAGCCGAGAGGTCCCGAGGTCATGAACGGGACCTTCGCCGTGCCGCCCGAGGCGAGGTGGAAGGGCAGGTCCTTGGTCGCGCTCGGGAACCGGTAAGCCCAGTGCGCCTCGAAGTAAACCGCGTCGGCGAGCACCAGGACCGTGAATGCGTTGATGGCGCCTGGAGCGAAAAGCTTCTTGATCAGACCGTTCGTGTTCTCGCTGGTCCACTGGTTGATGGCCTTCGTCGCAGATGCGAAGTCGTTCGCGAAATCGACCTGCCAAAGGCCCGTCCTGAACTCGCTCGACAGTGCGCGCACGAAGGCTGGCAGAACGGCGAAGTTTCTCTGGACGAAGAGCGCGTTCGCGACGTTGAGCTCGGGCACATGTGCCAGATTCGTCCCCAACCTCGACGTCTCGGCGGCGATCAGGGCCGCGAGACCCTGCCAGCCGGCTGCTTGCTCGCTCGCGGAGAGCCCGGCGGTGTGCAGGGTCGCCGCGATTCCCTGCTCGGTGGGGCCTGCGGCGCCGAGCTCCAGCATTGCGAGCGCGGTCGCCAGACTGGAAGGCGAGACCAGCTCGTTGCTCGCGTCACTCGTGCCAGCCACGTGGCTCAGCAGCTCGAGCGAGAAGGCCACCTCGGCGCTCTCCACCTCCTTCACGACGGTCGACGGTGCCGATGTCGCCGGCGTCTCGTTGGCGGTGAGCTCGTAGGCGCTGCCGATGCGGTCGGAGACGAAGATCTGGCCTGGCGGGTGGTTCGCAGCCGGGCTTGGGATGAGGATGCCGCCCAGCACGAGTGCGAGGACGACCGCCAAGGAACCACTGGCGCCGAGCAGGCGATGCCGGCGGATCGCCTGGCTGCGCTGCTTCGCTCGGGCGAGGAGCTCTGCAGCCGGCGTCGGCTTGTACTCGGATTCAGGTGGTTCAAGCGTGGAGTTCATGGACGTAACCCTCCTCGAAGTCAGTGCCGAAGTTGGCGCGAAGCGATCCGAGCGCGCGGTGCAGGTGCGTCTTGACGGTTCCGGCTGAGATCCCGAGCGCAGCCGCGACGTCCGATTCGGGAAGGTCGCAGAGGTAGCGGAGGACTATCGTGTCTCGCTGGCGCCGCGGCAAGTGGACGAGAGCGGCCACGAGCGCGACCCGTAGCGCGACGTCGTCTGCCTCGTCCCTACGGGCGACAGCTGCCGGAAGCGGCGGCCGGTGTCGTAAATGGTGAAGCGCCTCTCGCGAGGCGACCTTGAGCACCCAGGCGTCCCGCCACGGAAGAGGCTTGACCCGCGCCCAGCGCGCATGCGCGCGCGCCAGTGCCTCAACGGCGACGTCTTCAGCGGTCCACGGATCTCCGGTCAACCGACGAGCGACACGGATCGTCCGCGGGAGCATGCGGACGAAGAACACGTCGAAATCCTCGTTCTCGCCCGCCTCGTTCTCGCCCGGCTCGTTCTCGCCCGGCTCGTTCTCGCCCGGCTCGTTCTCGCCCGGCTCGTTCTCGCCCGGCT
>Ga0209415_10001461_pt1 | contig 45276 bp, 41 predicted proteins | sample PeaSoiSIISIP2007_FD_187696 | JGI IMG/M metagenome (GOLD analysis project Ga0209415, IMG submission 187696) | Peat soil microbial communities from Weissenstadt, Germany - SII-SIP-2007 (SPAdes) (version 2) | ecosystem: Environmental > Terrestrial > Soil > Wetlands > Peat | place: Germany... | reverse complement strand
GGTAGCGGATGGGGGCGAGGAGGTCGGCGAAGGGGACCTCGTAGGTGGCGGCCCAGGCGTCGAACTCGTCGTGGAACCGCGCGGCCAGATAGGGCCGGTAGTCGACGACGTCGGCCCCGCAGTGCGAGTCGGCCGAGATGACGGTGTAGCGGCGTTCCATCCCCACAGTCTCCTCCAGTCCGCCGGTTCCCGCGCCCTCGGGGGGAATGCGGAGGGTATCCGGTCAGAGGGGTCCGGCAGCGCCCGCCCCTCCCGTTGCCGGAGGGGCGGGCGACCGACGTCGTCACGGCGCCGTCGTCGTCGGCGCTGCCGGGGTGGGGGTTAGCTGACCGGGCCCGTGTCCACCGGGGCGTTGGTCGTGATCAACGACCCGGATCCCGCGCTGGTGCCCGAGCTCCCCGTCCCGCTGCCGGCGTTCACCGGAGCGTTGGTGTTGATCAGCGATCCGGGGGCCGGTCCGGATGACGCCGGGGCCGTGGTACCGCTGCCGCCGGCGTTGACCGGGGCGTTGGTGTTGACCAACGATCCCGATCCGGATGACGCCGGGGCGGTCGTGCCCCTACCGCCGGCATTCACCGGGGCGTTGGTGCTGATCAACGATCCGCCCTGGTTCGGCGCGGACGCGGTTGTTCCCGATGTCGTTGTCTCCGATGTCGTTGTCCCCGACGGCGTTGTTCCCGAAGGCGTTGTCCCACGTGGACCTCCGCTCGGGGCGGGAGTTGCCGCGGCGGTGCCGGAGGGACGTGGTCCCGCACTCGCCGATCGCTACGGGCCGTGAGACGTGGCGACGGGACTGCTTGGACAGCCCGTGAGTCCTTGTGCGGACGCGGTGGATGTGGTCGTTCAGTGGAGAAGTGTCGGCGGGAGCCCGCCGGAGCCGATGGCGTCGGCCCGCGCGTGGAGAAGGGGCGCGAACCGCTCCGTACCGGGTCCCAGGATGTAACGGCCCTCGTCGAGGTGCTCGAGGACCGTCATGCCCAGCCAGTCGAGGTCGACCACCTCGGCCGGGAGCCCGGCCTTCTCCAGCTGGGCTTTGAACTCCCCGAAGGTCGTCCCCGGCGCCGGGGGACGGGGCCTGACCCGCTCGAGGTCGGCGGGACGGTTGCGGCCCGCCGTCCAGAGCCCGGTGTCGAGGAGGCCGCCCCCGGGGTAGAAGACGTGGGCGTTCACCTGCGCCCCCACCGTGCGGAGCTGGTGGGCGACGGCTTCGACGAAGCAGGAGACGGCCGCTTTCGACGAGGCGTAGACGCTGGCGTAGGGCACCGGGGCCACGCCGCCGTCACCCGACGACGTGGCGATGACCTCGCCCGGCGTCCCCGCCGCCAGCATCCGGGGCAGGAAGGTGAGGACGGTCTGGGCCACCCCGAAGACGTTCACACTGAAGCACCAGTGCCAGTCGTTGATCTCCTGCTCCCAGGGCAGGCCCCCGCCGCCGGAGGTGACGCCGGCGTTGGCGAAGAGAAGATCGCAGCGGCCCTCGGTGGCGTAGACGTCGTCGGCCAGTGCCACCACCGAGTCCGGGTCGGCCACGTCGGTGCGTACGCCCCGGACCGTCCCGAGCGCCGACAGGTCGTCGACGGCGGCGGAGAGGGCGGGGGTCTCGACGTCGGCCACCACCACGTTCGCCCCCCTGGCGAGCAGGGCGTGGACGAGTCCCCGACCGATGCCCCCGGCGCCGCCCGTGACGACGGCCACCTTGCCCCCGTAATCCATCGCCAACCGCCTCTAGTCCTCGCCGGTGGGTGAGAGGTCGTCGTAGCGCTGGTGGATGAAGGGGATGACCCATTCGGCCGGGACCGTCGAGTGGATGCGGCCCCGTTGGATGGCGTTGCGCTCGCCCACGGTCACTTCGACCAGGGACCGGACGGGGAGGTCCGCCACCGGATCGAACCGCGAGTCACGGAGGACCAGATCGCCGTCGCACGCCTTCACCCACCGGACCGTCTCCTCCCGGGTGCAGTAGACGAGGCTCGGGTCGGCATCGAGGCCCTTGCCGTCGGGGGCGGGGAGGGCCTTGAAGTAGAAGTCGGTGCGGGTCTCGGGGGCGGGGACGGGCAGTGGCCCGGTGATGCGCCCGGAGAACTCGGCGAAGGTCACCCCCATCCGGGTCATCGTCCCGTGGACGGCGTCGCCCTCGATGTCGACGGTGACCTGTCCGATCTTCTTGGGCTCACCGAAGGTCTCCCGACCGCCGATGACCGACTGTTCGGTGCTCATGGGCATGACCAGGCAGTAGTAGCCGACGGTGCCCTCGTGGGTGCACTGGACGGAGAAGCTCCCGGCGCCGAAGGTCGGGAGCCCGGGGATGTCCACGGTGGCGAAGGTGGCCTTGGCCAGCGGTCGCGACGACGGTTCCAGTGGTCGCGGGAGGACCGAGGCGATGACGGCGGGATCGGTCTCGAAGGTGGCCACCAGGACCGTCGACCACGCCCCGACGGATGTCTTTTCCACCTCCCGGCTGCGGAGCTGTTCCGCCGACCTGGCCGCGTAGCGGACTGTCATGCCTACCCCTTTCGCGGCCCCGGCTGGCGGCCCGCCCAGACGGGCATCGTCGCAGTGCCCGGTGGGCCGGTCAACTGCGGCGTCGGTCTCCGGACCGTCGGTGCCGGATCCGGAATCAGTGCAGAAGGAGACGGACGACGAGGATCCCGGCCCCGAGGATCGAGCCGACGAGGACCTGGATCGTCGTCTGCGCCGCCGAGAGGTGACTGCGGACGGCGGCGACGAGCTCGAACACGGCCAGGAGGGCGGCGCTGGTCCACAGGGCGGCCGTGGCGGCGGCGTTGAGGGAGACGCCGGCGGCCCACGACGCGAGGAGAACGCCGATGGGGAGGGCGGCACCTTTCACGATCGCCCCTTCGTGCAGGAACGAGCGCCACAGGGCCCGGGCCGAGAGGATGTCGCGTGTCCGGAGACGTCGCCCGGTCACGTGGGCGTAGGTGTGGGCAACCCAGTAGAGAAAGAGGACGATCACGGTGGCGACGACGGTGTCGGCGAAGGTGGCGCGGCGGGTGCTCTCGGCGGCGAGGACGGCGCCGACGGCGATGGTCCCGTAGACCACCCCCGAAGGGTTCTCCTCGGGGTCGATCCACCACACGACGGCCGACACCACCCTCCGGGTCCCCGTACGCGGGGGCGGCACCGCCGGTCCGGGACCGCCGCCCGTCATCTCGGCGTCATCCCACGGGTGGCCGGTTCGGGCTCACCCCGGATCAACCGTCAAGGTGAACGCCTGGGTCACCGTGTGCTTCGTCTTGCCCCGTCCGAAGGTAGCGGTGACGGTGACGTGGTCCGTTCCCGGCTTCCTGGGGACGCCCGACACGGTGGCCGTGCCGTTGCCGTTGTCGGTGAACACCAGGGCCCTCGGCAGCCGGCCCCTCTCGGCGATGCTCGGCACCGGAGACCCGGAGGTGGTCACCGTGAACGAGAAGGGCGAGCCGGCGGCGGTGGTGGCCGCGTCCGGGGAGGTGATGGCCTGGGCGGCGGGACCGACAGCGAAGCTCTGCTGGGCCTGGGCGGCGGCGCTGTAGCCGGCATGCCCGGACTGGTCGGCGTCGATGACGCATGTCCCCTCGCCGATGAAGGTGACGGTCGAGCCGGAGATCGCACAGACCGACGCTGCCGATGCGTCGATGGCGAACGTGACCGGTTCACCCGATCCGCCGCCCGTGGCCGAGACCGAGTAGATCGGACCTCCGACCACGGCGGCGGACGGTGGTGTCGAGGTGAAGACGATGGTCTGGGGTATGAGCACCAGGTCGACGGCACCGATGTCGCAGGGAGTCGTCCGCGCCTCCCCCCGCTGGTCGGGGGTGGAGCACAACGAGGGGTCGTCGACAGCACCGACGGCGGCACTGTCCGGGTCCAGGGCGATGGTCCGGGTCGGACCACCGTTGCTCTCGAGTCCGGCCGGGTCGAGACCGGCCGGTGTGTCGGGGTGATCGCTCGGTGCGGTGAACCCGCAGGAGCCGTCGTCATCGAGATTGCCGCCGGTGTCGGCCATGGTCCCCGAACAGTCGCCACCGGCTGTACTGCCGGCGACGATGGTCGCCGCCGCAGCGACGCTGCCCCCGAATGCGTTGTCGATGCCGCCACCGGCGGAGTCGGCGCTGTTGTCTGCCAGGGTGGCGGCGGTGACGGTCAGAGTGCCGTCGTTGAAGATTCCGCCCCCGCCCCCGCCGACGGCGGTGGTGCTGTTCCCCGACAACGTGCTGTCGGCCACGGAGAGGACGCCACCGTTGTCGAGGCCGCCACCGTCGACGTTGGTGGTGTTGTCCGACAACGTGCTGTCGGTCACGCTCAGCGTGCCGCCGTTCAGGATGCCCCCACCACCGTCACCGTCGACGATCCCGAAGAGGATGGAGGCGTGGTTGTCCGACACTGTGCTGTCGGTGACGTTCAACGTGCCACCGACGTAGATGCCGCCGCCGCCTCCGCCGCCGCCGATGGCGGAGATGCCGTTGTCCGACACCGTGGTCCCGGTGACGGCCGCCGTGCCGTAGGCGTAGACGCCACCGCCGTAGGCGTACTGGGGGTAGAGGACGTCGAGAGCGGTGGCGGTGTTGCCCGACAGGGTGCTGTCGGTGACGTGGAGTGTGCCGTTCGAGCCGCTGTAGATCCCGCCGCCGTAGGAGCCGGTGGCGTTGTCCGCCAGCGTGCTGTCGGTGACAGTCAGGCTGCCATTGCTCCAGATGCCCCCGCCGCCGGTGGATGCGCTGTTGCCCGACACGGTGCTCTTCGTGACCGTCAGGGCGCCGTCGTTCAGGATCCCGCCGCCGCGCGTGGAGCTGCCCTTTTCGATGGTGAGACCGGAGAGGGTGACCGACACGCCGGGGTCGACAGAGAACACCCCGACAGCGTCGTTCCCACTCACGGCCAGGACGCCCGACCCCGGTCCGTCCACGGTGAGGTTCCTGGTGATGCTGATGGTGCTGGTGAGCGTGATGATCGGGCACGGCGGGGACAGGGCGAAGGCGACGGTATCGCCCGATGCGGCGTCCAGTACCGCCTTCCGCAGCGAGCCGGTGCCGGAATCGTTGCAGTTCGTGACGGTCCGGGTGGCGGCGGCCGCCATCCCCGGGGCCATGGCCACGGACAACGGGGCGAGCCCCAAGACGAGGGCGGTGGCGACGAATCGACGCGTCGCGCGTCCCCCGTCGGTCCGCAGCTTCATCACGCCCCCCGATCGACCCGAGCATCTCCATGGTAGAAGGCCGTCGGCGACTCCGCACCGTCCCCCGTCCGACCGGTCCGATGGTGACGGGGTTCGACCACCACTCGGCCAGGCCCGTCCGCAGGCGTCGTTGGTAGGATTCTCGACACCTACAGAGATGAATGCGATCGACGTCGTTGTCCAGTCCTCAATCAAGCCGTTGCCGCCATCGACGTCGCCGGTGGGCGCGCCCGGTGTCGTCGGCCGCCGCCCTCACGGGCCTCATTCTCGGCTCCCTGGGGTGGGGTCCGGGCCCGCCGGCCGGTGCCGCCGGCCTCTACGTGAGCGATCCGGCGGCGCTCGTGAATCCGTTCATCGGGACCACCCACGGGGGCAACACCTTCCCCGGGGCCGACGTCCCCTTCGGGATGGTCCAGTGGAGCCCCGACACCGCGCCCCGGCCTGACGGGGGCGGGTACGCGTACCGCAGCCCCTCGATCATCGGCTACAGCCTGACCCACCTCTCCGGTCCGGGATGCCAAGCCGAGGGTGACGTCCCCGTCCTCCCCACCGTCGGGGTCATCGGGAGGGACCCGGCTCACGCCACCGAGCCTCTGGTCCACGACGACGAGAGCGCCGCCCCCGGGTACTACCAACTCGACGCCGGGGACGTGGACACCCAGCTCACCACGACGACCCGGTCGGGCATGGCCACCTTCACCTTCCCCGCCACCGCGTCGGAGGCGAACCTGTTGTTCAAGTTGTCGGACAGCGAGACCGACGTCACGGCCAGCCAGTTCACCGTCGTGAACAGCAGCGAGGTGGCCGGCGCGGTCACCACGGGGGCTTTCTGTGGCGCCTCCAACGTGTACACGTTGCACTTCGACATGGTCTTCAACCGACCGTTCACATCCTCGGGAACCTGGACCACCGGTGGGCACGGTGCCTATGTCAGTTTCGCCACGGCCTCGAACTCCGTGGTGAAGGCGAAGGTGGGTCTTTCCTACGTGAGCACGGCCGATGCCGTGCTCAACCGGAACGTCGAGAACCCGGGCTGGAGTTTCAGTCCGGTCATGAAGGCGGCCGAGAATTCATGGCAGGCCCTGTTGGGCAAGGTGCAGGTGGGTGGCGGTACCCCCACCCAGCAGAAGGTCTTCTACACCGCGCTGTACCACTCGTTGCTCGCACCCAATGTGTTCAGCGACGTGAACGGCCAGTACATGGGCGCCGACGGCCAGATCCACCTGGTGGCCGCCCCGCAGCAGGCCCAGTACGCCAACTACTCCGGGTGGGACATCTACCGGAGCGAGGTGCAGATCGAAGCCCTGCTCGCCCCGAAACAGACGAGTGACATCGTCAGCTCCATGCTCAACGACGACGCACAGAGCGGTGAGCTTCCCAAGTGGGCGGAGAACGACGGCGAGGCCTACCTCATGGTGGGCGACCCAGCCGACGGCATCATCGCCGACGCCTACGCCTTCGGGGCCACCGACTTCAACGCCCAGCAGGCGCTCGCGGACATGGTGGCGCAAGCCACCGTTCCCAACAACATCCGCCCCGGCCTCGGCTACGACGAGAACGACGGGTACCTGCCCGTCGACGGCACCTACGGGTGCTGCAACTTCTACGGCCCGGTGTCGACGCAAGAGGAGTACGACACCGCCGACAACGCCATCGCCCAGTTCGCCACCGCGCTGGGCCAGACCCAGGTGGCTCAGACGTTCGCCACCCGGGCCCAGAATTGGCAGAACGTCTTCGACCCCGACCGCGGGTTCCTCGAACCCAAGGAGGTCGCCGGCCTGTTCCAACCCGGATTCGACCCCACCTCCGACGTCGGCTTCGTCGAGGCCGACTCGTACATCTACACGGCGGAGATCCCCTTCGACGTCGCCGGCGTCATCGCCGCCGAAGGCGGGGACGCGGCGTGGGTCACCTACCTGAACGGCCTCACCTCGAGCGTCACGGCCAACGGCTCAGACCAGATCCAGATGGGCGACGAGCCGTCGTTCGACATCCCGTGGGAGTACGACTACGCGGGCGCCCCGGCCAAGACCCAGGAGGTGGTGCGGGAGATCCAGGATCAGCTCTACACCGATACCCCGGGAGGACTGGCGGGCAACGATGATCTCGGCGCCATGAGCTCGTGGTACGTCTGGTCGGCGCTGGGCGGCTACCCCGAGATGCCGGGCTCGGCCGATCTGGCCCTCGGCAGCCCGCTGTTCACCAACATCGCCCTCCATCTGGCCGACGGCAGGACGATCACCGAGACCACGTCGGGCCCCGCCCACAGGGCGCCCTACGTTCAGAACCTGACCCTCAACGGGGCGCCATGGCCGGGGGCGTACCTGCCCGCCGGCATCTTCACGAGCGGCGGGACGCTCACATGGACCCTCGGTCGCGCCCCCAGCGCCTGGGGTGCCGGCGTCGGGGACGCTCCACCGTCGAACACCGAGGGCCTGGTGCCCGCGCTCGGATACCTGGCGGGCGACAACGGTCAGGTCAATGCGACGCCGGGGAGCACCGTCCCCGTCACCTTGGGCGTCCAGAGCACGGCGGGCACCAGTGAGCAGATCACGTGGAACGCGTCCACCCCGTCCGGTTCCGGTCTGGAGGTCGGCCCGCCGGGCGGCACCGTGACGGTGCCGCCCGAAGCCAAGGTCACCCAAGCGGTCGAGATCCAGGTCCCCACGAATGCCGCCGACGGTCAGTACGCGGTGACGCTCGCGCTGCGTACGGCGACGGGCACCGCCCTCCCCGACGTCGTCGTCGAGGTCGACGTCACGTAGCCTGTCGTCTTCCACGGACAGCTCGTCTTCGCGACCGGGCCGATCAGACCGGCGACGGGCGGTCGATCCTCGGTGCCAACGGTGGAGTCGTCGGTCCCGGCCCTCCTCTACGGCTCCTGGGCGACGATGAAGCCGCCCACGTTCTCGCCGTTGACGCTGGTGCCGCTGTCACCGTTGAACGTGTAGAGCCGCTTCCCGTTCAGGGTCACCTGGCGGTGCCTACCCATCTTCACCGTTCCGAGCCCGGTGGCCCCGAGCGGCATGGTCTTGCCCTTGGGCATGTGGAGCGGCGGCCACACCGTGAGACAACCTTTCGTGCACGGCGAGGAATTGGTATCGACGTAGAGGCTGAGGCCGGGGACGGTGGCCAGCATGTTCGTGAAGGTCATCGCGCCCGACGTGCGCGTGACCACCTGCACGACCGTGGCCGACTTCGACTTGGTCGTCTGCGCCGACGCCACGGGGGCGAGGGGGGCCAACGCCATCAGGCCACCCACCAGAGCCATCGCTGTCGCCGCGCGTACCGGTGTGACCGTTCGGTTCCGCTCCCGTTTCATGACACTGGACGTCACTCCGCACCTCCTCGTTACGGGAGCCGGTTCCGGCGATCGTCTGCACCGGAGGTCGCGGTCCCCCCTGTCGGCCATTACCCATACGGATACGGACGGCGGAGGCGCCACGTTCAAGACAGGACCGGAAAATTCGTCACCGTGGTGACCGACGCGCGATCGTCTGTTGCGCCAGAGCCGGGATCAGGTCCCGGTCCGCTCAGGTCCCGGTCAATACTCGGGGATCGGGCCACGCATAACAGAACACCGGCGCCCGTCCTCCACCGGGAAACGGTCCGCCCAGTCTCTCTTCCACGCAGGTTCCACCGCGCGCCTGATAGAAGCCCTGCGCCGCGGTGTTCTGAGCGAGCACGGTCAGGTGGATGCCGGTGCCCGGGGACGAGATGAGCACCACCTCCGCCGACGCGGCCATGAGTCGGGTGCCGATCCCGTGGCCTTTGAGGGTGTGGGTGACGTGGAGGTTCTCGAGCAGCGCACCCCACTGCGGGTGGAGGTCGAGGATCGTGTGCGCGAAACCGACGACGACGTCGTCGATCTCCGCGACGATCGTGACATGGTCGGGCCGTCGGTGTGCCAGTCGGTCCCGCCACGTGCGGAGACGGTCGGCACCCACGTCACCGTCGAGATAGCTGTCCAAGTAGGCGCCGCGGTAGTGGCGCCTCCAGCTGTCGGCATGCAGTGCCGCGATGGCGTCCGCATCGGAGGCCGAGGCCACTCGGTAGCGCGCGTCGGCAGGGTGCGACGACATGTCTCCTCCTCCTCGTGATCGTGAGGGGCCGGTGTGCCCTAGTCCGCAGGCGTCTGATCGTCAGGGGCCGGCATCAGCCCCTGCGCCAGGAACGTCACCGCCGACTCGAGGAAGGACTCGTCCACGAAGTCGGCGTTCAGTGCCCGCATGAGGGTGATGCCGTGGAAGAGGGCAACGATGATCTTGGCGACGTGCTCGGGCTTCTCGAGCGGCTCGATGCCCAGCCGGGCGCGCTCGGCGCCGATCAGATCGGCGACCTCGGCGATCGACTGGGCGTCGAACTCCGCCAGCTTCTCCCGGGCAGCCGGGTTCCTCATGGCGTAGAGAGCGAACTCCTGGTAGAGGATGCCCCACCTGTCGCCGAGGTCGGTGGTCTGGTCCTCGATGAAGGTGACGAAATCCGGGAGTCGGGCCCCCGGAGGGGTGTCCGACGCCTCGAGGGTGGCGTTGAGGGCATCCATCTCGCGCTCCCGGCTCGCCTCGAGCAGGGCCAGGAACAGGTCCTCTTTGTTCTTGAAGTTCGAGTAGACGGCTCCCTTGGTGAAGCCGGCGGCGGCAGCCACCTGATCGAGCGAGGCGCCGTGGAACCCGCGCTCGGCGAACACCCGGGCGGCCGCTTCGAGCAGGTACTCCCGGGTCTGCTGCCGCCGGCGTTCCGGGGTGAGGGGTTCGAATGCCATATGCCTTGCGTTACCAATGAGTATAGTAGATACTCATTGGTATGACAGATGTGGCTCAGTATGCGTACCCACGCGATCGCCTCGCTCCGGTCGCCGCCCCGATCCCGACCGCCATCGTCACCAGGGGACTGGTCCGCCGCTTCGGGTCGCTGGCCGCCGTCGACGGGATCGACCTGGATGTCGGCACCGGCGAGATCTACGGGTTCCTCGGTCCGAACGGGGCGGGCAAGTCGACGCTCCTGCGGATGCTGTGCACGCTCCTGCGCCCGAGCGCCGGGCAGGCGGTGGTGGCCGGGCATGACGTCGTCGACGAGCCCCAGGAGGTGCGGTTCCGCATCGGCGTGGCCCTGCAGTCCGCCGCGCTCGACGACCGGCAGAGCGGCCGGGAATTGCTCGCCCTCCAAGGGCGGCTCTACGGGCTGAGATCAGCGGAGATCCGGGCCCGGCTCGACGAGGTGCTGGACCTCGTCGACATCGGCGGGGCCATCGACCGGCGCATCGGGACGTACTCCGGAGGGATGAAGCGCCGGCTGGACCTGGCCGCCGCCCTCATGCACAACCCCGAGGTTCTCTTCCTCGACGAACCCACCACGGGCCTGGACCCGACCAGCCGCGACAGCGTGTGGTCGGAGGTCCGGCGGCTCAACTCCGAGCTGGGGATGACGATCTTCCTCACCACCCAGTACCTGGAGGAGGCCGACACGTTGGCCGACCGGGTGGGGATCATCTCCCGCGGCCGTCTGGTGGCCGAGGGCCCGCCCGACGCCTTGAAGCGCGCGGTCGGACACGACGTCATCGTCGTGGAGGTCCTGGGCGACGACGTCACCGCCGTCGACGCCCTCCGCCGCATCGACGTCGTCGACGAGGTCCGTCGAGAGAACGAGACGATCGTGGTGGGCACGTCCGACAGCTCGACGGCGATCAACTCGGTGGCCGTCGCCCTCTCCAAGACGCTCCTCGACGTACGGAGCCTGACCGTGCGGACACCGACCCTGGACGACGTCTTCCGCCAGTTGACCGGCGCGCACATCGACGGGGCCGGTGACGGTCGATGAGGACGGGCGCGGCCGGGACCGTCAGGGCCAGGGAGACGGGGTTCCTACGCGACATCCGCTCCGTGGCCGGACGGGCGTTGCGCCAGATCCCGCGCGAGCCGGCGTCGGTGCTGCCCGCCGTCCTGGTTCCCGCTTTCTTCTACACAGTCAATTTGGGGGCCCTGGAGAATCTGGCCCGCGGTGCCCACGGGTTCAGCTACAAGGCTTTTCTCGTTCCCATGGCCATCGCCTTCGCCGTCACCGGGATGTCCCGTGCCCCGACTCTGGTGACCGACATCCAGGGCGGGTACTTCGACCGGCTGTGCATGACACCTGTCCGTCGCATCGCCCTGTTGCTCGGTCTGATGGCAGCGGACGTGGTCGTGATCGTCTCGTTGTGCCTCCCGGTGCTGGCGATCGGCTTCGCCGTCGGTGTGCGGTTCGCCACCGGGGCACCCGGAGTGGTGGCGTTCGTCGTGCTGTCGGCGCTCTGGGGGCTCGTGTTCACGGGCATCCCCTATGCCGTGGCCCTGAAGACGGGCAGTCCGGCGGCGGTCAGTGCCACCTTCGTCGTCTTCTTCCCCTTGTTCTTCCTGAGCGACGCCGTCGTCCCCAAGCAGGCGCTCACCGGCTGGTTCTCGACCATCGCCACGTACAACCCCGTGACCTACGTCCTCGCCGCCCTGCGGTCACTGATCACTTCGGGATGGCGGGTCGGGACCCTGCTGGAGGGCCTGGCCGCCGTGGCCGGCATCGGTGCCGTGAGCATGGCGTTGGCCCTGATGGCCCTGAGGGGGAGGATCAACCGGGGAGCGTGACACCCTTGCACCGGCCCCGTGCCCGACCCTGGCCGTCGCAGTATCGTCGGGGTTGGTGGGGTCGGGTCCGGCGGTACCGGGCCCAGCGGACAGGGAGGGGCATGGTGCGGACGTCTCTATTCGTACGTCGGTGGGGTGCCGTCGTGGCGGCCTGTACGGGCCTGACGGCGATCGGTGTCTCGTCCGTGACACCGGGGGTGGCGGCGGCGACGTCGTCACCCGTCACCGTGTCCACGTTCACCCCGAACCTCACCCTGGTCGGTTCCGTCGATCTCTCGACGCTCCCCGTGACGCCGACGCATGTCGCCACCGCCGCGCAGGGTACGGCGCCCCAGGTCGACCGGTCGGCGCCGGGCGGCCACATCGCGGACCCCCAGGCCGCGGCGCACCGACCGAAGGGCACCGTCACGTCGACGCCCGGCGCCTCTACCTCTCCCGTCACCTCCCAGAACGTGCGCGGTGAAAGTGGCTTCGTCGGGTTGACCGGCCCCTCACAGGCTGCCGCCAACGGCGGCCTCGACCTCGAGCCTCCGGACCAGGGTCTGTGCGCCGGAGGGGGTTATGTCACGGAGTTCATCAACAACGCCCTCACGATCTATCAGCCCGACGGCGTCCAACTCCTCCCCGTCATCCCCTCGTACGCCATCTTCAAGCAGCCGTCGACGGCGTTCTTCTCCGACCCCCGCTGCTACTACGACGCGCCGACGCAGCGGTGGTTCCTCCAGGAATTCATCGTGGGAACGGTGGGGAAGGACGGCAAGTCCACCTCTCCCAGTCTGCAGTTCCTGGCCGTGAGCGACACAGCCGACCCGACGGGGTCGTACTCCATCTGGTCCATCGACACCACCGACACCTCGACGGCCAACTGTCCCTGTTTCGGCGACTATGACCAGATCGGGGCCGACGACAACGGGATCTACATCGCCACCGACGAGTTCGCCATCGCCGGTAACGGCTACAACGGGGTTGTCCTCTATGCGCTCTCGAAGGAGCTCATCGAAACCTTCTCCTCCACGGGGATCCCGCCCGTCGCCTTCGGGTACCGGCTCACCCAGGACTATTTCGGCCAGCCCTACATCGTGTCGCCGAGCGAGACGCCCCAGGGCGCACGGTTCGCACCGAACACCGAGTATTTCGTCGAGTCCAACGGCGACGCACTCTCGGACAACCACCTGGCCGTCTATGCCCTCACGGACACCTCGCTGCTGGCCGCTCCGGCGGCCCCGGGCCTCTCCGCCACAGAGGTGACGAGCGAGGCCTACGCCGCGCCCTTCGACGCCAAGCAGGCCCCCGGGTCACGGCCTCTGGGTACGTCCGTCCAGGACCCCGAAGGGCAGCTGCAAGCCGACTTCGACGCCGTCATGCAGGTCACCTCTCTGAAGGGCCACGTCTACGGTGAGCTCAACACCTCCACCACCGGCGGTCACGACGCGGCGGCGTGGTTCATCCTGAAGACGAAGGCGTCGGGCTCGAAGCTCACCGCCACCGTCGTCCATCAGGGCTACGTCGCCCCGCAGGGGCTCAGTGTGCTCTATCCGATCACCGCCCTCGACGCCTCCGGTAAGGGCGATATGGCCTTCGCCGTCTCCGGCACCACCGACCACCCGAGTGCCGCGTACATCTCCTACGGCGCCCAGGGGCCGACGGGACCGGTGCGGATCGCCTCCGCCGGCGTGGCACCGGAGGACAGCTTCACCTGCTACGCCGCCTTCGTCGGTCCCAGCTACGGCGGATGCCGGTGGGGCGACTACTCGATGGGCGTGGCCAGCGGTGGACGCGTCTACATGGCGACGGAGATGATCCCTTCGGCGAGCCGGGACTACCTGACCAACTGGGGGACCTACGTCTGGAGCGCCCCGTCCTCGGCCGGCTGACAGCGGTCGCTCCCTGTCGCCCCCGGACGCACGCGCCGGGGCCTCAGAGTGTCCGTGTGGGAAGCGATGTTTCGTGGGCGGAGTCGCCCTGGCGGTGGATCTCATAGGCGAGGGCCCCCGGTTTCTCGGTGACCGCTTCGTGCAGGTCGGTCCCGTGATAGACGAGCCCGGCCCCGTCGTCCGTGGCGTACCCGGCCGGGAGGGTTCCCTCGGCCACGAGCCGGTGGATGAGCGGGCGCCTGCCGGGCTCGGAGTCGTGATGGGGACTGTTGGAGTAGGGCAGGTATCCGAGAGCGTCGGTCAGGGGTCGTAGTGGCAGTCCGAACGAATCGGTGGTTCCCCCGACGTGCCAGCACACCGACCCGGCGGAGACACCCATGAGGACGACGCCCGCCTGCCATGCCGCGCGCAGAACGATGTCGAGGCCGTGGAGGCGCCACAGCGCCAGCAGATTGGCGGTGCTCCCTCCGCTCACCCAGATGACGTCCTGTCGTGACAGGAGGCTTTCGATGTCATCGGTGTTGGGCATGGGGAAGAGGGCCAGGTGCGACACGACCATGTCGAGCTTCGAGAATGCCTGGTGCGCGGCCGCCAACCACATGGGGTTGTCACCCCCCGCGGTGCCGATGATGCACAGTCTCGGGTGCGGCCCCGCCCGAGCGCACTTGGCCGCCAGTGCATAGGCGGGACCCGGTCGAAGGTTCCACATGTCGGCGCCGTCGGGTTGGAAACCGATGCTCGTCGCCACGATGGTGGGTTGCGGTGCGGACACGGCACAATTGTGGCGCACGGTGGCGTCTTTCCCGCGGACGGCGGTGCCGTAGGTGGTAGTCTTGACGTACTGCACGACTGAATCACGCAGATCGTGCGTCGTTGCCGGTAGCCCTGGTCTCCCTGCACGGGTGTGAGCGTGGAGGAGGAGGCGACGTCATGGCCATCGGTACAGACATCCACCGCGACGAGCAGGCTCTCCGGTTGCGCGATCAGGGTCGGCCCTTCGGTGGTGTGGCCCAGATCCTCGATCTCGCCAACGCCGCCGCCGCCCACGCGTCGTTCAACCGGGCTCTGAGGCGGCAGCCGAGAGCCGAACAGGTACGACTGCGCGACCGGGAGATGGAACGACTCGACGCCCTCGCATCGCGGCTCCTCGCCCGTGACGACCTCAGCGTGGAGGAGATCGTCCGCCGTCTGCGCGGTGTGAAGCACCAACGCAAGACCCTGTTGGTGGCCTGAGCGCTGACGCGAAACCCCCGCCCCCACCCGGTGGACAGGTGCAACGGACGGACAGTGACCAGGCGAACGCGCCACAGTAGCGACTGCTGGCTCACGTCGAAGGGTGCGCGGTCCCGTTCCCCCATGCGTTTGGAAGATGACGGGGACGGGTAACCTTCTCGGACGCGGGTCATTCACGTGGCGCCTATCGGCGTCCCACGTTCTCTCGCCGACGGAATTCCGTCCGGCCGAAATGGGGAATGAACATGCATCGTCACTCCATCCATGGCGCGTCCGTCCTGCTGCTCGTGACACTGGTGATCGGAGGTGTGGCCGGTGGCGCCTGGGCGAAGACACCGCGCATGGCGAAACCCACTCTGACGTCAGCGCTCAGCAGTTCGAGCATTCCCCCCGGGGGTAACGCCACCGACACCGCCACCGTCACCGGCACCGCCGCCAAGGGCGCACCCACGGGGTCGGTCACATTCTCCGTCTGCGGACCAACGGCCGGCGCCACGCCGTGCACCGCTCCGAACGCCGGCTCCGCCACGGTCGGCCTGAGCACCGGTGCCCACCACCGGTCGACGGCGAGCGTGATCCTCGAACCCGGTTCTCCGGGGTGGTACTGCTTCTTGGACCAGTACAGCGGCGATAGCCACTACAAGGCCGTGAGCGACAACAACACAGCCACCGAGTGCCTCGACGTCACCGGCGGCGGTGGGGGGTCCACCCCGACCATCACCTCCGCGCTCAGTCCCTCGAGCATCGGTGTCGGTGGCACCGCCACCGACACCGCCACCGTGACGGGCAAGGCGGCCCACGGATCTCCCACCGGGACGCTGACCTTCTCCGTGTGCGGGCCCACGGCCAAGGCGGCGCCGTGCACCTCGCCCAACCTCGGGCCTGTGACGGTGGGGCTGACCGAGGAGTCGGGCAACCGGTCCGTCGCCAGCGTCGGGATCCAACCGGGCTCCCCCGGCTGGTACTGCTTCCTCGACCAGTACAGCGGCGACGCCAACTACTCGGCCGTCAGCGACAACGACGCGTCCACCGAGTGCCTCGACGTCACCGGCGGCGGTGGGGGCTCCACCCCGACCATCACCTCGGCGGTCAGTCCCTCGAGCATCCAGTACGGGAACACGGCCATCGACACCATCACCGTGACCGGCAACGCCAGCGGCGGTTCGCCCACCGGCACCGTGACCGTCTACGCGTGTGGGCCGACGTCCAGCGCCACCCGGTGCACCTCACCGAACATCGGCCCCGCGGTGGTGACGCTGAGCCTGGAATCCGGCGACCGGTCCACCGGTAGCGCCACGATCGACCCGGGCTCCCCCGGGTGGTACTGCTTCCTCGACCAGTACAACGGCGACTCCCACTACTCCACCGTGAGCGACAACGACCCGGCCACAGAGTGCCTGGACGTCACCAGTGGTGCGAACTCCGTACACGATCGTGGAGTCACCACTCTCAAGGGGTCGGCAGCAGCGACGGGCGGACCCGCCCGCACGACCTTGACCCCGATCGCGCCACGGCGTTCCTGACGGCGCGCCCTCCAAGCACGCGCCCTCCAAGCACGCGCCCTCCAAGCACGCGGGCTCGGGCACGCGATCGTGCGAGTCGATGCGATCGTTGAGACGCCTCAGGTCAGCGCGTAGGGATTGGCCCGGTGGGGCTTGGAGAAACGCATGTGGAGCGTGATTGCCCCGCTGGCCAGTGCCGCATAGAAGCACCACAACGAGGCGAACCCGTCGGCCGTGAGCCGGGCCAGGATGACAACCGCCACCAGGTTGGCCACGCCGAAGATGAGGATGTCCCGGTAGCCGGAGGCGAGCAACGACCCACAGGTGGCCACGATGTAGAGGCCGATGACCAGGAGGCCGTGTTTCAGGCCGATGGTGTAGGCCAGATGGTACGAACCGAGTGTGACGGTGACGTGGTCCTGCAACATCGTTATGAGGAGGACGACCGCCACCGCTGTACCGAGGAGAACGAAGGGCGCGATCATCCATCGTCGACGTCGCGTCGGTTCGAGCCTCATGATGGCCAGAGGCACCAGGATGGGCACGACGACGAAGGCGATGATCAGATAGATCCACATGGCGATCCGGCCGGCCAGGTGGGGAACGTGACCCTGGAGCCCCCACCAGACCAACGATTCGTCGATCTGGTGGGCACCGAGGACGACGGGGGTTGCCGCCAGGAGAAGGTAGTTGTTGCGCCCGCGCAGATGGCGACAGGCGTCGACGCCGATGGTCGTGACGACGAGACCACCGACCAGGTCGCCTTCAGGAGAGAAGCACACGCGAGCAACGTAGTCGTGATGGTCGACGGGGTCCGGCATGAGCGCCGGGTCCGATGGCGCTGGGTCTACGGAGCGGCCGACGAAGCAGCACGAGCATCTCCGTCGGCGACGGGCACCGGCTCGGGGACGGGCGCGGGCGGCAAGGCATCGTCGACTCTCAGAGAGGCGATCTGCGCCGGCGTGGGCCAGCGGACCTTGGTGGCCCAGCCAGCCTTCTCGAACAGACGGATCAGGCGGGCGGCCAGGTCGACCTGGTGGGGGAGCGCGCCGTGGCGGGCCGACGCCGGGGAGCTGTGGTGGAAGTTGTGCCAGCTCTCGCCGAACGACACGAGCGCCAGGGGGGCGAAGTTGGTGCTCTGGTCCGTGGTCATGAACGGCCTCCGGCCCCAGAGGTGACAGACGGAGTTGATACTCCAGGTGACGTGGTGCAACAGGGCCATGCGGACGAGACCGGCCCACAGGAAGGCGTCGAGTGCCGCCCCCAGGTTCCCGTAGATCATCCAGCCGGCGACGAAGGGGATCGCCAGGGAGGTGACGGCCAGAACGGGGAACAGCCGGTCGACGATGACGAGGTCCCGGTCGCGCAGGAGATCGGGGGCGAACCGTCGCGTGTCGGTGGGGTCGTCGGCGAAGAGCCAGCCCACGTGGGCCCAGACGAAGCCCCGCAGGGTCCCGCCCGGGTCCGAGCCGTAGCGCCACGGCGAATGGGGGTCACCGGGCTGGTCACTGAACATGTGGTGGCGGCGGTGGATGGCCACCCAACTGATGATCGAGCCTTCGAGTGCCATCGACCCGGCCACGGCCAGGGTCACCTTGAGGGCGCGGTTGGCCTTGAAGCTGTGATGGGCGAAGAGCCGGTGCAGTCCGGCGGCCACTCCGAACCCGGTGAAGAGATAGAGGACAACGGCGAGGACCACGTCCCCCGTGTTGATCACGCGACCCCATCCGAAAGGCAGGAAGAGGGCGAGCCCCAGCACGGGACCGGCCACGAGCAGGATCGTCACCACCCGCCCGGCTGTGGATCCCGGTGCCGGTGGCGGTGGGGGATCCTCGACTCTCGGAGGACCCGGGTGCTGCCGTTGCGACCGTCGAGGTGCGGCAGCCTCGACGGGCATGGTCATGACGCTTCCTGACATGGTGTCCCTTTCGCAACCCTCCGGGCTCACGATCTTGCGGCACGGCCTGGGTCAGTGGGTCACCAAGGTCTAGGGCGACATCAGCATTCTACCGGGTGCCGGCCTCGGAAGTAGCCTCGATCCCCGACCGGGGCGTCCACCTGGGGGCCGGGGTGGGTGGATGCGGGCAGTGGAGGAGGACCGATGGGAGAGGCCGGGCCGGGGGCGACGTTCCTGCACTTCGACGCCATCGACTGGGCGACCGCCGGCGGGGCGGTGGGCAGCGCTCCCGCGGAGCTGGTTGAGGCGGCGCGCAGGACGGGGGCCCGGCAGAAACGCATGGCCACCGGTGAGCGCGGCTTCTATATGAACCACAACGAGATGCCCGCCGGTTTCACCGTGCCCACCCACGTCCACGACCACGATGAGCTCATCGTGGTCCTCGACGGCGGCTGCACCATCCTCGACGGCGGTCCCACCATGACCGCCCACGACGCCGTCGTCATCCGGGCGAAGCACCCCTACGGGTTCACGTGCGGGCCGGAGGGCATGCGTTTCCTCACCATCCGCAACGGCGAGGCGGGTTTCGCGGCGTCACCCTGACGACGCCACAACCTCATGACGAGAGGCCGGGAGGACGGGCGCCCGCCTTACGCGAGGGCTCCGGAGGACGGTCCGACGGGCTTGTCCCCCGACACGGTAACCCGTTCCATCACCCGCCGGCTCGTGTAGTCGGCCACGGCGTAGTGCTGGACGGCCCGGTTGTCCCAGAAGGCGACCGCACCCTCCGACCAGTGGAACCGGCACTGGAACTCGGGATTCTTCAGATGACCAAGGAGGAACCCGAGCAGTGCGTCGCTCTCAGGCGGCGAGAAGCCGTCGATGGACACGGTCCAGTTGGCGTTCACGTTGAGGAGCTTGCGGCCCGTCTCGGGATGGACGCGCACCACGGGGTGGACCACCGGTGGCCACCGGTCGAGGCTGTCGCGAAGAGTGGCGTTGGCCACGTGTTTGGTCCGCTCCACCATCTGCTCGAGGGAGTGCACGGCCCCGAGGCCGTCGAGGACGGAACGAAGCGTCGGGGACAGGGCGTCGTAGGCGGCGTACATGCTGGCGAAGCAGGTGTCGCCCCCGACCGGCGGAAGGAGCACGGCCCGCAGGATCGAGCCCATGGGCGGGTTCGGCATGTAGGTGTTGTCGGCGTGCCAGCTGTCGGCACCCTGGCCCTTGGGGGCGACCTGATCGAGGACGATGACCTCGGGGCGGGGGCTGGAGGTGGTGCGGAACAGGGGGAGGTCGATCTCCCCGAAGTACCCGGCGAAGCGGATGTGGTCGTCGGTCGTCATCCGCTGGTCGCGGAAGAAGAGCACCAGGTGGTCGAGCAGCGCCTGGCGCAACAGTGCCACCGTCTCGTCGTCGAGCTCCACGGAGAGGTCCACGCCCCGGACCTCGGCGCCGATGGCGGCGGTCAGCTTGTCGACGACGACCGTGGCGCGACGCGACGTCGTCACGAGGGAGCCCCCGGCGACGCGGTGCGGCGCTCCCGGACCGCCCGTTGCGCGTGGCGCGCCATCACTCCGACCTCGTCCACCACGCGACTCAAAGCTGCCGGGTCGAGCAGGGGAACGAGGTGGCCACCCCCGGCCTCCGCCAGCATCTCGGGCAGACGGGTCCGGATCCGCTCCAGCGCCCAGGTGAGCATGTCGCCGTGGGCCACGGTGTCGTAGTCGATGACGTTGTTGACGACCTCGTCGGGGTCCCGGTCTCCCGGACGGTGGATGTAGTGGTAGTGGGGCTCGTCGTCGAAGGCGTCGAAGCGCAGGTACTCGTGGCCGCCGTCGGACTCGGCCACGTGCAGGGAGACGCCCTCGTCGGAGAACCCCCCGGCCGGGGACCGCTCGAGCAGCTCGGCCAGGTGGCCGGGGTTGTCCTTGTAAGTGGCGACGAGTCCCTCGGGGTCGACGTCGCGGTACTCCACTCCGATGGTGACAACGCCGGCCGGGAACCAGCGGGTGTTCTCGGGGTCGACCGGTTGCGGTGGGATGGCGTAGACCTTGCCGATCACGGGCGGAACCTCCCTCGGGGTGTGGCTCATGGCAGGCGGCCGAAGATGCCGCGCGCGTTGGCTTCGAGCAGGCCGTGGCGGACGGTGTCGTCGAGTTCGAGCTCGCCCAGCTGGCCGAGGGCGTGCCGATGGCCCACGGTGGGGAAGTTCGTCCCGAAGAGAACCTTGGACCGCCCCACGTGGCGGAGGAATTCGACGAGTGCAGGCGGCCACCGTCGGGGTGGGTAGGAGGCGGTGCCCAGGTAGACGTTTCTGAATTTGAGGGCCATGGCGATGGCCTCGTCGACCCACGGCCATCCCGTGTGCGAGAGGACGAAGGACACGTCGGGGAAGTAGAGCGCCGGGCGGTCGATGCCGATGGGACGGCCCGGCTCGCTCGGCATGCGCCCTCCGGAGATGCCGGCCTGCATCACCACGGGCACCCCGGTGCGGTCGGCCAGCGCGTAATAGGGGTAGTAGTCGGCGTGGTCGAACGGACGGTCATGGCTGTGGGTGTGAACGTAGAGGCCGACCACCCGCTCGTCGGCCAGAGCCTCCTCCGCCCGGCCCACCCCGGCCATGCCCCGCTCGGGGGACACCGTCCACAGCGCCGCGAAACGCCCGGGGTGGCTGGCGGCCATGGCGTCGACCTCCCCGAAGGTGGCGGCCACGTCGGAGAAGGCGAACCCCGACGCGTGGGTCTCGGGGTCGGAGGCGGCGACGATGAGGGTGGCGATCCCCAACGCGTCCATCCGGGCCACCATGGTGTCGGGGTCGGTGAAGCCGTCGTCGTCGGCCCGCTGGATCTTGATCGCCAGGCCCTGGGCGGCGATGGCGGCCTCCCATGCCGCGGCGCGCTCGGGCCCGAAGGCGTTGGAGAGGTAGTCGACGGTGCCTCTCGACCCGGGCCCACTCGACCCGGGCCCTCTCGACCCGGGCCCGCTCACGACGGCTCCGATCCACGCTCGTCACGGAAGCGGCGGAGCTTGGCCGCCGTCCCCAGGCCGGTCCAGGCGTCGAGGGCCCCGGGGGACACCAGCTCCACCGCGATCCGGACCCCCAGTCGGTCGCGCAACCGCTGCTCGACGACGGTGGCGAGGACACCAAACTCCGATGGCGGAGTCCCGCTCACCACCGAGAGGATGAGCTCGTCGCGATTGTCACGGCGCACGGCACGGACGAAATAGTCGGTGTCCACCCCGGGAACGGCCGAGGCGATGTCGCCGAGCGCCTCGGGCCAGACGTTCACACCCCGGAGCTTGACCATGTTGTCGCCGCGGCCCGCGAACGAACTCATCTTTCTGAGCCAGCTTCCACATGCGCACCGCCCCGGGGGATAGAGGGCGGCGAGATCCATGATGTTGTACCGGAACTGCGGGCTCCCGGTCTTGTAGAGCTCGGTGATGCAGAGCGACCCCAGCTGGCCGTCCGGCGCCGGAGCGCCGGTGTCGGGGTCGAGGACCTGGACCACGTAGGCATCCTCGAAGATGTGGAGCCCGTCGTGGGCCTCACACTCGACGGCCACCGTCTGGACCTCGTGGAAGCCATAGGTGTCGAAGTACTCGGGACCGAAGGTCTCCTCGAGCAGCGCCCGGTCGCCGATGTTGGGGATGGCCCGTAGGGCCAGGTCCGTGCGGGGGTCGTACCCGAGCCGCCGGGCCACCTCGGCCAGCCGGAGGAGGTAGTCGCCGGTGGTGAGTATGGCCGACGCGCCGTAGGCGATGGCCAGCTCCACCTGTCGCTCGCTGGAGGTGACGTTGCCGGTGGAGGTGGTGAGGACCACGCAGTTGAGCCACCGGTGGAGGGCCTCGTCGTAGATGAAGGCTCCGTTGTGGGTGCCGTAGGCCCACGAATTGAGCACGACGTCCCCGAAGCGGACGCCCTGCCGGTAGAGCTGGCGGGCCAGGAGGAGCGCTCCCACGTCGCGGTCCCACTGGGTGTAGAAGGTGGGGCGCGACGCACCCGTCGTCCCCCCCGACATGAAGACCCGCATGGGTTCGCGTCGGGCGCTGTCGGGTGTGACGCCCTGGTAGTCGCCCCAGGGGGGATGGGCGTCGATGCTGGCCCGAATGTCGTCGACGGTGTAGGGCGGTGCCTTGTCAAGATCGTCGATCGAATGGATGACCGAGGGGTGGAACCCGGCTGCGTCCCAGCGCCTCCGGAAGAACGGGACCCGGTAGGCCACCGCCGCCCGATCCTTCAGCCGCCTGAGTTGGAGTCGCCCGATGGCGTCGGGGTCGTCGAAGTAGGTCGTCTCGTAGTACTCGGGTGCCGGAGGGTAGGCGCGGACGATCTCCTCGTAGTCCACGGCCTGCCACGGTCGGCGCACTCCCTGGGTCATCGGTTCCTCCGGATCCGTCCCGACCGGTTCAGGCGGGCACGGGGGTGGTGCCCTCGGCGAAGGAGGTCGGCATGGAATCGGCCGGGAACCGGTAGAGGTCGACGGCGTTGTCCCACAGGATCTTCGCCTTGGACTCCTCGGAGATGAGGTCGGGCATGAGGGCGAGAAAGGTCTCGGTGGCGTGGGGATACTTGGAGTCGGGGTGGGGGAAGTCGGTCTCGTAGACGATGTGGCCGTCGCCCATCCAGCGGATGACGTCGGCCACGTACCGGTCCTCGCACTCGGTCGAGATCCAGCAATTCGTGGTGAAGGTGTCCCACGCCGAGCGGGTCAGCTCGGGGAATTCGGCCGCCCCGGCCAGCTCCAGCTGCTCGTCGATGCGGTGCAGCCATGACGGCAGCCATCCACAGCCCGCCTCCATGTAGGCGCAGCGGAGCCGGGGGAAGCGCTCGTAGACGCCGTGGCAGATCATCGACAGCACGGCGGACTGCGCCTCGTGGGCGTGGACGACGGTGTGCCACTCGGTGAACGTGGAGAAGCGGTCGGATCCGGCCGAGGGCCCGTTGAGGCCCATGTACTCGTGGGTGGCGAAGGCGCAGTCGAGGTCCTGCAGGAGCTCGTAGACGGGGTCGTAGTAGCGGTCGCCCAGATTGCGGTGGTTGAACTGGTCGGGCCGGGCCCAGAAGCAACGGATCCCCAGGTGCTCGTGGGCGTACTGGATCTCCTCGACGGCGCGGGACACGTCGTTGAGGGGGACGGGCCCCGAGGTGAGCACACGACCGCCCGACGTCTGGCGCATCTCGGCGCCCCAGCGGTTGTAGGCGCGGGCCATGGCCGCCTGCAGATCGGGATCGATCCCTTCGAGCCACATGTCGTACTCCGGCCCGTAGATGACCATGATGTCGACACCCTCGGCCTCGAGTGCCCGGGCCACACGGTCGCCGGTGAAGCCCTTCACCACCATCTCCTCGCCGTACTGGGCGATCATGTCCTCGGTGGTCCAGCCGATGGCCTTCTGGAACTGCCCGTAGAGGACGGTGGGGTGCTGGACCCACCGCCCGTCGACGACCACGGGGTTGTACGTGTCCAGACCGGCGGGCGCCCGGCGTCCCACCCGGTGCCGGTAGCGGGGGTCGAGGAAACGCTCCCAGAGGTCCTGTGGATAGATGACGTGCGCGTCGGCGTCGAAGACCTTCAGACCGTTTCGCATGGAACTCTCCCTCCCCTAGAACGTGCGATCCCTGCTCCGTCGCCTACGGTCAGGGACCCGGCTCGAACAATTGCAGGAGCCGGTCCAGCGCGTCGCGCAGGTCGTGCTGGCGCGGGGCCGCCGGTGCCAGCGACGCCTCCCACCGGTGCAGCGCCGTGTTCACCCGTGTGGCCAGCCGGCGACCCTCCGACGACAGGGCCACGATGACCCGGCGCCGATCGTCGGGGTCGGGCAGCCGTTTGACCAGTCCGTTGGATTCGAGGCGGTCCAGGGTGAGCGTCATCCCGCCGGTCGTCCGACCGAGGACGCGGCAGAGCTGGGTGGGTGCGTTGCGTCCCCCCGGGGAGCGCCGCACGGTGGACAGCACGAGGTAGTCGCCCACGCCGATCCCGAAGGGCTCGACCACGGACTCGAGGCCCCGGCTCACGAGCAGGTTGAGCCTGATGATCCGGGTGAGGAAGTCGGCGTCCCCGGGGAGTCCGAGCTCCTCGCGCCAGGAGGAGACCGGCGCCGGGGCGTCGTCGTGGGCCCGGGGCGACCGTGGGTGGGAGGACCGTGAATCGGTGGGCATGGCCACGGTCAGCTGGCGATCCCGTAGCGATCGAGCCCCAGGCAGGCGATGGCGTTGCCCCGGAGGAGCCCGTAGACCTCGGTCGGATCGAGGCCGGCGGCCGCGCAGATCCGGTGGGCCACCGTGCGCGAGTGCGGCCAGGTCCCGTCGGCGTGGGGGTAGTCGGTCTCGAACAGGATGGAGTCGGTGCCGATCTGGTGGCGGTTGGCCAGGCCCGTGGGATCGTCGAAGAGGCATCCGTAGACGGAGCCCTTCACGATGCTGCTGGGCGGTTCCGCCAACTCCACCCCGTTCCACCCCGGACTCTCGCGCCAGACGGTGTCCATCCGCTCGATCACGTAGGGCATCCACCCCACCTGGGCCTCGGCGAAGAGGATGCGCAGGCGCCGGTGTCTCGAGAGACTCCCCGAGAACACCCAGTCGCAGAGCGCCCCCTGCGCGTTCTGGGAGGTGAGCACGGCACTGACCGCCGGCGGGGCGTCAGGTGAGGTCGACGGCATGTGCGATGAGGACCCGATGTGGATGGCCACCACGGTCTCTGTCTCCTCGCAGGCGTCCCACAGAGGGTCCCAGTGCCCGCCGTACATCGACGGCAGCCCGAGCCGGTGCGGATTCTCGGTGAACGCCACCGCATGGCTCCCCTTCGCCGCGCACCTGTGGACCTCGGCGGCGGCGAGCTCGGCGTCCCACAGCGGTATCAGGGTGAGGGGGATGAGCCGTCCATGGCCGTCGCCGGCGCACCAGTCGTCGATCATCCAGTCGTTGTAAATCCGCAGACAGGCGAGCGACAGCTCCTTGTCCGGTCGTTCGGCGAATCCCTGTCCGCAGAAGCGGGGGAAGACGTTCGGGAAGCACATGGCCGCGTCGACGTGGTTCGCCTCCATGTCCTTCAGGCGGGCCTCCTGGTCATAGGCACCGAGTCGGAAGTCCTCGTAGGTGGCGGGGAGGTTGTGGACGTCCTCGGGTGCGTAGCCCACCGGGGCGTGGAGGAGGCCGGTGGGGTAGACGAGGTCGTCGAAGAGCCAGACATCGCACCACCGACCGTCGTCGGTGTCGCGCTCGAAGCTGTAGACGCCGCCGACGTACTCCAACCGGACCTTCTCGCGCACCGTGCGCGGTCCCCGGTCCCGCCAACGCGCCGGGAGCTCCCGTTGCCACAGCTGGCGCGGCTCGACCACGTGGTCGTCGACCGAGATGATGCCGGGGAAGTCCTCTTCGTCGGGGGTGGGGGACACCGTGGGTGGATCCTCCTTGACGCACACGCCGTCGCCGGGAAACGCCTGTTGCGGGCCGTGCCCATTGACAGGAATACTCAGTACTGAGTAACTATGTCAAAAGTAGTCTAGGCGACCTGATCGGGGGCTGACAATGGGAGAGGACGCCGGGGTGCTGGTGCCGGGACTGGCGCCCACCTTCCGCCACGTCGACGACCCGGACATCACGTGGCAGCAGGTGAAGGCCATCCGCCGGGCCGACGGCACGGTGGCCTCGGTGTGGGAGAAGTGGTTGGCCTTCTCGCCCGATCCCCAGTACCTGTCGCTCTATGCCAAGTGGGATCCCGGGGTGGTCGTCCGGCGCCACGGTCACTACAGCCCGCACGTCCTGTTCGTCATCGAGGGTGAGATGTGGTGCGGTGAGCGGCACTGTCCGGCCGGCACCCACATCGAATTGCCGTTCGGCGCCGCCTTCGGCCCGTTCGTGGCGGGCGAAACCGGGACCCTTCTGCTCGAGGTGATGATGGGCGACCCCCGCTCGTGGGGGGACGACGCCGGCGCCTTCCACAAGGCCCTGGCCGATCGCGGCGCCGAGGCCCTGCCGGATCCGGAGATCGAGTTGCCCGAATGGCTCGAGGACCTGCGCCAACGGTGGGTGGTGGACGGAGAGACCCCCAACGCCTGACGGGTGACGGATCACGACGAGCGGCGGCGGCTAACGCGGATGGAGTTCCGACGCCGGTGTCAGGCGCAGGACGTGCGCCGGGCGGACCGGGAGTCGCTCCGGGAGGGTGACCGACAGCGTGGCGTCACTGACACTCCAGTCGACGGCGCCGTCCGCGCCCAGAAGGTTCACGTCGCGCACGTCTCCGGCCAGAAGTCCACGCAGCACGACAACGCGCGACCCGGGAGGATCGAGCAGAGTGGCGTAGAGGGCGTCGGCGCCGATCGTGAAGCGGACGTCGCCTCCCTCGGAGGTGGTGGTGCCGGCCACGATCCAGGGCCGGGTGTCGTAGACGGCCTCGCCATGGACGTCCATCCACCGCCCCAGGCCGGCCAGTGGCGCCTCCTGCCAGTCGGGGAGTGTGCCGTCGGGCGCCGGTCCCACCCCGATGAGCAGATTGCCGTTCTTGGCCACCACGTCGACCAGGAGGCGGACGAGATCGGTGGTCGAGATGACGTCTTCGGGAGCCTCGTTGTGGTTGGCCCCGAAGCTGTGACCCACGCCGCGGGTGGCCTCCCACTTCCGCGCCACCATGTCGTCGGGCCGGGTGTACTCGGCCGTGGTGAAGTCGGCGTGGCGGGTGGCGGGGAACGTGAGCTGCTTGTACCGGTCGGGCACGAGTCGCCAGCCCCGTTGGATGGCACCGGCCGCCACCCGAACGACACGGTCGACGACAGGGCCGCGGCGCGACTGCAGCCACCGGTCGTTGACGACGCCGTCCTCGACGGTGTTGTAGTACTCGGCGAACAGGGCGGGGAGGTCGCCTGCCGGTGGCCAGCCGATGTCGTTCCAGAGCACCGATGGTCGGTAGCGGGTGATGAGCTCCCGGACATGCGCCTCGGCGTAGCGGGCGTACGCCGGGTCCGTGGGGACGGCCAGGAGTGCGTCGGCCAACCCCTGCATCACAGACGCGTTGAAGGGCCAGTCGTACCCGCCGGAGTAGTAGAGCCCCATCCGCATGCCCTGGGCCCGCACGGCGTCGGTCAGATCGCCCACCAGGTCGCGCCCCGAGTGGTAGGCACCCTTCACCGGATGGGGGACGGTTGTCGGCCACAGGCAGTAGCCCTCGTGGTGTTTGGCCGTGAGCACCACGTAGCGCGCCCCGGCGCGCCGGCAGATCGAGGCCAGGGCGCCCATGTCCGCCGTCGACGAGGCCCTGTCGAAGAGGGGGACGAAGCCGTCGTAGGGCAAGGCGGTGCCGTAGGCCCGGTCGTGGTGCCGCCGGGTGGGGCTGTCGGGGAGGAGGACCGTGTTGGCGTACCACTCGGCGTAGGGGTTGTTGCGCAGCATCCAGGCCGGCCCCCGGCGGTGCAGGATGGTCTGGATGTCGGGTACCCGCGGCGCCCACGCCGGCACGGAGTAGAGACCCCAGTGGAGGAAGACTCCGAGCTTCGCGTCTTCGAACCATCGGGGCACCCGGTGGCGCGTCACGGACTCCCACGTCGCCTCGTAAGCCACGGGGTTAGATTGCGCCATGCCCATCGAACGTGCGAATGCCATGGACCATGTGGTTCTCGTTCTGTTCGAGAACCGCTCGTTCGACAACCTGCTCGGCCGTCTCTACGGGCCCGGTGAGGTCCCCTCGTTCGAGGGTGTGATCGGCAAGGACCTGTCCAACCCGATCCCCGAGTGGGCGGAGCACGGCGCCGAGAACAAAGTGGTCCCCTACGCGGTGGCCACCGGGATGGACACGCCCAATCCGGACTCGGGGGAGGAGTACCAGCACACGAACACCCAGCTGTTCAACGTCCTGGACGCGGCCAACCGGTTCAAAGACGCCACCGAGATGGTGGCGCCGTTCAACCTCCCGGCCGATGGCCGCGCCCCCACCATGGACGGGTTCGTCACCGACTACATGAACTTCTTCACCGTCGAGATGGGTCGACAGCCCACCTACGACGAGTACCGGCAGATCATGACGGGCTACACGCCCGAGCAGGTCCCGGTGATCAGCGGGCTCGCCCGCGGGTTCGCCGTATTCGACCACTGGTTCAGTGAGGTCCCGTCGCAGACCATGACCAACCGCTCGTTCTGGACGGCGGCGACGTCGTCGGGGTATGTCGTCAACCGACCCATGAGCAATTTCATGCGCCACAACCGGGCCGAGACGATCTTCGAACGGCTCGAGCAGCACGAGAAGACCTGGAAGGTCTATGTGCTCGAGCCGGACCCGATCTCGTTCACCGGGATCATCCACATGGCCAGACTCCGGAAGCGGTTCGCCACCCACTTCGTGCCCTTCTCGGACTTCGAGCGGGACGCGGCGCAGGGCACCCTTGCGGACTTGTCGGTCATCGAGCCGAACCTGCTGGCCGGCCACAGCGACTACCACCCCGCCTTCGGACGGGCGCTTCTCCCCGGCTTCGAGGTCCCCATCGATCCGCCCTCATCGATCCTGGCTGGAGAGGCGTTCCTGGCCCGCATCTACGATGCCGTCAGGTCGGCACCCTCGTCGGGGGCCTCGAATGTGTTCAATACGACCCTGGTCATCGGTTGGGACGAGCCCGGCGGTACCTACGACCACGTGCCGCCGGGGCCGGTCCCGCCACCGGACCCCGATGCCGCCCCCGGGGATCTGGGCTTCCGCTTCGACCGGTCCGGATACCGGGTCCCGGCCGTCATCGTCTCGCCCTGGGTGGACAGCGGTGTGGTGGTGACCGGGGAGTACCGGCACACGTCGCTGATCGCGACCCTGCGACGGGTCTGGAACCTGGGGTCGCCGTTCTCCGGTCGCGATGCGGTCGCCCGGACCTTCGACGACGTGCTCGCCCTGGCTGTGCCCCGGGAGCCCGACGCGTGGCCCGACGTCCCGGCGCGACCGGTCCCGGCCTTCCAGATGGAACGGGTGGCCGCCGGCGCGGCCATCGGCGTGCTGGGCCGGCATCTGTGCCACGGTCTGCTCCACCACGCCAGGGAGAGCGGGATGGCGGTGCCCCCGGCACCGTTCGATCCCGACGCCGAGATCTCGCCGGCGGTGGCCCTCGACTGCGTGCACTGGATCGCCGAGAGAATGTTCCCCCTGCTCTCCTGACCGGTCGGTCGTCAGCCGGCCGCCTTGGCCAGTTCGGGAACGAACGTCGCGGCGTCGACGGTGCCCACCCCCGAGGCCAGGTCGTAGCCGGGCCGGGCGGCGAAGCCGGTCACCGTTTGCAGGCCGTGCTGCCGGAACGACACGGTGTTGTTGCCCGTGGTCACTTCCATGACCCCCGGGGCGCCGCTGGCCGACAGTGCGTAGAGCGCCGGGTTGATCAACCCCAGTGGATGGCCCGCCACCTGGTCGGCCAGCGCCACCACACCGGCGAAGAGCGGGGTGGCTTCACTGGTCCCGCAGACCGGGTACCAGCCGGCCGTCTGGCCGGCGAAGCTCTGATACGTGTCGACACCGCCGTTGCAGGCTGCACTCATGGAGATGTCGGGGACGCCCCTGTGCCCACCCACCACCGACCGCACCCCGTCCTGGTACGAAGGCCGGTCGAAGATGATGGACTGGCCGCCTCCGCCGGCAAGGGGATTCGGACCTCGGTCGCCGAAGATGAACCTCTGGGTGGGGAGATTGAAGGTGTCGTTCCAGACACTGTCGGGAGCGGTGTGGTTGCCCTTGGCGTCCAGTTGGAGCTGGGTGCCACCGACTCCGGTCACGAGGGGGTCGCTGTCGGGCCACGAGGTCACCGGGAAGGCGTAGAACGTCTTCCCGTCGTTGCCGACGTCGGCCGCCCCGCTGTCACCCGAGGCGGCCAGGACGGTCACGCTGTTCTTGTCGGCATCGGTGTAGGCGCCCCTCAGCGCGATCAGCGACTGTGCCGACGGGAAGGTCTGCTCCGTGGCACTGAAGCTCTGGCTGATCACGTCACCGAGATGGTGGTCGATCACGTACTGCTCGGCTTCGACGATCTGGGGGAAGCCCGTCGTCCCTTCGTTCTCCGAGGTGGGAGTCTCCACCAGGAGGATGCTGGCACCCGGGGCCACGGCGTGGGCCCATTCGACGTCGAGATTGGTCTCACCGGCCCAGCCCTCGCGGCTGGAGTCGGTCTTGTAGGGCGGCACGGGACCGGCGGGCTGGATCACGTCGAGAGAAGGTGGAGCCGGCAGTCCGAAGGTCCGGTCGAAGACGTTCAGGTCGTGGCCGATGGTGGGCGAGCCGAAGGAGTCGACGATGATGATCGTCTCGCCCTTCCCGGTGATTCCCTTCGAGAAGAGCCCGGGCAGATCGTAGGCCTGTTGGATCTGGGCCGGCTGGTAGCAGGCCACGCTGAAATCGGCCTCGCACTGGGCGGTGGTGGGAGGCGAGGAGCCGGCCGTCCCCGCGTAGACCTCGTCGGGATGGAGAAGCACCGCGGTCGGAGAGATGGCCGACGACGCCGCCGGCCCGGCGGCGGAGATCGACACGGCGGCCAGGAAGGCGGCACCGGTCATGACAGCCGCACGCCGTGGAACTCTCATCATCCCCCCAGAGACCGTCGCCGCCGGTGCCCCTCGGATACCCGAACGGTACCCGTCAGATGATTGTACTGAGCGGCAGGAAGGGAAGCCCGTGGGCTTCGGCCACCGGCTCGTAGGTCACCATTCGTTCGACGACGTTGACCCCCCGGCCCAGGGCGGCGTCGCTCCGCACGGCATCGCGCCAGCCCCGGTGGGCGATCTCGAGCGAGTAGGGCAAGGTGGCGTTGACCAGTGCGTGCGTCGAGCTGTGGGGGACGGCGCCGGGCATATTGGCCACGCAGTAGAACAGCGAGTTCGCCACCTCGAAGGTGGGGTGCGAGTGCGTGGTGGGATGGGTTGATTCGAAGCAGCCCCCCTGGTCCACCGAGATGTCGACCAGCACGGATCCCGGGCGCATCCCGGCCACGAGCTCGTCCGTCACGAGCATGGGGGCACGGGCACCGACCACCAGCACGGCTCCGATCACGATGTCCGCATCGAGGCAGGTCTCTTCGATGGCGTGGGTGCTCGATGCCACGGTCTCCAACGCACCCCGGAAATGGTGGTCGACCTGCCGGAGCCGTTCGAGGTTCCGGTCGAGGACGTACACGTCGCAGTGGAGACCGACGGCGAGGGTGGCGGCGGCCATGCCGGCGATGCCGGCGCCCAGGATGACCACCCGGGCCGACCGCACCCCCGGAACGCCGCACACGAGAACGCCGCGCCCGCCACCGGGCCGCATCAGGTGGTGGGCGCCCACGATGGGTGCCATGCGCCCGGCTACTTCACTCATCGGGGTGAGAAGGGGCAGGGAGCCGTCCGCCAGCTGGACGGTCTCGTAGGCGATCGCCGTGTTCCCGGCGGCGATGAGCGCGTCGGTGCACCCCCGCGATGCGGCCAGGTGCAGGTAGGTGAAGAGCACCTGGGCGTCGCGCAGCGCCAGACGGCCGTATTCCTCAGGCACGGGCTCCTTCACCTTCAGCACGAGGTCGGCGCCGGCCCAGACATCGTCGGGGTCGGCGAGGATCCGGGCGCCGGTGCGGGCGAAGTCGTCGTCGGCGATCGAGGACCCGGCACCGGCGCCCTGCTCCACATAGACGGTGTGACCGGCGGAGGTGAGCTCCCGGACCCCGGCCGGGGTGATCGCCACCCGGTACTCGTCCTCCATGCGCTCCTTGGGCACTCCGACGATCATCGGTCAGTCTCCTCCCGCGGCACCGGGAATCGATCCTGCCGGGAATCGATCCTGAAGGCGTCTTCCCGGTTCGTCCCGGCGAGCAGACCGTAGCGGGCGGACCCGGGGCCGGCCTGCCTGGCGGCACCGACCGGCGGAACCAGGCACGGACGCGGGGCCGACGGTCCTGCGGTCATTGCGCCCGCGTCTCCACGACGCGCGATCTGTGTGGACATCTCGCACGTGGATTTACTTGTGGAAAACCCGTGGATTCTCGCTCATACCCAGCGACAACAGCGCCGTACCTTTACGGGAGACACATGTGCCACGGCACGGTGTCCGGCGGTGCGGGGACCTGGGGAAGCGCTTCGGAAACGGGAGTACGTCAAGCGCACAAGGGCTCTGCCTCTCCGCCATATGTCGAGGGGGAGTCTTCGCGTGAAGTCGGCTTGCCGTGACGAACTCGTGGCGCAGGCGTCATTGGGAGGCGCACCATCGACGCCGCGCCGCGACGTCGGATTCGTCGGGCGCCGGAGGGGGATCATCCGGTGACGGACCGGCAGGTGGCGGCGCCGCGCACCTCCACGAACGGCAACGGTCATGATCCGCACGTTCTCACGCCCATCGACGCCAGCGCGGGCGAGTGGCTGTTCGGCACCAAGATCGTGTCCGCGTTCGGGATCCTCGGCGACATCTTCGCCATGCTTCTCGACGCCATCTGGTCGACTGTGGCGGCCGTCGTCCACCGACGATTCTCCTGGGCAGAATTCACCGAGCAGACCTGGTTCCTGATCTCGGTCACTGTCCTGCCCGCCATTCTCATCGCCATTCCCTTCGGCCTCGTCCTGGTGCTCGAGGTGGGAGGGCTGTCGGTCCAGATCGGTGCGGCCGCCATCGTCGGCGCCGTGGACGCCATCGGCATCGTTCGAGAGGCGGCGCCGGTGATCACCGCCATCATCTTGTCGGGAGCGGGCGGGTCGGCGATCTGTTCGGACCTCGGGGCCCGGACCATGCGGGACGAGATATCCGCCATGTGGGTCATGGCGGTCGATCCCGTCGAACGCCTCGTCGCCCCGCGGGTTCTCGCCACCGTGGTCGTGGCGCTGCTCGTCAACGGCATCGTGGCATTCGCCGGCATCATGAGTGGCTACCTGGCGGCGGTCTTCATCCTCCATACCAGCGCGGGCGGCTTCCTCAACTCCTTCAGCACCTTCGCCCAACCGGCGGATGCCATCGAATCCATGTTCAAAGCCGGGCTGTTCGGCTTGCTGGCGGCGGTCGTCGCTTCACACCAGGGCCTGAACGCCAAGAGAGGTCCGGCGGGTGTGGGTGAAGCCGTCAACCGTTCCGTCGTCATCACCGGCGTCGGCCTCTTCCTCCTGAACCTCCTGGTGACCGATGTCTTCCTGGCCGTCGTCCCCGCCCGCGTCCTGTGACGGTGTCCCGATGACCGCTGACATCCCCGCCGCCGAGCGCCGGACCGTCGGACGGACCGCCACTCTGACGCAGTACCTCGCCTTCCACGGCGGCAACGTCGGGTACCGCTTCCGGAACCAGCTCGTCTGGATGGGCGAATTGTTCGTGTTCGTGGTCCGCGTGCTCCGCGCCATCCCCATGGTCCTCCGGCACTACCGCAGGGAGTTGTGGCGCCTCATCGCCGAGGTCACTTTCGGAGGGGGGATCCTGGCCATCGCCGCCAGCACGATTCTCGTGTCGGCGCTCCTCGCCTCCGTCGTGGGTGTCCAGCTCGGGGTGGAGGGGCTCCAGGGCCTCAACGTCATCGGCTTGACTCCCCTCACCGGCCTGCTCTCGGCGTTCGCCAACACCCGCGAGCTGTCGCCCCTCTTAGCCGGCTACGGGCTTGCCGCCCAGATGGGCTGCAAGTTCACGGCCCAACTCGGGGCCATGCGCGTCAACGAGGAGATCGACGCCTTGGAGGTCATGTCGATCCCCTCGCTTCCCTATCTCGTCACCACCAGGCTGCTCGCCGCCCTGGCCGCGGTCATCCCTCTGTATCTCCTGGCCCTGTCAGGGGCGTATCTGGCGACGCAATTCGCGGTCCTGACGATCGCCCATCAGGGCTCGGGGACGTACCTCCACTACTTCTACCTCTTCCTCAACCGGCGTGACGTCCTCTTCTCCGTATTGAAGGTGATCGTCTTCGCCGTGCTCGTCACCATCGTCCACTGTTACTACGGGATCACGGCGTCGGGAGGACCCGAAGGTGTGGGACGCGCCACGGGACGGGCCATCCGGATGAGCACGGTCGCCATCGCCATCTCCGACATGCTGATGACCCTGCTCTTCTGGGGGATCACCGTCCCCGTGAAGGTGACCGGGTGACGGTCGCCCCTCCCACGCGTGCCGCGGCACCTGCACCTGCAGTGGCACGCGCCGTGCCCGTCGTCCGCAGTTGGTCCTGGCGCCTGATCGCCTTCGGCGGCGTGCTCGTCGCCCTGCTCACGGCCGTGGTGGCCCTGGTCTTCGAGTCCTTCGGGGGGGCCTTCTCGAGCTACGCGGTGGCCCAGGCACAGCTTCCGCTCACCTCGACCGCGGTGGCCTTGAGTGCGCCGGTCGAGTATCGCAACGTGACCGTCGGAACGGTGGCGAGCCAGGGCCGCTCGGTTCCCGGGGGACTCGTTCTCGTGACGCTGCACCTCGACCGGTCGCTGTTGCACGAGATCCCGGCCGGGGTCCGGGCCACCGAGACACCGGTGTCATTCTTCGGTGACGCGTACATCGTCCTGGTGGCACCCACGCATCCGGGTACCGCCTCGCTCCGCTCAGGTGCGACGATCCCCGCCTTGCAGAGCGGTCAGACGGCGTCGCTGCAGGCGACCCTCGGCGACCTCGACACGCTGCTCGTCAAACTTCATCCCGCGGAGCTCGATGCCGCCCTCACTGCCCTGGCCGGCTCCCTGCAGGGAAACGGGACGTCGCTCGGACACAATCTGGTCAGGGCCAACACCTATTTCCAGCAGATGCTCCCCCTGTGGCCGACGGTGGTGTCGAACCTGAACACGCTCGTGCCGGTGGCGAACCAATTCGCCAGTTCCACGCCCGACATCCTCCAGATCCTGGCCAACCAGACCACGACGGCGACGACGGTCGACGACCAGGCAGCCGAAGTGCGCCAGTCGATCGGCGGCGGTGAGTCGCTCACCGGCCAGGCGGCCCAGCTCCTCACGGCCATCCGACAGCCCTACGCCATCCTGGCCGCCGATTCCGGTCCCTTCTTGAAGGCCGTGTCGCAGAACCCCGAAGAGATCTCCCGTCTGCTCCAGGGGCTCGACGACTGGGCCAAGGCCTGGACGGCGGCGGAATCGTCGGGCCCTTACCTCAACCTGACTCAGAACGAGGTCGTCGCCAACCCCGCTGATCTCGGGCTGGCCGTTCTCGGTGGTCCCCAGGCGGCCTCGTACCTCGAGGCCGGTCTGGGTGCCGGGACGGTGAACCCGCCGACGTACTCCTCCGCCGGTGCCATCCCCTCCACGACGACCGCGGCCGATCGGTCAGCGCACACGGCAGCGGTGCCGACGGTCTCCCCCGTCATGGCCGAGCCCGCCCAGGGTCAGGCGGTGGCGAGGATCGTGGGCGCCCTGAGCGGCTCGCCGCCCACCTCTCGGGCCGTGTCCACCCTCCTTCTCTCGCCGCTTCTCGAAGGTCTGGTGACCGGGGCATGAGGACGCACCATCACCACCCGGGACTCCCGCGCACGATCGTCAAGGTGATCGTCTTTGCCGTCGTCTCGGTGATCATCACCTCGATCGTGATCTCGTCGTTGCTCGACGTCAACACACAGGCGGCCACCGGGTTCTACGCCGACTTCTCCAACGCGTCGGGGCTCCAACCGGGCGATACCGTCCGTATCGCGGGGGTCGAGGTGGGCAAGGTCAGCGCGGTGACCCTCCAGCAGAACCACGCCGACGTCTCGTTCAGCGTGGACAACTCCCAGCACCTCACCACCACCACCCTCGCCACCATCCACTTCGAGAACCTCCTCGGCCAGCGGTTCCTCGCCCTTCTCCCCGGCCGCCCGGGAGGCAGGCTCCTGATCCCGGGCGGCACCATCCCCGAGGCGCGGACCACGCCCGCCATCGACCTGACCGCGGTATTCGACGGGTTCCAGCCGCTGTTCTCCGCGCTCTCACCCAACCAGGTGAACCAGCTGGCGGGGTCGATCATCGATGTCTTCCAGGGGGAGTCCGGGACGATCTCGAACATCGTGGCGCAGACGGCCACGCTGACGAACAACCTGGCTGACCGCCAACAGGTGATCGACACCCTCCTCACCAGCCTGTCGAGTCTCCTCAACACGGTGGGGGCCCACGACACCCAGCTGGGCCAGCTGATCGGGAACTTCGACACACTGATGACGGGGCTGGCCGGTTCGCGTGCGCAGATCGGATCGGCGATCGACAACCTGGCCACGGCGGAGAGCACCACGAGCAGTCTCCTCAACGAGGCCCAGCCCACGCTGAACGAGGACATCCAGACGCTCTCCCACGCGGTTCAGTCCCTGTCGGCCAACCAGCAGGGACTCAACCGAGTTCTCCGGGGCTTCCCCGGACTCGTCGACGCCCTCACGAAGATCCAGAGCTCGGGCAACTGGGTCAACGTCTATCTCTGCAATCTGACCATCAACGTGAGCGGCCAGCTCGACATTTCGCTCATCCCCGGCCAGAGCCCGACCGACGAGTACCCGAACCCCGTCACCCTGCCCTCCGGTGCGGTGGGTGATCGGGCCAGCCACGGCGTGAGTTGCTCATGAAGCGCTTCCGAGAGCGCAACCGCGCCGTGACGGGTCTGGTGGGAGTGGCCGTCGTCCTCGTCCTGGTGGCCGGTGCGCTCGAGTTCCCCCGGCTCCCCCTGATCCACGCCGACTCCACCTACAGCGCCGACTTCGCCAGCGCCGGCGGGCTGGCCTCCGGGGACATCGTCACCATCGACGGAGTGAAGGTGGGAGCGATCACGGGCATGGCCCTCGACGGCAACCGGGTCCGCGTCAGCTTCACCGTCTCGGGCACCACCCTCGGGTCCGCCACGTCGGCGGCGGCGAAGGTGCTCAGCCCCGTCGGCACCGAATACATGGAGCTGACCCCGTCGGGTCGGGGGACGCTCGACGCGGTGATCCCCGAGGCCCGCACGAGCGTGCCGTACAACCTGGTGACCGATCTCTCCGGGCTCGGCAGCGAGATCCAGCACTACAACCTGCCCCAGATCGAGAAGGCGCTCGACGTGGGCAGCCAGGACCTGAACGGCACGCCGGTCAACGAAACCACCAGCGCGTTCAAGGGCTTGGCCGACATGTCGCGGGTGATCGGAAACGAGGGATCAGCGCTGGCGACGATCGTCTCGCAGGGTGCCGATCTGAGCGCCGTCCTGTCACAGCGCAGTCATCAGCTCTTCGACCTGTTCGGCCAGAGCGACCTCGTTCTGTCCGTCCTCCAGCAGCGGCGGACCGCGATCGAGCAACTCCTAAAGGCCACGTCCACGTTGAGCCAACAGATCACCTCGATCCTTTCGGTGAACCGGCCGCAGCTCACCACGTTGCTCCAAGACCTCGCGTCGGTGTCGTCCGTGCTCGCCAAGGACAGCAACGACTTCGGCCAGGCCATTCCCATCCTTGCCGCCTTCAGCCGGTACGCCGCCAACGCCACCGGCTCTGGACCCTTCGTCGACGCCTCGGTGCCGACGTTGCTCGTTCCCGACAACCTGGTCGCCCAATGCGCCGCGCACGGCGCCTTCCCGAGTCTCGACCCCCAAGTGGGGTGCCGGCCGTGACCGGCCCCCTGTCGAAGCGCACGGTGTCCGGGCTCTGGAACCGGGCGGCCGCGGCCGTGACGGACGTTCCGCTGCGGACCCGTCTGGTGGCGGCCACGGCGGTGGCGGCGGCGCTGCTGATCGGCGGGATCGTGGCCTTCGTGGCCGGCGGCGCCCCGCAGATGACGATCACCGCCAGGTTCGCCACGGCGCCCGGCCTGTACCCCGACAACTTCGTCGACGTCCTCGGCATGCCCGTCGGGAAGGTGACCAGGGTCACGCCCGGCCCCACCTACGTCACGGTGGTCATGCAGGTTCCCGCCTCGGTCGCCATCCCCGCCCACGCCCGGGCGCTCATCATGGCCCCCCAGGTGGTGAACGACCGGTACGTCCAGCTCGACCCGGCCTACACCGCCGGGCCCCGGATGCAGGACCACGCGGTCATACCGGTGTCGCGCACGGAGGTGCCGATCTCGGTGGACGGAATCGTCGACAGTCTCGACCAGCTGGCCCGCGCCCTCGGTCCCAACGGCGTCAACGCCCACGGCGCCCTGTCCGCCTACGTGGCCAGCTCGGCCCACGCCTTCGGGGGCGACGGTGCCGCCCTGCACTCGACCCTGGTCTCCCTCGGATCGGCGTTGGGGGCGCTGTCCTCCAAGAGCCCGCAACTCACGGCCCTGTTCGACAACCTCGGCAACCTCAGCCACGTGGCCTCGCAGTACACGGCCACATATCAGGCTTTCGCCAACAACCTGGCCGCCGTCAGCACCGAACTCGCCTCCGACGACAGCGACATCGGTGCGGCGCTGACCAATCTGCAGAAGGCTCTGGGGTCGCTGGCCCAGTTCACCACCACCAACGCCGCCGACCTGGGCACGAGCGTGACCAACCTCGATACTTTCGCGGGGGCGGTCGCCACCAAGCAGCACCAGTTGGCCCAGGTCTTCGCGGCTCTGCCGATCGCACTCAACAACCTCACCCAGACGGTCGACCCCAATGCCCCGGGCGGTCCTGCCCTGAAGGCGCGTCTCGATCCGATGAAGGACTCGGCGGCATTCTCCCAGTCGGTGTGCGGCAACCCGCTGCTCCGCCTGCTTCTGCTGGCGATCGACCAGTCTCAGGACAAGGACCCCACGATCGACGTCGGCTGCGGTGTGAGCGGGCTGCTGGCCGGCCTCCCCACGCCACCGGGTGCGTCCGGCGGTCCGAACCTGTCCCTCGGCGCATTGATGGGGGGCCAATCATGAGTCGCGGGTGGCGCATCACCAGGTCGGTCGTCGCACCGGTCGTGACGGCCGTCACCGTCCTCCTTCTCGGCGGGTGCGCTCTGAGTCTCCAGTCACTTCCCAAGTTCAGCGGGATCGGCGCCGCCACGTACCCGGTCCACGCCGTCTTCGCCAACGTTCTCAACCTGCCCACCGACGCCCAGGTCCGCATCGGCGCCGAGGTGGTGGGCCAGGTGGGCAGGATCGGGACGCAGGACTTCAAAGCCGACCTGACCCTCGACATCAAGAGAAGCGTCCACCTGCCCCAGGGCACGACCGCCCAGATCCGCTTCGACAATCCCCTGGGCGACGAGTACGTCCTTCTGCAGGCGCCGTCGGTGCTCACGTCCTCCATCGACCATCTCACCCCCCGGTTCCTGGCCCCGGGGGCGGTCATCCCCGAAGGCTCTACCAGCACCGCACCGAGCGTCGAGGACACCTTCGGAGCTTTGTCACTGGTGCTCAACGGCGGCGGGATCAACCAGCTGGAGACCATCATCCACGAGCTCAACGACACGTTCGACGGCAACCAGCCGCCCATCCGTTCGTTCCTCACGACGATCGACCAGGGCGTGAGCGCACTGGCCGGCGGTCGGACAGCCATCGACGGCGCGCTGGCGTCGATGGCCAATCTGAGTCGCGACCTCAACGGAGGTGGCACGACGATCGCCAACGGGATCAATTCCATCGCACCGGCGGTCGCCGTGCTGGCGAGCGAGAACACTCAGATCACCGGCCTCATCGCACAGCTCTCGAATCTGGGGGCGGTCGGCACCCAGGTGGCGCAACAGAGCGGACAGAACTCCGTGAACGACGCCAAGGACCTTCTCCCCGTCGTGCAACAACTGGAGTCGGTCTCGGCCCAGCTGGCCCCCGATCTGGGCGATCTCGCCAGCTTCGAGGCGGAGTCCCCCAAAGTGGTACCGGGTGACTACCTGCAAGTGAGCGCCATCGTCAACGTCTTCCTCCCGTCCGGCAGTTTCGAGGCGACACCCCTGGCGGGCTCCTCTGACGAGCGGGCGGCGGCCGCCTCAGGATCTCGACCCACCGACGGAGCCCGCGCTGTCGCCGACCTCCTGACGGCGAGCCTGGCATGACGAGGCGACCCCGATGAGCCGGAGCCTGGTGCCGCGGATGATCGCTCTGGCGGTGGTGATCGTGGTCGGCGTCTATTACATCGTGTTCGACGTCATGCAGGTCCGCGTGGCGTCCCAGCCCTTCCCGGTTACCGTCCTCACCCCGAGCGCCGGGGGCCTGTATCCCGGCGCCGACGTGACCTACCGGGGCATCCAGGTCGGAACCGTCACCGCTCTTGACCTCAGTCCCGGGGACGTGGCCGTCAAGCTGGGGATCGACGCCGGACAGCAGATCCCCGACAACGGGCGCGTCCGTGTGAAAGAGCTCTCCGCCCTGGGCGAGCAGTACCTCGACCTCCAGCCGACGAGGTCCAGGGGACCCGACCTGCACGCCGGGACCGTGATCCCCGCGTCCCGGGTCGTTTTGCCCACGCCCATCGGCACGTCACTGATCGACCTCGGCTCGATGCTCAGGAGCGTCAACACGCAGGATCTGCAGACCGACGAGAACTTCCTGGCCGGAGCCTTCGTGGGGACGGGGACAGACCTGCGCACGATCATCGTGACCGGCCAGAAGCTCTTCAACGCACTGGTCGCGGCCCAGCCGGAGACGGTGAATCTGATCGTCGACGGTCAGAAGGACCTGCAGACACTGGCGGCCACCGACGGGGACTTCGCCACCTTCACGTCGGGCCTGGCGTCCCTGACCGGCCAGCTGCGCAGCTCGAACGCCGACCTCCAGGCCCTGATCCGGAACAGCGATGCGGCCGAACGCCAGCTCAACCCCTTCCTGGCAACCGAGAGCACACAGATCGCCGGCGTCGTCTCCAACCTGGCGACCGACGCGCAGGTGAGCGACCAGTACCAGCCCGAGGTGCAGGCGATGTTCCAGATGCTGCCCGTCGTCTCCGACGACCTGGCGTCGGTGGCTGGCGGCGGCCAACTGCACGGTGAGCTCGAGATCAACACCGCCGACACCGTCTGCCCGTACATCCTCGGCAGCCAGATGCCAGGGCCCACGCAGTCGGTGGTCCTGCCGTCGCTGTCGAACACGTGCTCGGCGACGGCACCCGACATGCTCCGGCGCGGTGCCAACAGCGCCCCGGTGTTCCCGGGAGGGTGAGCTGATGCGACCGTGGCCGAAGAGCAGGACGCAGAGGCGCCGCCGGGCGAAGACGGCGGCTCTGGCGGCGGCGGTCGTGCTTCTCGCGGGCGGTTCGCTGATCGTGGTGGCGGCCCACGGACGCGGCCACGGTGCGGTGGGCTCCGCGACCCGGGGAACGACCGCGCACGTGTCGGGTGTGGCCGCCGATGCCACCAGTCCCATCCCGCGTGGGATGGCGACGGCGCGGAAGGTGCTGGCCCTCACGACCGCCGACAACCTGCCACCCGACTGCATTCCCAACCCGGCCGGCCCCCCCGGTGCCCCGTACCAGCTGGGATTAGTGGGGACGGCCCACGGCGGCGTGCTGACCGCCGGCCCGACGACGGTGGCCAACATCAGCGCCACCTTCTGCGGAGTGGTCACGGTGGTCAACGACCAACCGCCGTGCGGAGCGACGGGCAGCGTGTTCTCGCCCCCCGACGGCCAGGTGTTCGGCCCCCTCTCCGTGGCCTTCACCCTCGTCCCCGGCATGTCACCATCGGTCGGGTTCACGGCCAACCCGGGCACGATCACGGGAACGTTCACCTGTGCCGCATCCTCCCAGAACGGGTTGAACGTCACCCTGGACGCCACGGTGAGCGGGACCACCGCCCCGCTGTTCGGGGTGTCGTGCACCATCGGGCCTCTGACCATCCCGCTGGCGGGGACGGTCACCGGACCGTTCACCGACCTGACGGCCACCTTGACGAGCGACGACTTCACCGTTCCCGCCGTCCAGACCTCGCCGACGTGCCCGGACGGTGTCCCCGCCAACATCGACGCCATCGTCGGGTTGCCCATCGCACCGGGCGGAGCGAGCGCCACGTTGCCGGTGACCGCGTCGTTGTACCAACCGGGTCCGTGATGCCCCTGCATGCCCGCCAAAGTTCTCCCCCAAGCAGAAGAAGAACAGCATCAGAAAGCACCGAATCCAAGAAGACAAACCAACAGAGGAGGTAGGAAAGCATGTTCAGGCAGAGGAAGAAGCTGGTCGTCACGCTGGGCGCGACGGTCGCAGCCATTCTGGTCAGCGCCACTGCGGCGTACGCCACACTGGGACCCGGTGTGACTGTCACGGCGGCTCTCAAGGGCGGCACGGTCATGACGTTCGCCGGGAACATCAACTCGGTACCGATCACGGTCTCCTGCACGAGTTTCTCGGGCAGCGGGACCACTGGTAGCTCGCCGTCGGACTCGGTCCCGCTGACCGGCTCACCGACCATCAGCGGGTGCACCGACTCGACCGGCGGATCGGACACCATCACGACCAACACGACCAACGGACAGTGGGTCCTGTCGGTGACCAGCAAGAAGCCGTACAAGGCCACTCTCACCATTCCGAAGGCGGGAGCGACCTTCGCGTCGAACATCCTTCCCGGCTGCACGATCACGGCGGCACCGACGAAGGCGGCACAGGTGAAGGGTTCCTTCGACGGAAACAACACGGACACGGTCAAGAACGCAAAGATCAAGACCAAGGGATCCGGCTGCACCAGCACCACGGCCAAGACCAACGCCACTGTTGTTCTCAGCCCAGCCCCCGGTCCGCCACCCTACGGCTGATCTTCGGGGAGGTCGGGTCGTTTCCGCCCGTGCTGGCGCAGGGGTGGCATCGATCATGACCTGACCCCGGTTGCACCACCGGAGGGGCACCCAGACGGAGGGGGCGGCGGCGCCGTGCCGCCGCCCACCTCCGCAGGGGGTCCGGCCACGATGAACGACAACGACGAGGAGAAGAAGACGATGAAGCGCAGCGCCTCGCGGCGGTGGTTGACGGCACTGGGAGTGGCCGCCACCGTGGCGGTCGCCGCTCTCGCAACGGGGAGTGCGCCCCCGTCTCGCCCGGCCGCGCCCGTCGTCGCCCCGTCACACGTGGCGCCGCCCTCCGCGACACCCTCGATCAGGCCGATCCCGCGATCCACCGTGAGGGCCGAATTGACCGCCTTGTCCAAAGTCAGCGGCTTCACCCGCAGTCCGTCGAAGGAGTTGACGGCCCTGACCGACGCTCCGGGGATGCCCGCCTGCGCACCACCCCCGGTACCGGCGGCCACCTATCCCCCCGGCCAGAGCTACGGCATCCCCTTCCTGGCGGCCGTCACCGGAGGCCAGGTCCTGGCCGGCTACGACGAATGGACGGCGAACCACCTGACATGGAAGGTCCAGGGGACGACCTATGACCTCTATCCATGGCAATCGAAGATCTACGACATCACAGGGTGGGTGACAGGCCTGCTCGAACTCCCGAGCCTGACGGCCGAGATCCCTCCGCAGGACATCGTGTTTTGCGACAACGGAGGGGCCACCTGTCTGGCGGCGGACTGGCCGGCCGGCGAGTGCATCCACATCCTCGCCCAGTACGGGCCCTCCCCGGCCAGCCCGACGCCCCCCGCGGGTCTGGGAAACGACCATCCCGAAGGTACCTCGTGCAGTGACTACTCGACCCCGACCTTCAACTGCTTCCCCTATGTCGTGAGCCTGATACCAGGCGACACGTCGCTCTCGGTGAGCGGGGTCGAATCGAACGGCTCCCTCGATCTCCAGGTGACGACCTCGGCCGTGACCTCGGTGACCGAGATCCCGCCGCCGCCGTCCCCGTCATTTACCTGTCAGGACGACCCGGCCCAGGTCACGCTGTCGACGGTGCCCCCCTCGGGCCTCCCCGCGTCGGCACCGGTCACGCCCAACCCCCCCAACACCGACGACCGGTCTCTCCAGACCGCGCCGTTGCCTCTGACCGGGCCTTTGTCCTCGTCGACGAGCACGGTGGCGAGCGACAACTTCGCCATACCTGCCTTCTTCCCGAGCACGGGCGGGTCACCGTGTTCCCTCTTCCTGGCCACCAGTCTGAACACGTACGCCGGTGGATGGAATGCGAGCTTCAAGGACCAGGACCAGGGCCTGTACTACGTGGACGGCGGCGACAACACGGATGCGGCCGAGCCCGGCTGGGCCCAATTCTCGGCGACGACGACGGTGGTGACCTTGGGCCTCCCCGTCGGTCCGCCGGCGGGCTTCAACTTCTGAACCTCGGTACGGAATCAAGGGAAGGGACGACACGTGGAGACGGACGAGCGGAGGAGACGATGACGATGATCGTGGACGACAAGACATCGCAGGTGGCCGAGGTGCGAACCGCTTCCTTGCCCGACGCCGTCATCTCGATCCAGGGAATCACGAAGCGCTTCGGCAGCCACACCGTCCTTCAGGACATCACCTTCGATGTGCCCCGGGGCAAGACGTCGGCCGTCCTCGGACCATCGGGCACGGGAAAGTCGGTCCTCTTGAAGGTCGTGATCGGGCTCCTCCAGCCCGAAGCCGGCCAGGTCTACATCGACGGTGATCCGATCGTGGGCGTGCGCGAGAAGGAGGTCCTGCGGATCCGGCGCAAGATCGGCGTGCTCTTCCAGGACGGGGCGCTCTTCGGCTCGATGAACCTCTTCGACAACATCGCCTTCCCACTCGTGGAGCACACGAACAAGACGGACAAGGAGGTCCGCAGCGTCGTTCTCCGGAAGTCCGAGCTGGTGGGCCTGGTCGACCACCTCCACAAGCTCCCCGGCGAGGTTTCGGGCGGCATGAGGAAGAGAGCCGGTCTGGCCCGGGCTCTCGTGCTCGAACCCGAGATCCTCTTCTTCGATGAACCGGACTCGGGGCTCGATCCGGTCCGGGTCGCCTACCTCGACGACCTCATCAATACCGTCCATGAGGAAACGGGAGCCACCTTCTTCATCATCAGCCACAACATCGAGTCCGTGAAGCGGACGGCGCACTTCCTCGGTCTGCTGTTCCGCACGAAGCTCGTGGATTTCGGCTCGAAGCAGGACATGATCAGCTCGAAGGTCCCCGTGATCGAGCAGTTCCTGGCCGGGCGGCCCGAAGGACCGATCAGCATGGACGAAATGGCCGACGCCGAGGTGGGGGACCGGACGTCGTCGGGTGTGCCCGAGGACGATCGGGACGGACCGGCACCGGCACCGGCACCGGCACCGGCACCGGCACCGGCACCGGCACCGGCACCGGCACCGGCACCGGCACCGG
>Ga0209415_10001460_pt1 | contig 45293 bp, 30 predicted proteins | sample PeaSoiSIISIP2007_FD_187696 | JGI IMG/M metagenome (GOLD analysis project Ga0209415, IMG submission 187696) | Peat soil microbial communities from Weissenstadt, Germany - SII-SIP-2007 (SPAdes) (version 2) | ecosystem: Environmental > Terrestrial > Soil > Wetlands > Peat | place: Germany... | reverse complement strand
CCTGAAGCCGGAAAATATTTACGTCACGAATGACGGCCGGGTGAAAATTCTCGATTTCGGACTGGCGAAGGTTTCGCTGGCCAGCGGGGAACAAACGCTCCTCACGCGAAGCGGCAGTGGCGCAGGTCACACGCGGCCGGGCGCGGTACTCGGCACAGCCGGGTACATGTCGCCGGAGCAGGTTCGCGGAATGCCGGCCGACGCACGCTCGGATTTGTTTTCGCTGGGCATGATCCTCTACGAAATGGTTTCGGGGCATAAGCCGTTTCATGGCGATTCCGCCGTGGAGACGATGAACGCAATCCTCAAGGAAGATCCGCCGGAGCTTGTCGCCACGAACCGTGCGGTGCCTCCGGTGTTGGAGCGAATCATTCGCCGCTGCCTGGAAAAAAATCCCTCCGAGCGATTTCAATCCGCGCGCGACCTGGGATTTGCGCTGGAAGCAATCTCGGGCGCATCAAACGTCTCCGGAACCACGCCAGCGGGGATTGCACCGCCGGAAAAACGTCGCGCCTGGGCGATGCCCGTGGTTATTTGGCTGGTGCTGGGACTGGCGGCTGGATCCCTGATCACAATCTTCGTATTTCGAAATACGCCAGACGCGAGGAAGGTTGAGGTTCGCCCACTGAACTTCAGGACGGAGTGTGTTTTCAATGCGCGATTCGCGCCTGATGGCGCGACGGCGGTGTATAGCGCTGCTCGTGAGGGAAACACTCCGCAGTTATACCTTCACCGGGCAGACTATCCCGCGCCTCAGGCGTTTGGCCCGCCGGACACGCACCTGCTTTCGATCTCCTCGAAAGGAGAGATGGCCGTCCTGACGGGCGCGCACTTCGCTTCGCATGTTTTGTTCAATGGAACGCTGGCGCGAATGGATATGGGCGGTGGAGCGCCGCGAGCCATCTTGCAAGATGTTCAGGGCGCGGATTGGAATCCCGATGGATCCGGTCTCGCAATCATTCGTGCGATAAATGGCAAGAGCCGCCTGGAGTATCCCGCTGGCAAAGTGCTCTATGAGACCGCGGGATATGTGAGCGACTTGCGATTCTCACCGCGCGGCGATCAAATCGCGTTCCTGGACCACCCACTGCCGGGCGACGATCGGGGGTCGGTGGACTTGGTGGACCTCGAAGGCCACAAAAAAGTTCTTACTGATGGCTATACGAGCGAGGAAGGCCTGGCGTGGGCACGCGACGGAGAAACGGTTTACTTCGGCGCGCAGAAGGAGTCCGAAACCGTCCTCCAGATTTTCGCGGTGACCCAATCAGGCAAAGTCAGAAGTGTTTTCGAGAGTACCGACAACCTTTTTCTTGAGGATACGAACAGCAAAGGAGATCTGCTCGTTGCAGGAGACACGTTCGTAAATGTTTTGAAAGCGTTGGGGCCCGGGGCTTCGGCGGAGCGCGATTTTTCTTGGCTCGACGCATCCAGCAATCCAGCACTTACTGGAAACGGCAAGCAGATGCTTTTCACTGAAGAGGATTCGGGCGCAGGCGCTAACTATGGCCTTCTGCTACAAGCCTTGGATGGTTCGCCGCCCGTTCGTTTGGGAGAAGGCGTCTCCATGGGATTTTCGCCGGATGGCGCATGGGCTCTTTCCCTGCTTCCGGGTCCTCCCTCGCAATTAGTGCTTTATCCCGCCGGGGCTGGAGAAAAGCGCGTACTCGACCATGGAAAGATCGTGACCTACTCCTGGGGGATGTTCTTTCATGACGGGACTCACGCACTTGCCTGCGGGAACGAAGCGGAGCATGGAACGCGTTGCTATATGCAGGATATTGGCGGAGGGCAGCCACATCCAATTACTCCCGAAGGGACGAATTGGGGAATTGTCTCTCCAGATGATAGGTCAGTTCTCGCGAGTGGGAGAGAGAATAAGTATTTTATCTATCCAGTTGCCGGTGGCGCTCCGCGGTCAGTACCTTGGCTTGCGGCGGATGAGAGCGTGATCCGCTGGACGGTGGATGGTCGGGGGGTCCTCGTCTACCGCCAGATGCAGATTCCATCGCTGGTCGAATTGGTCGACTTGTCCACGGGTCGTCGAACAAGAGTTCGCGAACTCTCACCAGCTGACCGCGCAGGAGTGGTCCAAATCTCGCAAGTTGCGTTTTCAGACGACGGAAAATCCTACGCTTACTCCTACAGCCAAAATGTATCCAGGCTTGCGCTGATAGAGGGTGTGAAGTGACGCTTGGCGCGGGAACTAGGCTTGGGCCCTATGAAATTGTCGCGCCCATCGGCGCGGGCGGAATGGGAGAAGTCTATCGCGCCCGCGATACGCGTCTCGATCGCACGGTTGCCATCAAGGTTCTGAACTCTCAACTGATCGTCAGCACGGAGCTGAAGGCTCGCTTCGAACGTGAGGCCAAAGTCATCTCCCAACTCCAGCACCCGAACATCTGCGTGCTGCACGACATTGGCTCGGAAAACGGGACTGACTTTCTTGTGATGGAGTTTCTCGAAGGGGAATCGCTTTCCGAGAAGCTCAAGCGTGCCCCGCTGCCCATTGACGAACTCCTGAAGACCGCCATCGAGGTGGCCGACGCACTCGAGAAGGCGCATCGCGCCGGGATCATTCATCGCGACCTGAAACCGGGCAACGTGATGCTGACCAAGTCGGGAGCGAAGTTGCTCGACTTCGGACTGGCCAAGGCAATGACTTCTCCGGTGGCGGCTGCGGGCAACTCTTCGACATCGGTTTTCGCCGCAGCGGCAACTCTGTCGAGCCCGGCCTCGCCCTTATCCAGTGCGGGAGCCATCCTCGGCACGGTGCAGTACATGGCGCCGGAGCAGATCCAGGGACTCGAAGCCGATGCCCGCTCTGACATTTTCGCTTTCGGATTGCTCCTGTATGAGATGGCGACGGGCAAGCACGCCTTCCAGGGCAAGACGCAATCGAGCGTAGTCGGCCAGATTCTGGCCGTGGATCCCCCGCCAATCAGTTCACTGCAGCCGATGACGCCGCCGGCGCTGAGCCGGTTGGTGAGCACATGTTTGGAGAAGGATCCTAATGAACGCCTTCAGACCATCCACGATGTAAAGCTCCGCCTCGCGGAAATTGCTGAAGCGCCCGAGCCTTCCACGCAGATTGTGAAATCCAACCCAGCGCGCACGAGGAACCGCATCCTCTGGCTCGGGGTGGCATTCGCTGTGATTCTGATTGCAATTGCCGCTACGTATTTCGCAACGATCAGGCAACAGCCAAAGCAGGTCATGCGATCCACTATTCTCGCGTCCGACAAAACATTTTTCGTGACGACGGCGCCAGATTCGGGTGTGCCTGTGCTTTCGCCGGACGGCACGCGGCTGGCTTTCATCGCGCGCGACACCAAAGGACAGATTTCACTTTACGTGCGCGCAATCGATTCCGTGACGGCGCAGCCCCTCTCGGGAACCATTGGCGCGGTCCATCCATTCTGGTCGCCGGACTCGCACAACCTTGGTTTCTTCGCTGACGGGCAACTGAAACGAATCGACGCTAACGGCGGTCCGGCCCAGGAACTCGCTCTGGCCGACCGCGGCCGCGGAGGCGCATGGAATTCCGATGGCACCATCCTGTTCTCTCCCGGGATCAACGATCCGCTTCTTCGCGTGCCTGCGGGGGGAGGAACAGTCGCGCCTGCTAGCAAACTTTCGCCCGGTGAGGTCGGACACCGATGGCCTTATTTCCTGCCTGACGGCAAGCACTTTTTGTTCTGGGCGCGCGGAGACAGGGCGCATATCTGCATCGGATCGTTGGATTCTCTGGATCATTCGCAGATTCTGGATAATGCGACCAATGCGGTTTATGCTCCGCCTGGCTACCTCCTGTATGTGCGGGGCGACACGCTTGTAGCGCAGCCGTTCAATGCGCGCAAGCTTGCGATTGTCGGCGACGCAGTTCCGCTGGCGGGGCACATCACCACTAACGGCCCGTCGTTCCGCGGTGTCTTCAGTGCGTCCGACACCGGATTATTGACGTATCAATCGGGAGGAACATCGGGCGGATGGCAGATGCAGTGGGCCGGTCGTGACGGCAAGCCGGTTACCACGATTTCTGACGTCGCCACTTTTTTGGAGCCAACCATCTCCCCGGAAGGCAAACGCATCGCTGTTGCCTACGCCGATAGCAACGGCTTTCCCGAGGTCTGGGTTTTTGATCTCGCACGAGGCGCCAATACGCGCCTCACCTTCGATCCTTCGACCCATGCATTCATGATTTGGACGCCGGACGGCAAAAAGATTATCTATAGCAGTGCCCGCACCGGTCATTTGGATATCTATTCCAAGTCAGCCGACGGCAGCGGTAGCGAAGAAGTCGTGCTGCAGGATGAGGGCGGCAAATCATGGAAGTCCATCTCACCTGACGGCCGCTATCTCGCCTACCAACGGACAGATCCGGCGGGCAAGACAGCCGAAGACATCTGGGTGCTACCGCTCTTCGGTGACCGCAAACCATTCCCCATCGTGCAAACTCCATTCCTGGACTTGACGCCGGCGATTTCGCCGGACGGAAAATGGCTGGCGTATGCAAGTGACGAAAACCGGACGAGGGAGGTATATATCACTCCGTTTCCCGGCGGTGGCCCCAAATGGCAAGTCTCTACCGCGGGCGGCTCTTACCCGAAGTGGCGAGGCGATGGCAAGGAACTCTACTTCATCAGCTATAACGGCAACTTAAATGCTGTAGACGTGAAAACCTCTCCCAAATCCGTCACGCTTGGGACGCCCCACGCGCTTTTCGAAAGCTCGTTGCAGGGATTCAACTATGGACCCTACGACGTGACGCGCGATGGCAAGCAGTTCCTTCTCAATGGCACGATATCTCAGGAGGCCAATGAGCCGCTGACGCTGGTGACGAACTGGTTCGCCGAGATAAAGAAATGAGTCTCGCCGCGGGAACCAAACTCGGCCCGTACGAAATCACCGGCGCGATTGGCGCGGGCGGGATGGGCGAGGTGTATCGCGCGCGGGATACGCGCCTCGACCGCACCGTCGCCATCAAAGTTTTGCCTCAGCACCTTGCCGACACTCCTGAAGCGCGTCAGCGCTTCGAGCGCGAAGCGAAGGCTGTCTCCTCGCTAAACCATCCTCACATCTGCACGCTCTACGATGTCGGCTCGCAGAACGGCACCGATTTCCTCGTGATGGAGTACATCGAAGGCGAAACTCTGGCCGCGCGGATTGATAAGGGTTCGCTCCCCATCAAAGAGTTGCTGGAAATCGGAATCCAGATTGCCGACGCGCTCGACAAAGCTCATCGCGGGGGCATCATTCATCGAGACCTGAAACCAAGCAATATCATGCTGACCAAGCAGGGCGTGAAGCTCCTGGATTTCGGCCTGGCGAAAGCGGTGGATGTGTCGATGGCAACGGGCTCGACGTTATCGCCGGCCGACACACTTGGAAGGAAATCTCTCACCGAGCGAGGAATGGTTGTTGGCACGTTTCAGTACATGTCCCCCGAGCAACTGGAAGGCAAGGAACTGGATTCGCGGAGCGACATTTTCTCATTCGGCGCGGTGCTCTATGAAATGGCTACGGGCAGGAACGCATTTTCCGGCGGAAGCCGGGCCAGCATCATCGCCGCAATTCTAACGTCGGAGCCAACGCCGATCGGTGCGCTTCAGCCGATGTCACCGCCCGCGCTTGACCGCGCAGTGCGCCAGTGCCTGGCGAAAAATCCCGAAGACCGCTGGCAGACTGCGCGCGACCTCTTGCTCGAACTAAAATGGATTGAAGATGCAGGTTCGCAGGCAGGCGTACCCCCGGCTGTTGCGACGCACCGTAAAACTCGTGAGCGAACTTTATCAGCCATCGCAGCCGTCCTGGGGCTGATTGCCATCGCGCTCGCTTTCGGTTTCGTTCAGCGCGCACCAAAACCAGCGCAGCCAATGCGCTTGACGGCAGAACTCGGCGCGGATGCGTCTCTCCCGGAAATCCGGCGTGGAGCCGACGCAGTTCTTTCACCAGATGGCACGCGGATGGCATTTGTTGCCGAGGGTGCAGACAAAAAGCAGCGCCTCTATGTCCGGTCTCTGAATCAGATGCAGGCCACGGCCCTTCCCGGCACGGAGGATGCCCGCGATCCCTTTTTTTCGCCCGATGGCCAGTGGATCGCGTTTTTCACCGGGGATAAGCTGAAGAAGATCTCCGTTCAAGGCGGCGCGGCATTCACGCTTTGCGATGCACCCAATGCGCGCGGCGGAGACTGGGGCGACAACGGCCTCATCGTGTTTTCCCCCGGGTCGGCGACTGCGTTATTCAAAGTGTCCTCGATGGGTGGAACGGCCGAGACTCTTACTGTTCTGGATGACCAGAATGGAGCGGCCACCCATCGTTGGCCACAATTTTTGCCCGGGGGCAACGATGTGCTTTTCACGTTCAGCAAGACGGGGCTCGCATTCGACAATGCGGATATTGTTGTGTTCTCCGCGGCCTCCGGGAAGTCTAAAACAGTTCTTCACGGTGGCTCGTATGCCCGCTATGTGCCCAGCGGCCATATCGTTTATGTGCGTAACAATACCCTGTTTGCTGTCCCATTCGACCTTCAGCGGCTCGAGGTGACAGGCCTTCCCGCGCCTGCTCTGGAGGGTGTAGCGACAAGTGCAACCGGGGGAGCGCAATTCTCTGTCTCGGACTCAGGAACACTTATGTATGTCGGTGGCTCAGCGGCTAATCAGGACGTCGCCATTTTTTGGATGGATGCAGCGGGCAATTTCACTCCTCTCCGCGAGACTCCTGCCAACTACCGCGATCTCGCGATTTCCCCCGATGGCAAGCGGTTGGCCATGGATATTTCAAATGGAAATCGAACCGACATCTGGGTATACGACTGGGAGCGAGGCGCACATACCCGGCTTACCTTCTCTGCCGATCAAAATGAGGCTCCCGTCTGGACGCCTGATGGCCAAAGGATCGTTTACGCGTCCACGGAGAAAGGGGCCGCGCCTAACCTCTGGTGGATTCGTGCCGATGGCGGCGGCGATGCCCAACGATTGACCGAGAGCCAGGACCCGCAATATCCCTCGTCTTGGAGTCCCCAAGGCGAGGATCTTGCGTTCTCTCAAATAAACCACGGTACGGGATGGGGCATCATGACCATGTCTGTGGGAGGGAGTGAAAGGACCGGATGGAAACCGGGGCAGCCAAAGCAATTCGTCAGCGCACACTCGTTGGAAATGCTGCCCGCGTTTTCGCCCGATGGCCATTGGATCGCTTACATGTCCAACGAATCCGGAGTCTACGAAATCTACGTCCGGCCCTTCCCCGGCCCGGGCGGAAAGTGGCAGGTTTCCTCCTCTGGTGCCCAAAGAATTGGCGGCTGGGGGCCCGAATGGTCTAGAAATGGCAATGAGCTTTTGTTTTATGTTCCGGCCACTCGCCAAATCATGGCGGTTAGCTACATTATATCCGGCGACTCATTTCATGCCGGAAAGCCGTACCTCTGGTCGCCCGGCCGGATCGCGGATCGCCGGGTCAACTTCAACAATCCCGGCTTCAGTCTTCATCCTGACGGCAAACGAATCGCTGTCCTAAGACCTTCCAGCACTGAATCTGGACCCCCTCCTATCAAGTCGGTCAGCTTCATCTTCAATTTCTTCGATGAGCTGCGCCGCAAAGTCCCCGCCGGAAAGAATTAGGGCGGCTGCCACCATTGGACTTCTATCGTTGTAATTCGCTCCTAGTGTGACGACTCTTAGTTGCATATAATCCGTCGCGAATGCCCCTTACGAGTGGGACCAAGCTAGGCTCATACGAAATTGTCGCGCCTATCGGTGCGGGAGGCATGGGCGAAGTCTATCGCGCGCGTGATACGAAACTCGGGCGGGATGTGGCCATCAAGATTGTACCAGAGCATTTTGCGCAGGACCGGCAACGCATGGCGCGCTTCGAGCGCGAGGCGCAACTCCTGGCGGCGCTGAACCATCCGCACATCGCGCACATCTACGGCTTCGAGGATTCAAACGGGATGCCCGCGCTGATGATGGAGCTGGTCGAAGGCCCGACGCTCGCTGAGCTGATTGAACAAGGGCCGCTGCCGCTGGAAGAGTCGCTGCGCATCGCGCGTCAGGTTGCAGAGGCCCTTGAGTACGCTCACGACCGGGGCATCATTCATCGCGATTTGAAGCCCGCCAACGTCAAGTTGACCGCCGACGGCAATGTGAAAATTCTGGATTTCGGATTGGCGAAAGCGCTCGAGGATGAGAAGGCCACGACTGATATTTCGCATTCGCCCACGTTGACGGTGGCGGCGACGCAAGCCGGAATCGTGCTGGGCACGGCTGCGTACATGTCGCCGGAGCAAGCCAAGGGAAAAAGCGCGGACCGTCGCGCGGACATCTGGTCGTTTGGCGTGCTGCTGTTCGAGATGCTCACTGGAAAGAAACTCTACGAAGCGGATACGGCGCAGGAAACCCTGGCCGCGGTCCTGATTAAGGAACCCCCGCTTGATTCGCTGCCCGCAAACATCCCTCCACGCCTTCGTATTCTGCTGCGGCGCTGCTTGACCAAGGACTCACGCATGCGATTGCAGGCCATCGGCGAAGCGCGGATTGCGATTGACGAAATTCTCTCCGGTTCAGCGCCGGAAGAGGTGCCGAGCGTAATTGCTCCCTTGCCCGCTCATGGCAAGAATCGCGAGCGGACAGCGTGGGCCATCGCGGGCGTCGTCACGCTGATTGCCATTGCGCTGGCCCTCGGATTTGAGGAGCGCGCGCCGAAGCCGGCGCAACTGATGCGCCTCAATGCGGAACTCGGCGCGGATGTTGCCCTCTACACCGACTTTGGTGCCAACGTAGTTCTTTCCCCCGATGGCACGAGGGTCGTTTTTGTTGCCGTTGGCGCCGATAAATCGCGGCGCCTCTACATCCGTTCACTCGATCAGATGCAGGCCACACTACTTTCCGGCACGGAGGATGCCTACGATCCCTTTTTCTCTCCTGATGACCAGTGGATCGCCTTTTTTGCCGGAGGCAAGCTGAAAAAGATTTCTGTGCAGGGCGGTGCTGTGGTCACGCTTTGCGATGCTCTGAATGATCGCGGTGGGAGCTGGGGTGATGACAACTCAATCGTGTTTGCCGCCGGGTCCCTGGAGGGCTTGTCCAAAATCTCTTCGACGGGAGGAAAGCCTGAGCCACTGACCACTCTCAACCCACAGGCGGGGGAAGTTACGCACCGCTGGCCACAGGTACTACCCGGGAGCAAGGATGTGATTTTCACCGATCACACTACCGGAGGCCAGTTCGACGATGCCGATATTGCTGTGTACTCTACGATCTCAGGGAAGGTGAAAACGCTTCTTCACGGCGGCTCCTGCGCCCGTTATTTGCCCAGCGGCCATCTCGTCTACGTGCACAACGGCACCCTATTTGCCGTTCCCTTGGACATCAAAAGGCTCGAAGTTACAGGCCAAGCTGCTCCTGTAGTGGAAGGTGTCGCATCGAATCCAGGCTCTGGTGGAGCACAATTCTCCTTCTCCGACTCAGGAACCTTTGTGTATGTCGCAGGCTCCGCAGCAAGCCAGGACGTCTCCATCTACTGGCTGGATGCGGCAGGAAAGTTCACTCCTCTCCGCGAGACGCCGGGGAATTACAACAATCTCTCGATCTCGCCTGATGGCAAACGCATAGCCATGGAAATTACCAATGGGAATAGAGCCGACATCTGGGTGTACGAGTGGGAACGAGACACGCTCACCCGGCTCACTTTTAAGGGCGATTCAAACGTTCGCCCCGTCTGGACGCCCGACGGGCAGCGAATAGTTTATACCTCGACGCAGAAAGGTGCCGCAGCCAACATCTGGTGGATTCGCGCCGATGGCGGCGGCGATGCCCAACGATTGACCGAAAGCAACTACGCACAAGATCCCAATTCCTGGAGCCCCGACGGCAAGATACTCGCGTTCCAGCAAGACAATCCGGGCACAGGTCAGGACCTCATGACCATGTCAGTAGAAGGGAGTGAAAAGGCCGGCTGGAAGCCGGGCGAGCCAAATCCCTTCGTGAGTACTCCTGCCACGGAGGTGCGTCCCGCTTTCTCTCATGACGGCCGGTGGATCGGCTATCATTCCAACGAGTCCGGCTCCTTCGAAGTTTATGTGCGGCCCTTCCCAGGCCCGGGAGGCAAGACGCAGATTTCTATGGGCGGAGGTTCGGCACCCCAGTGGTCCCGGAATGGCAAGGAGCTTTATTTCACTACGTCGAATCGCGACAAGATCATGGTGGCGACGTACACCGCCTCCGGTGAATCCTTCCACCCGGATAAGCCGCGGCTATGGTCGCCCGGCCAATTCACACCGCGCGGGACCGGGATTAACTATGCTCTGCACCCCGATGGCAAACGAATCGCCGTGCTGAAAGCTCCCAACGCGACCGAAGCCCCTCCCATTAAAAACGTCAGCTTCATCTTCAATTTCTTCGACGACCTGCGCCGCAAAGTTCCCGCCGGAAAGAATTGACTCGGCGTTTTGGCGCATCTTTGGCGACACTTCAAGGGGGGAAGTTCTCTGGACATTCGAGCAAAACGATGGGTGGTACTTTTTGTGAGTGCCGCGGGGCAGCTGCCAATTGCACCCCGACGGTCCGCTCGTTCGATTCGAGCAGAAAAGCACACGATTGCCGAAAAATTCAATTGACGATACTTATCTGAAGTGGTAACATGCGCTGTAATCTGGATTGACGCTGCAAACCGGAGAGCCTCTAGAATCAAGTATCTTCTTCAAGTCGCGCGGGGCTGCAGGTCGCCGCGGCGACCAACCCGTCGCCTCGCTCACTCGATACGAGCGAAAACCCCCGCGGTTCTTCGTTGTTGGAATCGCAAAAGAAGATTTAAGTCCTTTGGTGTCCGCAGTTACGAAGAACCGGCTCATAAGTCCTTTAGAATGATATTCATTGGACGATGGGTGCATGCAACTCCTTTGTTTTGATATTCATGCAAAAACAATGGGGAGGGGGTAGGGAGGCGCGTTTTTTTGCATCCTGATCCCTTGATTCGCCTCGCGCTTTTGGCGTCCTTATGGTCTCAATCAGAAGAGCTCCTAAAGCCTCACACGAGACCAGCTCAATGCTTATCTAAAGATGAATTAAGAATCAACTTCAAGAGAGGAGGTGCCGAACCGAAGATTACGACGCCGAAGCCTTTGGCGCCTGGGCGTGGAAACTCTGAATCGCCGCGGAAAGATTCCCGAAAGTGGGGATTGCGTCCAGCAATCGCGTAACGCTAAGCGCGTCATGCACGCGCCCCGCAGGGCAAACTAAACGCAGGCTGCCGCCCTTGCGAGTCAGTCCCGTACATTGTCGAACTAGCGCGCTGATGCCTGAACTGTCAATCTGCACCAGGCCGGTCAGGTCCACCAGCATTTTTGTCCAGCCTTCAGTGGATAGCCGCTGCAGCTCGCGGTCCAGGAGTTCGCTGTTTTCGCCAAGCGTGGCTCGGCCGCGCGGTTCCACAATCACGATGCCGGCGTCATTGCGCGTGATGATTTCGAGTTTGGGATGTTCCGTAGTCATAACCGTTTTCACCGGACTCCTCCAGGGGCTCCCGGCTGGGAAGCATTATACGACGGAGTGGCCACAACGCCAGCGTGCTTATTTAGGCAGCCTTCGCCGTCAGTGAAAAAGTCATTCTGGATGGGCCGGTATGCAAATCCGCACATTAGATTAGACGCCACTCGGGAGGATTCGTCTGCTAATAAAATAATTTGAAAGAGCCTGCCAGCCGCCCGAAATCGATGTAGTACGCCGTGCGTCCTATCCGCAAACAGGAAGGTTTGTATTTTCCAAATGTTTTCATCGCGCGCTCGTATAATTGAGTCAGCTAACCCGACTTGGGCTCCGGGCAGGAGTGATGTTGCCCATGAACCCAGACCAATCCTCAATTCCTGAAGTAATCCCGGAAAGCCGTCTGAATGACATCCACTCAAGTTTGAGACGACTGGAGCGTCGTGATTGGTGGCTATGGGCTGTGGCCATCATCGTGATGCTGCTGCTCACCACGGCTGTGATCTCCCTGACTTTTCCAGGGATGATTAGCGTAGACGACCCCTATTTCCAATTCAGCATGAACGAGTCAGTTCGCGGCCTGATAGGCCTGGTGTTGTTGTTCAACACCTACGTCATCTATCAGCAGGTGATGATTAAGCGGCTGCGCAGGCAACTCTCGGGACAATTGGACGTAATGAACCTCCTGAAAGTTCGTGGCGATGAATTCCACCGGTTGGCGACGGTTGATCCTCTCACCGGGCTTTACAACCGGCGATTCGCCGAACAAAGGCTCGCCGGCGAAGTGGCCCGCTCGCAGAGATATGGCCACCCGCTTACGGTGGTTTCCTTCGACTTGAATAATTTCAAACAGATCAACGACCAATTCGGCCATCCGGCGGGCGACCTGGTTTTGAAGGAGTTTGCCGAGCGTCTAAACCACTCCATCCGTGTATCCGATTATGCCGTGCGCATGGGCGGCGACGAGTTCCTGGTCATCCTGCCCGAATGTCCCGCAGAGCAGGTCGACGCGCTGTTCAACCGGCTAGCCAAAATCGAAGTGACTCACGGCGGGCAATGCATTTCGGTAACTTATGCCTCGGGGTGGGGGGGATACCAACCGGGCGAATCGCCCGAATTTTTTCTGGAGCGAGCGGACCGCCAGCTCTACACCAACAAGCGGACGAGCAAACAGGGTTCAGCGCAACTTTCTCCCATCCATTCCATGTGAATTGGCTCTTCGAGGCTGGCCGGCAGAGTCCTACTTCTTCTGAGCGAGCCCCAAAAAATAAGGAGGTGAAAACCTGGCGGTCTTCACCTCCCGGGGTGGGGTGTTGCTGGAAAAAAATCGCAACAATTCAAGTTTCAAAAAAATTGCTGGCCGGATTCCGCTGAAACCGCTCTCTGCGGCCAAATAGCTCGCAGACAACTCCACTGATACCAGCGAAATATCACACCGGGAGGGCGGGTGTCAAGCATCATCTAGAATGATGGAGCGGTTCTTGCCACCAGCGATCTCGGCTCAACCTTCGCATGTATTCACTTTCAGCCAGAGTCCCGTTACAGTTTGGGGTCCTTGATTTCGACGTGGTGATGCTCCAGGATTTCGCCGGTGGCGTGGTCCACGCCGACCAGTGCAAGCTGGTAGCTCACCTGCGCCTGAATGACCGCCTGCTCGGCGGATGTGAGCTGCAGTTGCGTCTGCAACAGCACGAAGATCGTATCAAGACCGAGGTCGTATTTTTTCTGTTCGCCTTCGAGGTTTTTCTGTGCCAAATCGCGCGCCACGAGCGCCTGGGCCAGGGAAAGCTTGGCGACCTCGAGATTATTGACTGCAGTTCGCGATTCCAGTTGGATGCTCTGCTCCAACTGGCGCTTGCTGTAAAGATCGCGCCGTTTGTTGACCTCTGTTGTGCCCAGTTGTGCCTCCGCGGCCCGATTGCGAACGGGCAGAGTCAAAGAGAGGCCAAATCCATATGATGGAGCATTCAGCTGAAACGCCTGACTGAGAGACGGGCCAAGCGGAGTGCTCATGCCGCCCGTAGGAAGAGTTTGTCCCGAGTAGTTTGCGGACAAATTAAAGGATGGCTGCATTTGATTGTGAGCGAGCCGGATGTTGAGGTCATCCACATCCAGTTGATCCTGTTCCGCCGAATATTCCGGGCGCATTGCCTTCGCCAGTTGCAGCACCTGTCCGACATCGAGTGTGACCAAGTCCTTGCCCGGATCCGATGCCTCCACCAAATCCATGTCCAGTGCAGAGACACGCGGATCGAGGTCGGCGCCAATAAGAACGCGCAGGGAGTCTTCCTGTTCCCGGAGAGTATATTCCGCCTGAGTTGCCAAGACCTTTCGCGAGGCTAATTGCGATTCGGATTGGAATATATCGTAAGGACCCAACGCACCGAGCTCCAACGCCCGCTTGTCATGGTCGTAGCTGGCCTGGGCCTGAGCGACCGACTTGCGAAGGACGTCGAGGTTTTCCCGCGCCAGCACCACACTCCAATACTGGCTGACCACATTTTGGATGATACTGCTGACCTGAGCTTCAAAGTTCATCCGCGATTGGTGGAGATTGCGGCGGGCGATCACGATGGGAGCGCGATTTGGAAACAGTCCGCGATTGCGAAGCAGCGGTTGTGATGCGCTGAAATTCAGCGCGGAAAAGTAATTCGCCGGGAACCCTCCAAACGAGCTTCGCGCAGTTGAGAGGCCAACACCGATATTTGTGCCCGTCTCAAAAAGTTGATTGTAGTTCGTGGAAAGCACCTGCGTCAGGGAGCCGGGAGTGAGTTGAGTCGTCTGCGTAGTGGAGAAACTGGGGCCAGCATGGTTGGAATTAAAATTACTTTGAATGGTCGGGTCGAATGGTGAAAAAGCGAAGAGAATGTTGTATGCCGAACCCTGGTAAGTCAGCTGATCAATCAGGACATTCGTGTTGTTCGACAAAGCTAGTTGAATGGCCTGTTCCAGAGTCAGGCGCAGTTTTCCGTCCGTAAGGTAATCGCGCAGGTGCTCCGGATCCGGTATTTGTGATGGCAAGCCAGGACGGTGGACCACTTCGCGCCACCACTGCGGCGCGGGAAAGGGAGTGCTTTGAGCCTGAGCCGCATTCGGCGCGAGCCCCATCCCAAAAAGAGCGCACAATCCCGCAACAACTGAAAGAGAACGACGCATCTCACCCCTCCCCTGTGCTGATTTTTCCCGGAAAACCGGGATGGATTATTCGTAACGGATAGCTTCCACCGGATCGAGCCGCGCGGCTTTCCGCGCCGGATAAATCCCGAAGACCAGTCCCACAGAAACGGAGACAACGAAAGCCAGCACGATGGAGATCCAGGTCACGATGGTGGTCCACCCTGCAAGCCAGCCGATCAGCGTGGACATCCCGAAACCGACGATGATGCCCATCAATCCGCCGACAAACGAAATCATCGTCGCCTCAATCAGGAACTGCCGCACGATATCAATCTGACGCGCGCCCACGGCTCGGCGCACGCCGATTTCTCTCGTGCGCTCAAGGATGCTGGCCAGCATGATGTTCATGATCCCGATGCCGCCGACCAGCAAGGAAATCGAAGCAATGGCAACCATTACGATGTCGAAGATGCGCTGCGTGCGCTTCTGTTCCGCCAGAAGCTCCGAAGGCACAACCACCGAGAAATCGTCCGCGCCGCGATGCGAAGTTCCCAGCAGGCCGCGGACAACCTCTGCAGTTTCCGGGCTTTGATCCGAAGAGGCAAGCTGCAGATAGACGCCATCAATTTCATCCTTTTGACGGCTGTTTTGGTCCGCCAGCCGGAATATCGCGGCGTAGAGCGGGACATAGATGAGGTTGTTCAGGTCCTGTGTCGGCAAACCCGCCACTTGCGCGGACGCCGTGAGCTGCGGTCCCGCTACTCCTATGACGTGAAACCATTGCGTGTTCACTTTCACATACTGGCCGACCGGTTCCTGGCCGCTGAAAAGGTTTGATGCCGCGGCCTGACCGAGCACACAGAAGGGCGCGCCACGCAGGTTTTCGTCCTCGCTGAAAAAGCGTCCCGCCACGACACGAAGATTGGCGATTTCCATGTAACTGGGCTCAACTCCGTAGACCACCGGCATTTCGCGCGCGGGTTTCGGCGTCAATTTCGTTGGAGTGAATCTTTTCCGCGCGGTGGTCCCCGTCAGGCCGCCTACATTGGCGCGGATGGCGCGGTAATCCTGAAAGGTCAGGCCGGGAGAAATTTTCCGGACTTTTTGCAGCTCCGTATCGTTGTGTGCTTCCTTGGCCTCAACCATGACGTTGCGCAAGCCCATCTGCTCGATGAACGCCATCACCTGCTGTTGCGCTCCCGCGCCAATCGAAAGCATGGAGACGACCGCGGCCACGCCGAAAATCATTCCCAGCATGGTGAGCAGCGAGCGCAGCTTGTGTTGCGTGAGATTTTGCAGGCCGAGTTGAAGATCAGAGAGGTATTGCACCCAATCGCGTTCCGGTTTCATCGGAATCACGGAATGTAGTTTGGTTTGCCGCGCAGGACTCACTTGCCGCCCGCTTTCACGCCCGCAGTCGCCGGAGCCGGCGAAGAGGGTGTTCCACCCTTTTCAGGGTTTACGAGCGCAACTTCCGTGCCTTCGTTGACGCCTTCGACGACCACCTGATTTTCGGTCATGTGCTTGACGTTGACGACACGCGGCTCGAAGCCGCGTCCGGCTTTCACAAAGACGGTGGGCTTCCCCTGCTGGACGAACAACGCCTGACGCGGAAGGTAGAGGATATTCTTCAGTTGCTCACCGTGGACAATCACGTGCGTCGTCTCACCGGGACGCAGGCGCGCGTCGGGTTGATCCATCTGGAAGGTGGCGTCAAACTTGCGCGTGGAATCCACTTCCCAAAAATCTCCAGACGCCAGCCCCCCAACTGTCTTCACCTTTGCCGGGAATTTTTTTTCCGGAATGGCATCCACGACGATATCGGCCGATTGTCCGGCATTGATGTCGGCGCGCGCGGTTTCCGGAACTTGTGCCGCCACTTCCATCTGGCTGACATCGAGAATCGCGGCAATCGCAGAGCCTGGAAAGGTCTGGTCGCCTTCTTGATATTCCGGCACGCTCATGCCGGTGAAGAAAAAATTAAGGCCGTTGGTGTTTGCCTTTCGTGAAACCAGGCCGGAGATTGGCGCGCGGATAGTGAGACTGGCGATACGCTGTTTCGCTTGCGTGATATCCAATTGTGCTTTAGCCTTCTGGGCTTCGAAAACCGCGAGATTCGCCTTGCTGGAGGCGATGCGCGATTGCACATCCTGCTCCATCTCCGCGAGTCTGCGTTTGGCTTCATCCAAAGCGAGATCATTTTTCTTGGCGACGATCGCGCTATCTAGTTCGTTCTGGCTGGCGTCCAACTCAGCGCGCCGCACATCGTATTTGGCATGAAGAAGAGCGACCTGGTCATTCGCCGCTGAAATATCTCCGTCCGCCTTGGTCTTAACGAGCTGCTGGTTGGCCTGATCCAGAGCGAATTGGGCCTGCTCCAAGTTGTATTCCTGCTCGCTGGGATCAAATTCCAAAACAATATCGTTTGCTTTAACCTCTTCACCCGTTTTCGCCAGGTGTGTGATTTGCAGCGTTCCGCCCACAGGCGGACCCATCAACAGCGCCGTGTTGGGTGTTCTCAGCGCGCCGATCGTATAGACCTTCAAATCCACATTGCCTCGGACTACTCGCGTCGTAGGGATGCCGCGATCGGACCCGCGCATCTTACTCACGGAGACCGCAATCCCTGAGCCAACACCGGCAACGACCAGAATCCCAATCGCGATCCGCATTCGTGTCCGCTTTTTCATGGTTTAGCCACGGGATCTTTCAGGGCAACTCTCTCGCCTGGCTTCACTCCGCTCTTGACTTCCACTTGCCCGCCGCCGTGGTGGCCGGTCACCACGGAGCGTTCCTCAAAACTGTCGCCGAACTTCGAGCCCTGTTGGACATAAACTACATCACGCCCATTCCGGGTGAAGATTGCTTCCGAGGGGACAAGCACGATGTTGGGGATGCGCTGCACGGCGATTCGTTCCGTGGCGCTCATTCCCGGGCGTAGCCGAGGGTCGGGATGGTCCAGCACGACCGTCATGTCGAAATTTTTTGCCGGAGGCCACCCACCGCTGAAATCAATTTTCGCCAGGGGGCTGATGGAACTCACCTGCCCAATGAATTCCTTGTCGGGGACCGCGTCCACGCGCGCCGAGACTGTGTTGCCGAGCATCAATCGGCCCCGGTCCTCTTCCTCCAGATGTGCAACAATGCGCAGCGACGATAAATCTGGCAACTGTGCAATTGCCGCAAGCGCGTAAGCGCGATCACCCTCCTTGTAAGGCGGAGCGTTATCGCCGAACACGCCGCCTGCCCTCCAGTTCCGCATCAGATGGACCATGCCATCCACAGGTGCATTCAAGGTAAGCTTGGAAATCGCGTCCTCATAATGCTGAACGTCGCGCAGTGCCTTCTGGCGTTTCTGGTCAATGTTGGCGATATCCGACTTGGAGCTGGCCCGGTCGGAATCCACTTTCTGCTGCGCCTGTTTTTCGGCTTGTTCCGCGTCGGCCAGCGACAATCTTTTCTCTTGGCCGTCAATGACGGAAAGGATTTCCGACTGGCTGGCGTCCAGCTTCGCCCGCTCCACGTCATACTTCGATTTTTGAAGGAGGGTCAGATCCCCCTCTTCCGCGAGCTTTGCTTTGGCCTTGGCGTCTTCCACTTGCGCTTCGGCCTGACGGAGGTCTGATTTGCGCTGATTTAATGTGTTCTGAATCGTGGTGGGATCCAGGATGACGACGGATTCACCCTTCTTCACCATCGTTCCATCCTTGCTCAGTTTCAGGATTTGGATGTCGCCGGAATCGGACGGAGCGACCAAATCAACGGAGCGCGCCGGTTTGATCTCGCCGCGTAGCTCGATGGTATCCACCAATTCGCCCCGGATAACTTCCGAACTGGGGATGCCCGCCGCCGCGGAAACACTTCCCGCTCCATGGCGCATGCCGAACAGCCATGTACCGCCTCCGGCCAGCGCCAACAGCACCAGGCAGACAAAAATAATCCATCCCCGCTTCTTAAGCACAGTCATTGTGAACTTGTGTTCCTCGCTTGCAGCTATTCTCAGTTATTGCTTCGCCGAGGGAGTTGCGGAGGTAGCAGCCCTGAGCGAATCCGGCGCGATACCGCGAATTACAGTCTCGCCGGGTTGTACACCCGATTCTAATAGCGCATCTACATCCGTCATTGCGCTCACTTTGACTTCGCGCTCCTGCGCGCCGTTCCCCGAGGAAACTCGTACGAACAATTTCCCGTCTCTGGCAATCAACGCATCCCGCGGGACAACCAGGGAGTTGGGTTTTCGTTCCAGTTCTACGTCCACGGCAGCGGAAAGATCCGGCAATAGTTTGGGATCCGCTCCATCGATCGAAAACATCACCACGAAAGTGTGCACCGTGGATGAAAAATCGTCGGCGACTCCGACCGAGGAAATCCGGTCCACTTTGCCGTGGAATACCATGTCGGGATAAGCGTCCAAACGAATTTCGGCTCGTTGCTCTGGCTGGATTTCAGGCAAATCCTGCTGATTCACCTCGGCGCGCACGCGCATGGCGCCCGGATTCACGACTTGCATGAATGCCGCTCCGGCGCGAACCTGATCGCCCTCCTGCCATTCCGCCATTCCGGACTGCTTGAAAGTTGAGTTAACCACTACCAGTCCGTCCGCCGGCGAATGGATACTCAACAATTCAGCGTTTTGGGTCGCATGCTCCTTGGCCAATAGCTTTGCATCACGCTGGCTCTCCAACAGTTTCAAAGCGGATTCGGCGGATTGCCGCTTTAAGAGATAGGTAGCGCGCAACTGCCTTAGTTTCTCGTTGGCTTCGTCCAGGTTCTCCTGGTTCTTTTCACCCAGGATCTTCGAAATCACTTCATTTTTCTGGACTTCCAGAGCCGCGGTGGAAACGGCGTCCTCCGCCGTTTTGATGTCCGTGTCGTCCACGGCCTTGTCTGATGCCTGTGTTGCTTTCAGCTTATTGATCTGCTCCACGAAATCGTTGTACTCCGCATCGCGGTCCAGGGCGTCTCGGACTTGCGATTGGCGGTCGAACTCCGCCACCAGGTCGCCCTTGTGGACCACAGTTCCGGTCGTAAGCAGCTTTGTGATGACCAGGGTGTTTGCGGCCTGGATCGCCAGCCGAGGCGCAACGATGGGATGGCTTTCGACGGCTTCAACCGTTCCGCTCACCCGCACCGTGCGAATGAAATCTTTAAGTTCCACTTTCGCCGTCCGGGTGGTATCCGCGGCGGTTTGTCCGCCGGTTTGAGTTCGCCGGACCATCGCGTAGCCAATGCCCGCAGCGACCAGCACGAGCACAGCGACCCAAATCCATGGCTTCCGCCACGGACTCTGCGGCCGCGCCAGTCTTGCCTGTCCAACGGGCAAGGACGGCTCACCACGCGCAGGCATCTCCGCTCTCGCGGAGGTTGGCTCCGTGTCTGTAATGGCTCGATGTGATAAGAAATCCGACACTGTGAGTGCCCGGCCTCCGACGCGTTCTGCCTTGGAAATCAGGTATTTCTGGGATCAGGCGTAAGTTAGCCGAAAGGGCCCAACCCGCCCGGAGGGTGCCACACCACCCCACCTATACAGACGCCAAAACGGGCAAAAGGTTTTCCTCAGTTTTAACGATAACTGTGTGTTAACGGCACCACAGCCCGGTCGAGGCCATGCACTGCCTCCTGGACTTATCCACGTGCTTCCAGCGGGACATAAGGCCGTTCATCGTGGCCCAGATAAATCTGGCGCGGGCGCGCGATTTTCTGCTCGGGATCGAGCAGCATCTCCTGCCACTGCGCTATCCAGCCGGACGTTCGAGGAATGGCGAAAAGAACGGGGAACATGGTCATGGGGAAGCCCATCGACTGGTAGATGAGCCCGGTGTAGAAATCCACGTTGGGGTAAAGTTTGCGCGAAACGAAGTAGTCATCCTCCAAGGCAATGCGCTCGCACTCCAGCGCAATCTCAAGAAGAGGGTTTTTGCCCATCAGTTCGAAGATTTTATAGGCTTCCTGCTTGATGATGCGCGCGCGTGGGTCGTAGTTCTTGTAGATGCGGTGGCCGAAACCCATGAGCCGCACTTCGCCGGCCTTCACGCGCTTTATGTAACCCGGGACTTTGGCCACCGAGCCGATCTCCATCAACATTCGCAGGACTTCTTCATTTGCGCCGCCGTGCAGCGGCCCGTAAAGCGCCGCGGTGGCCGCCGCCGTTGCTGAAAATGGGTCCACATGCGAGCTGCCTACACTGCGCATAGCGTTGGCCGAACAATTTTGCTCGTGGTCCGCGTGCAAAATGAAAAGTATGTCCAGCGCGCGCTCCAGCGTGGGGTTGGGCCGGTACTTCATTTCGGTGGTCTTGAACAGCATGTTCAGGAAATTGCCAGGATAGCTCAGGTCGTTGTCCGGATAGGCATAGGGCATTCCCAGACTGTGCCGGTACGCGAATGCCGCAAGCGTGGGCATCTTTCCAATCAGGCGCCAAGTCTGCTTCAGGCGCGATTCTTCGTTGAAAATGTCCTTGGCATCGGGATAGAAAGTGGAGAGCGCAGCAATGGTGGAAATCAGCATGCCCATGGGGTGGGCATCATAGTGAAAGCCGTCAAGAAATTTTTTGATGCTCTCATGAATAAAAGTGTGGTGCGAGGTGTGGTAGGTCCAACTGGAAAGCTGCTGCGTGGTGGGAAGCTCTCCGTAAAGGATTAGGTAGGCCGTTTCGAGGTAGGTGCTTTTTTCCGCAAGCTCTTCAATGGAGTACCCGCGGTAGCGCAAAATCCCATTATCGCCATCAATGAAGGTGATCCGGCTGATGCAGCACGCTGTGTTGTTGAATGCCGGGTCGTAGCACATCAATCCAAAATCTTCGTTATTGACTTTGATCTTTCGAAGGTCGAGCGAACGAATGGCGCCATCGGTAACAGCCACTTCGTAGCTCTTGCCCGTGCGGTTATCCGTTATGGAGAGCGTATCCCGGCGCGTGGCCGAGTTTTCCGTTGTTCCGGCGCGTTGCGACGACAGTTGCGATGGTTGTGTTGGAGTCATGAGGCTTCCTGACTATATAATTGATACTTCCAATGTACACCATCGGGCAGTCCTTCGGAAAATTGTGTGCGCCTCTTGACAGTCTATGGCGAGTTTCATACCTTTCCCTCGAATGTCCGCGAAAAAGCATGATAAAAACAGTGAAATAGCGCGGCTCCCGGAAGAGACGCAAGTGACGTGGCCAATCATTTGGCTTGAGCATTTGCTTCAGGACATCCGATATGCCGCGCGAAAATTCCGGAAGAGCCCCGGATTCACTGCCTTCGCGATTCTCGCCCTGGCCATCGGAATCGGCGCAAACACCGGAGTTTTCAGCGTGGTGAACGCCCTGCTATTGCGCTCATTGCCATTCCACGACCCAGGACGGCTTGCTTCGCTCGAGAAATTTTTTCCGCCACGCGCAACCGCGGAAGAATTTCACCAATGGCAGAAGGAGCAAAGCTCATACCTGGCAGACGCCGCGCTTTTCGAGGAAGCCGACTTCAATGTTGGGGAAGTACAAAGCGTAGTGAGAGCGCATATTGCCCAAACGTCTTGGAATTTTTTCTCGCTCCTCGGCGCGCAGCCCGCGCTTGGGCGGACCTTCCACGACGGTGAGGATTCGCCCGGGCAGAACGATGTCGCGGTGATCAGCTACGGACTCTGGCAAGAGCTTTTCGCAGGCGACCCACAAGTTCTCAATGCCACGATACGCTTAAATGGGGCGCCGCTCACCATCATTGGTGTGGCGCGGCCAGGGTTCGAGTTTCCAAGCGGCACCGCTCTCTGGAAGGCCGCACAATATTCTCAGGGGAATTACGGCTGGAAAACGATCGTCCGGCTGAAATCGGGGATCACCTGGGCGCAAGCCCGCGCGGCATTTGCCATCGAAGTGGAGCGCCTCCGGTCGGCAAGCGGCCAATCGGTGAATCGCGGCCTTTTTCCGGAGATGATTTCGCTACAAAACGAGCATGCAGGGCCTGTGAGAAATGCCTCGCTGGTGTTGATGGCCGGGGTGGTGTTGATCCTGCTGATTGCCTGCACAAACGTTGCGAATCTTTTAATCGCACGCACCGCGGATCGCGCCCAGGAACTTTCCATACGCTCCGCACTGGGAGCAAGCCGGGGTAGGATCGCGCGGCAGTTATTGACCGAATGTTTGCTTCTTTCTTTGGTTGCAACTGTCGCTGGACTATTTGTCGCGTTTTGGGCGGCCTCCATTGCGGCAAAGGTTCAACCGGCGCCACTCTCCACACAGACGTATTCAATTCTCGACGGGCGAGTGCTGGGTTTCACTGTCGCGGCCGCAATCATCAGCAGCTTGCTGTTCGGCGTAATGCCGGCATTGTACGCGGGCCGAGCTCACGTGTTCGGAACTCGAGGGTCAGGCAGCACCCGCGGCGCTCGTCTGATTCGCGAGACACTGGTCGCCGGGCAGGTCATGCTTACGATCATTCTCCTGACCGCGTCGGTTTCGGTGGGGCGCGCGTTCGTCCAAATCATGCGAATCGATCGCGGCTTCGCCATGAAGGGACTGGTCACGGCGGGCGTGTCTCTGGATGGCACAACTCACGACCTCGATGGGCACAGGCTTCCCTTCTATGAAGAGACGCTTGACCGAATCTTGCGGGTCCCCGGCGTTCGGAGCGCAAGCGCTACCGAATTCCTTCCGCTCGACGCGCATGGATTCATCGGGGGACGCTGGGGGTTGGATGGGCGATCGTCCATCCACGCCATGCTCGTCCCGGTTCTGGCCGACTATTTCAAGACGATGGGCGGAACGATTCTGAACGGCCGAGAATTCACCGCCGCGGAAATACAATCCGGGGCGAAGGTGGCAGTCGTGAACGAACGCTTCGCCAGCGCATTTGGATCGCCGGCGGACGTGCTGGATCATCAGATTACCGGAGGCAAAGAAACATCTTGGAAGATCATCGGCGTCGTTAAAGGAATGGATTATATGGACGACGGCATGGACACCGCAGATGCAGGTCAGATTTTCATTCCAGCGGATTTTCCGCGTGGTTTCCGTCCTGCCTTCGTGGTGCGTGTGGACGGTCCCGCCGAAAATTGGCTTCCCTCCATCCGCGACACAATCCGGTCTGTAGATCCGCGAGTCCCTGTCATCGGCGTCAAAACGATGGAGCAGAGATTGGACGACGTGGTCGCACGTCCGAAGTTTTATCGCACGACAGTAATGTTTTTTGCGGGGTTCGCATTGCTGCTAGCCGTGATTGGCATCTACGGCGTTGTTTCCTACGCCATCGCGCAAAGGACGCGTGAAATGGGTGTGCGGATGGCGCTCGGCGCCACGCCGACCGGCCTTCGGACAAACTTGCTTTGCAGCGGATTACTGACTGTCACGTTCGGCGCAATCTGCGGAATCGCGGGCGCTATGTTCACTGGACGTTTTCTCGAAAGCTTGATTGAAGGAGCGAAGCCCACAGATCCCGTAACATTCCTTCTCTCCATCCTCTTCATTTCTCTGATCGCGTCAGCCAGCATTGGGGCCGCCACCCGTCGCATTGCCCGGCTCGATGTTCTTGAGATTTTGCGGATCGAATAACATTCCGGCGGGCGCACATTTCCCCCGTGCTGATATAGCTTGCTTCAAAGGTTTGGATCTCGCAGGGGATCGATCCTTCGGCGCGGGCGGTGAGGAATGAAGCGGTGACAACCACGAATTAAAACTTCGCTGCTTCGCGCGCAAGAGCGTGAAGCAACGTGCGCATGCGCGGGTGCTCACCCACCGATGGAAGAACTTCCACGGTCAGTTGTGGAACTTGCGCGCGCACTACGGAAACCTGCTCAGGGATTTCCTTGTCCAATGGTCCTCCCGGAGTTAGCAGCAGCGGCAGAACGCGCAAGCGTGCGACTCCGTCATTGGCCGCTTCCTCGGCCACTTCCGCCAGGTTGGGGGATGCAAATTGGATGTAGGCCAGCCGCAGGACATTCTTTCCTAGCTCATTCCGCAACCCCTGCGCCAATTCCTCGAATGGCTTGCGGACGCGCGAATCTTCGCTGCCCGGCGCGAACAGAACCACTCGGATTACTTCCTTAGGCATCTTGATCCACCGAATCGAAGCAAATTCGCAAGTGAGAATAGCAACAGCGGAGGGATTTCGCCAATGAGTTTTGTGGCTCACGATCTCGGAGATGCTTTTGAGGGCAAACCACTCAAGCGCCCCCGTGCTGGAAGCTGGGAGCAAAATGAGCCCCAAGCCATAGCTGAATCTAAAGAGGTTAGTCCTGCGGCCAAACTAACCTATTACTTATACTATATAGGTTAGATTTAGTTCCCTAAGTCCGGGCGTGACACGGCCCTTCAATCGTGATAGAGCATGACTTCCAATCCACCATTCAAAGGAGTCTCGGATGCGAGTGACGATGAAATATTTCCTGGCAGCCGTACTCGGGGTTTACCTCTCGTACACGGTTCCTGCTCAGGGGAAGCGCATTGTAATCGCTGCGAACACCATTTTCGATGGGCGCGGCAACGTGCTTCGCAACATGAGGATCGTTGTCGAGGGCTCGAAAATTGTTTCAGTCGAACCTGCCAAAGGAGAGAAAGCTCCCGCCGATTACGACTTGCGGTCGTTGACCGTACTTCCCGGCTGGATTGACGCGCATGTGCATATTACCTGGCACTTCGGCGCGGACGGGCGGTTTGCAGGAGCAAGTGCCTCGAAGGAAGAGGACGCGCTGGCGGCTGCCTCCAATGCCTGGCTGACCTTGATGGCGGGTTTCACGACGGTACAAAGTGTGGGGGCTCCGGACGATAAACCGTTGCGAGACGCCATCGCCCGGGGCGCTCTTGCCGGCCCGCGAATTCTGACTGCAAATCAGCCGCTGGTTGGGCGCGGCGAACGCACCGGCACCCCCGATCAAATGCGAGAATATATCCGGACGCAATCCCAGGCTGGCGCGGACCTTATCAAGATTTTTGCGTCACAAAGCATCCGCGATGGCGGCGGGTTGACCCTCTCGCAGGAGCAACTGGAAGCCGCATGCGATGAGGCCAAGAAACTCGGGTTGCGGACGCTGGTGCATGCGTATGGCGCCGCAGTCCGCGCGTCTTCACTGGCCGGATGCACCGAAGTTGAGCACGGCACGCTTGCTACCGATGATGATCTGCGCCTGCTCGCCCAGCGCGGAACCTATTTCGATCCGCAGGCTGGTTTAGTGATCGAGAATTACCTTCAAAACAGAGCGCATTACCTGGGCATCGGCAATTACAGCGAGGAGGGATTCGCGGCCATGGAAAAAATCATTCCCGCCGACCACGAGCTGATGCAGCACGCTGTGAAAATCATCGGGCTGAAAATAGTATTCGGCACGGACGCAGTCGCGGGCGCGCACGGCCGAAATGCTGAGGAATTTATTGATCGCGTGCGCGACGGGGGACAAGACCCCATGGCGGCGATGGTTTCCGCAAATTCGATCGGCGCGGAAGCCATGGGAATGGGCGACAAGATCGGCTCGATCGCGCCCGGACTTCAGGCGGACATCATCGCGCTGGATGGCGACCCGGTGAAAGACATCACCGCGGTGCGAAGAGTTGTGTTCGTGATGAAGGGCGGAGTGGTGTACAAGAATGTGTCCCGCGCGGCAATCCCGGTGTACGCGGGGGTTCAACCTTGATGTAAAGGTCGGTGGATGATTTTCTTTAGACACTAGTTCGCTCTGTTGACTTTGCTTCCATATCGAATATCTTAGGTTGTTTTCTTCTTGGATCGTGGCAGCCACAGATCCCTCGGGCGTCCTAACCGGATGCCCAGCGGATAACCTCTGTAGTTTTGGGCATGCCAGGATTTTCAATACGGTTGCCGTGAATTTTCGCGATGGATTTGGAGATGTACTCCGGGAGAATTGCAATGAAGACATTATTTCCGCGCCTTTCGAGTTCACTAATAATTTTGGCCATCGTCGCAGCGATTGCGCCACCCGTGTCAGCTCAGCAGGCCAAGGATTCACTGACGACCGCGCCGGCCGGGGCGCCGACGATCAATCAGTCATTGGAAATGCGCAGCGCCAGCGCCCCCCGGATCTCTCCGGATGGACGCTGGGTGGCTTACGAAATCACGCGCACAAATTGGGAGAGCAATGCGTTCGAGCGTGAACTGTGGCTTGCCGACACGTCCTCTGCGCAGCGGTTCCGCCTGACGGGCGGAAAAGGTTCGAGCTCCGACGCACAGTGGTCGCCCGACTCGAAATGGATCGCGTTTCTGTCAGATCGCCCGCCGCTGCTCTCCGGTGCCAAGGAAAATAAATCGCAAATCTATTTGATTCCGGCGACAGGCGGCGAAGCGCGCGAGCTAACCAAGTTTGAGACTGGTGTGAATTCATTCGGGTGGGCGCCAGACGGCCACAGCATCGCGTTCACCAGCGCGGATGCATCGACAAAGGGACGCAAAGATCGTGACGAGAAGTACGGCGAAATACAAATTATCAGCGGCGATTATTCCATGACCCAACTTTGGATGGTAGAGTTGGCCGACCCCGAAGCGATTGACAGCGCGCATGTGCCCGAGCCGCGCCAGCTCACCGAAGGGACTACTTTCACCGTTGGAGGGTTCTCATGGTCGCCGGACGGCGCGCGCATCGCGTTTTCCGCTCAGCGCGACCCTGACCTGGGTTCGGCGGATACCGCAGCCATCTATGTGCTGACAGTCGCCGATCGCGCGGTCAAAAAGATCGTGGATGCACCCGGGCCGAACACGAATCCTGTGTGGTCACCTGACGGCACCGATATTGCCTATTCCACCTCGAATGCGAATCCAAATTTCTTCTATACCAATCGTATGATCGCGGTGGTCCCATCTTCGGGCGGGACACCGCGCGTGCTCACGTCCAAGTTCGACGAGGACACTTCACCCATCGCCTGGGGGCCGGACGGCATCTACTTTGACGCACTGCAGCGCACTTATTCGCATCTCTTCCGAGTGAATCCCAGGACTAACTCGATTGACAGAGTCTCCTCGCCCGATGCGTACATCGCGTCGCAATTTTCATTTGCCCACGACTACAAACTCGCGGCGTTTGTCGGCGCATCGGACAACAATTTCGGTGAGGTGTGCGTGTCGTCTCTGCGTTCTTTCTCGCCGAAAACTCTGACCAACATGGGCGATCAGGTCAAAGGCTTCCGCCCGGCGCGGCGCGAAATCATCCAATGGAATTCCACCGATGGAGCGAAGATTGAAGGGGTCTTGCTGATGCCGGCGGATTTCGACCCGGCAAAGAACTATCCGTTGTTGGTCGTCATTCACGGCGGCCCAACCGGTGTTGACCGCGGCTCGATTTCCGCAGATCGCTACTACCCGATGGAGATTTTCGCCGCGAAGGGCGCGCTGATCCTGAGGCCCAACTATCGCGGCTCGGCCGGTTACGGCGAAACGTTCCGGTCCTTGAATGTGCGCAACCTCGGCGTGGGCGATTACGCCGACGTGATTTCCGGCGTGGACTTCCTCATCGGCAAGGGCTGGGTGGACCGCGATCGCGTGGGTGCGATGGGCTGGAGCGAAGGCGGGTACATTTCGGCTTTTATCACGACCTCCAGCGACCGATTCAAAGCCGTTTCAGTCGGCGCTGGGATCTCAGACTGGATGACCTATTACGTGAACACGGACATTCATCCCTTCACGCGGCAATATCTGCACGCCACTCCGTGGGATGATCCTGAAATTTACCGCAAGACTTCGCCGATTTCCTATGTGAAGGCGGCAAAGACCCCCACTCTGATTCAGCATGGGGGCAGCGACAAGCGTGTGCCGATTCCAAACGGCTTCGAGCTTTACCAGGCGCTGCGCGATCTGGGCGTGCCCGTGCGCATGGTGGTCTATCCCGGCTTCGGCCATCCCATCAATAAGCCCAAGCAGCAGCGCTCCGTGATGGAAGAAAACCTGCGCTGGTTTGGCCACTATATCTGGAACGAGCCGCTTCCGGACGACATCCGCTAACGCCGGGCGCGCAATTGCTGGCATGATGGAAAAGGCCCGGCCAGCCAGGTCATGAGCGCACAGGAATCGTCTCCAACAAGCATCCTCAGCTTGATTCAGCGAAATCGATATGCCGCGGCAGGTCTCGCACTCATTGCCGCAGCGTTGCTGCTTCCCATCTGGATTGTCCGATTTCCGCCGCTTCTCGATTACCCCAACCATCTGGCCAGCAGCTTCGTCCTCGCGCGTCTGCAAAATTCGTCCTACGATTTCGGCCAATACTACAGCGTCAGTTGGGGGCTGAAGCCTTACATCGCTACAGATTTCTTGATGGGCGCGCTGGGCCGGGTGATGCCGCAGCTCATAGCCGGGAAAATTGTGTTGAGCATGGGAGTGGTCGGTCTGCCCCTGGCGGCATGGTTTTTCTTAAGGCAAGCCAATCCCGGCGAGAATGCGCCCGCGCTCTGGGTCTTGCTTGGAGTGCACAATCTCTTCTTTCTCTACGGCTTTGTCGGATTTTATTGCAGCCTGGCGATGATGTTTCTCTCTCTGGGGCTGTGGCTGCGTTGGCTGAAAGCGCCTTCATTCAATCTATGGATCCTCACATTCCTTGCCTTGATGGCTACCTATTTCACTCACCTAATCGGTTTCCTACTCGCCGGAGTTGTCATGGGGCTGTATTCCATTACGCGTCCGAACCTGCGCGAATGGTTGCGCTCGGCGGCGCTATTGGTTGCGGGAGTCATTTTCTACTTTGTTTCTTCTCGCGCCGCCGAAACCCAAACGAGTGGCGCGAATTTCCGAACTTTGCATGACAAACTCCAGGCTTTCATGCTGATCCTGCACGGATACTCCAGCGTGTTTGACTACGTCTCTATCGCCGCGATCGTGTTTTTTTTCTTTCTCGCCTGGCTGTGGAACCGCGAATTCCGGTGGCAGTGGCGCTGGATGGTGGTGGCCTCTGGACTGGTGATTATTTTCGCCGTGTTGCCGAATGGATTTGGCGAAGGATACGACATTGACATCCGTGCGCTTCCAGTCTTGTTTGTGGTGCTGTTCGCCACGGCACGAATCGGCCGCCGCGGATGGCAGCTTGCTCCACTGGCATTACTGTTGTTTGCAGCGCGCACTTTCGACGTAACGAACCATTTCCTCGTGGCTCAGCCCGAAATGGTCGGAATGGCCGAGGCCTTTGGCAAGACGCCACCCAACGTGCGCGTGTTGCCTATTGTCGCGGGCCATGATGAAGATCCCATACTCCAGTACTACGCGCACTTCTGGGCATACGGCGTGATTGAGCGCGGGTGGTTTTCGCCCTACCTCGAGGAATCACCCGGGCTGCTTCCGCTAAAGATCGCCGCAGATACGTACACGTTGGACGGTTTTTGGGACTTGAATTATAGCGAGAAGGTGGATTGGACAAAGGTGGAAGCAGATTACGATTACGTCTGGGCCTATGATGTGCCCGAGTATGAGATTGGTTTGCGCAGCGCGGGTGATCTGATCTATTCGAGTGGGAAGCTCAAGCTTTTCAAAATAAGGAAGTAGGCGGTCGTCCGCCCTGAACGCGCTATCGGCGATCGGGAGCGGAATGGCGAACGTCGCTGCCCACGACCATGTAAATCACATCTTCGGCAATGTTGGTCGCGTGGTCACCAATGCGCTCCAAATTCTTGGCCACCAGGATCAGCTCAAATGCCGGAAACACAACTGCCGAATCGCCCATCATGTAGGAAAGCAATTCGCGGAAGATCTGGTCGCGAAGTTGGTCCACCTCGTCATCGCGCTTGAGCACCTCCTTGGCAAGGTCAACGTCTTTGCGAACCAGGGCATTCAGCGAATCGCGCATCATTTCCTCGGCCAGTTCGCTCATGCGCGGGAGATCCACATAAGGCTTGACGCGGGGGTGTCGCACGATACGCTGCGCCGATTGCGCAATATTGACCGCCTGGTCGCCGATTCTCTCCAGATCATTGTTGATGCGCGCCACGGCAAGAACGAAGCGCAGGTCCGCGGCCATTAATTGATAAAGCGCCAGGAGTTGCACAACGCGGTCGTCAATTTCCAATTGCAGTTCATTGATGGCCGGCTCTTCATCAAGGACAGTGTGCGCCATCTTCTCATCGGCATCCAGAACGGAGTGGATTGCCTGGTGCACCGAGCGCTCCGCAAGGCTGCCCATCCAGAGCAATCGCTCTTTCAACTCTTCCAGATCCTTCTCGAAATGTCGCTCCATCCGTCTCTCCTCGATGCACTAACTACAATTCCAGGATACAAAGTTCAGCTGCCGCCATCGGCCACGAATAAGTACTTTCGCGCGTTGAGATATCATCCGAATCGTCCAGTGATATATGCCTCAGTCCGCGGATCGCTCGGGGTCGTAAACAATTGCGGCGTGGGACTGAACTCCACCAATTCGCCGGTGAGCATGAATGCGGTCGAGTCGCTGACGCGCGCCGCCTGTTGCATGTTGTGCGTGACGATTACAATTGTGCAGTTTTCTTTCAACTGGATCAGCAACTCTTCAATTTTCGCCGTGCTGATAGGATCGAGCGCCGAGCATGGCTCGTCCAGCAAAAGGACTTCGGGATCCACGGCCAGCGCGCGCGCAATGCATACGCGTTGTTGTTGTCCGCCCGAAAGACCATACGCCGATTTGTTCAAACGGTCTTTCACTTCATCCCAAAGAGCCGCACGGCGCAGGCTGTGTTCCACAGCTTCATCCAGCGATTTCTTGTGGCCGTTGATTCGCAGGCCATATGCGACATTGTCATAAATGGATTTCGGGAACGGATTCGGCCTCTGGAATACCATTCCCACCCGCCGACGGTACCGGGTGACGTCTTGTTTCAGGATATTCTCGCCATCCAGCAAAATTTGTCCGGTCAGACGCGTATGGCTCAGTGTTTCGTGCATCCGGTTCAGCGTTCGCAGCAAGGTGGACTTCCCGCAGCCCGATGGCCCGATCAACGCCGTGACCCGGTTGGAGGCAATGTTGAGATTTATTTTAAAGAGTGCCTGCGCCTTTCCGTAATAGAAGTCGAGGCTGGAAATCTTCATGCGCGCTGACGTTTCCGGCGCAGCAGCTATGGAGATTCCCTGCGGTATGGATGGCACCGCGGTCATCGGCTCCTCCTTGGCAAACGTGGGCTTGACTGATGCTGCCATTTTACGCGCTCCTTACCTGGACTTCATTATTGTTGATCAGCTGCCAAGCGCAGCCGCACTGTCGGAAACGCGCCGCTACTCGTTCCGTACCATACCACGGCGTGTCGTCAGGCGGAGCAGCAAGCTTCCGAGGGCTACGCCGACGACGAGAATAAGAGCGGCGCCATACGCTTGCTCGTGCCACACGTCATACGGCCCGCGCGCATACTTCAGAATTCTCAACGTGATCTCGTCGATTGGATGGAAGAGACCCGACGGAAAATACTCGTTGCCGAGTGCAGTAAGAATCAAAGGAGCGGTTTCCCCTGCCACGCGAGCAACCGCCAAGATTCCGCCCGTGATGACGCCCGCCCTGGCAGCAGGAAGTACTATGCCCATCGTCACTCGCCATTTGGGCGCACCGAGTGCGAGCGCTGCTTCCCGGATGCTGTCGGGAACCATGCGTAAAACGTCTTCTGTTGTGCGCGCCATGATTGGAATCATGATGATCCCTAGTGCCAGGCCACCGGCCACCGCCGAAAACGTGTTTGTTGGCTTGACCAAAATAAAGTAAACGAAAATTCCAGCAATAATTGACGGCACGCCTATGAACGTATTGATCGCGACACGTGTAAAACGGGCAAAAAGATTTTCCTTCGCGAACTCCGACAGGTAGATCCCAACGCCGATTCCGAATGGAAAGCCGATTATGGACGCAAGGGTGACCAAGATCGCCGTCCCCACAAGCGACGGCGCGATACCTCCTCCCGCCTCACCAACGGCCGCCGGCTCACGCACGAAGAAAGCCCAATTGATTGCGCCGATTCCGTGCACAACTAGGTACGCGAGAATTGAGAATAGGGCGCCAAGAGACAAAAGCGTTGCAATGATTGAGCTGCCAAAGCCTAACATCCCGGTCAAGCCACGCCGGATATCCGATGATTGATTCAACCTCAACACTTCAGGCCTTGAAGCCACGAGCCCCCGCCATTCTCCTGACACTGTAATAGGCCAGGATGTTCACTATGACTGTGATGACGAATAAGATGAGGCCGCAGTAGATCAAGGCAGACAAGTACGTATTTGAACTGACCTCGTTAAATTCGTTGGCAATCACGCTCGCAAGCGTGTAGCCCTGATCCATAAACGTTTTCGGCAGGTGGAAACCGCCGCCGATTGTCATCGCAACGGCAATTGTTTCCCCAAGAGCCCGCCCCAGAGCCACGATCAAGGCGCCAATAATGCCACTACGGGCATACGGAACCGTGACGTGCCAGATGACCTCCCACCGTTTCGAGCCTAGTGCGAGGGCTCCTTCCTTTTGACTCGTCGGCACCAGCAGAAGCGCTTCGCGCGAGAGCGCGACGATGAGTGGAATGAGCATGATAGCCAAAATTACAATCGCGCAGAGGTATCCGACCCCGTAAGGAGCACCATTGAACGCGGGGAAACGGGTGCCGAGATTATCCATCATCCAGGGCTGCACGGTAGTCTGGAGGAAAGGCGCAATCACGAGCAGCCCAAAAAGGCCATAGACCACACTCGGAATGAACGCGAGTAATTCAATCAAATAGGCTACAGGGTCCTGCAACCAGTGCGGAAGCAGTTCTGTGATGCAAACTGCAGTGAGCAATCCGATTGTGCCTGCGACCAACATCGCGCAAGTCGCGACGACTAGTGTACCCACAATAAATGGCAAAGCACCAAACGCCAAATGGACCGGATCCCATCCGGTGTGGACAATGAATCCCAACCCAAATTGTTTCATCGCGGGCCAAGCGCCGTTGATGAGTACGAGTAACAACGCTCCGAAGATCGCCAACACGCCGACAACGAACCCTAAGATGATGGCCCTGAAACCGCGATCGACACTAGCTGAACTAAATAGGCCCACTCTGCAGTCCTCCATTGATTCGCCGACGGAGCCCCATGGCCACATATCTTGTACATGGGGCTCGACGAATCAACTCTTACGGTTATCTTCCAAGGTAAAACGACACATTCCTCAGCTATTTCCCCAAGCAAGGTCGCCCATCGCACTGAACAGAGCGCAGAGCGGTTTCGGATTTCTTGACGAGATCTGGGGCCAGTGCGGCGTAATCAAGATCGGTCGCATACTTTTGGCCGTCGTGGATGGCCCACTGAATGAAATCCGCTGTTAATTTGCCCTGGCTCCCGTTCGTTTGATTGTGGTAAAGAAGTACCCATGTCGTTCCCGCGATAGGATAGGCCTGCTTGCCGGGCTGGTCCGTGATTGAAAATCGCAGATCAGCCGGAATACTCGTCATGGACGCTGCTGCGTTGGTAACGTTCTTGGGATCCGGATCCATGTAATTGCCGGCCTGGTTTTTTACGAACCCATAACTAATCTTATTCTGCCTGGCGTAAGCAAGCTCGATGTATCCGACCCCGCCTACTGTATTGCGGATCTGGTTGGCAACCCCTTCATTTCCCTGACCGCCGATCCCAGCTGGCCATTGGACAGAACTTCCGCGCCCCACTTTCGACTTCCAGTCAGGGCTTACCTTAGAGAGATAGTCCGTAAAAATATCAGTTGTTCCCGAACCTTCCGAGCGGTGCACCACTAATACGGGTTTCTTCGGCAGCGCCAGCCCTGGATTATCCGCGGCGATCTTCGGATCACTCCACATGGTGATCGTTCCAAGAAACATGCCCGCAATCGTATCTGCACTAAACCGAACTTCCTTGGCCAGGCCGGGGAGATTGTATGCGATCACCACAGATCCGTGTGTGACAGGGATATGAACCACGTTCGATGCCCCTCCTGCCTGGGCAATCTGATCATCCGTCAGGGGCGCGTCGCTAGCTCCAAAGTCTACAGTTTTCGCCAAAAATTGCTGCCGCCCGCCCCCAGATCCAATCGATTGGTAGTTGATCTTGATGTTGGAATGCAGCGTGTTGTATTCCTTCGACCACTTTGACATCAAGGGATTGACGAACGTCGACCCAGCTCCGGTCAAGCTCCCGCCTACGCCTTGTCCGGCAACGAACCCCGCGACCCCCAAGCACAACGACACAACAAGCAAGATCTTTCTCATGTTGGTATCTTCTCCTCCGTAGGAGCATTCTTGCCGTGAATTGTTACAATCTTGTTACAGCGAAAAGAATTAGGAGTGAATGAAATAACATCATTATTTTCTATAAGTTAAACAACTGGAATGGCTTTCACTCCGCGTAAGACTCCCCGTATTGAAATAGGCGTGATATGAGCTGCGAACTGAACTTGATTTCGTTCACAGAGAAAGTCTATTATCCAGTGGAGGGCATTTTTTGCGGACCATTCTGTAGCCAGTTTGGAGAGGTCCGGGCGCAGGACGCCAGAAGACGTAGTTTTGAATCGCTTTATGAAGGCAGAGACCACACCTACACGAAACTTGAGCCGTGCTCAGCGCCGCATTGGCAGCATGGCCGTCATTCTGCTTGCGATCACTGTGGCCAGTCAGGCCGTCCATGCCAAGGCCTCCCATTACTCCAAGAAGTCGCCGGAGTCCACCTACTTTTCAGCTTCCGTAAAGATTGCCAACCTGGCGCAGAGTCATTCCGCCACGCTGGAACATCAAGCGATTCTTCCTTTGGTGTTTGCCATTCGGGAAGAGCAGCCCACGCGCGCGGAGTCCAGCGTGGATCCCGGGCACACGAACAAATCGCGGCCAATCACTTCGCGGCTGCTTCGCTCGCCTCCCGAAACCCTCTAGCCCTTTCGATTTCTAGACAATTGACAATTGCCCGGGATTTCTCGTAAACGTCTCGAACAGAATCTTCGCGACGCGCGAGCCATAGAGGAGTACATGAATGGCGCTGCCACTCACTCCGGACCAGATCCAAGAGCTGGCCGGTTTGGAAACCTGCACAGTTGCGAATACCGTCGAGGAATTCCACGTCCGTCTTCGGAACGAGGGTTTTTGTAACGGCACCATCCGGTGTATGTTGCCGTCGCTGCCCGCCATTGCCGGATATGCAGTCACGGCGAAAATCCGCTGCTCGGTGCCGCCCACTTTCGGCCATAGCTTCAACGACCGAACAGACTGGTGGGACTTTATTCTGCGCACACCCGAGCCCCGGATCGTGGTCCTCGAAGACGTGGACACGCGCCCGGGGATTGGCGCTTTCATCGGCGAACTCCATGGCAACATCATCCGCGCACTGGGTTGCGTGGGCTGCGTAACGAATGGCGCGGTCCGGAATTTGCCGGCCGCGGAAAAAATTGGATTGCGGATGTTTGCCGGCAGTATCTCGGTCTCGCATGCCTTTGCCCATCTGCTTTCCTTCGGCGACCCGGTGGAAATCGGCGGATTGAAAATTCGCACGGGCGATTTACTTCATTGCGACACGCATGGTGTGCTTAATGTACCCATCGAAATTGCGGCGCAAATTCCTGCAATGGCGGCGAAGTCCACTGCGGGGCGCAATCGGGTCATTGAGTACTGCCGCTCCTCCGGTTTTTCCATCGCGGGTTTGCGCAAGATGATTCAGGAATTGGAATGAAGACAATCATCGAAATCAATTGGGATAAAGAGGTCGCAATCTTATGAAGTCAAAAAATGAATGCGCCTGCAGTTCCATGTGGTGCCGGGACAGGTTCGTCGAATTAGTTTGCTTGGGAGCAATGCTCTTGACTGTGGGCTGTTCGCACCAAGGCAGTTCTGTGGGCGCGGACACCGCCAACGTTCGCACGGTCGCCGTCGCCACGGTGCAACGCGGGCCGGTGGCGCGAACGCTGGACGTCCCCGCCGAATTCCGCCCTTTCCAGGAAGTTGATCTTCTTGCTAAAGAAGCGGGCTACGTCAAAGAGATTTATGTAGATGTCGGGTACCACGTGCACAAGGGCCAACTTCTGGCTGTTCTCGAAGTCCCCGAGCTTCAGGACGAAGTGAATCAAGCAAATGCCGAAGTCAAAAGGTCAGAGGATGAAATTACCCGGGCCCAGGCAGACCAGCGGCGTGCTCAAGCTGCCTACGATCTTGCGCATCTTACCTACGCGCGGCTTGCCAACGTGCTTAAAAATCGCCCGGAGCTGATCGCCCAGCAGGACGTGGACGACGCGGCGGGCAAAGACCAGCAAGCCCAGGCACAGTTGGACACGGCGAAGGCGGCACTGGCTTCCTCCAACCAACAATTGGAAGTGGCTCGCGCTCGACTCCAAAAAACTCAAACTCTTCTGGCCTATGCGGAAATCCGCGCGCCGTTCGACGGTGTAGTCACCAAGCGGTACGCAGACAAGGGCACCATGCTCGCGGCCGGCACCTCTTCGGAAAAGCAGGCGATGCCGCTAGTGCAACTCTCTCAAAATGGGTTATTGCGGCTGACTATCCCCGTTCCCGAATCCGCGGTGTCGCAGATCCATATCGGCTCTCCAGCCACAATTCATGTTCCGGAATTAAATCGAGACATTATCGGCAAAGTCACGCGTTTCGCGGGGATGGTGACCACGGACACTCGTACGATGGACACGGAAATTGACGTTCCCAATACGAAGTTCGAGCTGACCCCGGGAATGTACGCCAACGTCTCCCTGGTTCTCGATCAGCAACCCAATGCGCTTATCGTTCCGATTGAAGCCATAGTGAGCGCTGGTGATAATGCCACCGCGCTGGTCGTCAATGCGTCGCACCAACTGGAAGAGCGTCAGGTCAAAGTGGGGATTGAAACGGCCAATCGGGTCCAGATACTTTCGGGTCTCCAGGAAAATGAACTTGTGGTGGTTGGCAGCCGAAGTCAGCTCCGCGTCGGTGAAAAAGTTCAGCCCAAGCAAGTCCAATCCACCGATCAGGGGAGCCACTGATGCCCCGCTTTTCGATCCGCAATCCTTATTTCATTATTGTGGCTTGCCTGGTGATTATCTCCATCGGTACCGTCAGCTACATCCGCATGCCCGTGGATTTGTTCCCCAACATCAACATTCCGGTAGTTGAAGTGGCCACGTTCTATAACGGAATGCCACCGGAAGAAATCGAAAATGAAATCACCAGCGTTTTCGAGCGGTTTTTTACGCTCGGATCCGGCATTGACCATATGGAATCCCGTTCCCTGCCCGGCGTCAGCATCATCAAGATTTTCTTCCAGCCGGGCACCGATCCCGATGCCGACGTATCCGAAATCTCGAATCTAGCGATGGCGGATTTGCGCCGCCTTCCGCCTGGAACATTCCCGCCCATTGTTTTGAAGTTTGACGCTTCAAGCTTGCCGGTTTGTCTGGTCACACTGAAGGGAACGGGCCTGACCGAAACGCAATTGCGCGACATTGGCCAGTTTACGGTTCGCACCCAGCTCGCTGTCGCTCAGGGGGCATCGGTGCCGCAGCCGTTCGGCGGCCGGTATCGCCAAATCATGGTGTACGTTGACCCCAGCAAACTTCAATCTCACGACCTGAGCCTGATGGATGTCGTTCGCGCGGTCAATGATGCCAACATTATTCTTCCCGCGGGCGACGCCAAGATTGGTCCGTACGATTACAACATTTATACCAACAGCCAAATCGGTTCCATGTCCGACATCAATAGGCTTCCCATCAAAACTGTGGGGACCGCTCCCGTTACGGTTGGCGACGTGGGCGTGACCAAGGATGCTTCCACGATTCAAACCAACATTGTCCGAGTGGACGGTCAGCAATCCGTCTATCTCCCGATCATGAAGCAAGGCGGCGACACCAACACCATCGCTGTCGTCAATGAAGTTCGCGACGTCCTCAATAATTTGGTGGACATCCCCAAACAACTTGAGACCCACGTGGTTTTCGATCAATCCGAATTCGTGAAGGACGCCATTAACACTATTTTCCGTGAAGGATCCATCGGCTTGCTCCTCACTGCCTTGATGGTGCTGATCTTCCTTTCCAGCCTTCGCGCTACACTCGCGGTATTCCTTTCCATCCCGCTTTCGGCGCTTGCGGCGGTCATCTGTCTCTATTTCGGAGGCGGCTCCATCAATTCGATGGTTCTGGCCGGGTTGGCCATCGTCTTCTCCCGTCTGATTGATAACTCGGTGATCGTCCTGGAAAATATTTTTCGTCATCTGGAAATGGGCGAGCCGCCGGAAGTTGCTGCAGAGAAGGGCGGCCAAGAAGTTGCTCTGGCGGTATTGGCGGCGACAATCACCAGTGCCGTGGTTTTCTTCCCGGTGACGTTTCTATATGGCGTAAGCCGCTTTCTGTTTTCTGCCCTTGCTCTTGCCGTGGTGCTAGCTCTCTTCGCGTCCTACTTCGTGGCGCTGACCGTCGTGCCCTTGTTTTGCGCCAAACTCATTAAGTCCCATTCTCATGCCGCGGCCGAGGTCAATGAGTACGAAGAGCTAAGCGGGCGCGCCAGGGCGAAATCCCGAAAAACCATTGGCCAGCGATTCAACGAGCGCTTCTACCGTGTCTTTGAAGCCATGCTGAAACGGTATGACAACGAGGTGAAAAAAAGAATCGAGCATCCTTGGCGGGTTGTGGGTGCCGTCGCCGCGGTATTCCTCATCAGCCTGTTGGTTTTCCCACTTCTGGGTGAGGCCTTCTTTCCCCGGTCAGACGCCGGCGAGTTCGTGATCACCCTGAAAGCTCCCTCCGGCACGCGTATCGAAATGACCAACGATATCGTGGCTCAAGCTGAAAATATTGTCCGCAAGGTGATCCCCCCGAATGAACTGCGGCTTATCGTCTCCAATATCGGCATCACCTCTGATTTTTCGGCCATGTACACAACCAACTCCGGCCCGCACACGGCCACAATCCAAGTCGAACTCAACGGAGATCACAAGGTCAGCAGCTTTGATTACATGGACCGTGTCCGGACGCAAATCAATTCGGAATTGCCGAGTGTCAGCATATTTCTTACTTCGGGCGGCGTTCAGGAAGCTGTCTTGAATCAAGGTTTGCCTGCCCCAATCGACATTCAAGTCGTGGGATCCCGCCTGGAAAGCACTTACGCTGTCGCACAGGATCTGGCTCACCAGATACGCGGCTTGGCCAGTGTCAGTGGCGTCTTTATCCCGCAGGATCTGGACTACCCCTCATTGCGCGTGAATGTGGACCGCCTCCGAGCCGGCGAACTTGGCCTCAACCAGAAAGAAGTTGTGGACAATGTCGTCACCGCCCTCACTTCCAACGGCATGATCGCGCCGAGTTACTGGGTGGATCCAAAATCCGGAATCGAATACCTGCTCACCGTCCAGTACAACGAAAAACAGATTAATTCTCTTGGCGATGTCCGAAACATTCCCATCCGCTCGCAAAATGAACCTCACACCTCCCTGCTCGACGCCGTAAGCAAGATTGCTCCTTTTCAGGCCCCCACCGAGGTGGATCATTACCAGGTCCAGCGCATCATTGACATTTACGTGACGCCAAGAGGCGAGGATTTGCGGCGGGTGGCCAATTCGATTCAGGAAATTCTGGCGCACACACCGGTGGAAGAGGGAATACGCGTCGAATTGCATGGCATGGTCCTGGGAATGAGGGCCTCTTTTGTCAGCTTCGGACTCGGCCTGCTCTTCTCTCTTCTGCTTCTCTACCTGGTCCTGGTCGCGCAGTTCCGCTCCTTTGTAGACCCATTCTTAATCCTGCTGGCCGTACCTCCAGGGCTTACCGGCGTCTTGATCCTGCTGTACTCGACCGGCACAACGCTGAACGTGCTGTCGTTGATGGGCATCATCATGATGGTCGGTATGGTGGTTTCCAACAGCATTCTGATTGTGGAGTTCGCGCACCGCCTTCAGGAAGAAGGCCGCTCCGCCCGCGACGCGGTTGTGGATTCCTGCCGCATCCGGTTGCGCCCGATTCTGATGACCTCACTCGCCACGGTCTTCGGATTGATTCCGATGGCGCTGAAATTCGGCACCGGTAGCGAGGCTTATGCGCCGCTGGCCCGGGCCATCATCGGGGGCCTGGTGGTTTCTGTAATCGTCACGATCTTCATCGTCCCGGCCGCGTACATTCTGGTTTTTGGACGCCGCAGCGGAGCACCGGAAGTTTCCCGCACTCAGGAGGCATGATGCGTTCGTTGTTGCGAATTACCTTTTTTACTTTGTGCATTTTGTTGATGGCCTGCCTGGTCGTGCCGCAGTCTTCACCGGCTTCTCAAATGCCCGGGCAGCCTTCGCGACAGGTTCCCGCGCGCTTGACCCTCGACGAGGCTCATCGCATGGCCCTGCAGAACCACCCACAAATCCAGGCCGCGCAATCCGCGGCGGCCGCCGCCGGTGAAGTTACTACTCAAGTGCGCTCCGCGTACTATCCAAACGTTTATGGAAGTATCACGGGCGTGGAGACGGACAACGGAAGCCGCATCGCCGCGGGGTTTCTCAATAATCCCAGCGTATTCAACCGGTTTGCTTCCGGGGTGGGCCTTGAACAGCTGGTCACCGATTTCGGCCGCACACAAAACCTGGTGGCCAGCGCCCGGCTGCAAGCGCAAGCTGCCGAAGCGGACGTGAATTTCTCACGCGCCGATGTTCTGCTCACGGTGGACCTCGCTTTTTACGGCGCACTGCGCGCCCAGGCCATCCTGACCGTGGCAGAGCAAACCGTGAAGCAGCGCCAAACGGCCGCGGATCAGATCAATGTGCTAGCGCAGAATCAAAGGAAGTCGGGCCTGGATGTGAGCTTCGCCAACGTGGTGTTAGGCGAGGCACGCTTGCTGCTGGTGAAGGCGCAGAATGATGTTGCGGCCTCGCAGGCCATATTGTCCGAAGCGCTCGGCGTTCCCGATCAGCAAAAATTTGATTTGGTTGAAGTGCAGGCCGCAGCGCCGACACTCCCCACCATGGATGAGGCCATCGCGCAAGCCAATCAACTCCGGCCGGAAATTGCCGCGCTCCGGTTGGAGGTTGATTCCGCGCAGCATTTCGCAACCGCCGAGCGCGATCTATTACTGCCGACAATTTCTCTTGCCGGGGTCGCGGGTGTTGTGCCTTATCGCCAGCCACAGCTCCCCGAAGCGTATTCCGCCGCGGGATTCAACGTACACATCCCAATTTTCAACGGAAAACTTTACGGCGCCCGGCGCGCCGAGGCCGATGATCGCACGCGGCAGGCACAGGCCTCCCTCAATGACTTGCAGGGAAAAATTGCCCGCGACGTTCGCCTGGCCTGGCTTTCAGCCAACACCGCTCTGCAGAACCTTTCCCTTACCGCCCAACTGTTTGAGGCAGCCAATAAAGCCCTTGAGCTCGCCCAGTCCCGGTACGATCTCGGGCTCAGCAACATCGTGGAATTGAATCAGGCGCAGCTGAGTGCGGCGGAGGCTGGCATCGCCGAGGCTAGCGCGAAATATGACTACGCCACTCGCCTGTCAGAACTGGCTTACCAAGAGGGTGTGCTCCGCTAACCGTGTTGGCGGACTGAGCCCAAACTAACTCACGTTATATCAATAATATAGAAGAAGAATGGCCGCGCCACATATTATTCCCCCTTCAGAAAACTGGGAACTTTTCGATTGTTTCACTCTCTTGCAAGGCACAGATAGCCTCCTTTCAGCTGTAACAAAACATTAACAATTCTCTCACATGCGGTTGACGGGCAACACCTACCCTCGCCCTTCGCTATATTTGTCCCAAGCGATGCTAAAGGCGTGCACCGGGGTGCCCGCTGGAACCCAGTACGGAATCTTGATTCCTAAGGAGGAAGTAATGCGAAAGCTAGCAGTTTGGATCCTGGCACTCGGCATTGCGGCTGCACCGGCCGTGTTCGCCGCCGACGGGCCGGGTAAAGACAAATCATCCGAGGACACCAAGAAAGCGGCCACGGATACGGCGAAGACCGATTCAACAAAGACGGATGCAACCAAGACAGACGCAGTGAAGAAGGACGCGACCACTACTCCGACGAATACGGAAGTTGTGGCGGAGATGGAACAGCTGCGCGCATTGCTGAAAGCGCAGTCCGATCAGCTCGAAGAACAGCGGCGCGAACTGGCGGCGATGAAGGCCGAACTCTCGCACGGCACGACTACAACGCCGGCCACTGTGGGCGGGGCATCGGGCACAACGGCTTCCCCCACAACTATGGCGGCTGCTTCACCTATGCCGGCGGCTAATCCTACTGCCAATCCTGCTGCTACGCCGCAGGACAACTCTTCACCGCTTCAATTCCGTATCGGCGACGCCACCATCACCCCCGTCGGGTTCATGGATTTCACGACCGTATGGCGCAGCCGCGACGGCGGCAGCGGCATCGGCACCAACTTCGCGGGTGTTCCCTACGGCACAACCACTGGCGCGTTGCCTTTTGCGGCGAACTTGAGTGAATTCCGCTTTAGCATGCAAAACTCGCGATTTGGTTTCCGTGTGGACGCCGACATAAAAGGTGCCCATGTCATCGGTTACATGGAGGCCGACTTCCTGGGCAATAATCCCGCAAACGTCGCTGTGACCAGCAATAGCAACACGCTTCGTTCACGGCTGTACTGGGTGGACGTCCGCAAGGGCCAGTGGGAAGTTCTAGGTGGCCAGACCTGGAGTTTAATCACTCCCAACCGCACTGGAATCTCACCGATTCCTGGAGACATCTTCTACTCCCAGAACATAGACGTAAACTACCAGGCGGGTATAGTTTGGGGACGAATTCCTGAAGCCCGCTTCGTCTATCATCCTTCGGACAAATTTGCTTTGGCCGTGGCCCTGGAAGGTGCCGAACAGTATACGGGTGGGTCGGCAGGCGCTCCGCAGATTACCTGCCCAGGCGCCCTGGGAACAATCTGCACGAGTGAATTCAATAATGGCGGGACCACCCTGGGTTCTGTAAACCGCGCTCCCGACATCATCGTGAAAGCCGCTTGGGATCCAGTGAAGCGGTTCCACATCGAAGCTGGAGGAGTCGAGAGCCAATTTCACGATTTCAATCCGACGAATGCCGCCAAGTTCAATTCGACCGGCGGCGGCGCTTTCCTTAACCTGAACGGCGAAGTGTTTAAGGGCATGCGTTTGATTGTGAACACTTACTGGAGCGATGGCGGCGGGCGCTACATCTTCGGCACGGTTCCGGACGCGATTATTCGCGCCAACGGCGCCATTTCACCTATCCACGTCGGCTCGACGGTTGATGGGTTTGAGTACACCTACAAGAATACGCTGCTGTACGCCTATTACGGCGGAATCTACGCGAGTCGAAATCTTGCCTTCGACACGAATGGCACAACCGTTATCGGCTATGGAGTCCCCAACAATCCGGCTCAGAATCGCTCGATTACGGAGTATACGGGCGGATTCGCAGAGACATTTGCCAAGAGCCCGAAGTACGGCGCCCTCATCTTCATGGGTCAGTACTCTTTCGTGAACCGTGATCCATGGGGCGTCGTTTCTGGACAGCCGGACAACGCGCACATGAACATGTTCTTCCTGAACTTGCGTTATCTGTTGCCGGGCTCGGCTCCGACCATCGGCAAGTAAACCAATCCGAGGGACTGGTCAGGCCAGTCTCTCCAACAAAAACCGGGCGGGAATTCGGTTCGCAGGAGCGGACAGAATTCCCGCCCGGTTCATTTGGTCGCACAGGCCGCCGCCGCGGACAGCGTGATTGCCGGTGCCACTCTATGCTGCCGACCTCCCAACGGCGGGAGATTCGAACTCAAACACGTCTTGATTTTATTTGATGGAAAAAAAGGAGGCCGGCGCCAGGGGAACGCCAGCCTCGCGGCAGGAAACGACCTGAAGCTTTTGTGTCCTCAGGCGGAGAAGCCAGGGAATAAACGCTTCTCAACGCCCCATTCCTATCTGCTCAACTTCAATGCCCTATCAACCAATTATGAATTCTGCGTAAGTCCCGGCTGGGACAATTCCTGTGCCGCGGCCAACGCCCGTCCATGCCGCACGTCCAGCCCGCGCAGCCAGAATATGGTGTCCTCGGCGATATTGGTGGCATGGTCCGCGATCCGCTCCAAATAGCGGGTGGCCAGCACAAACTGCAGGCCCGAGGCCACGCGACCCGGCCCTTCAATCATGTTGGCCATGAGCCCCTCAAAAATCTGGTCACGGTAGCGGTCCACGATGTCGTCCGACTCAAGAACCTCTCCCGCCATCACCACATTGCGAAAAATCAGGGCCCCGAAACTCTTGGTCACCATCGCCTTCACCGCGGACGCCATCGGCGCAAGCTCCACCGGAGGTTCCACAGAGGGCATCTGCTGGAGCGATATCACGCGCTCGGCGATGTTCACCGCCAGGTCACCCATGCGCTCAAGATCGTTGGTGATTTTGAGCGTGGCTACTGTAAGACGGATTTCCTCATCCGGAAGCTGGCCGGTGCGCAGCACGCGGACGGCCTGCTCGTCCATCAGGATTTCCATCTCGTTTACACGCGGCTCCATCAGGAAGATTTCGCTTGCGAGCTGGCTGGATGCCAGTTCATAGACAGCCAGGAGAGCTTTCAACGCCTTGTTCAGGCTCCCTTCCACCGTCCGGGCCATTGAAATCAGGTAATTCATAAGCGCTTCCTGGTAAACCAACTCCGGCCCTCTTGTCTGACTCGCCATGGGTCTCTCCCTCCGGCCCCGCTAGCACCGGAAATGCCAGCCTGCGCTCCTAAGATTACGGACACATGAAACGGGCGTGAATTTTAAGTTGGGATCGGCCGTGTTTCCGCTGTTCTCTGGTAGTCACTATGGAACGACCGGCTCCGATTCGCGGAGCGTGGATTATGCTGCGAATCGGAAGACAAGCAGTACAG